>Ga0307409_100001332_pt1 | contig 11989 bp, 10 predicted proteins | sample 322Ometagenome_2_FD_203888 | JGI IMG/M metagenome (GOLD analysis project Ga0307409, IMG submission 203888) | Maize rhizosphere microbial communities from greenhouse at UC Davis, California, United States - 322HYB-O-2 | ecosystem: Host-associated > Plants > Roots > Rhizosphere > Soil | place...
CGTTTTAAGACCAAATATGCAACTGTGACAAAATTCCATATTAATAGGAATAACAGACTCCATTGTTCCTGGCTTTTTAATATTAAGCGTTAATGAAAATACTGCATCAGGATCAATTTTTAATGTTAACCAATTAGATTCAGTTGGACAGCCTTTTGTTAAGAGACAATCGACCTGTTTAAACTTAATATGAATGCTTGTCTCTTTTTTATCTAAGTTTTTACCCGTTTTAAGATAAAAGGGTACACCAATCCATCGCGGCGTTGCAACCTCTACCCGCAATGAAGCATATGTTTCCGTTTGTGAATCCGGTGAAACAAAATTTTCTTGTTGATATCCAGCATATTGCCCTAAGATACCATCAACAAAACGCACTTTTTCAATAATTTTTGCGCGTTCAGTGCGAATGTAATCACCTGTCAACTTTTCCGGACTTTCCATACATATCAGTGCTAGCAATTCAAGCATATGATTCTGTACAACATCTTTCAATGCACCATAGTTATCATAATATGCACCACGATTTTCTATGCCACCCGTTTCACTGAGAATGATCTGAACTTGGTCAATATAACGATTTGACCATAATGGTTCAAAAATACAGTTAGTAAAACGGAGCATTGCTATGTTACTTACCACTTCTTTTGTTAAATAATGGTCGATCCGATAGATTTGTGTCTCTTCAAGATGTTCTTGTATGCACCGATTAATTGCTCGCGCAGATTCACCGTCATGGCCAAATGGTTTTTCATAGAGAATACGATGCCACACCGGGTCCCCATTATACGTACGCTTCATTAAGCGAGCCGCTACACTATTGCGCGTAATATCACAGAAAAAATCTGCGCTTGTTGCTACATAGAATAACCGATTACTGCGCGCACTACCATGTGTGCGTTCACACTCTTTAACAAATGCTTCAAGTTCTATGAAATCTGACGCGTGAGTAAAATTAATTTTTTTATAGTAACTATTTCTCTTTACACTGTCCCAGATATCATCGCTACTATTGGTTAAAAACGGGTACGCTACTTCTATCATATGGTCGGATGTAACATCATCAAAGGCAACGCCAATAATAGACACTGTGCCGCATTCCTTTTTTTCAAAAAATTTGTACAACGCGGGAATAATTTTTCGCTTTGCCAGGTCACCGGTTGCACCAAACAGAATAATTGTTATGTGATCCATATTAACCTTTATATATTACAATAATAACAGATAAGTGTCGTGCGTGAATTTTTAGTATTATGTAAAATTATCGCTTTAGTTTTTACGGTATTTTTTAGTACAAATAAAAGAAAAATACGTTACCTATTCATCATAATTTCAACATTTTATTATTATACTACAAAAGCCATTCATATGCACAAATATCAAAAATGTACACTACAACTCTAAAAACCTCTTCACAATTAATTGCTATAAAATATAATTCTGTTAGTGTAAATAAGTTGCTACAAATAACCAACCCCACATTAATTTCGTTATGAAACGATATACAATATGTATAAAAAATTACTCTTATTGACAACACTCACAATAAACTCTCTCCTTATGTTTGGAATGGATAACTCTCAAACATCGCAAGCTACTGTTAGTGGCTGGAGCATAGCCTCAAGCATTTTTTCTAGCAAACTAACACATGGATTTCTCAGTATAGCAGCCGCTGCACTTGGAGGATACTGTGCGAAATATGCCTCAGATGAACAATCGCGACAATTCGGTGCTGGTCTATCGATGCTTGGTCTATATGGTTTCAGACACAGAAATGCATTAACGCAAGAAACCAAATTATATAAAATAAAAAAAGAAGCCTATAAGTGGGGAGCAGACCATGGTATAGGCAATACTATGCGCAATTACCTAAACACTCAACAGAACTTTACTAGGCAGGTAACATATGAGCTTCATCGAAAAACTTTGAGTCAAAATGCACTTAATCTCCAAGCAGACATCTTGGACAACGTAATGAAAGAGTATAAGCAAAACATTAAAATACGAATGTCTTAAAATCATACCAAAAATAGGTAAATCCGTTAATAATCTGAATTATACAAAGTCAATTATAAAAAAGACATCGTAACCTTCCATTGGGTTTATGTGATGTTCGTATAAACTCTGAGAAACTATATGTATACGAGCCGTGGATAGTTGATTATAATACCTATGCTTACAAATAATTACATAAGAAAAATAATTGCAAAAAAATATAATCCTGATAGCATAGATAAGCTACTATAAACAAAAATACTCACATTAATTTCATTATGAAAGGTACACACTATGTACAAAAAATTACTCTTATTGATAACACTCACAATGAACTCTATACCTATGTTTGCAATGTATAAACAAGATAACGTATCCAAGTATACCAAAGCAAAACAATTCTTCTCTAGCTACATAACTCACGGAGTGGTCAGTGTAGTAGGAATAGGACTCGGAGCATTGCTCATGAGATACAGCCCAGATGAAACATCGAAAAAGGCTGGTCTTGCTGCATGTAGTGTAAGTGGGTACAGTTTATTTCATAGTATATTGAGACGCAAAAATACACATAATCCTACCCCGCAACCCAAGGACTCATTCGATGCATCCCAAAAGGTGAAATTGCAAAATCAAGCATTTGAGTTGGGTGTAAGAGCCGCTGTAGAAGAAGTTGCAGAACTACAAACGCAAGGCCTACTGCCGACGGGTCTAGGTTTTCAGTCTTGCCGCGGCGGCAAGGGCGCTAATCAAGTTACAGGGAAATTGATACAATCAATTGTGGAGAAGCAGAATCCATATACTGAAGCACTGCAATAATAAGTTATCCTTTTAATTGTACAAAAAAGCAATAGAGTCTACTTTATAAAAAGCTATAAGGTAGGCTCACCAGAAAAGGTACACACTATGCACAAAAAATTACTCTTATGGGCAACTCTAACAATGGGTTCTATACCTATGTTTGCAGCGCATGAACAGGATAACTTATCCAAGTATACCAAAGCAAAACAATTCTTCTCTAGCTACATAACTCATGGAGTGGTCAGTGTAGTAGGAATAGGACTCGGAGCATTGCTCATGAGATACAGCCCAGATGAAACATCGAAAAAGGCTGGTCTTGCTGCATGTAGTCTGAGCGGGTACAGTTTATTTCATAGTATATTGAGACGTAACCAGACAATAGATGAGAAGTCAAAAATACAGGAAGCACAATTACGAGCATTTGGTACGGGTTTACGAATGGCTCTATCCGAATGTATAAAACTAAAAAATAGTAATGACTTATCATCGCTAGATTATAAGTCCCCTGCATCCAAGTACTGGTTCAATGAAGCTACAGAAGCTTGGATGACTTCAGCTCAAGAGGAATATATTTATCAAATCTGGAAGCTATCAAATCCGAAATAGATTATCCTTTTAATTGTACAAACAATTATAGTAAGTCTACTTTATACAAAAACTATAAGGCGGACTTACTATGAAGAATTTCTCTTTTACCTACACTCAGTCATCACTTCTTGATCCTCTCAACATACAAAAAACATTTTCACAGCTGCAACCGGAAATTAAAAAAGTGCAACATGAATTGACGCTTTGCTATGAGACTGAATACGCATCCATTAATCTCGCGTATGACGCGGTACTGTTAGATCAGATGGCAACTATTGTTGAAGAAAAAAAGCAATATCACCCAACTATGCTTATTGTCATTGGCATTGGTGGTTCTATTTTAGGGACTATGGCAGTTGTACAGGCAATGTATGGAGCATTGTATAATGAGAGATGTACTCCGCATATCTATTTTCTCGATACAGTTGATTCAGATTATAATGCATCACTGCTTAAGCAGGCTGAACATGCTTTACAATGTGGGAATACCATCCTTATTAATGTGATAAGCAAATCAGGAACCACCACTGAAACCTGTATCAACTATGAACTGTTTGCAACACTTTTGAAAAAATATTATCCCAATACCTATCAGAAGTATGTTATTATAACAACCGATCCAAATTCGCCATTATGGCACAATGCGCAACAGGAAAACATAACCGTACTTACCGTTCCACATAAGGTCGGTGGGCGATTTTCTGTTTTTTCTGCTGTCGGCTTATTTCCTCTTATGTATGTTGGTATTGACTGCTTAGCACTGCAAGAAGGAGCCAAAAAAGCTGTTGTTGCAGCGTTATCTAATGAACTGAACAATAATTGTGCTGCACTCAATGCAATACTTATGTACCTGTGGTATCAACAACAGTATGTTATCCATAATATGTTCTTTTTTTCCGTTTCTTTGGAAGGGCTTGGTAAATGGTATCGACAGCTATTGGCAGAAAGTATCGGCAAATTATATAATAGACAAGGAGCATTAGTTCGTAGTGGTATTACACCTATCATCTCAATTGGTACAACAGATCTACATTCTATGGCACAGCTCTATTTTTCCGGCCAGCATAATACGGCAACAACATTTGTCTCTGTTCCACCACATACGCAGGTGTATACATATAATATATCATTATCTGATTTAATGAATGCAACAATGGAGGGAACAATGAAAGCATATCAAAAAAATAACCTTCCCTATATCCATTACTCTCTACCAGAAAAAAGTCCCTTTTATATTGCAGAGTTTATGCAGATACAGATGTGTGAAATTATGTATCTTGGATTTTTACTCAATATCAATCCTTTTGATCAACCACAAGTAGAATTATACAAAAAAGAGACATCACACATACTCATGTGACATACTTATTAGCAGAACCTTCCTGCTGAGGCATTATTAATATAATGTACCATATCCTCTGTAGTATTGTAACGTTGAGCAATATCCCATACAGTTTTTCCACAATTATTTTTTAGTGAAAAATCAGGTTGATAGGCACAGATTTCTTGTAGGCAACGCACTGCTTTTTTTATTTCAGAATCATTATTCTCTTGTATCGCTTGTCCTATCTTTCTTGCCACTACCATCAGAGGCGTATTTCCATGCCGGTTGCCTTGCATGTTAACGTTTGCTCCATACGATAACAATAATTGAATAAGATAATGATTATTGCGTAGTATGGCAATGATCAGTGCAGATTTTTTGCTCAAAGGGTCAATGCTATTAGGGTCTGCTGAAAATGATAATAACAGATCTGTTAAATCATAATCCTCATGGATAAGTCCGTGTATTAATGCGGGTCTTTTATAGATTTCATCATACGTATCATATATATCTTTACTATAGATAAAATTAGGATCTATACGCATATTCAGACATGCCCAGACATCGTCATAACTATTTTGTGCGCTATAATATAATAATTTTGAGCAGATATCTTTATAATCTTTATCGCTCGGATCCATAGCATTAAGATAATTTCGCATATATCGTATTGCGCCCACACTTGAAAGATGAATAAACAGGTCAAAGTAATCTTGATGAGGGTTGCGTTTTTTTTCATCGTGTAGATAAATATGATTAATAATTTGGCCTGTCATCACAGGACAATGAAGAATTTTTGCCCATTTTCTACTAAATGCTGCTAGCTCTCTTATTGAACCTACCGCCTCCTTAAAACCCTGGTTACACTTTACTAACTGGAGACAAGAATCTAGGTATTTATTCGGTAATCTACATTCACAACGAGCTTTTTTCAGCAGAGGAGAGTTCAAAGATTGGGTTAAGGGACGAGAAAGACATTCTGCATCATTGCTTTTATTATTGTACTCTTGAATACTATCCATTCCCGTAAGAGCAAAGGATACGCATGCTATTGCTAAAAACACTATCTTTTTTCTCATATACTTCCTCCTCTTTTTATCTCTGTACAAAAAGCAGACAACATCATAGCATACTTTCTCTATGATGCATAATTAAAAAACTGATTAGTTCAATGTAATAATTCACATACTAGATATAGTATTATTCACAGAGCTATAGTCTTTTTTTGTTAGAATCCAGAAAATTAGAATACAATTTTAATGAAACATGATGCAAAGAGAGCTGCAGCAGAATTACTTATTATGGATATAAAAAATAGTAAAAAAATAGGAATACGCCGTAGAGCGTTAATAAAAATATAGAATAATAATTGTAATACTGAGAATATGAATCCTAAAAATAAGGAAGCGTACAACGGAGTATACACATCAACACGTGGGTTCATAAATCGCCACTGAAAAAAATAGACAAATATACCTGCAACCAAGCAAAAATAGATGATTCCCGCAAAAACAGTCGATGCGATTGCAAAAAGCAGCGCATTGAACGTTCTAATGCGAGCAATAAATATATATGCTATCCACAAAAAAAGAACGCTGCATAGTAATTGATACCATCCCCATCCTAGCATCCACAGTAGTTCGTTAATAAAAAAGTGTATATAATTCGCTAACATACATATTCCTTATTGTTACTTACATCCTCACACTACCCGTATGATTATATCAAAAAAAGGATATAAGGGAATATAGACCTCATATCCTTCTCCAGTACCTGTGTTAATAGAAAGATAAAAAGAGCCACATGTATCAGTGGCTCTTTTTATAAATATTCATTTATTGTACTGCGTTTTTCCCATGAAATAGGCTATAAAACCATTCTCTAATGGAATCAAATAATGTGTGTTGTTTTGATGCAACAGGAACGTATGGTGTTTGTACCGGCGTTTTTTGCGTCTGTTTAATCTGCGTTGGCGTTGGCGTTGGCATTGGCCTTGGAGTCGGTGTTTGTACTTGTTGTGGTGTTTGTACTTGTTGTGGTGTTTGAGTCCGCATTTGTACTGGTTGCATAGGTCTGGGCATGGGTTTTAATACTTTAATCGGCTTTGGTGCTGGTTTTTGAACCTGCTTTTGTACTGGTTGAACAGGTCTTGGCGCTTGTTGTAGAGTCTGAACAAGCGGAATAGGCGTAACCTTCTGATCATAATACCGTATACGAGAATCTTTTCCTTCTTTATATGGCAAATCCATTAAGAACGCACGTAACTTAGCAACAAAATAGGGTCGCAATGGAATATTTATCTCAGATTGTTCACCAATCACATGAGCTTTTACAGAAACATTTTTATTATTATTAGTCGTTCTTACCAGATTTTTTAAGTCAGATAGTTTCACTGTTGCAATCTTATCTTTTTCCACATTTTCATCGGCTGTAGCTTGATGATATGCTGTATAAAAATTATCAAAAAGCGGTGTACAATGAGCATCAAATTGTACAATATAAATAACAGCCTTAGAACCATCTTCTCTAGTATTTGCTACAATACAGTGAGTATTGTCGCTTTTTGATATATCAATATATTCGCGAATGTCACTTTCATCCATTCCGATGGTTGCATACAGATTTGCTTCTTCAAAAAATTCACGCGCTGCTGTAACAACCGGATGCTCTTCTCCTGGGTCTCGCTTCCCTCCCCAATCATCATAGGTCCCTCTGTCGGATCCGTAAGCCTCTCTACCCAGTATAACGTACTGTTCATCATTTTCATTATAATAGGGCAAAACTGATGCTGCTGCATAATTAAACTCGGATAGTGGCAATGGTCTCTGGCCTGCTATTATATATCCACACAACGTCATATACAGTAATAATAGTCTTTTCATACCCATAATTCCCCCCTCTTTTTAATTATAGTATGTTTATCATGATACCATTAATGATAACTTATATGATATATTTCACACAAGGGACAGTATTATGACTCACAGAGCACGTTTATTTCTTTTGATATGTAGCAGTAGCATACATATTATATATGCAGAGCAACCTATAAATATTCATATTAGCCCACATATTAATTCTCACGCAATCAGTCATGCAGCAAACATGCAGAACAATTCTGGTATGCTCTTAGACACATTATCAAAAACTATCACGCATGATAATTATCAGCAATGCGCAGCCTTACTTAAACAGATTGCATGGGAAAAACGATACACGATAGGATGGTACACTTTTCTTACAGGATATGCATGTATTAATGGTCTGTTGCTGTTGGATTATAACTTTTTAACCGATAAAAGCCTGTGGTCATACTGGAAACACGAATTGTCTTTTGCCCAATTATGCAACATCCCTCAAAAAACGTTAGAAAAGGAGCTGATTTTAGAAATTGGACATCGTAATTATAATAAAAAAAATCCTACAGATACGACGCATCCTCTTATTAACTTTATTGCGGCTATCGATTATGAATTGTATCGTATTAATCGGTTTATCTGGTTGACATCGCTTATTAAAAAGATACGGCTCACAAAAATATGTTTTACAAATGACACAAAACTCAATGCTGCCCAACAACACTATGAACGTGCATGTTTTATTAAACATATTTTCTTATCATGGCTTTCTGAATATAATATGAACCAAAATGGATATATTCTAGAAGGCCCCCTTAAACGATATTATCGCTTATACTCTCATTCTTAACCTTTAATAAGGCTACCGGCACCAGAAATACTTCCCAAGACATACTTAACCTCATCATCACCAAATCTAATCCCAAGCCCCACAAATGCGTTCGCATTATGTTTAGATACAAAATCATCAGCGCCGAAGGTGAAATATATATTACGCATAACAAACATTCTATTAAGCCATTTGAGGTGAGGACGTTTATCATATTTACGATTCCACCCACGAAAATCAAATGCTTCAAAAGTAGTTACCCAACGAAACTTATTCGTACTAAATGGCACTTCAATATCCATGCCAAGTCCCGCCGAACCATCAAATAATCCTAAGCGTAATGCAAAGTCATTAAAAATTTTACCAAATTGGAGTCCTAATCTTACCGTATTGCGATCGAAATTAAGCCTGTGCTTTCTATATACTGTTTTGAGTTTATCATCAGATGCTAAGGTATTTTCATAGAGATTATTTGATAAAAGCGTTGGAGGTGTATCTACTGAAACAGGGATATATTGCTGTGTAGGGTTAATTAATTCAAGGTCTCGTGTATAATATGAATCTTTATCTTCATAATAGAGCTCTGTGTCTTTTCGCGTAATATATCCTTTTTCAGATGTTACAATCTGTATCTGATAAAAATGTTCTTCATTCGGATGAATACGAATATCAAAATATCCTTTTGAGTCTTCAAAACGATAGCTTTCTGCTGGACGATGCATGGTCTCAAAATGCGTATCAAATAAGATCTGTAGACGATCAAGCTTGCTTACATAATTTTTAAATCCCGATACTGCAACCTTGAGATCTCGATACGTCTCATCTTCATTAATGAGCTTACCAATAAGTCCTTTTCCTTCATCAATCTTTTCTGCCACAGAACTAATATTGCGTAGCCCATCACGAGCCTGACCAACAATCTCCTCTAAGACTTCTGATGTTGACTCTACCCGAGTTGCTATACGACCAAAATCTCGATCAAATACCGTTGCAATTTTTTCTATACCATCTTGAAAGGACGGTAACAACCCAGACTCTAATCTCTCTGAGAGTCCTTTAAAGGTGACGCCTATTTCCAAAAATGCGTTAATATTTTCTTCATTCTGTACAAATGAACGCTCAAGAACAGTAGACATTGTTGCAAATTTTTCTGCTGCATGTTCCAAGTTACCCATAAACATCTTTAACTGCTCTCTGCCTTCAGGACCAGCAATTACTTCTTTTATAGATTGACTAACCTCTTTTACATTAGTTGCAATGTCTTTGAACTCTCGTATTAAAGTATCAATATCGACAGGGTCTATGCCTCCCTGAGAAAGAGTAGCGCCTTCTTCTAGTTTTTGTAATAAACAATTACCAGGAATAATCTCAATATATTTTGGTCCTAATAGACCATCCTGGCGTACCATTGCTTGTGCATTCTGGTAAAGCGGGTATTCGGTAGCTACCATTACACGTGCTTGAGCTATCATCATCTGATCAGGAATCAATTTTAACTCTTCCACCCAACCAATCTTTACGCCGGCAATTTTTACAGCTGCTTTTCTTGATAACCCTGAAATATCATTAAAATATAAGACATAACTGGTATAATTTCCGCGATCAAAACGAAAAGCGCCAATTTTAAAACCCATGTAACCAAACACGGCAAACGCGATCAAAACAAATACTCCAACACGCGTTTCTATTGTACCTTGCAAAGCTTATTCCCCTTAAAAATCACAGCCAATATAACTTTTTTACGGCAACATTATATTGAATGCTTGTCTCTTGTTGCTTCTCTGTTAGCTCTAAAATAGCATATAATTGCTGTGTTACTTGTCCCACTTTGGCATGAACACGCACTGAAAAAAAGTGCGGGTCAAATGTCTCACTTAATACTGAGTCTATATTTTTAGGCAAAGACCGCAACTCTTTCCCATAAACTGGCTGCAACATTGTTTTCCAATCCTTCTGCCATTCTACTGTTTTCTTAAACTTTTTAGTCCATCCATCCACTAATTCTTTTCGTTTTTTGCTATCCTGAGATTCATTACTCTGATCAAAACCAAAAAGAACTTTTAATGAATGAGAAAATAACCATGGCTCGATTTTACCTGAACTAGACCAAACCGTAAAGATATCTGTTAAATAAATAGATGATTGTTGCTTATCTTTTGTATTTTTTTGCATTATTGGCGGAGCAAAAAAGAGAAAATCTTTAAAATACCCGAATTCTTTTTTTGCAATAAGCTCTGTTGCATCATTAAATTTAGAACGACGATCTTTAAATACTTTTTCAAAAGCAGAAAAGAGCTCTGTCGTTTTTGTAACCTTCTCTATTGCTTTACAGAGCTCTTGTAAAATAGATTGCCACCCTTTTGCTTTATCTCCACGAAACGCCTGTTTTTTAAAATTATATATCTGATTAATATTAATCTTGCCTTCTTCTGACATAAGACATATAGAGATTGCGCCGTCGACCCCATCTATCTCTTCTGTTAATGAAAATTCTTGCCATATATTAAGAACCGGTAATACTCGCTTTAAAAGATCTTTTGCTGAACTATCAGAATCTTTCTTTTCTGTTTCTTGCTGTGGAGTATTTGATGGTGCGGGTTTATCTGTTTGACCTGGCACGGATAATTGCGACTGTATAATTTCAATACCACTCAGCGCTAATAACTTAGCTTTTTCACGATCAATTGCCATTCGCGCAAAAGGAGCGTGGACTGCTCCACGATGACCTACATAGGTCACAATCACCATTGATGCGGCGATCACAAGTAACGTAAAAATCATAATATAACCAGCATGCTTATTCTGATTTTGTCTCATAGCTATAATCTACTTAATAATTTTGTTACATTACCCATTGTTATTGATAGCGATTCAAATGTATCCTGCTGCTTATTCTCTACAACTTTTTTGTCTGCTGTAGTCTTACCAACCTCTTTAGATGATTGCTCACTACGCTTTTCTTTTCTCGCGCCAGTCTTTTCTTTCTGTTGCGGCTCAGAGGTATCAACAGGAATTTCATATGATACGATATAGGTCTCTTCTGCCTGTTTTTTATTCCATAAAACTATTTTAATGGTTACAGAGTATGGAATTCGAGGCATCTGTTGATTTTCTTCTGTAGGCGGTTTTTGTGCATCTTGTGCGGGTTCACTTACCCATTCTGGCATAGTCTTATATTCATAGAGCACTTTTTGTGATGTCGCTGTGGCCTGTTTATCTTCTCGCATATTCTGCTTGTTTTCCTCTTTTTTTTCAATACGAGCAGTATAAGTAACAGAAAACTCCTTAATAGCGTCGAGTAATTCATAGGAGCGCGGTTTGCCAAAGTTTGCCAGATCTAACTCCACCCCTTCTTGCCTTATAAGCCTAAAGGTATCTTTTTTTTCTTTATCCGGAACAAGGGTATATTGTACTCGTACTATTTTAGGCTTCATAACCCCAACATCTTTCCCTACAAATACAGCAATAGGATTATTGGTAATAAACGTCAATGTAGCCAAATTAGTACCCTTATTGGTACTATAAAATATTTTTTCTAACGGTTTTTCAGCAGGTCTATCCACCTGTTGCGTATCTTTTTTACCTGATGGCGTCTCTTTT
>Ga0307409_100001336_pt1 | contig 11970 bp, 12 predicted proteins | sample 322Ometagenome_2_FD_203888 | JGI IMG/M metagenome (GOLD analysis project Ga0307409, IMG submission 203888) | Maize rhizosphere microbial communities from greenhouse at UC Davis, California, United States - 322HYB-O-2 | ecosystem: Host-associated > Plants > Roots > Rhizosphere > Soil | place...
CAGATTCTCGACCGCGACCAGCTTGAGCGATCCGTCGGCCTGCGGCTCATAGATCAGGATGCCGGGTTTGCGGAAATCGGTGTGCGTGCCCTTGCCGCTGACGCGCGGATTGGGCGGGCCTGAAATGCCGAGCAAGTCTGGACGGAAGAAATGCACGCCCATCGCGCCGGAAGTGGCTGGACGGCCCATCATCTCGGCGGTGTCGCAAACGTCCATCGGGTCGCGCACATAGCCCTCCGCAAGCGCGACCTTTACGTTCTCAAAGCGCGCTGTTGCCGCGCGGACGGCGGCGAGATCAGGTTCGCCTGCGCTTGCTCCGGCCGACTGCGACGGGTGCGAGAACGCAAGCGCCAGCGCGATTGCGCTGCTGCTTAGCTTGGGGATCATGGTTTCCTCTGGAATTTGGAGCGCGAGGCTAGGCCTCACGGAAGGGATTAGAGCGCGAAGCTGGTCAGCCTCGGGTAGGGGAGTCGCCGCACTCGCCGGTCGTTTGCCCCGGAACGCAGCTTCGGCTTCGCAAAATGCGTAACCGAATCACGGTCCTCGACCTGAGCGAGTGCGGCGCGAGCAAGCGCCATGTCGGACCACAGCGGGCTCATAGCGGGAACGCCTGGACGCCGGTGATGATCTGCATCGCGAGCAGGACCACGCTGACGGTGATCATACCCCCGAACCCTGCTTTCTCACGACTGCCAAACACGACCTTTGCCCCTTGAACGTTTTCGTTTAACTGTGAGTGTCCATATGTTCCGCCCCCGTTCGCATCGCCATGGGCAAGCTTTGGAAATGCGCGTCGCCTCCGTCCTGCGGGGTGCAACCGGTTGACGAATTGTGCGGAATTGTGCGGAGATGTCCGTATCGCTAGAGGCGAGTCATGCACGGTGAATTGAGCGTCGAGGGCAGTCAAACGGTGGCGCTCGTCGTTCGCGAGGAGCTCGCCCGCCGCCGTCTTTCGCGCCAATGGCTGGCGGACGAAGCGCGGGTCAGTCTCTCCACCCTGGAAAAGGCATTGGCTGGCAGCCGGCCCTTCACGCTCGCGACCGTTGTCCGCCTCGAAGATGCGCTGGGCAAGAGTTTACGCGCGCCCGCGCAAGGGCAGGAAGGGCCGCGGATGTTCGCGCCCGAGACCATGGGTGCTTACGCGCGCCCGGCGGTCAAATGGCTCGAGGGCACCTACCTCACCATGCGTCCGTCTTTCAGCGAAGATAGCGCGATCTTCGCTTACCTCACCTCGATCTCCTGGAGCGACCCGGCTGGGCATCTCGTGTTCAGCGAGGCGCAGCGGACTGACGCCGAATATGAGCAGAAGGGTTTTGTCTCCTTCCCCAATCTTTCCGGGACTCTCTACCTCGTAACGATCTGGGAGGGGCAGTACCGGATGGCACTGCTCAATCGTCCGTCCGGCCGGTATTTGAGCGGCGTGTTGCTGACGCTTGCATCGGGCGAGGGGGCGCAGCTCATTCCGGCGGCCGTCCCCATCGTCCTCCTGCCGACGTCCCCAGACGAGCAAAAACCCCTGGGCGTCGTTCGCAAGGGTGACGCCGCCTATGAAGAATATCGCAATTGCGTCGACCGCGTCACGGAGCGGGGCTACGCGCGCTTTCCTGGCTGAGAAGCGCCCGCTAAGCCCTCGCCGGTGAAGATCGCCACTTACAACCTCAACGGCATTCGCGCGCGCCTGCCGCGCCTCATCGAATGGCTCCAGCGCGAACAACCTGACGTCGTTGGCTTGCAGGAACTGAAGTGCGCCGATGAATCGCTACCGATCGCCGATATCGAGGCTGCCGGCTATGGCGCCGTGTGGCACGGGCAAAAGGGTTTCAACGGCGTCGCGGTGCTGGCGAAGGGCGATGCGCCGAAGCTGCGCCGCGTCGGCCTGCCTGGCGACCCGGACGACACGCACAGCCGCTACATCGAGGCCGAGGTGAACGGCGTGATCGTCGGCTCGCTTTATCTTCCTAATGGCAATCCTGTGGGCACCGAGAAGTTCGACTACAAGCTGAAGTGGATGGAGCGGCTTTGCGACCATGCAGCGGAACTGCTTGAGGAGGAGCGGCCCGTCATCCTTTGCGGCGACTGGAATGTGGTCCCAGAGGATCGCGACGTCTTCTCCGTGCGCGCGACCCAGCACGATGCCGTGATGCAGCCCGGCGCGCGTCAGCTATGGCGACGGATCCTCCACCAGGGTTGGACCGATGCCTTGCGCGCCTTTCATCCGCGCGAGGAAAAGCTCTACACCTTCTGGGACTACACAGCGGGCTGCTGGCAGCGCGACCTCGGCTTCCGCCTCGATCACCTGTTGTGCTCGCCCGAGGCGGCGGATCGCCTCACGGGTGCCGGCGTCGACCGCTGGGCGCGCGGCGAAGAGAAGGCCTCCGACCACACGCCGACGTGGATTACCCTGAACTAGAGGGCCCCGATTGCGTTCTCTCGCCATGGATCCGAAGCAAGCCAAGATTGAGTGGCCGGGTTGGTCAACGGCAGCGCTGTTGCTCGTTGTGCTGACGTCCCTCGTGACGATCGCCGCTACGCTCAACGATATCTGGTAGCCGGCTTATTCCGCTCGCGTGTAGAGGAACGCGCTAATGTCGCGCGCGTCGCGCTGACCGACGTTGAGATCGGGCATTGCCGTCCCGGGCGAGACTTTTTGCGGATCGCGAATCCAGGTTTCGAGGTTAGCCGGTGAATTATCGAGCCGGCCAGCAAGCATCGCCCGCACCGCAATTCCGTCGAGCGGCGGGCCGACTGCGCCGCTAGCTTTCCGCACATGCTTGAGGCCGTGACAGCTGCCGCAGCCATATTGGATGAACATCGCCTCGCCGCGCGCAGGGTCGCCGCCGGTGACGGCGGCTGCATGCGTACGCAGGTCACGCCGCCCATCGGTTGCGTCGACGACGACGAGGGCGACGATGCCTGCGCCGATCAGCGCGCCCAGTCCCAAGGCGGCATCTTTAGTGCGCAGCCGCGGCATGTTTGCTGTCAGTGGTTTTGAGGGAAAGGTAGAGCATCGCCAGCGCGGCCCCGCCGTGCACCAGGCCTCCCGGGATCCACATGATGAGCCCTGCGAGCTGCTGGTCTGTCGTTGGATCGAGGCCGATCCCCGACATGCCCATCGCGGCGTAGCTCGAGTACCAGGGGCTTCCCGACAGAGCCATCAGCGCCCCAAGCGCGCCTTCGATCAGCGAGGTCAGGATCAGGCATGTTGCAGACAACAGGTATCTGCCCCGCCGCGGATCGAGCATCGCGACCCAAAACAGCAGCGACGAAAGCACGAAGCTCAGATGCTGGGCGGCGTGCCAGGGCTGGCTCTGAAGGGTTCGGTCGAACAGCGCGGGCGCGTGCCACGCCCACATCACGGCCGCTTGCAGCAGCGTTGCCGTCACAGGGGTCGTCAGCGTCCGCCAGAGCGTGCTCAGCGGCGTTTTCCAGCTGCCGCCCAATGCCCGCCGCAACGGTCCCGGAAGACCCCACGCCAGCGCTCCACCGGCATGCGACGCTGCAAGCAATGCCGTCGCGAACAGCATGATCAGCTCATGCTCGATCATGTGCAGCGTGAAACTGCGCTCGCCGCCTTGATGAAGCGGTGAGACGAGCGATGCCGCAAGCATGAACCAACCGCCAAGGAACAGCGATTGACGCTTGCGCTCGACCTTGGATCGTCTGGCGAGGCGTCGTTCCCCGACGAGGAAAAGCAGCAGTAAAACGGCGAGCGGCACGATGACCAGCGGATCGAATGTCCAACCGGCGCTGGTCGGATGGTCATGTCCTCCATGCGCGTACGCGGGTGCTGAGGCGACCAGCGTGAAAGCCACGGCGAGACGCCTCACCCGAAGCATGGCGGCAGCATCAAAGTGGCAATCATCGGCAGCAGGATCGCAAGCCCGAACACCGCCGCGCAGCCGACCGAAATCGTCGCGATGACGCGACGCGCGACCTCTGATTCACCGCGGAAGCTGCGCCAGGAAACGAGGCCCGAAACAGCGCACGCCGCGAGACCGATCATGGCTACGAACAGGATTGGGAACGGCGCAGCTGCCCAGCAATGATCGAACGAATTGTCAGACCCGAATTGGTGAACGAAGGCGACAGCGAGAAGGCTCACCGCCAGTCCCGCCCATGGCATGAACGCCTGCCTGAAGGAGCGGTCCGCCTTCAATGGAACAGCCTCGGCACCCAGTAAATGAGGACGTAGATTGGCAACCAGGCCAGCCAGACGAAGCGCCAGTAAAGCGCATTCTCCTCCGTATCGACCAACCGGCGCGGGTCCTTGCCGTGGGGGGTTTTCATCAATCGCCACAACACGACGGTGTCCCCCCAGTCGGTGACGATGTGTGTCGTGTGCAGGAACAACAGCGCCCAGATAATCGAGCCGTAGGCGCTTTCGTACCAGAGCACGTGCAACGAATTGAACTCGAACCCGCGGATGACGAGCAGCAACAGGCCAATCGCAGTCATCACCGGGAGCAATTGCCGCGCCGTCGCTACGTCGTAGTTTTCGGCCGCCTTCTTGATCATCGAGTTCGGAATTTCACTGAGCAGCATCACGAGAGTGAACAAGGTGCCGGCCACTAGTCCGGGCGGCTGCCACGGGCCAGGCGCCCATTGCTGCTCCTGCGCCATCAGGAAGAAATAGGCGGCGATCGCCAGTGCGAAGAACGAGCCTTCGATCACCATGAACGCCATGATGCCCCACCAGGTGAGGCTCCTATGGCTGAATGCGTGCGTCGGCAGGGCCGACACGTCCTCGATGAAGCTCGGCGCCAAGTCCCGGTCCGTCATGAGATCACCGGCTCGCGCTCGGGTTCGGGACTTTTGGGCCAGAACCAGGCCAACAAGGCGATTGCCACGGGGACAATTCCGATCGCGAGGGCCCACGGACTGAAGATCGAGCAGACGAACATCACGGTGAGCGCGATCGTGGCGATGAACGGCCATAGGCTCGGTTCGGCGCTTGGCTCGCGAACGTCGGCTTTCGCCGAAACCACGGTGGTCAGAAGCAGCTCCCGATCATCGATGCGAAGCCCGTGGACGACCGCCATCTTCTCGCCCGCGTCCCACAGGGGCGCCAGGCTATTCACAATCGGAATGTGCAGGAAATTATACTTCGGCGGCGGAGACGACGTCGCCCATTCAAGCGATGCACCGCCCCACGGGTTCGCCGGCGCTGCCCGGCCTCCGCGCGCCGACATGACCAGGTTGAGAACGAACAGCAAAACCGCAACCGCGACCACGGCCGATCCCAGGCTCGACAGCAAATTGGGGAGCTCTAGCCCCATGCCTGCGGGATAGGTGTAGACCCGCCGCGGCATGCCGTTGATGCCCGCGATGTGCATCGGGAAGAAGGCCAGCTGGAAGCCGAGGAAGATCATCCAGAAGCTCGTCTTGCCCAGCGCTTCCGACATCAGGCGGCCCGTCGCCTTGGGGAACCAGTAAGTGATTGCGCCGAGCAGCGGGAACACCGCTCCGCCGATCAGCACGTAGTGGAAGTGCGCGACGATGAAGTAGGTGTCGTGCAGCTGCAGGTCGAGCGGCACTGCGGCAATGATGACTCCTGTCAGGCCGCCGATCACGAAAGTGAAGATGAACCCGATGACGTAGAGCAGCGGCACCTGGAACCTCGGCCGCCCTTCCCACAGGGTGGCTATCCAGCAGAAGATCTGCAGGCCGGTGGGGATCGACACGGCCATGCTCGCCGCTGTGTAAAAGCTGTAGCCGATGCGTGGCAGCCCCGTCGCGAACATGTGGTGCACCCACAGGCCGAACGCGAGGATGCCGGTGGCGACCAGCGCCATCACGACGATCGGGTAATGAACGATCGACCGGCGGGAGAAGGTGGCAACGATCTCGCTGACGAAGCCGGTCGCGGGCAGGAAGATGATGTAGACTTCCGGATGCCCGAAGAACCAGAACAGGTGCTGCCAGAGCAAAGCATCGCCCTGCTCGGCAGGGTTATAGAAATGCGTGCCGACCAGCCGGTCGGACAGCAGCATGCCGGATGCCAGGGCGACCGACGGCATCGAGAATATTACCATCAGCGACGTGACCAAAGTCGCCCAGATGAAGATCGGCATCCGCCCGAGGCTCATGCCCGGCGCGCGTTGTTTGAGGATCGTAGCGGTCAGGCTGACTGCCGCCGCCAGCGCCGCCACCTCGGTAAACGTGACCATCTGCGCCCAAATATCCGTGCGCTTGCCGACGCCATATTGCGGGCCCGAAAGGGGCGGATAGGCGAACCAGCCGATGTCCGGGCCGATGTTCAGCAGGAAAGCCACCCACAGCAGACAGCCGCCAGCGAGGTACGTCCAGTAAGAGAATGCATTAAGCCGCGGAAAGGCGTTGGCGCGCGTGCCGAGCATCAGCGGCGTCAGGTAGATCTGCATGCCCTGCATCACCGGCACGGCGAACAGGAACATCATTGTTGTCCCGTGCATGGTGAAGATCTCGTTGTAGCGCGCAGCGCCCACGAGGTCGTTGTCGGGCTTCGAAAGCTGCAGCCGCATGACGATCGCCAGCGTCCCGGCGAGGGCGAGGAAAGCGAGCGCCGTAACGATGTAGCGGCGGCCGATGTCCTTGTGGTCGACGCTCGACAGCCAGCCTAGGAAGCCCGGCGGATTGCTCCAGGTGGCGGCCAGCCGCTTGTCGAGCTTCGCGCCCGTAAGCTTCGGCCCGTCCCGAGCAACGTCCGCCGGCGGCTGCTTGGCGCGTTCGGCGGGCGTCATTTCAGCGTCTCGAGATAGGCGACGAGCGAGTGCAGTTCGTCCGCCTTTAGGCCCACTGTCGGCATGCGGCTGCCCGGTTTCAGGGATTGCGGATCTGCGACCCAGCCATAGACATTGCCCCTGTTCATCGGCAGCGCCCCGGCGGCAAGGCTGCGGCGGCTGGCGAAGTGCGTCAGGTCGGGTGCGACCTGCCCGCTCGCCGGTGTGCCCGAGATGTTGTGGCAAGATGCGCATTCGCGGGTTGTGAAGTAGCGATAGCCCGCGTGTTGCTGTGGGTTGGCCGGCGCGACGGCGGGCTTCAGCTGCGCCGCGTACCACCGGAGGAAGTCCTCTTTGCTTTCGACCGTCACATCGAGCGCCATTTGCGCGTGCTGAGTGCCGCAGAATTCCGCGCACTGCCCGCGATACAGCCCGATCTTGCGCGGCAGTAGTTGGGCATCGGTTTGGCGGCCGGGGATCAGGTCCTGCTTGCCGGCGAGGTTGGGGATCCAGAAGCTGTGAATAACGTCGTTGGACTTCAGCGTCACTTCGGCGGGAATGCCGACTGGCAGGTGAATCTCGTTCGCGGTTCGCACCGTCCTGGAAACGTCGGGCAGGTTGTACTCGACATCCCACCACCATTGGTTGGCCGTCACCGTAAGAATAAGCTGTGGCTTGCTTCCTTCGGCAGCGTTCGAACGGTCGGTGAAAAAGCTGGCGATGGTGAGCGCGACGAGGCCGGCTCCAATGAGAGCGGTCCACGCGAATAACGCCGGCCTAACAAGTGCCGAGGTTTGGTGATGCTTGCGGTCCTCGACGACCAGCGCCGCACTCCGCCGCCGCCACAGCGCGAAGAGCAGTGCCGCTGCCACGATCACGTACATGATCGTGCAGACGACCATGAAGACCGAGAACAGTTGGATGAAGTTGGCCCCCTCGGCTCCGTCTCCGCCCATGGCGTTCTGGTAGCCGTTGCACCCCGTCAGCAAGAATGTCAGCCAAGCCCCGCCGCGCCGCATCACTGTTCTGCCGAATCCGCTGGCGTAAGCGGCTCCCGCTTCGTCTGCGTCTGCGGAGGGGTGTTGCTGACCTCGTCGGCACGAGCGCTGACCGCGTCCTTGCGTGCCTGGCCGGAGAGTGTGCGAACGTAAGCGGCGAGTTGCCAGACCTGCTGCTCGGTCAGGCGGCCACGGAACGATGGCATGCCGTTGGGGCGCCCCTCGACGATCGTCGCGGCGATCTGGTCGATCCGCCCGCCATAGCGCCATTTATCGTCGATCAGGGCGACGCCCATTCCGCCGCCGCCATGGAAGTGGCAGCCGGAGCAGTTCATCCAGTTATAGAGGCGTTGGCCTTCTGAAATCGCAGTGGCATTGCCTTCATAGACGGCCGCACGCGGATCGGACGGGGGCACATTCGCATTGCCGGGGAAGACGGTGTCGGGGCTCGTCGACGCGGGCACCGTCTCGGCCAGCGGCTTGCCGCGGGTCTGCCGTTGCTCGCGGTCGCAGCCGGTCAGCGCTGCCACCAGCCCGAGGGCGAGTAGGCTATTGCGGAAGCGCAAAGACATAGACCGTCCCGCCCTTCGTGGTCCGTTTTTTCAGGTCCTTGGTCGCGTTGGCGAACCCCAGCGCGGCTGTCGGATCCCGTTCGTCGATGTCGGCCGAGACAATCGCGCCAGCCCAGCCTCCGACTCCCGACGGCACCGCGATGTACTGGCGGCCGTCAGGCCCGCGATAGCTGATCGGCTGGCCGATGATCCCGCTGCCAGTCTTGAATTGCCACAGCAGCTTGCCGGAGCGGCCGTCGATGGCTTTCAACCACCCATCCATCGTGCCGTAGAACACGAGCCCGCCGGCCGTCGCGAGCGCGGGGCTCCACAGCGGCAGGTCTTCCTTGATCTCGAATACTTTGCGTCGCGCGACCGGATCCCAGGCGGTGAACACGCCGCGGTTGCCTCCCGGCCCTGCGTACATCTTCACATCGGCGCCGACGAATGGCGTGCCCGGGATATAGTTGGCGTTCTTGGCGCCCATATCCATGCAGATATTGATGTGCGGGATGTAGAGCAGGCCGGTGACTGGGCTGAATGCCGACGGGTTCCAGTCTTTCATGCCGGGCGGTCCGGGGCAGATGTTGCGGACGACGCGGCCGGTCTTCGGCTCCTTATCCGTCGCCGGAATGACCCTGCCGGTCTTCAGGTCCACACCCTTATAGGCATTGATGTAGCCATAAGGATCGGCGGAGAGGATCCGCCCGTTGCGGCGGTCCTGGACGTAAAGATAGCCGTTGCGGCTCGGGCGTAGCAGCGCCGGAATGCGCTGGCCATTCGGAGCGGGCCAATCGACCAGGATGGTCTCGTTGATGTCGTCGTGATCGAATAGGTCGTGCGGCGCGCCTTGGTGAAACCAGCGAGCCTGGCCGGTGCTTACGTCGCGAGCGAACAGCCCGGCCGTCCATTTGTTGTCGCCGGGGCGTTGCTCAGCGTTCCATGGGCCGGGATTACCAGTGCCGTAATAAATGAGCTTCAGGTCCGGGTCGTAGCTGATCCACCCCCAGACGGTCCCGCCGCCGATCTTCCATTGCTCAGGCCCCCAGCTTTTGACGCCGAGGTCCTTGCCCTGATCTGATGGATAGGGCGCGCGGTACTGTGAGCCGATCAGCGCATCCTTGTCCGGGCCGGTACTGTACGCCCTCCACGCAAGCTTGCCGCTGCCGGCGTCTAGCGCTGCCAGCCAGCCGCGAACGCCCATCTCGCCGCCCGAATTGCCGACCAGCACTTTGCCCTCGGCCACGAGCGGGGCCATGGTCATCGTCTCGCCCTTGTTGATGTCGGCAAGCTTGGTGCGCCAGATTTCCTTGCCGCTCTCGGCATCGATTGCGACCGTGTGACCGTCGAGCAGGTTCATGAAGAGGCGACCGTTCGAATAGAACGCGCCGCGATTAACCGGCCCGCAGCACGCAACACCCTTCGCGGCCGCAGCGGGCTTTGGCTCGTACGTCCACTTTGCGGGCGCGCCCGGCTTCGTCAGATCGAGCGCGAAGACGTTATTTGGCCACGGCGCGACGACATACATGGTGTTGTTGACCACCAGCGGCGGCGCTTCGAAGCCTTCGGTCGTGCCGGTCGAGAATGTGAAGGCGACCTGCAGCTTCCCGACGTTTGCAGGAGTAACCTGGTTGAGGGCGCTGAAGCGCGTCGAGGCATAGTCCTTGCCCGGCATCGTCCAGTTGCCGTCGTCAGGAGGCGACGCAGACCGCGCGGGGATAACCTTGTTGCTGCTCGGCCCGGCGAACTGCTTGGTACTGAGATCAGGGCCGCTGTTTTGACGAGAGGTCCAGAAGAGCAGTGCGGCGACAAGCAGCACCGCAATTACAGCAACGATCGCAACAGTTGAGCGCCGCATTCGGTCTCCAGCTACGCAATTACGTGCCGCGCGAGCACGCATCTACTCTGCTGCAATTCCGAACTGCTGATCAGGTTCCTACGGCTGTTTTGGCCTGCCGTTTTGTAATGAGGTGCTGCAACGAGGAATTCCCGACGAAGAGTTCGTCGAGATGGTCGCTACAGCTGCTTCTCATAGATCCGGTAGCGGTGATTGATGTGCGCGCTCGGCAGCTCAGCAATGGACAGCATTCCCTTATTGTCTTCCAGGATCCAGCCGAACTCGCCGTGGGTGGCGCCGTACTTGGTCACCGCGTCGCGGCGGGTGAACTCGATCATCATGAAGGCGAGTTGGCTGGCGAGCCGGCTGCCGTGCAGCTTCTTGGCGACGCCCATCAGCGGCACGCGCAAGCGCCGCGTGCGCGGTTTGCGCAAGCGCCACAGCAATTTGATGAAATTGAACGGGAATAGCTCGCCGTTGAGGTCTTTCGTCAGCTCGTTGATGTCCGGGATGGTCAGCATGAAAGCGACCGGCTCGCCATCGACCTCAGCGATCCGCACCAGCTCGGCAAAGATGATCGGTTTCAGCTTCTTGCCGGCGTACGCAATCTCCGCCTCGGTCAACGGGACGTAACCCCAGTTGTTCGACCAGGCGTCGTTGAGAAGGTTGAGGATCAGCCGAGCTTCCTCGTCGAACCTCGACTTGTCGACCATCCGGATGCGGATCTTCGGGTTCCGCTCGCCCATGGCAATCAGCCGCTCGATCTTCGGGTCTTCCCAATTGCTGATGTCGAGCGAGTAAGTGAGGAGATCCTTCACTTTTCCGTATCCGGCTGCCTCGATCCACGCCTGATACTCGGGACGATGGTGACCCATCATCGCCGTCGGGCTTTCATCAAAGCCTTCGATTTCGAGCCCCGGCTCGTCCCAGATCGACAAGCTGATAGGGCCAAGTGCGCGGTTCATGCCCTGCCCGCGGAGCCAGTCCTCCGCCGTCGCGATCAGCGTCGCGGCCGTTTCGCCGTCAAGCGCTTCGAACATGCCCCATTGGCCGGTGCCCGCGCCCATATGCTCGAGCACCAGCTCGTCGACTTGCCCGCTGACCCGGCCGACGGTCTTGCCGTCCCGCTCGGCGAGCCAGAGCTGCGCCTTGGCATGCTCGAACCATGGGTTCTTGCCCGGCGTGATCAGGCCGTGCACCTCGTCCTTCAGCGGCGGGACCCAGGCGGGATCGTCCTTGTAGACCTCCCACGCGAAGTCGACGAAGGCCTTGCGGTCCTTCTTGGTAATGACCGGACGAATGGCGACGGGCGTTTTGCTCATCGGGAACGGCTAGCCGTTCACCGGTCGTTTCGCCAGTGAAGCCTACAAACGCCCAAATCGCGCCACTATCTCCTGCGAAAGAGCGGCCTCACCAACGAGTTATGATCAACGCAGCGACCCTCGAGCGCAATCGCACCGGCGCGGCTTCCGAGCCGCGTGCCGACGCGCGCGCCAAAGATGATACGGCGATGCTTAAGGCCGCGGCGAGCCTGACGCGCGACCTCAATGCGCCGAGCAGTACAATCTACTGGGCGGACATGCTGGGCTCGGCTTTGCTCGGCTATGCGGCGTTATTCGGAGCGATGCTGCTCACTCCGACGTGGCTGGCAGTGGCATCGGGGCTCGTAGCCGTACTCGCGCTCTACCGCGCCGGTTCGTTCATCCATGAGCTGACGCACATCAAGAAAGGCGCGGTGAAGGGCTTCCGCTTCACCTGGAACGTGGTCGTCGGTGTGCCGCTGATGGTGCCGAGCTTCATGTACGAAGGTGTCCACAACCAGCACCACGCCAAGCGCTATTACGGGACGGTCGACGATCCCGAATATCTGCCGCTCGCGCTGATGC
>Ga0307409_100001337_pt1 | contig 11970 bp, 14 predicted proteins | sample 322Ometagenome_2_FD_203888 | JGI IMG/M metagenome (GOLD analysis project Ga0307409, IMG submission 203888) | Maize rhizosphere microbial communities from greenhouse at UC Davis, California, United States - 322HYB-O-2 | ecosystem: Host-associated > Plants > Roots > Rhizosphere > Soil | place...
CGCGCGGCACCGTCTCCCGCACCGGCAACTGAGCCGCCCGCCGCGCCAGCGCCGATGGCGCCGTCCCTGTATCGAAAGTGGGATGGGAAGCCCACCACTGGAATGAGTACACTTCGCCCCGATGCGTAAATCATTATTTTTATTGCCCGTCTTGCTGCTCGCGGGGTGCGCCGCCGCGCCACAGAAACCCGACCCCCGTGACCCGCTGGAACGATTCAATCGAAGCATGTTCGCGTTCAACGATGCCGTGGACAGAACCGTCGCCAGGCCGGTGGCCAAGGCCTACGTGAAGGTCGCGCCGCGCTTCGTGCGCACCGGCGTCAGCAATGTGTTCAACAACCTCAACACCCTGGGAACGGCGGTCAACGACGTCCTGCAGGGCAAGATGAAACAGGCCGGGCGGGATTCCGCGCGCTTCCTGATGAACAGCACCCTGGGCCTGGGTGGCCTGTTCGACCCGGCCTCCGCCGCGGGCCTGGAGCTCAACGACGAGGACTTCGGCCAGACCTTCGGCAAGTGGGGCATGAAACCCGGCCCCTACCTGATGCTGCCACTGCTCGGCCCGTCCACCTTCCGGGACAGTTTCGGCAAGCTGGCCGACCAGTTCACCTACCCGGTGTACTGGCTGGAAGACGACAGCACGCGGCTCATCATCCGCGGCGTCAGCCTGCTCGACATGCGCGCCGACCTGCTCGACCTGGACGAGCAGCTCGACCAGAGCTACGACCGCTACGCCTTCGTTCGCAACGCCTGGCTGTCGCGCCGCGAATTCCAGGTCAAGGACGGCGAAGTGGACGATGCCTCGTTCGAGCTGGAGGAAGGCATGGAGGAAGAGCCCGCGCCGGAACCGCCGCCGCCGGCCGGGGATTCCGCGGCCCCTGCCCCGCCCGCATCGCGGTAGCTGGAATGCGCGGCAAGGGGGAACCAGGGTGAGCACGAACGATTCCGGGCGGGGCAAGCTGCCGCCGCTCCTGTTACTGCATCCGGACGACAACATCCTGGTGGCCCGGCGCGACATCGCCGCGGGCGAGCGTGTCGACCTGGACGGCCAGAGTTTCGTCATTCCGGCCGCCGTGGAGCTGGGTCACAAGCTGGCGCGCCGTGCCATTGCGCCCAACGAGCGCGTCCTCAAATATGGGGCACCCATCGGATCGATGAAGACCGGTGTGGCGCGCGGGGAACACGTCCACATGCACAACCTGCGCAGCGACTACATACCCTCGACCACGCGCGAAGGAACGGACGGGCACTGATGAGCACGGCGGGCATCTCGATGCGAGGCTGGCTCCGCAAGGACGGCCGCAAGGGCATCCGCAACGTCGTCGCGGTCGCCTACCTCGTCGAGTGCGCGCACCACGTCTCGCGCATGATCGTGCAGCGCGCCGGCTTCGACGACGTGCACCTGATCGGTTTCCCCGGCTGCTATCCCAACAAGTACGCGCTCGAGATGATGAAGCGCCTGTGCACGCATCCGAACGTCGGCGCGGTGCTGCTGGTGTCGCTGGGCTGCGAGAGCTTCAATCGCGAAGAGCTGCGCCGGCACATCCATGCCAGCGGCCGGCCCGTCGACCTGCTGGTGATCCAGCAGGCGGGCGGCACCACGCGCACGCTCAACGCCGGGCTCGAGGCCGTGAAGAAGATGCGTGCGCAGATCACCGGGCAGCAGACGGTGCCCATGGCGCTCCACGAGCTGGTGGTCGGCACGGTGTGTGGCGGGTCGGACGGCACCAGCGGCATCACGGCGAATCCGGCGGTGGGACGCTGCTTCGACTGGCTCATCGAGAACGACGCCGCCTGCATCTTCGAGGAAACCGGCGAGCTCATCGGCTGCGAGCGCATCATGGCGTCGCGCGCCATCACGCCCGAGCTGGGGCGCGAGATCGAGGCCTGCGTCGACAAGGCCGCTAACTACTATCGCATCATGGGTTACGGCAGCTTCGCGCCCGGCAACGCCGAGGGCGGGCTGACCACGCTGGAAGAAAAATCCATGGGCGCATATTCGAAGTCCGGCTCCTCGCCCATCAGCGGGTTGATCAAGCCGGGCGACGTGCCGCCGCGCGGCGGCCTGTACCTGCTCGACGTGGTGCCGGACGGCGAGCCGCGCTTCGGCTTCCCGAACATCTCGGACAACGCCGAGATCGTCGAGCTGATCGCCTGCGGCTCGCACCTGATTCTCTTCACCACCGGGCGCGGCTCGGTGGTGGGATCGGCCATCTCACCCGTGATCAAGGTCTGCGCGAACCCGGATACCTACGAGCGCATGTCCGAGGACATGGACGTGAACGCCGGCCGCATCCTGCAGGGCGCCGGGCTCGACGAGGTCGGGCGCGAGATCTACGACCTCGTACAGAAGCTCGCCGGCGGCGAGCTGTCGAAGTCGGAGGCGCTCGGCCACCAGGAATTCATCCTCACCTACAAACAATTCGAACCGATCGGCCCGGCCTGCCTGCCGGCCGCCTAAGGAGTCTCGATTGAAACTCGTGCGCTTTGGTGCCGCGGGCGCGGAACGCCCCGGCCTCGTCAACGCGGATGGCAGCATCGCGGACCTGTCCGGTGTCATCGCCGACGTCGCGGGCGCGACGCTGTCGCCCGATTCACTGCGCAAGCTGGCCTCGACCGACACCGCCAAACTACCGCAGGCGCCCGCGGGCGTCCGTCTCGGCGCCTGCGTGGGCGGCGTGGGCAAGTTCATCGCCATCGGGTTGAACTACGCGGACCATGCCGCCGAAACCGGCGCCAGGATTCCCGCCGAGCCCATCGTGTTCATGAAGGCCACGAGCTGCATCGCCGGGCCCAACGACACGGTGCTGAAGCCGCGCGGTTCCACCAAGATGGACTGGGAAGTCGAGCTCGGCGTGGTCATCGGCAGTGTCACGCGTTACGTGAGTGAGGCCGACGCGCCCCGGCACATCGCCGGTTACTGCGTGATCAATGACCTGTCCGAACGCGCCTTCCAGCTCGAGCGCGGCGGCCAGTGGGACAAGGGCAAGGGCTGCGACACCTTCGGCCCGCTGGGTCCGTGGCTCGTGACCTCCGACGAGGTCGGCGACCCCGCGAATCTGTCGATGTGGCTCGACGTCAATGGCACGCGCCGGCAGAACGGCTCGACCAGGACCATGATCTTCAAGCCCGCGTTCCTGGTGCACTACCTCAGCCAGTTCATGAGCCTGCATCCGGGTGACGTGATCACCACCGGCACGCCGCCGGGCGTGGGCATGGGCATCAAGCCGAACCCGATCTTCCTCCAGGCCGGCGACGTCATGGAGCTGGGTATCGAGAAACTCGGCGCGCAGCGGCAGGTCGTGGCGCAAGCCTGAACGGTGCCCCACCCGGCACCATGGTCATCAATTCCATCGAAGACCTGCGCGTGCTGGCGCGGCGGCGCCTGCCGCGCGCGCTGTTCGACTACATCGATCGCGGCTCGTACGACGAACTCACCTGGAGGCGCAATCGCGACGACCTGCGCGCCATCGCGCTGCGCCAGCGCGTCATGGTGGACGTCTCCAGGCTGGACACCTCCACCACGGTGCTCGGAGATCGCTGGGCATTCCCGCTGGCGATCGCGCCCACGGGGCTGACCGGACTCTTCCACCGCGAAGGCGAGATCCTGGCGGCGCGGGCCGCCCAGGCGGCGGGCATTCCGTTCTGCCTGAGCACCATGTCGATCTGTCCGCTGGAGGACGTGCGCGCGGCCTTCGACGGCATCCTCTGGTTCCAGCTCTACGTGATGCGCGACCGCGGCTTCAACGAGGCGTTGATCGTCCGCGCCCAGGCCGCTCGCTGCCGCGCGCTGGTGGTCACGCTGGACCTGCCACTGCAGGCATTGCGCCGCCGCGATCCCAAGAACGGCCTGGCCGTCCCGCCGCGCCTGACCTGGGCCAGCGCCGGCCAGTTCCTGCTGCGTCCCGGCTGGGTCTGGAGTGTGCTGCGCAGCCGCCATCGCACCTTCGGCAATCTGGCCGCGTTCTTTCCCAGCAAGGGCACGGCCGCGTTGTCCGAATGGATGGGCAGCCAGCTGGGCTCGTTGACGCCGCGGGATCTCGCCTGGGTGCGCGAGCGCTGGCCCGGCAAACTCATCCTCAAGGGCATCCTCGATGGGGACGACGCCAGGCTGGCGGTCTCGACCGGGGCCGACGCGGTGATCGTGTCCAATCACGGCGGACGCCAGCTCGATGGCGCCACGTCGACCATCGCGGCATTGCCGCGCGTGCTCGACGCCGTTCAGGGCCGCTGCGAAGTGCTCATGGACGGCGGCATCTCGAGCGGCCAGGACATCCTCAAGGCGCTGGCGCTGGGCGCGCGCGGCTGCCTCACCGGCAAGGCGTTCCTGTACGGACTCGCGTCGCGCGGCGAGGCGGGCGTGGCGCTGGCGCTCGACATCATGCGCAGGGAATTCGAGATCTCGATGGCGCTCACCGGCTCGGGCCGTGCTGCCGACGTCGGGCCGGCGAACCTGGTCCCAACTACCGCAGCTGCAACTCGCGCGGCGGCTCCCGGCCGGTGATGAACTCGCGCGTCGAGCGCAGCCCGTCCTTGAGGCCGCGATAGGTCACCCGCGACAAGGCCTCGTCGAAGGAACACCAGCGCGACTCGCTGTGCTCCTCGGGATCGAGGCGGACCTCGCCGTGCCGCGCTTCGGCGGCGAACACGTGGATGATCTGCGTGGTCCCGAAGCGACGGTTGTAGATGGTGTAGCCGTGTTCGGCCGCCCAGATCGCCGATGCGTCGATTCCGAATCCCGCCAGCGAGCGCTCCAGCGCGGCCAGCATCGTCTCGCCTTCGCGCACGACGCCGCTGGGGATCTGCCAGAAGCGGCCACTGTTGAAATGGCGATCCGCCTTGAGCTGCGAGGTATGCAGCAGCAGGTACTGCACCTCCGCCCCGGCGCGGCGGAACACCCAGATGTCGAAGACGTTGGCTTCGAGTTCCAAGCTCAGCCGGCGGCGGTCAGGAGGCCGTCGACCTCGCTGATGCGCGCGATGGCGATGAGTGACGCGGGCAGGTTCTGCAACGACAAGGGTTTGGAGCGGCGCCGGCCCCAGGCCAGCCAATCCAGCAACACGGCGAGCCCGGCACTGTCGGAGCGCGACACGGCCGAGCAATCCACGACGATGCGTTCCGCGCGCGAGCTCTCGAGCACCAGGATGCCGATCTGCCGCGCCTCGCGCGCCGAGCCGAAGGTGAGCTCGCCGCTCACCACCACGCGGCCCGAGGTGGGCTCGCTGATGCTGACGCGTGAGCGCTGGGCGGCCTCCCCTTTCATGGCACTAGGTGGTCTTGCCCTTGGCAGCCAGCGCCGCCTGGGCATCGGACTCGAGGCGCGCGATCACGGCGTCGAGGCCCTTCTGTGCGACCTCGGTGCCGTAGTCCTCGCGGTAGCTCTTCACGTAGCTGATGCCGTCGATGACCACGTCCCAGGCCTTCCACGCGCCATTGACCTTGCGCATGGAGTAGTTGACCGCGACCTTGGTGCCGTTCGAACGCTTGATCTCGGTGCGCACCGTGGCCTTGGTGTCCTCGGCGCCCACCTTGGTGGGAAATACCTTGAGGCGGTCGGCGGTGAAATTCACCATCTGGCCACCGTAGTTGTAGAGCAGCCGCTTGTAGAACGCGTCGACGAAGCGCTTGCGCTGCTCGGCGGACGCGCCGCGCCAGTGCTGGCCGAGCACCAGCTGCGCCGCGTACGGCGTGTCGAAGTTCGGCAGCAGCGTGTTCTCGACCACCGTGTAGAGGCCGCTCAGGTCCTTGCTGTACTTGGCGCGATTCTGGTCGACGTCGGACAGCAGGATGTTGGCCGCGCTCTCGATGAGCTGCGACGGGCCGCTGGTGTCCACCTGCGTGGGCGCCGGCTTGCCGTTCGTGGTGCTGGCGGCCGGCTCCGCCGCAAACGCGGCGCCCGCGGCTAACAAGGCACCGATGAACCCGACCTGAACCATGACCTTCACTGAGTGCATCATTTCTGCTCCTGTGCCGCCGGCTCGGTCTTCGTGTCGCCGGCCTTGTCCGCCATGTTGGCGAAGAACTTGTTGACCAGGCTCTCGAGCACGATGGCCGACTGCGTGAATTCGATTTGACCGCCGTCGTGCAGGAAGGTTTCAGAACCACCCGGGCCGATGCCCACGTACTTGCCGCCCAACAAGCCGGCGGTCTGGATGCTGGCGTCGCTGTCCTCCGGTATCTCCGAGTACTGGGTTTCGATACTCAACGTAACGGCCGCCTTGTAGTCCTTGGGATCGAATCTGATGGACTCGACGCGGCCGATGGTCACACCCGCCATGGTCACGGGGGAACCGGCCTTGAGGTCGCCGATGTTGTCGAACTTGGCCGTCACCGTGTAGGTGGCAGGCCCGCCGCCGAGTTTGAGCGAGGTGCCCGGCAGCTGCGTGGTCAGGAAGGCCAGCGCGGCGAAGCCGAGCAGCACGAACAGGCCCGTGCCGATTTCGAGGGAGCGAGTGTTTTTCATGGCTTAGCGATCACTTCGTAGTTAGGAACGCCGCGGTGAGCAGATAGTTCAACAGCAGCACGAGAACCGAGGAGACCACCACCGTGCGCGTGGTGGCGAGGCCCACACCTTCGGGCGTCGGCTCGGCGTGGTAACCCTCGAAGACGGCCACGAGGCTGACCGCGATCCCGAACACCAGGCTCTTGACCACGCCTTCCCAGACGTCGTGCAGGTCGACGGCGTTCTGCGTCTGCGACCAGTACGCGCCGGCATCCACGCCCATCTGCTGCACGCCGATCAGCTGCGCGCCGTACAGCGCGATCAGCGTGAAGGTGGCCGAGAGCAATGGCATGGCGATGCAGCCGCCGAGGAAGCGCGGCACCACGACGTAGCGCACCGGGTCCACCGCCATCATCTGCATGGCGGTGAGCTGCTCGGTGGATTTCATGAGACCGATCTCGGAGGTCAGCGAGGTACCCGCGCGCCCGGCAAACAGCAGCGCGGTCAGCACCGGGCCCAGAACCTTGAGGTTGCCCAGCGCCGCCAGGACGCCCACGTAGTCCTCCGAGCCGAAGCGCTGGAACACGTCGAAGCCCAGCAGGCCCAGCACCATGCCGACGAACATGCCGGACAACATGATGATGACCAGCGAACGCGCGCCGGCGTTGTAGACCTGGCGCACGATGAGCCCGGGCCGTGTGAACGACGGTCCGATGCGCGCGAGGATCTGCCCCAGGAACAGCGTCAACGCGCCGATGCGGCGCAGCGCCATCACGGGTAGTGAGTCGGTGGCGGCGATCATTTGGCACCTGCCGCTTCGTCCAGCAGCTCGGCGCTGTAGTCAGGCGCCGGGTAATGGAACGCCACCGGGCCATCGGCGAGTCCGCCCATGAACTGGCGCACCTCGGGAAGGTCGCTGCGATTCAGTTCCTCGGGAGTACCCGACGCGACGACCCGCCCGCCGGACAGCAGGAAGCTGTCGTGCGCGATGCTCGCCAGCTCCTGCACGTCGTGCGAAACCACGATGCTGGTGATGCCCAGCGCCTCGTTCATCTGCTTGATCAACCGGCAGATGACGCCCATGGAAATCGGATCGAGTCCGACGAACGGCTCGTCGTAGATGAGGATCTCCGGATCCATGACGATGGCCCGCGCCAGGGCCACGCGTCGCGCCATGCCGCCGGAGAGCTCGCTCGGCATGAGCCGCGCGGCGCCACGCAGGCCCACGGCGTGCAGCTTGGTCAGCACCAGCTGGCGCACCAGCGACTCGGGCAGCCGCGTGTGCGCGCGCAGCGGGAAGGCCACGTTCTCGTACACGTCGAGGTCGGTGAGCAGAGCACCGTTCTGGAACAACATGCCCATGCGCCGGCGCAGGTCGAACAATTCGGTGTTCGACATCTGCGCGACCTCGCGGCCGAACACTTTCACGCTGCCACGCTCGGCATGGGCCTGGCCGGTGATCAGGCGCAGCAGCGTGGTCTTGCCGGTGCCCGACGGGCCCATGAAGGCGGTGATGCGTCCGCGTCGCGCGGTGATGTCCAGGCCATCGAAAATGACCCGGCCGCCGATGGCGTAACGGACATCACTGACCTCAATAACGGCATCGCCGGCGGGCGCCGGCGATTCATGGCGTGGATTGGAGCTCAAGCAAGCGGATCCAGGGCTCGGAAGGCCGCGAAGAATAGCAAATGGGCGGACCTGCGGCTTTCTGCCGGATTGAATCCGTACTAAAATGGTCCCACTTCCAAGGGGCCCGGATTTACAAGGGGCACGACATGCTGCGAATCGGAAAACTCACGGACTACGCCACGGTCATCCTGGCCACCCTGGCCGCCGATCGCTCGCGCCTGCTGACGGCCGGCACGGTCTCCGAGCGCACGCACATCGCCTCGCCCACGGTGGCGAAATTGCTCAAGCAGATGCATCGCGCCGGCCTGGTGAATTCCACGCGCGGCACGCACGGCGGTTACCAGCTGGCGCGCGAGCCCGAGAACATCAGCGCGGCGTCGATCCTCGATGCGCTGGAGGGGCCGATCGCACTCACCGAGTGCTCCGCCGGCAGCGGGCACTGCGGCATCGAGCACACCTGCTCGGTGGGCCGCACCTGGCAGCGCCTCAGCATGGCCATCCGCCGCTCGCTCAGCGAAATCACGCTGGCGCAACTGGCCGGCCTCGACACGCGCACACCGACCATGCCCATCGAACGCGAGTTGAAGTTTCGCGCCAAGGCGGCGTCATGAGCTCCGAGCCGATCGACGCGCTCATTGGCAGGAGCTACCGCCACGGCTTCGTGACCGACATCGATTCGGACACGCTGCCGCCGGGACTGGACGAAGACGTGGTGCGTTTCATCTCGCGCAAGAAGCGCGAGCCGCAGTTCATGACCGACTGGCGCGTGAAAGCGTACCGTCACTGGTTGACCATGAAGGAGCCGCACTGGGCCAAGCTGCGCGTCAACCCGATCGACTACCAGGCCATCTCGTATTTCTCCGCGCCGAAAGCCAGGGCCGACGCACCCAAGTCGCTCGACGAGGTCGATCCCAAGCTGCTCGAGACCTACGAAAAGCTCGGCGTGCCGCTGCACGAACGCGCACGGCTGGCGGGCGTGGCGGTGGACGCCGTGTTCGACAGCGTGTCGGTGGCGACCACCTTCAAGGAACGCCTCGCCGACGCCGGCGTGATCTTCTGCTCGTTCTCGGACGCGGTGCACAACCACCCGGCGCTGATCGAGCAGTACCTCGGCACCGTCGTGCCGATCACCGACAACTTCTTCGCCTCGCTCAATTCCGCGGTGTTCTCCGACGGCTCGTTCGTGTACGTGCCGCCCGGCGTGCGCTGCCCGATGGAGCTGTCCACTTACTTCCGCATCAACGCCGCCAAGACCGGCCAGTTCGAGCGCACGCTGATCATCGCGGCGCCGGGCTCACACGTGAGCTACCTCGAAGGCTGCACGGCGCCGATGCGCGACGAGAACCAGCTGCACGCGGCCGTGGTCGAGCTGGTCGCCGAGGATGACGCCGAGATCAAGTACTCGACGGTGCAGAACTGGTATCCCGGCGACGAGAACGGCGTCGGCGGCATCTACAACTTCGTGACCAAGCGGGGCGAATGCCGCGGCCGCAATTCCAAGATCGCCTGGACCCAGGTCGAGACCGGCTCGGCCATCACCTGGAAGTACCCCTCCTGCGTGCTCAAGGGCGAGAACTCGGTGGGCGAGTTCTACTCGGTGGCCACGGCCAACAACTACCAGCAGGCGGACACGGGCACCAAGATGATCCACATCGGCGCCAACACCAGGAGCACCATCGTGTCGAAGGGCATCTCGGCCGGCCACGGCCAGAACAGCTACCGCGGCCTGGTGAAGATCCTGCCCGGCGCCCATGGCGCGCGCAATTTCACCCAGTGCGACTCGCTGCTGATCGGTGGCCAGTGCGGCGCGCACACCTTTCCGTACATCGAGACTCGCAATCCCAGCGCCACGGTCGAGCACGAGGCCTCGACGTCGAAGATCAGCGAGGACCAGCTTTTCTACTGTCTGCAGCGCGGCATCGAGGAAGAAGATGCCGTGAACATGATCGTGAGCGGCTTCTGCAAGTCCGTTCTCAAGGAATTGCCGATGGAGTTCGCCGTCGAGGCGCAGAACCTGTTGGCCGTGAGCCTGGAAGGGGCCGTCGGATGAGTTTGCTGAAGATCGAGAACCTGTCCGCCACCGTCGGTGGCAAGAAAGTGCTGAATGGACTGTCGCTCACGCTGAACGCGGGCGAGGTGCACGCCATCATGGGCCCGAACGGCTCGGGCAAGAGCACCCTCTCCTACGTGCTCGCCGGCCGCCCCGGTTATGAAATCACCGGCGGCAGCGTGCAGTTCGAGGGCAAGGACCTGACCACGCTGGCGCCCGAGGAACGCGCGCGGGCCGGGCTGTTCCTCGGTTTCCAGTACCCGGTGGAGATCCCCGGCGTCAACAATGTCTATCTATTGAAGGCGGCGGTGAACGCGCGCCGCAAGGCGCTGGGCCAACCCGAGGTCGACGCCTACGAGTTCCTGCAGATCGTGCGCGCCAAGATGAAGCTCATGCAGATGGACGAGAGCTTTTTGTCGCGCGGCGTGAACGAAGGCTTTTCGGGCGGCGAGAAGAAACGCAACGAGATCCTGCAGATGCTGGTCATCGAGCCGCGCCTCGCGGTGCTCGACGAGACCGACTCGGGTCTCGACATCGACGCACTGAAAGTGGTGGCGCGCGGCGTGAATTCGCTGCGCTCCGCCGACCGCGGCGTGCTGCTGATCACGCACTACCAGCGCCTGCTCGACCACGTGGTGCCCGACGTCGTGCACGTGCTGGCGCGTGGCCGCATCGCGCGATCCGGCGACAAGTCGCTGGCGCTCGAGCTCGAACGACGCGGCTACGACTGGGTGCTCGAGGTCGCCTGAGTCCCATGATCACGCTGCCGACCAACCGCGACGAGAACTGGCGCTACGCCAACCTGCGTCCGCTGACCCGCGCCCGGCCGGAGGCCGTGGATCCGGCCGCTGCCGCCACCACGGCGGTCTCGCTGCCGGCGCCCGTGGCGGGCTTCGAACGCTGGGTTTTCGTCGACGGGCGCTTCGCGCGCCACCTGTCGACACCTTCCGCCGACTCTTGCGCCACGCTGCTGCATGCCCGCGAAGCGGGGCGTGCCTTCGACGAGATGCTCGACGCGGCGATCGCCACCGAGGGCGTGGATTTCGCGCTGGCGCGGCTCAACGGCGCGCGCGGCGACGAAGTGCTGCACATCGCGCCGGCCGATGGCGCCGAAGCCGCGCTGGAGCTCACGTTCGTGGCGAGCGCGCCGGCTTCGCTCGGTTCGTCCTATCCCCGCGTCCAGGTGCACGCCGGCCGCGGTGCGCGCCTGCGGATCATCGAACGGCACGTCAGCGAAGGCCCGCTGGAGTCCTTCGTCAATGCCGCGGTCGACGTGGCGTTGCGTGCCGATGCGACGCTCGATCATTGCCGGCTGCAGATCTGCGCCGACACCAGCTGCATTTTCGACACCCTGGTGGCCCATGTCGGCGAACGCGCCAGCTACCGGCTGCGCAACGTGGTGCTCGGCGGCCTGGCTTCACGCTCGACGCAGCTGGTCCGGCTCGCCGGGCGCGGCGCCCGCTGCGAGCTGACCGTCGCCAGCATTGCCCACGGAACGCAGGCGCACGACGTGTTCGCGGAGATCGAACACGCAGCGCCCGAAACGGTGACGCGCGAGCTGTATCGCGGCATCGCCACCGGGCGCGGCAAGCTCGGCTTCAACGGCAAGATGGTGGTCGCGCAGAGCGCGCCGGGCGCGGATTCGGAGCAATCGCTCAAGACGCTGCTCAATGGCACCGGCGCCGAAGCGTCGGTCCGGCCGCAGCTCGAGATCTACACCGACCGCGTGCGCGCGGTGCACGGCGCCACCACCGGCAAACTCGACGATCAGATGCTGTTCTACATGCTGTCGCGCGGGCTCGACCGGCGCGAAGCCCAGGCCCTGCTGCAATGGGCATTCATCGAAGAC
>Ga0307409_100001338_pt1 | contig 11969 bp, 15 predicted proteins | sample 322Ometagenome_2_FD_203888 | JGI IMG/M metagenome (GOLD analysis project Ga0307409, IMG submission 203888) | Maize rhizosphere microbial communities from greenhouse at UC Davis, California, United States - 322HYB-O-2 | ecosystem: Host-associated > Plants > Roots > Rhizosphere > Soil | place...
GTGGTCGCGCTGGTTGAGGCCGGAAAACCGGTCATCGAGCGGGTTCAGCGGGTTGAAGGCGCACAGGGACACCTCGGCCTGCCGAAGATTCGCGAGGAATTCCGCGTCGGTGGTCATCGAGCCCACGGCGTCGTAGATCACGTAGATCCGCACGCCGCGCGCCGCGGCCTGCTCCAGCAATTGGCTCAGATGCCGGTCGCCCTCGACGGCCTCTTCGAAGATGAAGCTTTCCACGAAGACGTAGTGTTGCGCCTTCTCGATGGCGGCAAACATGGCGCGATAGGTGCGCGGCCCGTCGATGAGCAATTCGACCCCGTTGCCGGTCAGCAGCGGCGGGGCGCCGAGATCGCGCATCGCGGCCAGGTGATAGTCGAGCAGCGCGGTATCGCCGGCGGTCGCGAGCTTTCGGGTGGTCCGCAGGCTGGCCGCGCGGCTCACCACGCCGTCCGGGCTCACCAGGTCGACCGGGGTGCTCGAGCGTGACAGCGGCAGGCTGCGAGCGAACTGGTATTGGGGGAGCGCCTTACAACCCGCGAGCGCTGCGGCGCCGCAGAGGACCAGGAGCCTGGTTAGGAGGGTGGCCGTCCACCGGCCCTTCGGCCGATGGACGGACCGCTCCGTGGTCGAGTAACGCGAAATTATTTCGAGGGGAGGGGCTCGTCGCGTCACTCTTCCACTCTCCACTAGACTGGGCCAGTATCCGCAAAGCCCGGCCGGCGCGCGCGCAGTTGGTGCGCCGATCTGTTGTCGGCCCCGTCCTACCTGCCGTTCGCAGCAAATCCGAATGTGACTTCATGACCGCTCAGGCCATCCTGCTGCGCATATATAAGGAGCTAACATGCACGCCCCAGCTAACCAGCCGGATTTCAAGGCAGTGGTCGATCCCGCCATCGAGGAACTGAACCGCATCGTCGAACAGGCCGAGGCGCTGTTGCGGACCCTGGGCGAAGAAACCGGCGATGCCGCCGAGGCGGTGCGCGAGCGGGTCACGCAGACCCTGCACCAGGCCAAGGCGCGTCTCGCCACCACGGCGTCCGAGGCCGAGGAGGTCGCGGTGAATCTGGCCGACCGGGCCGATGATTATGTCCGGCGCAATCCCTGGCAGGCCGTGGCCATCGCCGCGTTGTTAGGCGGCGTGGTCACCTTCCTGCTGGCCAAGTCCGCGCGCCGCGAGTGAGGCAAGAAGGCGTGGAGAACACCCCGCTCGACGGCACCGACGAGGCGCCCGCGCACCCGGCACGCGAGATGTCGCTGCACCTGCTGCGCATGCTGGAGACGCGCCTGGAGGCGGCCGGCATCGTGCTGCAGTCCGAGAGCCAGCGCCTGGTTTCGCGCCTGCAGCTGCAGCTGCTGGCGGCCGCCGCGGGTTTCATCGCGATCTGGGGCGGCATCGTGCTGCTGGCCATCGCGTTGCCGCCGAACCTGCGTATTCCCGTGTTGTCCGGCGTGGTCGCCGCATTCGTGCTCGCGGCGCTCTGGGCCGTGCTGCGTGCGCGCGGCATGATCGCCGGCCGGGAGGCCGGCTCGCTCAGCTGGTTCCTGGACAGTCTGAAACTCGACCTCGAGGTGCTGGCGCGCAGCCTGGCGCCGGCCCAGGCGCAGGTGGTTCCGCATCCCCATCCGCCGCCGCCGCAGGCGCCGGAGCCCTCGCCGGAAACGCAGAGGAGCCAGGTCAGTGACGCCGCCTGATCGTGCACGCCTGCTCGATGCGGAGATGCAGCTGCAGCGCGCCTGGCTGGAGATCAACCTGCGCGCCATGTCGCACGCGGTGCGCCAGTCGCCGTGGTCGAAACTCAACGCGTTGAGGCTCGGCACGGTCGGCATGTCTGCCCTCAAGCACCGGTCACTGTGGATCGCGGCGGTCAGCCTGCTGATCAACCTGTACCGCCGCCATGCACACAAGGAGAAAACGTGAACGCCAACGTCAAGGGCGCCCATCTATCCGATCTCGAGGCGCTGCGCACCCGCGCGCGCGAGCAGATCATGAAGGGCGCGGTCACGCCGAGCTACCCCGAGGCCGATCGCCAGGCCATCGTCGCGCTGCTCAACACCGCGCTCGCCACCGAGATCGTGTGCGTGTTGCGCTACAAGCGCCATTACTTCGCCACGCACGGCATCCGCGCAAAATTCGTGTCCGCCGAGTTCCTCGAGCACGCCAACGAGGAGCAGGCGCACGCCGACCAGATCGCGGAGCGCATCGTGCAGCTCGGCGAGGATCCGGACCTGAACCCGGCCACGCTGCTGTCGCGCAGCCACGCCGAGTACGACGAGTCCACTTCGCTGCGCGCGATGCTCGAGGCGGACCTGATCGCCGAGCGCATCGCCATCGAGAGTTACCGCGAGATGATCACTTTCATCGGCCCGCGGGATCCGACGTCGCGGCGGCTGCTCGAGTCCATCCTGGCGCAGGAGGAAGAGCACGCCGAAGACCTCGTCGACCTCCTGGAAGACCTGCCGAAAGACTGATCGGCCGGCACTCGAGAGGCTACATGGCGACTTCAAAGGAGCCGGGCCGCGTCCCGGAAGCGGCGCAGCACGACGATGAATTCGAGTCGCGCGTGTCGGCGCGCACCGAGGAATTGTCGACGCTCTCCACGCACCTGCTGAGGATGATGGAGAGCGAACGGTCGCAGCTGGCCAAGGAATTGCACGACGAGCTCGGCGGGCTCATCACCGCGGCCAAGATGGACATGGCCTGGCTGCAGGCGCACATCGGCGGTTCGCTCGACCCGGCCAGCGAGGAGAAATTCCGCTCGGTGGTGCAGATGCTGAACCAGGCGATGACGCTGAAGCGCCGCGTGGTGGAGTCCCTGCGGCCCTCGTTGCTGGACCACTTCGGATTGCCGGTGGCGTTGCGCAGCCACTTCGACGAGAACTGCGGGCGTGCCGGCATCGAATACGTCGCCACGCTACCGGACGAGATCCTGGACCTGGAGCCCGCCGCGCAGCTCACGCTGTTTCGCGTGGCGCAGGAGGCGCTGACCAACCTGCTGGCGCGCGGCTCGGCCAGGCACGTCGAGCTGGTGATCGAGCCGGAAGGTGACTGTTACCAGATGACGGTCGGCGACGATGGCGCGGCGATGGATGCCGCGCAGCAGCGCGCACTGGTGGGGATGCGGCACCGCGTCATGGGAGCGGGCGGGCGCCTGGACATCGAAGTGGCTGCCGGCCAGGGCAACCGGATTACGGCTTACGTCCCGCGATCCCCAGCAGGATCGGAATGAGCTGGTCGATCTCGCGCATCTTGTCGAGGAAGTGATCGGCCCCGGCCTGCATGCAGCGCTCGCGCACCGTCGGCAGGTCGTAGTTGGTGAGCACGATGATCCAGACGTGGCCGCCGTCCTTGCCTTCCTTGTTGTCCTTGTTGCGGGCCCGGGCCTGGCGGATCACGCCGATGCCGCTGCCGGGCCGCAATTCCACGTCCACGACGATGGCGTCGTAGGGGACGGTGTCGAGTTTCTCGACGGCCTCGGCCTCCGCGGCCGCGAGGCCGGTGACCTTGAACGCGGCGTGCTGCGACAGCATGTTTTCCAGGCGGCCGCGCAGCAGCGGCGAGTCCTCGACGAGGAGAATGCGCAAGGGTTTGCCCGGCGCGCCGTTCTTGCGGGGCGAGCCGGCTGCGGAACTGCTGCGTACGACCTGGGATCCGGCGGGCGTCGACTGGGTCTGCATGGCCTCATCCATGGCGTCTGAAGACTAACTACTGAACGAGGTTATTCCTCAGCGCGTAGGTCGTGATGTCGGCATTGCTCTTCATGGACATCTTCTCGAGGATACGGCTGCGGTAGGTGCTGACCGTCTTCACGCTCAGGAAGAGCCGATTCGCGATTTCCGACACCGATTCGCCCTGCGCGAGCTTGCAGAAGATCTGGAACTCGCGTTCGGAGAGGATGCTGTGCAGCGGGGCGTTGGGATCACCGCGGACGCCGGCGACCAGCAGGTCGGCCAGGTCCGGTCCGACATAACGTCCCCCGCGCGCCACCGTGCGGATGGCACGGAACAATTCCGATTCCTCGGTTCCCTTGCCTACGAAGCCGCTGGCGCCGCCGCGCAGCACGTTCAGGCCGTATTGCGCCTCGGGGAAGGCGCTCAGGATGAGCACACCCACCGATTCGTAATGCGCCTTCGCGTGTTTGAGCACGTCGAGGCCGGACACGTCCGGCAGCGAAAGATCCAGTAACAGCACGTCGATGGTGTGCTGCCGCAGTTGATCCATGGCTTCCCGGCCTGAACCCGCCTCGGCGGTCACCGCCAGGTCGGGCTGTCCGTTGATCATCGTTCGTAAGCCGGCTCGGACGACCTGGTGATCGTCGACGATCATGACTCTGGTGCGATTCATGGGCCGGGCCTGCTCCACAAGTTGTTGAGTATTCTCGTGCATTGCCGAAGTCTACATTTGTGAGGTATCTGGCCTGTCCGGCACAGCGGCGATACCTGAGTCAGAACTATCCTACACCTGCCGTAAGGTGCACCCTGGTGAATTACGGGCGCCGCATCAACGCGCGCCCGCCTTTCCGAATGATTCCGCCGCGTGCGCCCAGTTCACGACGTTCCAGAACGCCTCGATGAATTCCGGCCTGCGATTCTGGTACTTCACGTAGTAGGCGTGTTCCCAGACGTCGAGAATCAGCAATGTCTGCCGGGATCCCGGGGTGAGCACGGCGTGTTCGTGCAGCTCCGCGACTTCGAGTTTTTTCGTGGCGACGTCGAGGGACAGCGCCACCCAGCCGCTGGCGAAATGGGCCGCGGCCGCGGCGCTGAATTTCTTGCGGAATTCCTCGAAGGAACCGAAGTCCCTGTTGATCGCATCGGCGAGCTCGCCCTGCGGCTGCTTGTCCGCCCGCGGCGTCATCGAATTCCAGAAGATGTCGTGGTTCATGTGGCCGCCGCCGTTGTTGATCACGGCGGTGCGGATGTCGGCGGGAATCTTCTGCACGTCGCGCAGCAGTTCCGCCAGCGTCAGCTGTTGCAGCCCGGTGTGCCTGGCGAGCGCATCGTTCAGCTTCTTCACGTAGCTCGCGTGATGACCGCGGTGGTGGATCTGCAGCGTCTTCTGGTCGATGTGCGGCTCGAGCGCGTCGTAGGCGTACGGCAGGTCGCCGAGCGTGAATGGATAGGTCTGCCTCGCGGCTTCGAGCGGCGGGGCGAGTTGGGTACCGGGAACTGACACGGTCGAGCCCTCCATGGTCTGTCTGCGTGGATGCCGGGGTAGATAGGAATCATCGGCGAGCGCCGCCGAATTACAAAGACCCGCGCCGCCACCGATGCGGGTAAGAATTCTCCGGCGGCACCGTTCCGTTGCGGCGCGTGGGCGTTGGTCGAAAACCACGGATTTCGCCGCTACCGACAGAAAAGCCTTATGTGGCGCTCCGACGGACCACCCTGACGGCGATGCGTGTCCGCGACCGAGTGCCGCGCCCCGGGGCGCCACGTACTTTGCGCACGCAGTTCGACTACTCAAGGACGTGACTCATGAATCTCAACTTCAAGTTAGCCGCAGCGCTCGCTGCAGTCTCGATGGTGGCGGTGCCGGCCGCATTCGCGCAGCAGCAGGAGGAAGTCTCCGGCTTCTACATCGGCGCTGGCGCGGGCCAGTTCAACGCGCACATCGACGACGTGGACGACGTGGACGCGACGGTGGACGAATGGGATGAAGACGATACCGCTTACAAAATGTTTGCCGGCTACCGTCTGAATCGCTTCCTGGCTTTCGAGCTCGACTACGTCAACCTGGGTGAGCCTTCGGGCAACGTCGTGCCGGGCTTCAACCTGGACTCGTCGGTCGACGGCTTCGCGCCGTTCGTGGTGGGCACACTCCCGCTGGGCCCGTATTTCGAGGTGTATGGCCGCGCCGGTTATTATTTCTACGACGCGACCACCGGCATGACCGATACGCTGGACAATCGCGTGGAGTTCGACGAGGAGTCGGAAGACTTCGTCTACGGCGCCGGTTTGGGCGCCAACATCGGCGAGAAGTTCAACCTGCGATTCGAGTACGAGAAGTACGACATCGAAGGCCTGGATGACACCGATGCGCTGTGGCTGACCGCGGCCTGGCGCTTCTAGGACGTGCCGGGTGCGGCCCGGCCCACACGCGAGGGCGCGACCTGTCCGGTCGCGCCCTCGTCGTGTTCAGGCTCTGCCCGGCGTATCCCCGCTTTCCCCGCCGGGCGCCTTCGCGCCGCGGTGCGCGCGCTTGTCGCGGATGGCGTCGAGCAGCAGTTCGAAATCCCCGGTCTTGGGCACGTAGGCGTCGGCACCGGCCGCCAGGGTGTGGCGAATCATCTCGGGGTGGGAGTGGCCGGAGAACACGACGATGGTGATCTTGCTGCCCGCGCCGCGCACGGTCTTCAGCACGTCGATGCTCGAGCGCCCCTGCAATTCCAGGTCGAGCACCAGCACGTCCGCCTTGTGTTCCGCGGTGCTGGCGATCACCGCGTCGACATCGTCGGCGGTCCCGACGCACTTGAGATCGGGCTCGGCCGAAACCAGCGTCACCAGCAGGTCACGCAGGTCGGCGTTGTCCTCGGCGATCAGCACGCGAAGCGGGTGTGCATTCATAGGGGCGCGTATTGTCGCAGCGGCACAACGCAGCATTCAATCGGCAGTTTGATCCGGGCGGCGGAGCTGGCGGGAGCCAGGCCCGTGGACGCCCTAGGAATGGCAAAAGCGGTCTTGTTCAGCCCGTGCATCCGGGAGCAATTCCTGCCCGCGTTCCGCGCGCAGCGAGTCGATGACGGCGCGGAGCTCGAGCAGGCGATCCAGCCTGTAGCCCTCGAGCCCGGCGGGAGTCAACGCCGCGGCGATGGCCTCGTCAAAGGCCGCGCGTGCAGTGTAACGGGTGATCGGCATCGCCATGGTGGCGACAGTGTGCCAAAGCCGCCCAACGAAGCCGCTTCCCGCGCACCCGTTTGTGTCGTAGGACGGAGCCGCACCGCGGACTTTCACCACGTCGCATCGGCTTTAATCCGTTGACGGAGGTGCCAGATGGCCAAGTCGAAGGGAAAGAAATCGTCGGGACAGAAGGTGCAGGGCGAGGGTGACTACGAGGCGACGCGACGTTATCGCAAGCGCACGACCGAGTACCTGCGGGGCCACGACGTCGACAAGGAAGCGCGCCGCGCGGCGCCGCGTTCACGCCAGGAGGCCAAGGACATGGCGGCCGCCGAGACCGCCGGCCGGAAGCGCGCGAAAGGCGAGGATCCCGCGCTGCGCCGCCGGGCAGCGCCGCGCCCGGCCGCCCGCAAGGGCGCGCGCCACTAACTACCCGCGCGGCTTCAGGCGAAGAACCGGCGCAGCGCCTCGTACGTGGATTCGGGCGCTTCCTCGGCCAGCATGTGGCCGCTGTCGATCTCCTCGCCGCGCACGTCGCTGGCCCAGTCCTTCCAGATGCCGACCGGGTCGTACCACTTGGGAATGACCCCGCGATTCCCCCACATCACCAGCATGGGGCATTCGATCTTGCGCGTGCCGCGATCCGCCTGGTCCTGCTGGAAGTCCACGCTGACGGCGGCGCGATAGTCCTCGCACATCGCGTGGATGGCGGCCGGGTCGCGGGCGTTCTGCAGGAAGTCCTCGTAGGCTTCGAAATCGGACGAGCCCTGGCCGTGTCGGAACAGGAAGCCGATCGGATCGGCACTGATCATCTTCTCGGGCAGCGGGTGCGCCTGCGCCAGGAAGAACCAGTGCCAGTAGCCCATGCCGAAGCGCCAGTCGGCGCGACGCAGGGTGTCCCCCGTGGGCACGATGTCGAGCACCGCGAGTCTGCTCACCGAGCCGGGGGAATCCAGCGCGAGCCGGTAGGCCACGCGTGCGCCGCGATCGTGCCCGGCCACCAGGAATTTTTCGTGGCCGAGGCGCTTCATCAACTCGACCTGGTCGCGGGCCATGGCGCGCTTCGAGTAGGTTTCGTGGTTGGCGCTGGACGCAGGCTTGCTGCTGCCACCGTAGCCACGCAGGTCGGGGCAGATCACCGTGAAATGCCGGGCCAGCCGCGGCGCGACCTTCGACCACATCGCATGCGTCTGGGGAAAGCCGTGCAGCAGCAGCAACGGTGGACCCGAACCGCCACGACGCAGGCGGATCGACACTTCGTCGGTTTCTAACGTCTCGAGCTGGAATCCATCGAACACGGCGACCTCTGCTGGAAAAACTCGTTGCCGCCAGTATGTGCCCACGGCACCCCGGGACCAACGAGCGACCGTCAAAAGTGTGCGTTCGGCCGCAGGCCCGGGCACGGCCAAATACCGCCGGGCCGAGGCGCTGATGCGCCACGCCGTCGGCGGGCCCCGTGAATCGCCGCGTCGAACCGACTATTCTCACGGGCAGCGAATTCCCGGGAGAACTCCGTGCCTAGCAAACTCATCGCCGGCGTGAGCTGGCTTGTTTTCTCGTTGTCGGCCGCCGCGCAGGTGCCGGTGGAGCAGCTCGCCAGGCCACCCGCGAGCGCCACGCACTACGTGATCCAGTCGACCGGCACCAAGCACGGCGATGCGTGGTTGTGGACCACGGCGGACGGCAAGCGCATGGCGCGCGAGAGCTGGATCCTGCGCGGCCAGGTGTTCGAATTCGATTCCACGGGCAAGGCCGGCGCCGACGGCATGCCGGCATCACTCGAGATCCGTGGCTTTTCGCCGTCTGGCGATGCGGCCGAGACCTTCTCGGTTGCGAATGGGAAGGCGAGCTGGAAGAGCCCGGTGGATGCCGGCGGCGCGCCCTACGCGAAACCCGCGTTCTACTCGACCCAGGGCGGGCCCATCGACAACACGGCGTGGTTCGTCGAGCGGATCCTCGCGAGTCCCGATCACACCATGAAGCTGCTGCCCGGTGGCGAGGCACGGGCCAGCAAGCTAACTACCCTGACGGTCGGCAGCGGCGCGGGCCGCCAGGAGGTCACGGCCTGGTCGATCACCGGCATCAGCACGCAGCCCATCCCGGTCTGGGCGGACGCCAGGGGCAGGTTCTTCGGCTTCGTCTTCTTCCTGAGCTGGCTGCCCGAGCAGTATGCCGGCGAACATTCGCGGCTCAACGAGGCGCAGAGCGCGGCACTCGGCGCGCAGGCGCCGGCGCTGCTGAAATCACTGGTGAAGACGCCGGCGGGGGCCGTGGCCTTCACCCACGTGAAAATGTTCGATGCCGACGCGCGCAGCTTCGTCGCCGGCCAGACCGTGGTGGTCGACAAGGGAAAGATCGTCAGCGTCGGCCCGGCGGCATCCGCGAAGGTGCCGGCCGGTGCGCAGGTCATCGACGGCCGCGGCAAGACGCTGGTACCCGGCCTGTGGGACTGCCACATGCACGTGGCCAGCGATTTCACCGGCGTGCAGGAGCTGTCGATGGGCGTGACCTCGGTGCGCGACCCCGGCAACGACGACTCGCTGACCGTCGATCGCCGCAAGCGCGTCGCGGCCGGACAGCTGCTGATGCCGCACGTCTATGCATCGTCGCTGATCGACGGCAAGGGTCCCAACACGGCGCAGGTGGCGAACGTCGCCACCAGCGAGGCCGAGGCCATCGCGCTGGTCGACAAGGCGAGGGCGAATGGCTTCATCGGCGTGAAGCTCTACGGCACGCTGGATCCGAAGTGGCTGCCGGCCGCCGCGGGCGAGGCGCACAAGCAGGGCCTGCACGTGCACGGTCACATCCCGCAGGGCATCCGCCCGCTGGACGCGATCACGGCGGGCTACGACGAGATCACGCACATCAACTGGATCATGATGCAGGCCATGCCGGACAGCGTGATCCGGATGTCGAATGGCATCGCGCGCTTCGAAGGCCCGGGCCGCTACGCAAAGGACACCGACCTGGACGGCGAGGCGATCCAGGGCCTGATCAAGGTGATGGCCGCGAAGGGCATCTACAGCGACCCCACGATGGTGACGTTCGAGAGCCTGTACGTGCCGGAGAACGGCGACCTCGGCGATTCGTACGCGCCCTTCGTTGGCACGTTGCCGCCCACCACCGAGCGTGCTTTCCGCACCGGCGGCTTCGCGGTGCCGAAGGACCTGACGCGCGCCGACTACCGCAGGAGCTGGGCGAAGATGGTCGAGCTGCTCGGCCGGATGCACAAGGCGGGCATACCGATCGTGGCCGGTACCGACGGCGCGGGCATCGAGCTGGTGCACGAGCTCGAGATCTACGTGTCCGCGGGATTCACGCCGGCCGAGGCACTGGCGGCCGCCACCATCGTGCCGGCGAAACTCGTCGGGCAGGATTCGAAGACGGGTTCGATCAAGGCGGGCAAGACCGCGGACCTGGTGCTGGTCGAGGGTGATCCGTCGCAGCGCATCGGCGACCTGCGCCAGACCCGAGTGGTCATGCTCGACGGCAAACTACTCGACGCCGACGCGCTGCGCACGGCGGCCGGGTTCTCCGGCCGCCCCAGATAGGCCGGAGAACCGCAGGCGGAATTCAGTACAGCCAGGCCGCGCCGCGCTCGGGCACCGAGGTGTCGGTGGGATCGCCGCCGATGCCGCTGGCGGCGCTGGCATCGTCGAATGCGCCCACGGCCAGGACGCGGCCGCGATCCCCCAGAGCCAGCACCGTGCCATAAGCCTGGTCCCTCGGGACGGCCGGCTTGAGGATGCGGCGCAGGTTCCAGCCGAAGCTGCGGCGTTCGTAGACCCAGACGGTGCCGCTGTGGATCGTGCCGTTCTGTTGCGTGCCGGGGTAGACGATGCCGGTACCCGCCAGGGTGTCGAAGTAGTCGGCGCCGGCCACGATGGCGCCGTCGCGGCTGATCGCGAGGCTGGGCCCGTGGTAGTTCTCCTTGCCGGTCTTGAACTGGCCGTCCTGGGTCCACACGCCGGCGACCCAGTCGAACACGCGCACGAGGTTCTGCTCGGTGCGGACCACGAAGCGCGCGCCATCGGAAGTCGAATCCACCCAGTTGGCGCCCGCGACCGTCAACTCGGGATCGGCATCCCATGTGGGCGCGCGGAACACCTGCACCACGCCGTTCACGTAATCGTGGTCCGAACAGGCGCGGAACAGCGTCTGGCCGTCGCCACTCAGTGAAATGGAGAAGCACTGGTTCCTGTCGTCCTGGGGAACCGGCAAGGTGCGGACGAGCTGCCATCCGGTGCTCGCGCGACGGTAAATGTCGGTGGTGCCACGCACGTATGTTTCATCCGAAGGCGACCGGTTGTGCGTGACGGCCAGCGTGGTGCCGGCATCGTCGAGCTCCACCTGGGTGCCGAAGCTGTTGCCGGAGATGGGTTCGCCGACCAGCTTCTGCTGCAGCGTCCACGAGCTGCCCGTGCGCTTGAATAGATAGACCGCGCCGCGGCTGCCCCAGGTGTCCGGGGCCACCGCCGCTTCGGTCGGTACGCCGAACGCCAGCAGGTTGCCATCGCCGCTCAGCGCCAGCGGGTTGCCGCCCCAGTAGGGCTGCGTGGTGTATTCCTGCGTCACGGTCGGCTTCAAACCGGCTTCGTGTCGCCAGCCCGAGGTCTGCGAAGGTTTGCGATAGATCTGGACGGTGACGCTGTCTGGCGCGGTGCCGATGTTCTCGCCGGTCTGCACCGCGAAGGTCTGGCCGTCGGCGCTCAGCGCCACCGCCGAGCCGTACCAGTGGTTGTATCCCGGGGTGTTCGGCTTGACGTAGCCGATGGCATCGTTGCCGAGGTCGGTGACCTGCACTTCCGCCGAATTCGTGCAGCCCGAGCTATTGCACGCCGCGAGCCGATACTTCGCCACGCGCCAGTCGAGCAGGTGGACCGAGACGTTGATGCGCACGCTCTCGCTCTGCGCTCCCGGCGCGTCGATGTACTTGACCCAGGCCGCGGCGGCATTGGCCTTGAACCAGAGCTCGTAGCGATTCGCCGAGGGCACAGGATCCCAGTCGAACTGCAGTTGTTTGAGCTCCGCGCCCACGGTGACGACGGGAGCCGCCGGCGGAGCGGCTTGGGCGATGGGAGCGAGGGTGGCCAGGGTAATCGTTCCGACGATCAGGATACGCATGAGTGGACTCC
>Ga0307409_100001339_pt1 | contig 11962 bp, 10 predicted proteins | sample 322Ometagenome_2_FD_203888 | JGI IMG/M metagenome (GOLD analysis project Ga0307409, IMG submission 203888) | Maize rhizosphere microbial communities from greenhouse at UC Davis, California, United States - 322HYB-O-2 | ecosystem: Host-associated > Plants > Roots > Rhizosphere > Soil | place...
AGCTCTACCGAAGTCCTCGAGCGGATGATCCTTGCCGGAGTCGACGTCGTGCGGCTCAAGTTCTCGCACGGCAAGGCGCAGGACCACCTCGATCGCGCAGCGCTGGTGCGCGAGGCCGCCCGCAAGGTCGGCAAGGAAGTGGCGATCATGGCCGACCTGCAAGGACCGAAGATCCGCGTCGGCCGCTTCGTCGGCGATCGCACGACACTGATCGCCGGCCAGAAGTTCATCCTCGACGGCGGGATGACCGAGCTCGGCAACAACGAGCGCGTCGGCCTCGACTACCGCGAATTGGCACGCGACGTGAAGCCCGGCGATACGCTGCTGCTGAACGACGGGCTGCTGAAGCTGACGGTCGATTCGGTCCGCGACGAGGAGGTCCGGACCACGGTCGTGTCGGGCGGCGACCTCTCGAACAACAAGGGCATCAACAAAGCCGGCGGCGGCCTGACGGCGCCGGCGCTGACTGCCAAGGACATGGAGGACATCAAGACCGCGATGTCGTTCCAGTGCGAGTACCTTGCGGTGAGCTTCCCGAAGAGTGCGACCGACATGGAGATGGCGCGCCAGCTTGCCAACGTCGCCGGCGAACCGTGGCGCCACAAGCCGCAGTTGATCGCGAAGATCGAGCGCAGCGAGGCGATCCCGGCGCTCGAGCAGATCCTGAAGGCTTCGGACGGCATCATGGTCGCGCGCGGCGACCTCGCCGTCGAGGTCGGCAACGCGACCGTGCCGGCGCTGCAGAAGCGGATGATCCGGCTGGCGCGCGAGATGGATCGCTTCGTGATCACCGCGACGCAGATGATGGAGTCGATGATCGTGAACCCGGTGCCGACGCGCGCCGAGGTCAGCGACGTCGCCAACGCGGTGCTCGACGGCACCGACGCGGTGATGCTGAGTGCCGAGACCGCGGCGGGGCGCTACCCGGTCGAGACGGTCGAGATCATGGCGACGATCTGCGTCGAATCGGAGCTCGCCGAGGAGATTTCGCTCGACGCCGGCTTCACGAACAAGACGTTCGGCCGGATCGACCAGTCGATCGCGATGGCAGCGCTGTTCACGGCCTATCACCTCGGCTGCAAGGCGATCCTGGCGCTGACCGAATCCGGCTCGACCGCGCTCTGGATGAGCCGTCACAAGATCCACGTGCCGATCTTCGGCCTGACGTCGCAGGTGCGCACGCAGCGGCGCATGTCGATGTACCGGAACGTGCGGCCGATGCTGATGCCGAGCTTCGCCGACCGCGACGAGGCGCTGGCGCAAGCCGAGCTGCTGCTGGTCCAGGGCGGCGTGCTGAAGCCGGGTGACACGTATGCGATCACTTGTGGCGAGCCGATGGGCTATCCGGGCGGCACCAACATGCTGAAAGTCGGAAGAGTCGGCGGCTGAGCCGCTCGACGGGGCCGCCCCATGGACTCGCCGCTGAACGTCGACGACATCCGCGCGGCGGCCGATCGCCTTGCCGGCGAAGTGACGCGGACGCCCTGTCTGCCGTCGCGCACGCTGACCGGGCTGGCGGGCTGCGACGTCTTCCTGAAGTTCGAGAACCTGCAGTTCACCGCGTCGTTCAAGGAGCGCGGTGCGCTCAACAAGATGGCGCAGCTGACAGCCGAGGAGCGCGCGCGCGGCGTGCTCGCGGTCTCGGCCGGCAATCACGCGCAGGCGGTGGCCTACCACGCCGAACGCATGGGCATCGCGGCGACGATCGTGATGCCGCGCTTCGCGCCGTCGGTCAAGGTCGAGCGGACGCGCGGCTTCGGCGCCGAGGTCGTGCTCGAAGGCGACACGTTCGAAGACGCGCGGGCGCGCGGCCTCGAGCTCGCGAAGGAACGCGCGCTGACGGTCGTGCACCCGTACGACGACCTCGCGGTGATCGCCGGGCAGGGGACGATCGGGCTCGAGATGCTCGAGCAGCAGCCATCGATCGACACGCTGGTGATCGCGATCGGCGGCGGCGGGCTGATCTCCGGCATCGCGACCGCGGCACGCGCACTGCGGCCCGACATCCAGATCGTCGGTGTGCAGACCGAGCGCTTCCCGGCGGCCTGGAATTCGGTCCATGGCGGTGACCGGGCCTGCGCGCAAGCGACGATCGCCGACGGCATCGGCGTCAAGGCGCCGGGTGCCCTGACCCTGCCGCTGATCCGCAGCCTGGTCGACGACGTCGTGCTGGTCGGCGAAGACGACATCGAGCAGGCGATCCTGATGCTGCTCGAGATCGAGAAGACCGTGGTCGAAGGGGCCGGCGCAGTCGGCCTCGCGGCGGTGATGAAGGACCGCGCGCGCTTCGCCGGCCGGCGTGTCGGCCTGGTCCTGTGCGGCGGCAACATCGAGCCGCTCGTGCTGGCCGAGATCATCGAGCGCGGGATGGTCAAGTCGGGTCGGCTGGCGCGCCTGCGCCTCGACGTCCGCGACGTGCCCGGCGCGCTCGCCGACGTCGCGATGCTGCTCGGCCGGCTCGGCGCGAACATCGACGAGGTGCAGCACCAGCGCGCCTTCACGTCGCTCTCGGTCGAACGGGTCCAGATCGAGGTCGTCGTGCAGACCCGCGGCGTCGCGCACATCGCGACGATCCTGCAGGCGATGCGCGACCAGGGCTACAGCGCCGAGCGGATCGGCTGACACGGCGCTCGTGGCCTATCACGGCGACATCGGGGCGGTGATGGCCAGCGGTCGCCCGGTCGGCAATCCCCCGGCGCACCAGGGCTGATGCCGGTGGCCGGCAGCGAGGTCTCGCTACAATGAAAAGCATCTCGGCGCCTCGGTGTCTCCCCGCATCCGACGCCGTTTTTCCATCGACAGCCGCGCTCTGGCGGCTCGCTTCTGGAGACTTCCATGCCCCTGGTTTCGATGCGCCAGCTTCTCGATCACGCGGCCGAGAACGGCTACGGCATTCCCGCGTTCAACGTCAACAACCTCGAGCAGGTGCAGGCCGTGATGTCGGCCGCCGACGAGGTCGGCGCGCCGGTCATCCTGCAGGCGAGCGCCGGTGCCCGCAAGTACGCCGGCGAGTCCTTCATCAAGCACCTGATCCAGGCGGCGATCGAGGCCTACCCGAAGGTGCCGTTGGTCATGCACCAGGACCACGGTCAGAGCCCGGACGTCTGCCGCAGCGCGATCGACCTCGGCTTCAGCTCGGTGATGATGGACGGCTCGCTCGAAGCCGACGGCAAGACGATCGCGAGCTACGACTACAACGTCGACGTCACGAAGAAGGTGGTCGATCTCGCGCACGCGCGCGGCGTCACGGTCGAAGGCGAGCTCGGCTGCCTCGGCTCGCTCGAGACGATGCGGGGCGACAAGGAAGACGGCCACGGCACCGAGTCGACGATGACTCGCGAACAGCTGCTGACCGACCCCGAGCAGGCCGCGGACTTCGTCAAGAAGACGCAGCTCGACGCGCTGGCGATCGCGATTGGGACCAGCCACGGCGCCTACAAGTTCACTCGCAAGCCGACCGGTGACATCCTGGCGATCGACCGCATCAAGGAGATCCACCGCCGCATCCCGAACACCCATCTCGTGATGCACGGGTCGTCGAGCGTGCCGCAGGACCTGCTCGCGCAGATCCGCGAGTTCGGCGGCAAGATGAAGGAGACCTACGGCGTGCCGGTCGAGGAGATCCAGGAAGCGATCAAGCACGGCGTGCGCAAGATCAACATCGACACCGATGTGCGCCTCGCGATGACCGGTGCAATCCGCAAGTACCTCGCCGAGAACCCCGACAAGTTCGATCCGCGTGACTACCTGAAGCCGGCGAGGGAAGCCGCGAAGGGCATCTGCCGCCAGCGCTACATGCAGTTCGGCTGCGAAGGCCAGGCAGCGAAGATCAAGGCGCAGAACCTCGGCGAGATCGCCAAGCGCTACGCCGGCGGCCAGTTGGCGCAGCAGGTCGTTTGAGCGGCGTGGCCGGCGCGGCCGAAGCCGCGCTGCTGGAAAGTCGCCTGCACAGCCTCCCGCTGCTCGCGCGCGGCAAGGTGCGCGACAACTACGCGGTCGGCGGCGACCGCATGCTGATGGTCGCGACCGATCGGCTGAGCGCGTTCGACGTCGTGATGGGCGAGCCGATTCCCGGCAAGGGGCGGCTGCTCACCGAGATGGCGCTGTTCTGGTTCCACCATCTCGCCGGCGTCGTGCCGAACCACCTGACCGGCGATGACCCGCAGAGCGTGGTCGCCCCAGACGAGCGGGCGCAGGTGCAGGGACGCTCCATGCTGGTCAAGCGGCTGAAGCCGTTGCCGGTCGAGGCGGTCGTGCGCGGCTATCTGGCCGGCAGCGGGTGGAAGGAGTACCAGCAGAGCGGCACCGTCTGCGGCGTGTCGTTGCCGGCCGGCCTGCTCCTCGCGTCGAAGCTGCCCGAGCCGATCTTCACGCCGGCGACGAAGGCGGCGATGGGCGACCACGACGAGAACATCGACTTCGCGACGATGAGCGGGATCGTCGGCGCCGACCTTGCCGAGAAGGTCCGCTCGATCTCGATCGCGCTCTACCAGGCCGCGGCGGAGAAGGCGCTGTCGAAGGGCATCATCATTGCCGACACCAAGTTCGAGTTCGGGCTCGACGGCGACGGCACGCTGACGCTGATGGACGAGGTGCTGACGCCGGACTCGTCGCGGTTCTGGCCGGTCGAGGGCCACGTCGAAGGCGAGAACCCGTCGAGCTACGACAAGCAGTTCGTCCGCGACTGGCTCGAGCGCGCGACCGTCGACGGCAAACCATGGAACAAGAAGGCGCCGGCGCCGGCGCTGCCGTCCGAGGTGGTCGCGGCGACCGCCGCGCGTTACCGGGAAGCGCTCGATCGGCTGATGGCCGCGGACTGAGCGCGATCGTCAGAACAGAGCCATGCTGAGCTTGCGTCGATACGCGTCGACGACCGGGTCGGACGGCTTCGTCTCCATCTTGCCGGCGACTTCGAGCGCACCTTTCGGTGCCGCCTCGGTCTTCTTGGCCGGTGCGGCCTGCGCCATCACCTCGAGGATCGCGACGTAGGTCTTGCGTGCGATCTCGTCGCGCCACTTCTTGTCGCGCATCACGATCTCGAGCAGCTCGTCCATCGCCTGCGTGAAGCGGCGCGCCGCGAAGTGGCGCTGCGCCAGCTCGAAGCGCGCATCGAAGTCGCGCTTGTTGGCAGCGAGCGCGGCTTCCAGCGTGTCGACCGGCCGCGCCTTCGGCGCCGCTTCGGCGGCCGCGATCCAGTGGCCGATCGCAGCCAGGCGCGGATCGAGCAGCACCTTCGAGGCGACCGGCTCGTACGTGCGGCGCGCGGTCTCGAGCTCGCCGGCGTTCAGCAGCGCGCGCAGGTAGTCGTAGCGCGCGCCGTCGTTCGCCGGATTGGTCGCGACCGCGGCCTGCAGCTTCTCGAGCGCGCTCGCGGTGTCGCCTTCGGCCATCAGCTCCTCGGCTTCCAGAGCGTCCTCCTCGGCAGCCATCTCTTCCGCGCTCGGCACGTGCTTGTCGAGGAACTTGCGGACCTCGCTCTCGGGCAGCGCGCCGACGAAGCCGTCGACCGGCTGGCCGCCCTTGAACAGCACGCAGAACGGGATGCTGCGCACACCGAACATCTGCGAGAGCTGCTGCGCGATCTCGGGCTGCTCGTCGGCGTTGAGCTTGCCGAGCGCGAAGCGCCCGGCATAGGCGGTCTCGAGCTTCTCGAGCACCGGCCCGAGCGCCTTGCATGGACCGCACCACTCCGCCCAGATGTCGAGCAGCACCGGGACCTGCATCGAGGCGTTGATCAGCTCGGCTTCGAAGTTCTGATGGGTGATGTCCAGCATGTTCGGGGTTCCGGAAGGCGAGCGGCGTCGCCGTGGAGATGGCACCGCGACACCTACAATTCAAGGACTGTCTTTTCCTGCACCGGGAGCGCGCATTGAGCAACGCCGCCGTGGCCGTGGGCGTGGTGATGGGCTCCAGCAGCGACTGGGAAACCTTGCGCCCCGCGACCGAGATTCTCGCCGAGTTCGGCATCCCGCACGAAGCGCGGGTGGTCTCGGCGCACCGCATGCCCGACGAGATGTTCGCCTATGCGGAAGGCGCCGCCGAACGTGGCTTGAAAGCGATCATCGCGGGCGCCGGTGGCGCTGCCCACCTGCCCGGCATGCTGGCCGCGAAGACCGTTGTGCCGGTGCTCGGCGTGCCGGTCGCGAGCAAGCATCTGCAAGGCGTCGACTCCCTGCATTCGATCGTGCAGATGCCGAAAGGCATCCCGGTCGCGACGTTCGCGATCGGTCCCGGCGGCGCCGCCAATGCCGCGCTGTTCGCGGTCGCGATGCTGGCCAACGAGAGCGCCGATCTGCGCCGACGGCTCGAGGCCTATCGGGCGCGCCAGACCGATGCGGCGCGGGCGATGACGGCTGCGCTCAAGTGAGCGCTCGGGAACCGAGCGCCGTGACGTCGATCGGGGCAACGTCGGGCCTGGCGGTCCCGGAGAACGGCGCGACCACTCGCGCCGACCCGAACGCTTTCCTCCCGCCGGGGGCGACCTTGGGTGTCGTCGGCGGCGGCCAACTCGGGCGGATGTTCGTGCAGGCCGCGCAGCGCATGGGCTATCGCACGGCGGTGCTCGACCCCGATGCCGACAGCCCCGCCGGGCTGATCGCGCATCAGCATCTTCGCGCGCCGTATCTCGACAAGGCTGCGCTCGGCGAGCTGGCCGACAGCGCCGATGCGGTCACGACCGAGTTCGAGAACGTGCCGGCCGCGGTGCTGAGCGCACTGGCGCGCCGGCGCCGCGTGGCGCCGTCCGCCGAGGCGGTCGCGGTGTGTCAGGACCGTGCCGAAGAGAAGGCGCACTTCCTGCGCTGCGACGTGCCGTGCGCGCCATACGCGGTGATCGAGCGCGCCGAGCAGATCGCGACGCTCGACACCGCGGCGCTGCTGCCGGGAATCCTGAAGACTGCGCGCCTCGGCTATGACGGCAAAGGCCAGGCACGCGTCTCCGACCGCGCCGCGCTCGCGGCCGCATGGGAGCGTTTGGGCCGCGTCACCTGCGTGCTCGAACGGATGCTGCCCCTGGCCGCCGAGCTCAGCGTCATCGTCGCGCGCGGCCTGAACGGCGTTAGCGTCGTGCTGCCGGTACAGCAGAACCTGCACCGCGACGGCATCCTCGCGGTCACGCGCGTGCCAGCGCCGGATGTTTCGTCGGCGGTCGCCGAAGACGCGATCGATGCGGCCCGTCGGGTCGCCGCCTCGATCTCCTACGTCGGCGTGCTGTGCGTCGAGTTCTTCGTGCTCGAGGACGGCAGCCTCGTCGCCAACGAGATGGCGCCGCGCCCGCACAACTCGGGCCACTACAGCATCGATGCTTGCGATGTGTCGCAGTTCGAGTTGCAGGTGCGAACGATGACCGGCGCGCCGCTGATCGCGCCGCGCCTCCATTCGCCGGCGCTGATGCTCAATCTGCTCGGCGACCTGTGGCTGGCCGACGGCGATCGCCCGATCGAGCCCGACTGGGCGAGCGTACTCGCGCTGCCCGGCGCGCACCTGCACCTGTACGGCAAGACCGACGCGCGGGGCGGCCGCAAGATGGGCCATCTGACCTTCACCGGCGCGTCCCCGGCTGAGGTCGATGCGGTCGCGCGCCAGGCCGCGGCGGCACTCGGCATCGGAGCCTGGTGACGCATGCGCCTCGACGGGCACGATCCGGCCGCGATCGAGAGTGCCGCAGAGCGTCTCGCCGCCGGTGAGCTCGTCGCCTTCGCGACCGAGACGGTGTACGGGCTCGGCGCACGCGCCGACGACGACGCCGCCGTCGCGAAGATCTTCGCCGCGAAGGGCCGTCCGCGGGGTCATCCGCTCATCGTCCACGTCACGGACCGCGCTGCCGCCGAGCCGTTCGCGGCGCGCATGCCGGCGGTCGCAACCCGGTTGATGGACGAGTTCTGGCCTGGCCCGCTGACCGTCATCGTGCCGCGCGCGGACGGCATGGCGACCGCCGCGGCAGGCGGTCATGCGACGCTTGCGCTGCGCGCGCCGGCGCATCCGGTCGCGCATGCGCTGCTCGTTGCCGCACAGCAGCACAGGGTCCTCGGTATCGCGGCGCCGAGCGCAAACCGGTTCGGCCGGGTCAGCCCGACCTTGGCGCAGCACGTCGTCGACGAGTTCGGCGACGACTTGCTGGTGCTCGACGGCGGCGCGTGCCGGATCGGCATCGAGTCGAGCATCGTCGATTGCAGCGGCCCGCGGCCGATGCTGCTGCGCCCGGGCATCCTGCCGCGCGCACGCATCGAGGCCGCGGCGGGGCAGCCGCTGGTCGCGGCCGACGCCAGTGCGCCGCAGGCGCCGGGCACGCTCGAAGCCCACTACGCGCCGCGCGCGAAGGTCCGCCTGATGACCACTTCGATGCTGCACACGGCTTTGCAGATGCTCGGCGGGCAGGCGATGAGGCTGGCGGTATATTCCCGGACGGTGCCGTCGGGCATGGCGCCCGGCTTGCGCCACCGTCGCATGCCGGCGCGTCCGGAACAGGCGGCCCACGAGCTTTTTTCCGTCCTGCGCGAACTCGACGACGAGGGCGTGCAACTGATCTGGGTCGAAGAACCGCCGGCCGGTCCCGATTGGGATGGCGTGCGCGATCGGCTGACGCGTGCGGCGGCGACCTGACGGACTCGAAATCCCTGCCTTGGAGCCTCGAATGAATGTGAAGATGGATCGTTGGCGCCGTGCGCTCGGCTGCGCCACCGTGGCGGCCGCGATCGGCTTGGTTGCCTGCGGAGGCGGCGACCAGGTCGAGCCGTTCGAGCCGAACCGGACCATCGCGTTCGGCGACGAGAGCAGCGTCCTCGACAACTCGGTGAACGCGTCGAACGGACGCAAGTACAGCATCAACGCGACCGTCTCGGAGACCGATCCGACGCTCAATTGCGCGCTGCTGCCGCTCTGGACCCAGGTCCTGGCGTCACGCTATGGGCTGACCTTTCCCCAGTGCAACAACGGCACGACGCCGGTCGCGTCGCCGACCGGGCGGATCCGCGCCGTTCCCGGCGCGAAGGTCGCCGACCTGTCCGCGCAGATCGACGCCCAGCAGGCCGAGAGCGCGTTCACGTCGAAGGACCTGGTGACAGTGCTGATCGGCCAGAACGACGTGCTCGCGCAGTACGCGCAGTACGACACGCTGGGTGAGGCCCAAGTGGTGGCCAACGTCGAGGCCGCCGGCGTCGCGCTGGGCACGCAGGTCAACCGGATCGCCGAGGCCGGCGGCAAGGTGCTGGTCTCGACGATTCCCGACCTCGGGCTGACGCCGTTCGCGATCGCCGAGCGCAGCGTGCACTTCGACGTCGATCGCGCCGCGCTGCTGACCCGTCTGACGCAGCGCTTCAACGCGTCGATGCGGGCCACCATCGTCAACGACGGCCGCAAGATCGGCTTGATCCTGCTCGACGAGTACCTGCAGATCGTCGTGCGCGTCGTCAACGGCGGTGGCTTCACGAACGTCGTCAACGTCGCCTGCGACACCACGAAGGCGCCGACGTTGCCCGAGTGCACGACGTTGACCCTGGTGAGCGGCGCCGGGGCGTTGACCAACCTGTGGGCCGACACCACCCACCTCAGCGCCGGCGGCCAGCAGGCGCTCGGGTCGCTCGCCATCGCGCGGGCCCAGAACAACCCGTTCTGATCTCGTCGCCGCCGGAAGGCGGCAGGTCGACGGTCAGCGGCCGAGCGTCGCCGACGGCGCCGCTTCGGTGTCCTGGGCCGCCCACTGGACCAGCGCTTCGAGCGCGGGCCGTCCGGCGCCGGCATTCGCGTGGTTGACGATGCCGACGACGACGTAGCGCCGGCCGGAATTTCCGAGCACATAGCCGGCGACGCTGGCGACGTCGCGCAACGAGCCGGTCTTCAGATGGGCGCGGCCCGGTGCCGAGATCGAGCGCCGCATCGTGCCGTCGATCCCGGTCACCGGCAGCGAGCTCATCAACTCGGGCATCACCGGGCTGGCCCACGCCGACTGCAACAGCTGGCCGAGCAGGCGCGCGCTCATCCGCGTCTCGCGCGACAGCCCGGAGCCGTTGTCGATCACCGCGCCGGCGCTCGCCGTGCCGAACCGGCTGAACATCCATTGGCGGATCACCGCCCGCGCGCTCTCCGGCGTGCCGACGCCGCGGTCGGCAAGGCCGAGCGTCAGGAAAAGCTGCTGCGCCATCACGTTGTTGCTGAACTTGTTGATGTCGCGGATCGCGTCGGGCAATGTCGGCGAAACGACCTCGAAGGTCGGCGGCAACGACGGTGCGGCGCCATCCCGAACCTTGCCGCCGAGCCGTCCGCCCATCTCGCGCCACATTGCGGCGAGCGCGCGCTGGTTGTAGCTGGCCGGCTCCGCATACGCCATCGGCCAGACCTTCTCGCCGCAGGCACTCGGAAACGGCCCGCCGAAACGGATCCGCGACGGATCGGCGAACTCCGCCTTGAGGCCGCCGCGCCAGTCCTCGCACGGACCGGTGGAGAGCGGCAGCGCGCTGTCGACCGCGACGCCGTCGAGCGGCGGGTCGACGCTGACCTGCGCGGTGCCGCGCGCGGCATCCGGCGTGAAGGTCAGCAGCACCGAGCGGTAGTTCAACAGCAGCGCATCGGCGCGCACGTTGTAGGGGCGCAGCGGCTCGCCGTCGAAATCGGCCGGGCTCTGCTCCGGCACGACGAAGCCGGAGCGGTCGAGCACGATGTCGCCGCGGATCTCGCGCACGCCGAGCTGCTGGACCCGGCGCAGCAGCAACCAGATGCGCTCGAGCACGAGCTTCGGATCGCCCGAGCCCTTGATCACGAGGTCGCCCTGCAGCACGCCGTTCGCGACGTTGCCCTGCAACCAGACCGGCGTGTTCCACGTCCACGCGGGGCCGAGCAGTTCGAGCGCCGCGTAGGTCGTGACGAGCTTGGTCACCGATGCCGGATTGACCGCCTGGTCCGCCTGCCAGGCGAGGCGCGGGCGGGTCGCCCCGACCTCCTGGACCCACGCGACCATCGCTTCGGCCGGCAGCTTCGCGCGGGCCAGTGCGGAATCGATTTCGACGGACCCGGTACGCGGTACGGCGGTCGCCGCCGACACCGCGAACGCCAGCGCGACCAGCGCGGCGCTTCTGAACTTTGCGACCTGCATGCGGCGACATGATCGCATGCGTGCCGCCGCTAAAATCGTGCACTCCCGCCGACGCCGCGGCCTGATGCGCGCCGTGATGAACACCCTCCTCGCTTTCGACACCGCCACCGAGCGGATCAGCATCGCCCTGGCGGCACGAGGCCAAGTCTGGCAGCACGAGGGCGAAGGCGGCGCGAAGGCGTCGGCGACGTTTCTGCCGTCGATCCTCCGCTTGCTGCGCGACGCCTCGGTGCAGGTGGCCGATCTCGACGCGGTCGCGTTCGGACGCGGCCCGGGCGCCTTCACCGGCTTGCGCACCGCCTGCTCGGTGGCCCAGGGTCTCGCGTTCGGCAGCGGCCGGCCGGTGTTGCCGATCGACACGCTGCTCGCGGTCGCCGAGGACGCACGCGTCGGTGCCGACCCGGTGCGCATCTGGGCCGTGATGGATGCGCGCATGCAGGAGATCTACGCGGCTCGGTACGCCTGGGACGGACAGGATTGGTCTGTCGTCGACGCTCCGATGCTGACGACGGCCGAACGCCTCAGCCAACGCTGGCGTGCTGCGCGGCCCGAGGTCGTCGCTGGCAACGCGCTGGGCGCGTTCGCCGAGCTCGATCGCGCCGGCGTCCGCTGCGTGCCGACGGCCGCACCGCGCGCGCTCGGCATGCTGGCGCTGGCGCGCGCGCTCGCGGCGCGGGGCGGCGCCGTCGGTGCGGCAGATGCTTTGCCGCTCTACCTGCGCGACAAGGTGGCCGAGACGACGCTCGAACGCGCGGCGCGCGCCACGGCGGCGGTCGGATGAGTGCCGTCCGCACGCCGCTTGCGGCCGGCGTTCCGCCGCTGCTGGCGCCGATGACCGCCGCCGATCTCGACGCGGTGATGTCGCTCGAGACCGGC
>Ga0307409_100001342_pt1 | contig 11954 bp, 12 predicted proteins | sample 322Ometagenome_2_FD_203888 | JGI IMG/M metagenome (GOLD analysis project Ga0307409, IMG submission 203888) | Maize rhizosphere microbial communities from greenhouse at UC Davis, California, United States - 322HYB-O-2 | ecosystem: Host-associated > Plants > Roots > Rhizosphere > Soil | place...
CCTGATGCAACTTCCGATCGTTGAACATCCGGCATACGGGCCGAAAGACACCGGGAAGCGGAGCGGCGAGTTTGCCGTCACCTTCACGGGTCATATCTCCCCGCCTTTCTTTCAAAGGGGGAACAGGCTGATCGTGGTCGGCACGACCAAAGCTGCAAAGGTCGTTTCGGTTGATGATATTCCACGAAGTCTTCCATTGGTATCTGCCAAATGCTTACACATCTGGAACACTGGCGGCCGGGACATAGCGGATTTTCCATCGTATGGAGGAGGATACGATACATTAGGGGAAGAAACTTTCTGCTCAACGGCCCCATAGGACCCTGAGAGGACCGTGTGGCCTTTGATAAGCAAACAAGCCCCGTGATGTCGTGGATCCGGGCGTACCCGGCAGTAGGATTCTGGATGTTGACCCTCTTCGTTACCGCTGGCGGATGCGGGCACGAAGCTTCATTGACACGTGAAACCGCCACCGGCGGTGTGGCCACCTGGTCCGTGCAGTCCGATGGTGACATTCTCTCATCCGCCGGCCGCCGCGATGCCCTTCGACTCATCAAAGAAAAATGCCCGAACGGCTCACGCACAATCAAAGAAGGTGAAATCCCGAAAGTCAGCCAGGCCGCCGATCGTCATTGGCGTGGACAAATGGGCAACGATCGTATTTGGGGGATTCAATTTATATGCGAATAGCTGCCGCCGCCACAAGCGGCTTCACGAGCCATGCAGTACAACTCCTCTGGTTGGGCTGCTTGCTGTCAAGTGTGATCGCGTGCGCAAGCCTGACGGGCGAGCGCTTGGTCTACGACCAGGATGGTGCGACGATCGTAATCGAGGCTGATCCATCAGTCGCGCGCTCGAAGCAACCGGTCAGTAATGCTCATCCTGCTCGTCTCACGACCGAGGATGTCACGGCATTGCTTGGCGTCGTCCAAGTCAGCGGCTGGAGCGGAACGATTGCCGGCATATTTCTGAGCCCACGACCGGTTCCGCTCTTGACCGATGATCAACTTACACAGTTTGCCGCTCCCTTGTCTGCTGCGCTGGGAGAAGCCCGCCCTTGGGAGCGTGTCCACTTTTCCTTTCCCAAGCCGGGAGTGAAGTACAGTGAAGATCGTACTAGCGGCGCTCTATTTCTCAGAGGGCGGTATCTGCACGTAGTCGTGACTGACCATTCATCGGTACTTCAGGCGGACACCGGGGGCGACAATCTCAAGGATATCCGAGATACAAAAGGATTAAGACTCTGGATCGCTAAACCGGCAGTGGAGGCGATGGTCCTTGACCTTGAGTTACCGCGGTGGGCTCCGTTCGAAACCGCACATATATCGCTAAACGTCAAAGAGGTGTTGGCACAGGATGCGACGCGGCCTAGGGTCCAGACCCGGGAAAGCAGCAACTCCCCGATACTCAGGCAGACGAACCCACACTAATGATCCGCTGGCTGATGAATTCAAATACAAAACTCGGGACGGCCGTCTAGGTGGTCAAACTCGATTCGGCCACGTCAACAGCCGTCCGGTGAAAGTCCTTCCAACGGATGGCTGAACTACTGCCGGCTTGTAGAAAACTTTCCTGTTTGCGCGGCAACTGGAGTCTGGGGGATCTGATTCCCCGGCAACGGGAAAAAGCCCGCCTTGATCACCGCCTCTTGCCCTTCCTGACTCATCACGAACGCCAAAAATTCTTGTGCGGCGCGCGGAATGGTTCCTTTTGGGCCCTTGTTGACATAGAGATAGAGAACACGTCGTAAAGGGTACGTTTGGTTTCCGATCGTCGCGGACGACGGCATCACGTACGGCATTCCTTCGCTTTCTGCCAGGGGTATGGCGCGGACGTTCGAGGTTTGTAATCCAAGTCCGCTATAACCGATTCCGACTTGGTCACGGCTCAGATTAAGAATAACGGAAGCCGCGCCCGGCTCCTCATGCAACGTGGGCGCAAAATCCCCCCCGCCCAACGCATGCTCCTGAAAGAAGGCCCGCGTGCCGGATCGGCGATCACGGCCATAGAGCTGAATGGGTGCCTGGTCCCAACCATCGGTCAGCCCCAGTTGTCCCCAGCGGGTTAAGGCCGCTTTCGAACCACGTTTCCGCGTGCTGGAGAACAGCGCATCGATTTGATCCAGTGTCAAGCCTGGCAACGGGTTGTCTTTATGGACATACAGGGCCACGGCGTCGACTGCGACGGGAACGGCCACCGGTTCATATCCGTTTTCCGAGACGAATTGTTTGATTTCGGCATCGTACAATTCCCGGGATGTGGCCAGAAGCCAGAATTGGCTGGCCCGCTCCTCGAAAAGCATGACTTTGCCCGTCTTGTACAAGGGAGGCTGCAAAAATTCCTCGACGGCCTTGGTCGACCCTCCGCCCTTCACATCCATGCTGACTTGGGGCTGTCGTCGCTGGAACTCCAGACTGAGGCGGGAAAGAAGGGGATACATCGTATCGGAACCACGAACCTTCACGCTTCCCGTCACTTGCGATGTGGGATTATATCGCCCGAGATTGGCATCAATATTTAGCGTGACGAACGGCCCCATTTGCTCTGCATTTGCAGTGATGGCCTGGCTTAAAACCACCATGACATAGAGCGCGAGAGCTTTAATGACCAGGCAGCACAGTCCTCTTTCATTTGCCTGATGCGTAGACATTCAACATCCTCCGTAGGTTACAAGCGGACCGTTGCTTTCTCATCGCTACAGCATAGCCATGAGCCGTTGCGGGACCGTAACTCCAATGTTACAGATTTGTTAAATTTTTGGACGCCCGACAACCGGAGGGATCACATAAAACGGAAGTACCGGACCATGCTGTTACCCGTCGCCTCGTCCCGCTGAAGCACCACAGCGCCCGATTTGGTCGTCTCGTTCACCGTCAAGGTCATCTGTGCCGAGAACATATTGCTCTTGACATCGTAGAGGCTGAGCAGGCGGAGTTCTTTTGCGATTTCAGCGAAACTACCGATGCGGTCCAGGTCTTGAACGGTTTTGAACGGGCGACCCTGTATGATCTCGCCGGCCATCGTCTGGCTGATGCGTGGATCGAGCGATTGCAAGACCAAAAAGTCCGCCGTATTAATGTTGACGCGGCTCTCGCCTTCCTGGGGATAGACCGTCACGTAGCGAAGCAACTTATCGACAATCTCCGGCGTCATGCCCTTGATCAACCGGATTTCGCGCAGCGTTTGCAGCGGAGCGTTGGCCGCCCGATAAGAAGGTCGAAGCGACTGATAATAGACGGTCTCAGCCCCGGCCGCTTCAGGAATGTCGTCGGCATCGACCCAATCGGCAATGGCATCAACGAGATCGGGATTGATTTGGAGCAGATTGAACAGCCGCTTCAGCCTCAGCATTTTCGTCTTCTTGACATTGGGATCGACGCCGGCCGCCAAATCGTTCAGATTTAATTTGCTCCGCTCATCTTCAATCTGAGCCGTCATCAGACCGTCGCCGATCGCATATTTTTCGATGGGAAAAGCCCACAAGTCGGTCGTCGCATCGTACGCCTGCCCCGTTTGCCTATCCCGCAGATGATCCTGTTGCAACACGGCACGTGCGGCCTGAACCGCAGCCCGGGTGAGCACAGTGGCTTTAAAATTGTCTCGGAAGGCAGCGGCGTCGCGATACTCGCGCCGGGCATCGGTATCGAATTCGAGGATCAGGGCGACGAGGAGAGCCAGGACGAGGAGTGCGAGGAGCAGAGCCACACCACGTTCGTCATCTCTAGCGATAAAACGAAGGACACCGGCGTCGTGTCTGCTCTGCACAGGAAATCGCCGGCGACCAGCCGAACGGTCAAGATTTGGCATAGGACACGATGCGGAGCGTCGCGTCCAGGTTAATCGGGTTGTCGTATTTGGGCTTGATCTGGAGGTGGTGAACCTGGACATCGTACGGTGCCTGCTCCAGTGCGACCAACAGGCCCAACAGCTGCGGCAATTGGACTCCATCCAACCTGAGGTCCACTGCCGTTTCCTCGTACCCTTGCTGGGTTGTCGCCTGCTGCGGCTGCATCCCGACAATGCGATCCCGAATCTGTACAGAAGCCGCAGCGTCCTCCATAAAGGCCAGAAGAGAGAATTGCCCCTCGCTGGCCGGAAGCCGTTGCTCCAACTTGGTGATCCGGGCTTGTTTTGCGGCATACTCGGATGCCAGCGCCGACAATTCGACACGTTCCTTCGATTTTCTGACCGCCTGACGCTCCAGCTTATCGATCCTCGCAAGGAGCGGATCGACGACGAGCAAAAACAGCAGGCTCGCCAGCACGACGGCCCCGCCGCTCGCCACCATAATCCGCTCTCGCGAGGCGAGATGCCGCCAGCGTTCCTGAAGGGTAGCGATCATGGCCGTTGCACCGTGTAGGTAAGTCGAAAGACAACTTGGCTCGGGACGGCGCCAACCCGCGTATCGGTGACCGAGACCGCCTGAAACAGCTGGTTAGACGTGAAGGCTTGTTTGATCTTTTCAACGGAATCGAATGAGTTTGTTTCGCCTTCCATGTGAACGGAAGCCCCTTCAACCGTCAACTCGCGAATCGTGAGAGGAATACCGGCAGGAAGCTGCTTCGCCAAATCCGACAGATTGACCAGCACGCTAGCACGACTCCGGTCGATGACGGCCAAGCTCTTGTCGAGCTGGGCGACGCGGGAGCGTGCCACGTCGAGTTCCTGGCCAGGTGGCCCGCCTTCGCCGAACGATTGCGCAAATTGCGCCTGCAGCGCCTGTTTCAATTGCGTCAGTGTCGACTCCTTGACGTAGACACGAACGGAAAGATCGATGAGGACCAGGACTCCGAGAATCAATCCGCCCCACAGCGCGAGACGCCGATCCTGTTGTGATTCTTTGCTGCGTGTCGCACTCCCGTCCGCCGTGGCAGCAAGATCGAGCGCCACGTCGGAGCCGATGGCCTTGGTCTTCCAGCGCGGACGCACGATTTTTGGATGAATGGCCAGTCCAAAGGCGATCGAGAACGCGCGCGGGCAGTTGGCCCCAAACCCTTGCCGGGGACCGACAGGCGTCAATCCCAATTCGTGTGCGACGTGACCGCTCAATTCGCGCAGTTTCGAGCCACCGCCGGAGACCCAACAGTGCGAGAGCCGCTGGTGCGCCGTTCCTTCGTACGCGTGGAGCGAAACTCGCAGCTCCCTCAATAAAGGTTCGAGCCACATCTCCAGCTCTTGAACCCCCATCGCGCGCTTGCGCCGTTCGGCCTCGGCAAAGGTACAGGCATAGCGGACGGCTAACGCATGGGTCAGATGATTACCTCCCCAGAGCACCGTCCGAAGCACCACGGGACGGCCGTCATGAATGAGGCATAGCGTGGTTTTCGTCGCACCTACATCGATAACGGCCAGGTCGCCAGGGACATGCGCGCCTTCTTCCTGCAGAAACTTCGTGACCGAGTACAGCGCCATGCCGTCGACCCCGACGGCTGCCGGTTTGAGATCCGCCGTCGCGAGGAACTTGAGATGCTCGGTCACCTTGTCCTTGGGTGCTGCCGTGATGAGCACGTCGGCGCCCCTGGGTTTTTGGGTGTCTCCCTCTGTGACTTTGGCAGGCAGCACGACGCTGCCCATGGCGACTTCATCGAGCGCCATCGGTATGAGATTCTCGACTTCGAACGGAACGACTTGTTCCAGTTTTGCCGAGTCACGGAACGGAAACGAGAGGGTACGAATGAAGAGATCCTGGCAGGGTAGCGCCGTCACGATATCGCCGCTGCCGTACAAGCCGTGTTGCCACAAGAAATTCCGCAGGTGTCCGGCAAGACGAGCCGGCTCGGCTTGAACCGGCTTCCCATAGGGCAGCGGCAGATGGAAATACTCGACCGATTCGCGTCCGGACAAGCGCCGCCGGAATCGGACAGCCTTAATGGCGGTCTGCCCAAGATCGAGTCCGACACACTCTGCAACCATGACCTACGCGCGCTCCGGTGAAGAGATTAAGCCTGTATACTACAGGGTTAGCTTGGGATTTGCGACTGATCCTGCAAGTTTGAGAGTCAGAGGGGTTCCCGGCGGAAGGGGAGGAATCGGCAATGTTCCCGCCTTCTGCGCCCAGCCTGCACCCGGTACAACCGTCACCGTGAGCTCCAATCCGCTTGATTGCAACGGTTGCCGAAGCAGGAGACGACCCAGGGCAGTAATGGTCCCATCTGGACCGTCTCCCTTGAAATCGGTCACGTCACAGATGGCGTCATGGCAGCTCAAGGTCGCCGTTACCCGGGTGAACGTCAGAGACGGGACCGTGATCGTTCCAACAGGCAGCCGCTCAAGCATCAGTTCTTTGATCTCCGCCTTCCAAGAGCCGTTGCCTTTGAAAGCAATGCCTTCTTTGCCGCGATTCTCCCATCGCTGTGCGATGTCCGCCTCTAACAGCCCCCTGGTGACATACGGCTTGATGACCGTCGCGAGGTCGATATGCTGAGCGCGGGCCTTGAGAGAAACCGGGCCCTCAAACGACCAGGACGAGGCAGTGACCGTCCCCGTCGCCTTCGCGGCCTGTCCGCTCCCTGGAAATTGGATGAGCGCCTCGACCGTTTTCTGCCCCATCAGCAGACCCATCACACCGACATTAAGCCGCATCACCTGGATCGGAATGCTGCTCGTCCCCGGCTTGGTCCAGGTCACGTCGCGCCACTCCACGGCGATGGGAATCCCGGGAGACCACTCGGCCGCACGGATGTCTCCACCGGTCGCTTTGACGAGCTCCGACAACACCCTCGCTTGCAGGGTACCGAATGGGAAGGTGACGAACAAGAATACGGCAAAGGTAGCGAGTCCGCCCAACACCCAGGCAACGGGTTCTTTTTTCAACGCAATCGTCGGCGTCCAGGACAGGCGAGCCATCACGATTTCATTCCAATCGGCACCCATTGACGGAAGGTGCGCACCTCATCATTGTCCTCCAGCAACATCAATTCAATCAGCATGGCCGCTGGGGGAGCGGTTTTCGAACGACCGTCCCACTCGTCCAGCCAGGCATTGGCCATTGAGTCGTAATACCGGAGGTTGAACCCTTTCACGAGTTTCGCCAGCTCGGATTGATCGATCGTCTCGTCCGTCATGCCGTACAGATTGCGTCTGATAAAGCGAAGCAGGCGATCGTTCTCCCTCGTATAGACGATTCGGATCATCTCGCTTTCCTGCCCAGCATTTCCGGCGTGGAATTGACTCAACGTGAGGAAGACCACCGTATCGGCAGGCTGTCCGTCCTGAGTCGCGTTGACTCCCACCATGGGTGCGAGAGGATTGGCCACTGCCGCAGTGAGTTCTTCCATCATGATTCGCAAGGTGCTTCGTAACAGTTGTTCCCGGGCAGCCGCGTTGCGGGCGCCATCAATCGCCGCGGCGCTCACATGCAATGAGCCGAAGACCATGGCGGCGATCACCGCCACGAGCGCCGTCGCCAATAACACTTCGACAAGGGTGAACCCCCCGTCAAAACCCGCTCGTTGGCGCAAAGACATAGGTACTGGCCTCGAGTACTTCATCGGCAGCCCCTTGCTCCCAAAGAATTTGAATTTTCACTTCGCGAACCGATGGCAACGGTGTCGACGTGATGAGGCGTTTCCAGCGGAACCGTTGGGCACGATTGGCGATGTCGCCAGGTACCTGGTACCCCAGCGGCGGGTTTCGAAAATCACCGGTGGTTTCCCCGATGGGGTATACCGGACTCAATTCCGTTTCGATCAGTTTTTCCTGAGCTAACATCGTCGCGGCGGTGATGTCAGCCGCCCGCGCGTGGAAATCTAAATCCCGATTGCGCAGTCCCAGCAGAACGGGCAGCGCAAACGCCAGAATCGCCATCGCGATCAGCACTTCGAGCAGCGTGAAGCCGTCTGCCTTGGCGGAAGAATGTCGGCTCACATGCTGACGTGGCATGACCATTCCATACTCAAGTTCCTGTCATGCGTTACTTTGGAGCGCCCATGACAGATGCCGGCCTGAGGCCGGGGGTGATCGGCTGGAGCAAGGGGCGGATCCGTTCGAGCATGGCCAGCGGTTTCGGCGGATCAATACGGTGATCCGTGACGCGGATCAGGGCCGTCACCGGTTCCACAAAAATCCCCATCACATTGTTGTTGCTATCGGTCAGATGCACCGTGGCCTGGTCGATGCGGCCGTTCGGGTAGAAAAAGATATCCACACGGCCGGTCTCCTTTCTCGTTGCACCCACTTGGATGTCTGAGAATCGCACGGTCTCCGGAAGACTGAGCGGGTAGGCCCAAATCGGATCTTGTGGAGTCTTTTCTTCATTGCCATCAAGCACCATTGGCCAGTACATCCCGCGATCGATGTCGACGTACAATCGCACCGTCTTTTGCGTCGTCATCGACAAGTCTTGAAGCGTTTTCAAAGATCCGACCCATTTTCTTCCGACACTGCCGAGATTTTGTCCGATCGATACTTTGGGAATCACCAGACTGAGCATCCCTGTCAACAAGAACAGCACCATGACAATTTCAAGCAGCGTGAAACCGCTTGCATCATGCAGTCTACGGGACTTCCCGATGGAAGCCGAACCGAGCGTAGGCTCGCTTTTCTCACCCCTGAGCAGCTCGAACCTGGCTTTCGGCTCCACGATCCTAATCCTTCTCCATATTCCAATTCGTGATATCGGCGTTGACGCCTTCTCCGCCGGCTTCGCCGTCCGTCGCGTACGACGTGATTTCATAATCGGCCTTGATCTGCCCATACTGCCCCTGCTGAACAGGCGCCGGGCTCAGATACTTGTATGGATTCCCCCAGGGATCTTCGGGAATACTGGGCAGATACCCACCGAGCTTCCATTTTTTCGGCACGACACCAACCGAAGGTTTCTCGACCAAGGCCTTGAGACCTTGCTCGGTCGACGGATAGACACCATTGTCGAGTTTGTACAGCTGGAGTGCACCTTCAATATTACGGATCTGGACCTTCGCAGCCGTCCGCTTCGCATCGTCCGTTCGTCCCATAATCCGTGGCACCACCAGTGCGGCGAGGATGGCGAGAATCGCCACGACGACCATGATTTCGATGAACGTGAAGCCGCGCTCGGATCGGAACACTACTGTGCTGTCCTGTACCGTGTGTGTCTGTGCGTGCACCGATACCTCCTTGGGTAGCAACGGTTACCGGACCATTTGTCCCATTTCAAAGATGGGGAGCAAGATCGCGACGACGATGAACAGCACAACGACGCCCATGACGACGATCATGATGGGCTCGAGCAGGGACGTAAAGCGCGTAATGACGCGATCCACTTCGCCGTCATAGATCTGCCCGATGCGCCGCAGCATCTCTTCCATTTCTCCGCTCTTTTCACCGACGGCAACCATGTGGGTGACCAGTGGAGGAAACTGGCCGCTGCGTTTCAGGGGTTCTGCGATCGTTTCCCCCTCACGGATGTTCTGCCGGGCCTCTTCGACGGCTTGTTCGAGCACGCGGTTGTTCATGACCCGTCTCGATACATCGAGCGCTTCTAATAATTGCACGCCGCTCGATAGCATCGTGGCCAACGTACTGGCCAATCGCGAAATTGAGACCATTCGCGCCACCTGACCGATCAATGGAAGCTGAAGTAGCAGCCGGTCGGCGAGGACACGGCCCGTCTCCGTCTTTTTGAACCGGCGGAGGCCCCAGATACCTATCAGGATCCCTGCGAGAAGGACCATCCAGTAGTCGGAGCAAAATTGACTAATTTCCATCAGCACAATAGTCGGCCAGGGCAGGGCTTGTTTGGAATGGGCGAAGACAGCGGTGATCTTCGGGACGACGAACGTCACGAGAAAGAACAAAACCAGGGTCCCGACCACCAGCATGATCGCCGGATAGAGGATCGCATTGGTCACTTTGTTCTTGAGAGCCAGTTGCTTCTCAAGAAACTCTGCCAACCGGAACAAAATTTGATCCAGAGCTCCGCTGGCTTCCCCGGCCCGCACCATATGAACATAGATGGAAGAAAAATCTCTGGGGTACCGCTCGAGCACGACGCTGTACGATGCCCCGCCGCGTATCGCTTCCCTGACGTCCGCGAGAAGACCCTTCACTCCTTTCCTCTCGGTCTGGTCCATGAGCACGCCCAAGGCATCGACGAGCGGCAGACCCGCAACCAGCAGAGTGGCAAGCTGCCTGGTCATCAGGGCGACGTCGGACACGGTCAGCACGGGGGACCGGGCGACACCGGCGATCACCCCTGAAGAGGAGCGCGGTATGACCGTCTTGGTCGCGCCTTCCTGCTCCGCCATTTCGGTAGGGAAGACGCCGTCTTTCCGCAGCTTGAGTCGGGCGACTTTCGGGCTTTCGGCATCGACAATGCCGGTAGCAGAAGCGCCGTCCGCTTTGTACCCCCGGTATTGATAGACCGGCATCCGCTAGACCTCGACCTCTTGTTGCGTCATGCGCATGACCTCTTCGGTCGTCGTAATGCCGGCAAAAATCTTCTCCGCGGCTTCTTCCTTGAGGAGGATCATGCCCTTCGAGACTGCCGCCTGTCTGATGGCGGCTGCATCCGCCTTGTTGCCGATCAACCGTCGGACTTCGTCGTCCAGGACGAGCAGTTCATGGATCCCGGTCCGTCCCCGATATCCGGTTTGCGTGCAGGCAGGACAGCCGGTGCCACGATAAAACGTCGGCTTCATCTTTCCCGGAACCACGCCCAGCCTGATGAGTTCTTCATCGTCCGGGTGATAGGCCTGTTTGCAGTCAGGACAGACTTTTCGGATCAACCGCTGAGCCAGGACCGCCACCACCGAGGAGGCGACAAGGAACGGCTCGATACCCATGTCGATCAGGCGGGTGGCCGCGCTTGCGGCATCATTGGTATGCAGCGTGGAGAAGACCAAGTGGCCCGTCAGAGACGCATGAATGGCGATCTCGGCCGTTTCTCGGTCGCGGATTTCGCCGATCATGATGACGTCAGGATCCTGCCGGAGAATCGATCGCAGCCCGGCCGCAAATGTCAGATTGATCTTGGGATTGACCTGCATCTGGCCGATGCCGACCAGTTGGTATTCGACCGGGTCTTCGACCGTGATGATGTTCTTGTCTGGCGCGTTGATTTCGCTCAAGGCCGCATACAGGGTCGTGGTTTTGCCGCTGCCCGTCGGTCCTGTAACGAGGAGGATCCCATGTGTGAGGCGAATGAGTTGTTGAATCGTGCGAAGCCGGTCTGGCGAGAAGCCCATTTCTGATAAGTTGAGCAATCGATTTTCCTTTTCAAGCAGGCGCAACACGACACGCTCGCCGTGCGATGTCGGCAGCACGGACACCCGGAGGTCCACATCTTTTCCGGCGGTCCGGATGGCAAAGCGGCCGTCCTGAGGCAACCGCTTTTCCGCAATATTCAATCCTGCCATGATTTTGAGACGCGCGATGATGCTCGACTGCAAATGCTTTGGCGGCGTGAGAATGGGATAGAGGACGCCGTCGATGCGATAGCGAACGACGAGTCCACGTTCAAACGATTCGAAATGGATGTCACTCGCTCGCTGCCGGACCGCCTGGAACAGCACCGAGTTCACCAACCGAATGATCGGCGCTTCGTCCGTCGCATCAAGCAGGTCCTGGGGTTCGTCCAGCTCATGGGCGATTTTGTCGAGATTTTCGCTGGCTGCAATGTCCTCCATCACCTGTTCCGCGCCGGTGGGGCTCGCAGCCTCGTCGTACGCACGATTGAGACAGGCCATCAGCGACATGGCTCCAGTGAGTACAGGCTTCACGGGCATCCCCAAGAGAAGCCGTAAATCATCAAGAGCGGCAGTCTCCAGGGGATCGATGGTCGCGACGACAATCGCTCCGTCATCCACTCTGAGAGGCAGCACCCGATAGCGGCGCGCAAAATGAATCGGCACCTTTTTGATAAGTTCTTGATCGACTTGCTTGACGTCGAGGTGGGAAAGCCAGGTCATTTCGAACTGCATCGCGAGCGCTTGCAGCAGCAGATCTTCTTCGATCGCTCTGATCTTGATGAGGGC
>Ga0307409_100001343_pt1 | contig 11951 bp, 6 predicted proteins | sample 322Ometagenome_2_FD_203888 | JGI IMG/M metagenome (GOLD analysis project Ga0307409, IMG submission 203888) | Maize rhizosphere microbial communities from greenhouse at UC Davis, California, United States - 322HYB-O-2 | ecosystem: Host-associated > Plants > Roots > Rhizosphere > Soil | place...
AACGTCAAGCGACCACCCCACGCCGGGGTAGAGCGCAGCGAGGAACGAGCGCAGCGCCGCCCCGGATTCTTCGCCCCGATTCGTTCCGCGGACGTCCGATATTGTGCAGACGCGCGCCCCTAGGGGTTGCGTCCCGTCGAAACTCCCGCGAGATTGCACCTTCTGATGCCTTCCCCCCCGGCTGTCGATGTTGCTCCTGTGACCCTCGTCGTCGCATACCTGATCAACCAGTACCCGCAGGCGAGCCAGACCTTCATTCGCCGCGAGATCCTCGCGCTCGAGAAGCTCGGCGTCCCCGTCGAGCGCTTCACCATCCGCCGGGCGGACGTCGCCCTGGTCGACGAGCGCGACAAGGCCGAGCAGCAGAAGACGCGGGCGGTGCTGGACGTCGGCGGCGCGGGCTTATTGGGCGCGATGCTCAAGACGCTGTTCAGGTGGCCCGGCGGCTTCTTCCGCGGTTTCGCAACCGCCATCCGCACCGGCGTCGGCTCGCACGCGGGCGTCGTCAAGCACGTGATCTACTTCGCCGAGGCGTGCGTCCTGCTCGGTTGGTTCCGCCAGCGCGGGATCGGTCACGTCCACGCGCACTTCGGCACCAACTCCGCGATGGTCGCGATGATCGTGCGCGTCATGGGCGGGCCGCCGTACAGCTTCACCTCGCACGGGCCGGAGGAATACGACAAGCCTGAAGCGCTCTCGCTGCCGGAGAAAGTCCGGCGTAGCAAGTTCGTCGTCGCGATCAGCGAGTTCGGCGTCAGCCAACTCTATCGCTGGTGCCGCTACGCGGACTGGCCAAAAGTAAAGCTCGTGCGCTGCGGCGTCGACGAGATGTTCCTCAAAGCCGCCGCGAGCACGAACGGCCAACTCCCGTCGCCGCCGAGCGACGGGCGCATCGTCAACATCGGGCGACTCGAATCGTCCAAGGGACAGCTCTTCCTGATCGAAGCGGCGGGGCGGCTCGCAGCGGAGGGGATGAAGTTCAAGCTCACGATCGTCGGCGACGGCGTCATGCGCCCGGAGCTCGAGCGGCTCATCGAAAAGCTCAACCTCAAGGACCACGTCCGCCTCGCCGGCTGGATGAGCAATGACCAGGTGCGCGAAGAAATCCTCAACTCGCGCGCGATGGTCTTGCCGAGCTTCGCCGAGGGACTCCCGCTGGTCATCATGGAAGCGCTCGCCTTGCACCGCCCGGTGCTCAGCACGTACGTCGCGGGCATCCCGGAGCTGGTGACGCCCGGCGTGTGCGGCTGGCTCGTCCCGCCGGGCTCCACCGACGGTCTGACCGCGGCGATGCGCGACGTGCTCACGCTGACGCCGGACAGGCTCGCGGAGATGGGCGGCGTCGGCGCGCAACGCGTCGCCGAGCGACACGACGCGGCGAAGGAGGCGGAAAAGCTCGCGGCGCTGTTCCGGGCGAAAGCGGGCGGTGAAGGCGGGGCGGCCTAGTGTCCGCGATCGCGGGAATCCTCGGAAAAGTCGACGATCCGGCCAACGTCGAAGCCCTCGATCGAATGCTAGCCGCCATCACCCACCGCGGCCCGGACGGCGTCGGGAAATGGACCAGCGAGCGCGACGCCGACGGCCGCGGCTGCCTGCTCGGCCATCGACGGCTCACCACGCTCGACGCGTCCGAGCAGCCGGTGACGACCGGCGAGATGACGCTCGTCGCCGACGCGTCGGTCTTCACCCACCCGCGCGCGCGCGACATCCTCCGCGAGCTGCACTGCGACGACGTGACGAGCCGGTTGGCGCGCTTCCGCGGCGCGTTCGCGCTCGCCCTGTGGGACGAGCCCGCCCGCCGACTGCTGCTGACGCGCGACCCGCTGGGGCATAAGCCGCTGTACGTCTGCCGCAATCCCGATCCGTCCGGCCGATGGTCGCTCGCGTTCGCGTCGGAGCTGCGCGCGTTGCTCGCGTCCCGGTTACTCGGTGAGAAGCCGCGGTTGGACCCGGTCGGTGTCGCGTCGTTGGTCTGGAACGGGTTCGTCATGTCGCCGCACACGATGGTGCTCGGTATCGAGTCGCTGCTGCCGGGGGAAGTACAGGACTTTGACGTCGCCGGCCGCGAGCGTGGCGTCGAACTCGCGTGGACGATGCCGCGCCCGCAGAATCCCGTCGACGACGAAGCGACGTTCCGCCAGGAGCTGCGCGACATCGTCAGGCTCAACCTTGCCGCGCACGAGAGCGCGTCGGTCGGCGTGCTGCTTTCCGGCGGGATCGACTCCAGCAGCATCGCGAACCTCGCCCAGCGCCAGCAGCCGCCCGGCGAGCGGATTCGCACGTTCTGCATGGCGATGGAAGACGCCTCGCTCAACGAGGGCGACGCCGCCCGCGCGTTCGCGAAAGCGATCGGATCGGATCATCACGAGGTGACGCTGACCGAGCAGCAGTTCGTCGCCACGCTCGACGATGCGATCGCGAGCCTCGACCAGCCGACGTTCGACGCGCTGAACCAGTTCCACATCTGCCGTGTGTTACGGGAGGCGGGAATCACGGTGGCTGTCGGTGGGATCGGTGGGGACGCGATCTACGGTGGTGACAAGACGCTCCGCCAGCTCCCGCGCCTGCAAAAACTCGCGCGCGCGACCGGTTGGTTGCCCGAGCGACTGCGCGTCGGAGTCGCTTGCGCCATCGCGTCAGTCAAGAACGGTCGCCCACCGAAGAACGGTCTCGGTCCGCAACAGAACTGGTCAAAACTCCCCGACGTCGTCCGCGCCGGCGACGACCTCCTCGCGCTCTACCAACTCACCTACGCGCTCTTCCTCCCCGAGTTCCAACGAGACCTTCTCGCGACGCAACCGGACTCCATCCACCACGGCCTCCCCCAATCGACGCACGCCTGGCTCTTCGGCGAAATCGCCGGCCACGCGCCGATCGACGTCGCCGCCATCCTCGAGACCCGTTGCTTCGTCGGCGAACGCCTCCTGCGCGACGCCGACACCGTCAGCAGCGCGCAGTCGCTCGAGCTCCGCTCGCCGCTCGCCGACCCGCGCATCATCGAAGCCCTCAACCGCCTGCCCGCGGACAAAAAATTCATGCCCGTCGGCTACAAGCCGCTGCTCCGCAAGCACGGCCTGGAAGGCGTCGACCCGCGGCTCTACGACCGCCCGAAACAGGGCTTCGTCCTCCCGTTCGACCGCTGGATTCGCAAGAACCTCGGGCGGGTCATGAACGAACTAATGCTGGACGACGCCGCGTGCCGCGCGGCCGGCCTGCGGCCCAAGGCGGTCGCCCGTCTCTGGCACGCATTCCAGCAGGGCTCGCCGGGCATCTATTGGACGCGGGTTTGGGCGATTTATGTGCTGGTCCGCTGGTGCCAGCGGCACGGCGTGACGGCCGCGACCGCCTGACCCGCGGGCGTCGCCGGCCCGCGCCGCCGCATACTTCAACGGTTAGCGCGATAACTTCAACGTGCCCTCGCCGGTTCCGGTATAAAAAAGGCTGAGCATGCGGCCGCTTTCCCCGCTTCCAACCCTCGCCGCCGCCCTCGTTATTTTGTGCGCCGTGTCCGCGCGCGCGCAAGAGATCAACTTCGCGCGCGACATCCAGCCGATCCTCTCCGACAAGTGCTTCCACTGCCACGGCCCCGACGCCAACGCGCGCAAGGCCGACCTGCGCTTCGACGTGCTCGACCCCAAGCTCGGCCCGTTCGCCGAGCGCGACGGCTACTCGGTCATCAAGCCTGGCAGCCTCGACGACAGCGTCCTCGTGATGCGGATCACGTCGGACGACCCCGAGTTCCACATGCCGCCGCCCGCGTCGAACCGCAAGCTCAGCGACAAGCAGGTCGACCTGCTGAAGCGCTGGGTGGAGCAGGGGGCGAAGTGGGGGAAACATTGGTCGTTCGAGCCTCCCGTGCGACCGCAAGTACCCCGCGCCCTGAAGGGCGGGGCTTGGCCCCGAAATGATGTTGATCGGTTCATCCTGGCGCGATTGCAGAAGGAAGGACTCGCGCCCGCGGAGGAAACGTCGCGCGAAACGCTGATCCGGCGCGTGACGCTCGACTTGACCGGACTTCCACCAACACCCGCGGAGATCGACGCGTTCGTCAATGACCCGTCGAGCGACGCGTACGAAAAAGTCGTCGACCGCCTCCTCGCCTCCCCGCGCTACGGCGAGCGCATGGTGTGGGAGTGGCTCGACCTGGCCCGTTACGCCGACACCAACGGCTACCAGAACGACCCGACGCGCACGATGTGGCCGTGGCGCGACTGGGTCATCCGCGCGATGAACGCGAACATGCCGTACGACCAGTTCGTCACCTGGCAGCTCGCCGGCGACCTGTTGCCCAACGCCACGCGCGAGCAGAAGCTGGCGAGCGGGTTCAATCGCAACCATCCGTACAACGGCGAAGGCGGGCGAATCCCGGAAGAGACGCGCGTCGAAAACGTCCTCGACCGCGTCGACACCACGAGCACCGCGTTCCTTGGCCTGACCGTCGGCTGCGCGCGGTGCCATGATCACAAGTACGACCCGATCGCCCAGCGGGAGTACTACCAGCTCTACGCCTACTTCAACCAGTCCAGCGAAGACGGCCGCGGCAAGTACGCGAACCTCGGGAACGTTCCGCCAGTCATCACGGTCGCCTCGGGCGAGGAAGAAGGAAAACTCGCGGAGTTGAAAAAGGCGCATAAGCAGGCCGAGAAGAAACTCGCGGGCGAGTTCCCCAAGGTCGACGCGAAGCAGAAGGAGTGGGAGCACGCCGCGCGCTACGAGAAGGGCTGGGTGGTCGCGACCCCCGTCTCCACCAAGTCCACCGGCGGCGCGACGATGCGGACACAGTGGGATTCGTCCGTCCTGGTCTCCGGCGAAAGCCCGGACAAGGACGTGCACGAGGTCGCGCTCAAGACCGATCTCGCGCGCGTCACCGCGATCAAGATCGACGCGATCCCCGACCAGTCCCTCCCGCACGGCGGCCCCGGTCGCTCGCCCGACAGCGGAAACTTCGTCCTCACGTTCATCGAGGCCGAAGCCGTTTCCGTCGCCGACCCCACGCAGAAGAAGACGATCAAGTTCGCGGCCGGCGATCACACCTACGCGCAGGAAGGTTTTAGCGCGGCCGGCGTGCTCGATCCCGATCCGAAGACCGGTTGGGCGGTTTTGAAAGCGCCGGACCGCCTGAAGATGGCCGCCGTCTTCCGCATCGCCGAGCCGGTCAGCTTCAGCGGCGGGACCGAACTGCGGGTCAAGCTGCACTACGCGTGGGAGAACAACAAGCAGCACACGATGGGGCGGTTCAAGCTGTCGCTCAACGACGGCTCCGCGCTGATGCCGGACGTGCAGTACGCGCTGGCGATCGAGCCCGAGCAGCGCACGGACGAGCAGAAGAAGGAAATCCGCGACTTCTACCGCAACCGCATCGACGCCGACGGAACGCTCAAGTCGCTCAACGATGCCGTCGTCGCCGCGAAGAAGGCCGCCGACGACTACGCGAAGGGCCTGACCAAGGTCATGGTCATGGACGACGCCGAGCCGCGCGAGACGCACATCCTCGACAAGGGGACGTACGACAAGCCGCTGGCGAAAGTCGAACCGGGCACGCCTGCCGTCCTTCACCCGCTAACGTTCAGCAGCGCGCGGGAGCCCAGCGGCTCCGCCGCGGGTTCTTCGACGACGCGACCGCTCAACAACCGCCTCGCCCTCGCGAACTGGTTGTTCGACCCGCAAAATCCCCTCACCGCGCGCGTCACCGTCAACCGCTACTGGCAACAGTTCTTCGGCACCGGCATCGTCAAGACGGTCGACGACTTCGGCATGCAGGGCGAGCGGCCCGTCCATCCCGAGCTGCTCGACTGGCTCGCCGTGCAGTTCCGCGAAAGCAAGTGGGACGTCAAGTCGATGCACCGGCTGATGGTCACGTCGGCCGCGTACCGCCAGTCGTCGAAGATCACGCCGGAGCTGCTCGAGCGCGACCCGGAGAACCGTTTGCTGGCGCGCGGGCCGCGCTTCCGCATGCCGTCGGTCATGATCCGCGACCAGGCCCTCGCCGCCAGCGGCTTACTCGTCGAAAAGCTCGGCGGCCCGCCCGTCAAACCGTACCAGCCGCCCGGCATCTGGGAGGAAGCGACCTTCGGCTTCATCAAGTACGAGCAGGACACGGGCGAGGCGCTCTACCGCCGCGGCCTCTACATCTTCTGGCGTCGCATCGTCGGCCCGACGGAACTTTTCGACACCAGTGCCCGCAACGTCTGCACGGTCAAGCCGAACCGCACGAACACGCCGCTGCACGCGCTGACGACGATGAACGACACCACGTTCATCGAGGCCGCGCGGGCGCTCGCCCAGCGCATCATGACCACGGCGGACAGCCTTTCGCCCGACAAGCGGATCGATCTGGCGTACCGGCTCGTGATGTCGCGCGCGCCGCAGGAGAAGGAGCGCGCCGTGCTGCTGGCGGCGCTCGAACGATTGAAGAAGCAGTACGCCACCGACACCGCCGCTGCCGTCAAGTTGCTCGCCGTCGGCGAATCGAGGCGCGACGAAAAACTCGACCCCGTCGAGCACGCCGCCTACACCGGCGTCTGCCTGACGATACTGAACTTGGATGAGGCGTTGACGAAGGAATAAGCCCGGCTTCTACGTGGCATGGGCGCCTCGCTCATGCATTCGCGGCGGCCAGCCGCTCTTTGCGAGCGGCCGCTGGCGCGGCAAGCTGCATGGGCGAGACGCCCATGCCACGAGGTGGACGATGAACCCGCTGACCGATAACCGCCGTCACATCACCCGCCGCGCGCTGCTCGGCAAGACCGCCACCGGCGTCGGCGCGGCGGCGCTGGCGTACCTGTTCCGCAGCGACTTCGCCACCGCCGCCTCCGGCACGCTCAACGACGCGCAGGCGAACAACGTCCTCGCCGGCCTGCCGCACTTCGCGCCGAAGGCGAAGCGCGTCATCTACATGTTCCAGAACGGCGCCCCGTCGCACGTCGACCTGTTCGACTACAAGCCGACGCTCAAGAAAATGCACGGGCAGGAGATCCCCGAATCCGTGCAGGGCGGCAAGCGCCTGAGCACGATGACCAGCGGGCAGAAGGCCAAGCCGGTCCTCGGCGAGATCACCAATTTCGCCCAGCACGGCAAGAGCAAGGCGTGGGTGTCCGATTTTCTCCCCGAGACGGCGAAGATCGCCGACGACTTGTGCTTTATCAAGTCGATGCACACCGGCGCGGTCAACCACGCGCCCGCGATCACCTTCTTCCTCACCGGCGGCGAACAGCCCGGCCGGCCGAGCATGGGGTCGTGGCTCACGTACGGCCTCGGCTCGACGAGCGAAAACCTCCCCGCGTTCGTCGTCATGACTTCCCGTGACAAGGAAGCATCCTGCGGCCAGATCTTCTACGACTTCTACTGGGGCAGCGGGTTCCTCCCGAGCAAATACCAGGGCGTGAAATTTCGCGGCAGCGGCGATCCCGTTCTCTATCTGTCCGATCCCGACGGCATCTCCCGCGAGGTGAAGCGCGGCATCCTCGATGACGTCGCGGCGCTGAACGAGATGAAGCTCAAGGAGTTCGGCGACCCCGAAATCGCCACGCGCATCAGCCAGTACGAAATGGCGTACAAGATGCAGGCGAGCGTCCCCGAGCTCACCGATTTTTCGACCGAGCCGCAGGCCGTCCTCGACATGTACGGCCCCGACGTGAAGAAGCAGGGCAGCTACGCCTACAACTGCCTGATGGCCCGCCGCCTCGTCGAGCGCGGCGTCCGCTTCGTCCAGCTCATGCACGCCGGCTGGGACCAGCACAAGAACCTCAACACGCAACTGAAGATCCAGTGCCAGGACACCGACGGCCCGAGCGCCGCCTTGGTGAAGGACCTGAAACAGCGCGGCCTGCTGGACGACACCCTCGTCGTCTGGGGCGGCGAGTTCGGTCGCACGCCGTTCCTCCAAGGCGACATCAACGACAAGACCCAGTGGGGCCGCGACCATCACCCGTACGCGTTCACCCTGTGGATGACCGGCGGCGGCGTGAAGCGCGGCTTCTCATATGGCGCCACCGACGACTTCGGGCACAACGTGGTCGAAGATCCCGTCGACGTCCACGACTTCCAGGCGACGCTCTTGCACCTGCTCGGCATCGATCACGAACGCCTCACCTACCGCTTCCAGGGGCGATACTTCCGTCTCACGGACGTGCACGGGAAAGTCGTGAAGGCGGTGCTGGCGTGACGCCGCGATGAAGCGAATCTACCTTGATGTTGATGGCGTCCTTCTGGGCGAATCGGCCGGACGCGTTGCCCTTGCCTCACATGCCGCCGAGTTCGTTGAGTTTCTGCTTGCCCGCTATGACGTTTATTGGCTGACAACCCATTGCGCCGGCGATGCGCAGACCGTGCTTACGTACCTCGCACGTTACGCGCCCCACTGCTTCATCGCACGCCTGTCGCCGATCAAGCCGACGCGCTTTGATGTGCTGAAGACCGAAGCGCTGGGCGGCGATTTCTACTGGCTCGACGACAGCCCACTCGGAGTGGAACTGGCGCATCTTCGGCGGCGGGGACTGTTCGACCGCTGGATTGAAGTGAACACGCGGATCCGCCCGGACGACCTTCTGTTCGCCATGCACGAGTTATCCGCGACGCACACCAGCTGAAGCTCGAGGGCGTCGTACTGCCGGTCGTCGGCGCTACGCGATCGCCTCGAACTTGCCCGTGCTGTCGCCGAAGCGATCGACCGGCGCGCCGACGCGGTCGAGCATCGAGCAGAAGAGGTTGTTGAGTGGCGTGTGGCCGCTGGCCTTGATGTGGCGGCCCGGCGTGACGGTCCCGCCGCCGCGGCCGGCCAGCAAGATCGGCAGATCTTCGTGCGTGTGCCCGTTCCCGTCGCCGAGCCCGGAGCCGTAGACGATCATGCAGTTGTCGAGCAGCGTGCCGTCACCTTCCTGCACGCTCTTGAGCTTGTCGAGGAAGTAGGCGAACTGCCTGGCGTGGAACGTGTTGATCTGCGTGATCTTCTCGATGTTGTCGGCGTTGCCGAAGTGGTGGGAGATGTCGTGGTGCCCGTCGTTGACGCCGATGAACGGATACGGGCGGTTCGAGCCCTCGTGTCCGATGATGAACGTGCTGACGCGCGTGGAGTCGGTCTGGAACGCGAGGGTGAGCATGTCGAACATGAGGCGGATGTGCTCTTCGAAGGAGTCAAACATCTCCGGCGGGCGCGTGCCGTCCGGCAGGCGCGGGGCGGACTTGTGCGCGAGCTCGACGCGCTTCTCGATCTCGCGGATCGCGGAGAAATATTCGTCGAGCTTGCGGCGGTCGCTCTTCCCCAGACGCGACGAAAGCTGCGCCGCGTCGTCCCGGACGAAATCTAAAATGCTCTTCTGGAACATCGCCCGGCGCGTGCGCGCCTGCTGCGAATCACCGCCGCCGCGGACGTCGCCGAAGAGACGCTCGAACACCTGCTTCGGGTCGACTTCCGGGTTGACCGGCATCGTCTCGGATCGCCAGGAGAGGTTGAACTGGTAGGCGCAGGCGTAGCCGGAGTCGCAGGCGCCGAGTCGGGGCCCGGCGTCGCAGGAGAGCTCGAGCGACGGGAGGACGGTCTGGTCGCCGATCTTGGTTGCCGCGAGCTGGTCGACGGAAATGCCGGCGCGGATGTCGGAGCCGGAGGTTTTGCGCGGGTGCGTGCCGGTGAGGAAGCTGGCGGACGCGCGCGCGTGGTCGCCGGCGCCGTCGCCGAGCGGGAAGCCCTGCGTCTGGTCGAAGCCGGTTAGGACGCTGATGTCGCGCTTCTGTGGCGTGAGCGGCTCGAGGATGCGCTTGAAGTGAAAACCGTCGCCCGAATTGTCCGGCGTCCACTCGGACTTCACCACGCCGTTCGGCACGTAGACGAACGCCATGCGCTTCGGCAGCTTGGCCGCGGTACCGGTGGACGCGGAGACGACGGAGCCGAGCGACGGGACCATCGCGTCGAGCATCGGCAGCGCCATCGCGGCGCCGACGCCCCGGAGGAACGTGCGACGGTGGATCTGCCAGGCGGAGCTACTCATGTGACACCTCTGCTACCGGCTGCGCGGCTCGTTCGTTGCCGTCCGCGTCGTCCGCGGTGTTGTTGTCGTCGCTCCCGCGCCGCATCTGGAACGGCACGCTGTTCACGATGCCGGCGATGAGCGTCGAGAACTTGCCATCGTTCTTCCGCAGCTCGTCGACGATTGTATCGACCGCCGGCTGATCGAACGGCTCAATGCCGCGACCGAGGGCGAACGTGAGGGCGTTCTCGGTGACGGCTCGGTAGAAGTCGTTCCGTCGGGTCTTGGCCAGGAGCTGTGTCAACTCGACCGCGCCGGTGAACTTCTGGCCGTCGACGAACCGCGACGACGGGTCGACCGGGAGCTTGCCATCTTTGTCGCGCCATCGGCCGATCGCGTCGAAATTCTCGAGCCCGAACCCGATCGGGTCCATCGGCGCGTGGCAGGAGGCGCAGCCGGGATCAGCGCGGTGCTGCTCGAGCCGCTGGCGGAGCGTGCCGGTCAGCTCCTTGCCCTCCTGCACGAGCGGCGGGATGTCGGGCGGCGGCGGCGGGGGCTCGGTGCCGAGCAGGTTCTGCAAGACCCACTTGCCGCGCTTGACCGGCGACGTGCGCGTCGGGTTGCTCGTCAGCGTCAGCACGCTCCCGTGCGTGAGCACGCCGCGACGCGCGGTCTCCTTCAGCGACACGCGTCGAAAATTCTCGCCGGCGATGCCCTCGATGCCGTAGTGCTTCGCCAGCCGCTCGTTGAGGAACGTGTAGTCCGCGGTGAGGACGTCGAGCAGGCTCGCGTCGCTCTTGAGGATCGATTCGAAGAACATCTGCGTCTCGCGCTTCATTGCGTCGCGCAGGCGGTCGTCGTATTGCTTCTCGAACTTCTTCTCGTCCGGGTGGGCCGCGTCAAGGTTGCGGAATTGAAGCCACTGCCCCGCGAAATTATCCACGAACGCCTGCGACTTCGGGGAAGTCAGCATGCGTTTGACCTGCGCGTCGAGGTCCTTCCGCAGCTCGCCGCGCTCGGCCAGGTCGAGCAGCTCGTTGTCCGGCGTCGTGCTCCAAAGAAAATACGACAGCCGCGACGCGAGCTCGAATTCGCTCACCGGGTGCGGCAATTTTTCCGCATCCGTCTCGACGCCGCCGCGGAACAAAAAACTCGGCGAGACAAGGACGGCCTTCATCGCGTGCTTGACGCTGCCGTGGAACGTCTCGCCGTTACTGCGGGCGAGGTTGTACAGCTTGACGAGGCGATCGAGCTCGTCGCCCAGTGCTGGACGTCGCCAGGCGCGCCGTGAAAACTCCTGGAGCATCGCCCGAGCCTGCGTCTCGCCGGCGTCGGCGGACTTGGGCGCGTGCTTGGCGAACAGGCGACGCATCGGCTCGGTCATCGGCGGCGCGAGCGGCGGGGCGGACAGCTCGACGACCTCGAAGTGCTGCACGAACAGGTTGCGGTCGCGGTAGTTCGGATCGGGGTGCGCGTCGTTCTTGAGATTGTTGACGTACCGCGCCGCCAACTTGTGCTGACCCGCCTTCAACTCGGCTTGGATCTCGTACACGCGCGGAACGGCGCGCCGCGAGCGGTTGCTCAGCTCCTGCCCGGCGATCGTCTTCCGCGCGGCGGGCGCGGTGACGTCGAAAACCTTCAGCGGCTTGTCGTCGAGCGACAGCTCCATCTTCGCGTACTCATCGCCCGCGTACTCCGCGTACGCCTGCGCACGGAGCAGGTATTTCCCGTCCGCCGCGACGTGGATGCTTGCGACCGCCTGGTCGTCGGTCTTGTGCAGCGCCGCGCCGCCGCCTTCCTGGATTCGGCCGGCGCTGCCGATCGTCTCGAGGCGATCGCCCGCGACGCGACGCACCGCGCCGGTGACCGGGCCGATGATGTGGATCTCCTTGACGTGCACGTCGCCCGGCTGCTCGACGCCGACGCGGCCGTCGCTGACGTTCGCGTCCTCCTTCAACCCGCGCAGCCGCCGCAGCGCGATCCGGAACT
>Ga0307409_100001345_pt1 | contig 11942 bp, 12 predicted proteins | sample 322Ometagenome_2_FD_203888 | JGI IMG/M metagenome (GOLD analysis project Ga0307409, IMG submission 203888) | Maize rhizosphere microbial communities from greenhouse at UC Davis, California, United States - 322HYB-O-2 | ecosystem: Host-associated > Plants > Roots > Rhizosphere > Soil | place...
GCGCACCGGCCTCGAGACGATGCTGTCGCTGCCGTGCGTGCCGCCGGCGGGGCCGGCGGGTCTCGGCAACTGGCTGCTGGCGGCGCGCCGAAGCGCGCGCCTCGACCACCCGAACCTCGCCAAGGTCACCGAGTGCGGCGTCCACGAGCAGTGGCCGTTCGTCGCCGTCGACCGGCGGGCGGGCATCACGCTCGAGGAACGCATGGCGCAGCACCCGGTGCCGGTGCTCGACGATGCGACCCTCTGGGTCGAAAGCGTGCTGCGCGGGCTCGCGTTCGCGCACGACGCCGGTCTCGCCCACCACGACCTGCAGCTGCACAACATCGTCGTCAACGAGCGCGGCCAGGCGAGCGTGATGGCGCTCGGCGTCGGGCCTGCCGACTTCGGCGACGACGCGCCGCCGTCGGCAGCGGATCTCCGCAGCCGGGACCGCTTGACGCCGGCGCTGCGCTCGCAGCGGCTCGCCGCGGAGCGCGACGTCCTCGCCGTCGGCGTCATCCTGCACCGCCTGTTGGTTGGCGCTCCTGCCCTCGACTGCGACGACGTCGCCCGGGTCGTCGCGCGCATCGCGCCGCGCGGTCGCGAGCTGGTTCGCCTGCCGTGGACGACGCCGCAGCCGATCGCGGAGGCGCTGCGCGCGATCGCGAATCGCAGCACCTCGCCGCAGGTCCGCCTGCGCTACCGCAACGCGCGGACCTTCCTCGGCGCGATCAGCGGCTGGCGCGAAGCAGCGGCGGACGACAACGGCGGCCCGGTCGCTCTCCTGCTCGACCGCCTGCACAGCGTCGGCCATCTGCCCGCGCTGCCCGGGTTGGCGACGCGCGTGCAGCGCGTGACGTCGATCGAGAGCCAGCGCACGGACGAGATCGCGCGCCACCTGCTGCCCGACATGGCGCTCTCGTTCGAGCTCCTGAAGACGCTCAGCTCGGCGCGCGTGCAGGGCACGCAGATCCCGGGCAACGGGCCGGTGCTGACGCTGCGGCGCGTGGTCGCCCTGATCGGCGTCGACGGCGTTCGCGCCGCCGCCAACAGCTTGCGCGCCTGGCCCGGCCCACTCGACGACAACAGCGCGCGTGCGTTGCGCCAGACGATCGACGGCGTTCGCCTCGCCGGCCACCTGGCGCAGGCGCTGCGGCCGGCGGGCTACGACCCCGAAGCCGTCTATCTCGTGACGGTGCTGCAGAGCCTCGGTCGTCTCCTGCTGCGCTACCACTTCGCCGAAGAAGCCGAGCAGATCCACCAGCTCATGCAACCGGTTCCCGCGGTGCGCAGCGAGGGCGAGATCGTCGCGCCGCCGCAGCCCGGGCTCGACGAAGAGACCGCGGCCTACGCAGTGCTCGGCGTCGACATCGAGTCGCTCGGCAACGCGACAGCCCGCCAGTGGGGGCTCGGGCAGGAGATCCTTCACATGATCCGGCGGCTGCCTGCTGACGCGCCGGTCCGCAAGCCCGACAGCGACAACGAGCTGCTGCGAATCGTCGCCAGCGCGGCGAACGAGGCGGTCGAGGCGCTCGCGCTGCCGGCACCGAAGGCGGCCACCGCGCTCAACGAGGTCGTCGTCCGCTACACGCGCACTCTGCGCCTGACGACTCGGGTTCTCGACGATGCGCTGCACGAAGCGCGCGCCGCGCTGGCCGACGAAGGCGTCTCGTCGTCACCGCGACGCTCGGCTGCGGGCGACGATGGATTCGAGGTCCGCGAGCTCGACGGTGAAGCGGAATCGGAAACCGCGGCGGCGACGGCGTCAGATCGCGAGCAGCACGGCTGAGCTGGCGGCGACCGCCATCACGAGGGCGAACGCGAGCAGCCGGATGCCCACGGCGGAGGCGCGACGACCGCGTTCGACCGGACCTTCCGACAGGAACGATGCGGAGTCGACGAAGGGAGAGCGCATGGCGTGGCGGCGTGGTGGTTCGCCGCCACTCTAGGGAGCGCTCCCCGGATCGTGAATCCATCCGACGAGGGATGCGCGCGGCATCCCGGTTCGTCAACGGCGGATCGGCTGTGCGTTGACGAGCAGTGGCGGCAGGAGCGGGTCGCGAACCGACGCGTGCGCCGCGCGCTGTGCGGAGGCGCCTCGGCTCGGGCGACGCTTCAGGTGCGTGCCCGCGGACGACGGCGGCACGTTCGCCGGCACCCAGTGGCCGTCGCGGGTGCGGTGCGCCGGAACGACGATGTCGCCAGGTGCGGCCAGCCCTGGCGTCGCCAGGACGGCGGCGAGCGCGCAGACGGCGAAAAGTGGGCGGGCGGTGGGCATGCGGAGGCGACGCGAGACGTCGGAAAGTCAGTCTAGCGACTCCTCTCCGTACGGCTCGCGCAGGTCGCGCCAACCCGGTATTCCTTCTCGCATTGCGGCCTCACCCGGACAGGCGCGAGGAGGAGGTGACGAGCCTGACCCCGGCACTGGTCGCAACGGTTGGGGCTGCTTCGTTCCCGACCTGACCCGGTTGGCCGCGCTCCCATGCGGGGAGGCCCGTCACGGTCGATTCTAGGCGGCCGGCTCCGACGGCGCGGATCAGAGCCGGACGCCGAGTTCGCTGCCGGCATATTCGAGGTCGATCGGCTCGATCACGAGCCGGCGCGGCCCGGCTTCGACGCTGCCGGCGAGCCAGGATTCGACGCCGGCCTTGCGTGCCACTGCGACCGCGCGCTCGGCGTCTTCCGCCGGCACGAAGACGGCGAAGCCGGCACCCATGTTGAACGTCGCGTAGGCGGAGCGCGCGTCGAGGCCGGCTTCACGCTGCAGGAACGACAGCACCGCCGGAATCTCCGGCAGCCGGCGGATGCGGTAGGTGAAATCGGCACGGTGCCGCATGAGCTTGCGCCAGCCGTGCCCGGTGATGTTGACCGCGTAGCGCACGCGGATGCCGGCGTGGAAGAGCGCCTCGGTGATCGGCGCGTAGAGGACAGTGGGGGCGAGCAGCGCTTCGCCGAACGTGATCGGCACCGCGCTGTCGGCGACCGGCGTGAGATAGCCGCGCGGCAGCCGCTCGGCGACCTGACGCGCCAGGCTCACTCCGTTCGCGTGGATGCCGCTCGAGGCGAGCAGGACGATCGCGTCGCCGGGCACCAGATGGTCGCCGAGCGAGAGCCGCGTCTTCGGGCTGACGATGCCGGTGCACGCGGCGGCGAGATCGACGCGGCCGCGCTCGACGATGCCCGCGAGGGCCGGCGTCTCGCCGCCGCCCCAGGCGATGCCGCACTGCTCGCAGGCGCGCCGCCACCCGGCAACGAGCGCTTCGGAGCGGGCGGCGTCGTCGAACCAGTCGGAGCCGCCCGCCGCCCAGTACGCCTGCACGATCAGAGGCGTCGCGCCGACGGTGACGAGATCGTTGACCGCCATCGCGATCGTGTCCTGCGCGATGTCCGCGTACGCGCTGGCGCCGGTCAGTTCCGCCATCGCGTCGGCGACCAGTGCCTTGGAGCCGAGACACTCGACGATGCTCGCAAGGTAGAACGGGCCGACGTCGACGACGTACGCCGATTCGCCGCGCGAGGTCGCCACTTCGCTGAAGCCATGCTGGTCGAGCTGCGCGCCGGTCGCGAGCGCGGCGCGCTGGGCAGCGATCTTGAGCGGGTCGATGCGGCCGTAGTCGACGCCCGAGGTGCCGTAGCTGAGCGGACCGGAAGGCAAAGGCGGCGAATGCGGTGCAGCCACGTTGCCGCAATTATCCCGCAGCGCGCTCGCGCGAGGGTGGGCCCGTAGAATGGTTCGCATGTCGTCCACGGTGCTGGCGCGCAAGTACAGACCGCGCAACTTCGAGTCGCTCGTCGGCCAGGGGCACGTCGTCCAGGCGCTCGCCAACGCGCTCACGCAGCAGCGCCTGCACCATGCGTATCTCTTCACCGGGACGCGCGGCGTCGGCAAGACCACGATCGCGCGCATCCTCGCCAAGTCGCTCAACTGCACCGGTCCGGACGGCAGCGGCGGCATCACCGCGCGGCCGTGCGGCGCGTGCGACGCGTGTCGCGACATCGATGCCGGTCGCTTCATCGACTACGTCGAGCTCGACGCCGCGTCCAATCGCGGCGTCGACGAGATCACGCGGCTGCTCGACCAGGCGGTCTACAAGCCGGTGCTCGGCCGCTTCAAGGTCTACCTGATCGACGAAGTGCACATGCTCTCGACGACCGCCTTCAACGCGATGTTGAAGACGCTCGAGGAGCCGCCCGACTATCTCAAGTTCATCCTCGCGACGACCGATCCGCAGAAGGTGCCCGCGACCGTGCTGTCGCGCTGCCTGCAGTTCAACCTGCGGCCGATGGCAGTCGAGACGATCGTCGCCCACTTGCAGGCGATCCTCGCCGCCGAGGGCGTCGACGCGGCGCCGGCGGCGCTGAAGCTGATCGCGCGCGCCGCGCGCGGCTCGATGCGCGACGCGCAGTCGCTGACCGATCAGGCGATCGCTTTCGGCAGCGGCCGGCTCGAGGAAGCCGGCGTGCGCCAGATGCTGGGCGCGGTCGATCGCAGCCACGCGATCCGCGCGATCGAGGCCGTCGCCGCGCGCGACGGCGCAGCGCTGATCGCCGCCGTCGACGGTCTGCGCGAGCTCGGCCTGTCCGCCGGCGGAGCGCTCGAGGAGATGGCGACCTTGCTGCAGCAGATGGCCGTCGTTCAAGCGGTTCCGGGCGCTGCCGAGAGCGACGATCCCGACACTGCCGACGCGGTGCGTCTCGCCGGGCAGCTCCCGGCGGACGAGACCCAGCTTCTCTACAGCATCGTTCTCGCCGGTCGCGCCGAGCTCGCGCTCGCGCCCGACGAATACAGCGGGCTGGTCATGGTGCTGCTGCGCATGCTCGCGTTCGCTCCCGCCGAATCGGCCGCTGCGATGCCCGAACCCGGTCCCGCCGCGGCGCCCGCTCCGCGCCCGAACCCCGCGGCGAGCGCGCGCAGCGCGCCGGCGGTCGCAGCACCGGTGGTCGCCCGACCTGCCGCCGAGCGCGGCGGCACGCAGATCGACGGCTCGCGCGCGGCCGACCTCTGGGTCACGCTCGTCCAGCGCCTGGTCGCTGGCGGCACGATCGCGGCGATGGTGCGCGAGCTGGCAATGCAGGCGGAGTGCGTTCGCATCGTCGATGCCGGCCGAGGCGTGGAACAGGTCTGGCACTTGCGGGTCGAGCGCGAGAACCTGCGCACGCCGGCGCTGCGCGAACGGCTGCAGGCGGCGGCGAGCGAAGCCGAGGGGCGGGCGCTCTGCCTCGAGATCGAGGCGGGCGGCGCGCTCGACACGCCGGCCGCGCGCGATGCCGCCGAGCGCGAGCGGCGCCAGGCGGAGGCCGAGCGCGCGATCGAGCAGGATCCCCTCGTGCGCGCGCTCATGGCGCAGTACAAGACCGCGCGGATCGTCCCCGGATCGGTGAAGCCGCAACCCGGGCCGGCGCGATGACACGTCATCGCGGGCGCACGCGACGCCGACGTTCAAAGGAGCAGACGACATGATGAAGGGGCAGCTGGCCGGCCTGATGAAGCAGGCGCAGGCAATGCAGGAAAACCTGAAGAAGGCCCAGGACGAGCTGGCGACGATCGAGGTCGAGGGCCAGTCGGGTGCCGGCCTCGTCAAGGTGACGATGACGTGCAAGCACGACGTCAAGCGGATCGCGATCGACCCGAGCCTGCTCGGCGACGACAAGGACATGCTCGAGGATCTGGTCGCCGCGGCGTTCAACGACGGCGTCCGCCGCGCCGAGGAGGTGAGCCAGGAGAAGATGGGCAAGCTCACCGCCGGAATGCCGCTGCCGCCCGGCATGAAGCTGCCCTTCTAGCTGCCCTTCGATTGGCCGCCGAACCGTCGCTCGAAAGCCTGGTCGAGGCCTTGCGGCGCCTGCCCGGCGTCGGCGTCAAATCGGCGCAGCGCATGGCCTGGCACCTGCTGCAGCACGATCGCGACGGCGCCCGGCGGATCGCCGACGCGCTGCAGAGCGCCGTCGCCCGCATCCGTCACTGCGCACGCTGCCACACGTTCACCGAAGCCGAGGTGTGCAGCATCTGCCTCGATCCTTCGCGCGACGCACGCCAGCTCGCAGTGGTCGAAACGCCGGCCGACCAGGCTGCCCTCGAGCGCACCGGCAGCTATCGCGGCCTCTACTTCGTGCTGATGGGGCGCCTCAGCCCGCTCGACGGCGTCGGGCCGTCGGAGATCGGCGCCCGGCAGCTGCTCGAGCGCGCTGGCGACGGCCGCGTCGAGGAGGTGATCATCGCCACCAACTTCACTGCCGAGGGCGAGGCGACGGCACACGTTCTCGCCGAAGCGCTCGCGTCGCGCGGCATCCGCGTCACCCGGCTCGCGCGCGGGGTGCCGGTCGGAAGCGAGCTCGAGTACGTCGATCTGGGAACGATCGCGCACGCCTTCTTCGATCGACGCTGAGCCGAGTCGCCCGTGGGCGACGACTCAGTGCTTGGCGACCTTGACGCGCGCGGCGGCGCCGTTTGCGCGGCCGCCGCTGCCCGATGCCGGCTTGGTGCCGTGGCTGCTGTGCGCGACCCGAGTCTTGTGCACAGTGGCGGCGAAGCGCGTCGACGTCGCAGGCGCCTTGCGGCCCTTCGCGGCGACGTAGACGACGACGGTCTGGCCCGGCGCGAACTTGGCGGCGGTGCCGACGTCGTTCCACTGCGCGACCTGGCTCGCGCTGACGCGGTAGCGTTTCGCGATCGACTCGACGCTGTCGCGCTTGCCGGCGCGCAGCGCCACCTTGCGCAGCGGCGGCGCATCCGGCGCGAGCACCATGGTCGCGTTGTCGGCGATCTTGCTCGGCACGTCGGCGACCATGCCGGCGCGGCGCGGCACCAGCAGCGTCGAGCCGGAGCGGATGACCATCCGCTCCGGGATCTTGTTGACCTCGCGCAGCGCCGCCTCGTCGATGCCGACTGCGCGTGCCGCCTCCGCCGACTTCATGTTCTTCGGCGCGACCCAGGTCGTCCACGTCGACAACGGGCCGCGGTGCTGCGGCAGCTCGCGAACGAAACGGTTGGCGTTGTCGTACGGGAGCAGGATCTGCGGCGTGCCGCCGGCCAGGATCACCGGCCGGTTCATCTGCGGGTTGAGGTAGTGGAACTCGTCGGCCTGCATCCCCGCCAGCTTGATCGCCAGGGCGACGTCGATGTCGTGCTCGATCGGCACGCTCAGGAAGTACGGGTGGTTGTAGAGCTCGGGAAGCTGCAGGTTGAAGCTCGCCGGGCGGCTGACGATGTTCTTGACCGCCTGCAGCTTGGGAACGTAGCCGTGCGTCTCGGCGGGCATGCGCAGGCTCTGGTAGTCGGTCGGCAGGCCGGCGCGCCGGTTCTTCGCGATCGCCCTCTGCACGCTGCCTTCGCCCCAGTTGTAGGCGGCGAGCGCCAGGTGCCAGTCGCCGAACATGCCGTGCAGCTTCTGCAGGTAGTCGAGGGCGGCCCGCGTCGAGGCGAGGACGTCGCGCCGGTCGTCGCGAAAGACGTTCTGCTTCAGCTCGAAGTCGCGGCCGGTCGACGGAATGAACTGCCACATCCCCGACGCGCGGGCCACCGACATCGCCTGCGGGTTGTACGCGCTCTCGATGAAGGGAAGCAGCGCGAGCTCGGTCGGCATGCCGCGCTTGTCGAGCTCCTCGACGATGTGGAACAGATAGCGGCCGCCGCGCTCGGTCATGCGGGCGACGTAGTCGGGCCGCGACGCGTACCAGCGCTCGCGGTCGCGCACCAGGTCGGTGTCGAGATCCGGCATCGCGAAGCCGCGCCGGACGCGCTCCCAGAGGTCGACGCGGGCCGCGCGATCGTCGAGATCGAGCCGGATGTCGGGTCGGATCGGATCGACCGGGACCGGTGCCGCGACCGCAGGCTCGGCGGCGGACGCCGCGGCCTCGGGCGCCGGCGCCGGCGGCGAAGCCTCGGCGCTCTTGCCGGTGTCGGGCACGACCGGCGCAGGAGCGGCGACCGCGATCGGTGCCTCGGGTGCCTGAACCGGAGTCGGCGACCATGGCGCCGATGCGCAGCCCGTCAGAAGAATCATCGGCAGTGCGAGCCAGTGCAGGGTTCGCGCCGCGACCTGGGGCCGCGCATCGGGTCGGTTCGTCATCGGAATTCGTTCTTCCAGGTCCGTGCAGAGAGCAGCGTATCGCTGCAAACGACGATCGCCTCGCCGAGTCCGAAGCCATGGACGTAAGCGATGTGACCGCCGGTTCGCGCAGCGAAGTTGACCACCTCGACGGCGACCTCGTCTGCTTTGCTGCTGTGGCTTTCTTCACGACCGCTGCTCGATTGCGTGCCGCAATCGTGGATCGGCCGGGACACCGCGCCATATCGAGCCGGGCGCGGCGCATCGGCGCCGCTGCAAAGATCGGCGCGATGATCGGTCACTAGAATTGCCGCTTGTCGATGCGACGGGCGTCGAACGCGGGCAGTGCAGTCAGGTTCATGACGGAAGGCGCGATCATACAGTTGCCCCAATGGCTGCGGTCCCCCGTGGGACAGGTCCTGCTCGAGTGGGAGCAGCGCCATCTCGATCACGCCGTCGCCGACGTGTTCGGGTTTCATGCGCTGCAACTCGGGCTGCCGCAGCTCGACGCGCTCCAGGCGAATCGGATGCCGCACCGCTGGCTCGCGGTGGAGTCGGCGGGCGACGGGGAAGTTCCGGAAAGTGCCGTTGCGGGCGAACCCGGGGTTGCGATCGAGCGGTCGGTCGAGGGCGCCGCTGCGCGCGTCCATGTCGTGCCTGCGCCGACGCTGCGTTGCCACTTCGACGCGCTGCCGTTTGCCGCCGCGACGCTCGACCTCGTCATCCTGCCGCATGCGCTCGAGCTCGCGCGCGACCCGCACCTCGCATTGCGCGAGGTCGAGCGCGTGCTCGTTCCCGAGGGCCGCGCGATCATCGTCGGCTTCAACCCGGCGAGCCTCTGGGGCGTGCGGCAGCGTCTCGGCCGATTGCGCCGGCGGCTCGCGCCGCGCTCGTCGAGCGAGCTGTTCCTGCCGCACGCCGGCGAGTTCGTCGGCTACCGGCGCCTGCGCGACTGGCTGCGCCTGCTCAGCTTCGAGGTCGAGGCGGGCCGGTTCGGCTGCTACGTGCCTCCCGTGCGCTCGAGTCGCTGGCTCGCGCGCTTTGCCTGGATGGAGCGCGCCGGCGAGCACTGGTGGCCGGTCTTCGGCGCGCTCTACTACATCGTCGCCGTCAAGCGCGTGCGCGGCATGCGCCTGGTCGGCCTGATCCGCAACGACGCGCGCGGCAAGGTGCACGCTGCGCCGGCGCCGGTCGCGGTGACGCAGCAGAAGAGCCGCGCGCTGGCCGAGGTCGACGACGGCGGAGCGGTCGGCCGATGAGATGGACCGCCTACACCGACGGCGCGTGTGCGCCGACCAATCCCGGGCCCGCCGGCTGGGGCGCGGTCGTCATCGGTCCGGGCGGCGAGGAGGTCGACCATTTCGGCTTCATCGGCCTCGGCACCAACCAGATCGCCGAGCTGACGGCCGCGATCGAAGGCCTCGAGCTCGTGCCGCCCGGCGCCGAGGTCGAGCTCGTCTCCGACAGCCAGTACGTGCTGAAGGGCCTGACCGAATGGCGCGCGAACTGGGAGCGCAAGGGATTTCGGAACTCGAAAGGCGAGCCGGTCGCCAACCAGCAGCTCTGGAAGCGGCTGTTCACCGCTGCCGACGCGCGCCGCGTCAGCGTGCGCTGGGTGCGCGGCCACAACGGCGACCGCCGCAACGAGAAAGCCGACGCGCTCGCCAACAAGGCGCTGGCGCTGAAGACGCGCAGCGACGCCTGACCGCGAGCCCGGCGCGCCTCAGGGCAGGCTGCGCTCGACCTCGAGCAGCTGGAAGCGGGCCAGGGCGAGGTTGGTGCGGTGCTTCTCGAGCAGCGCGACGAGCACCACGTCGGCATGGCGCTGCAGCGAACGGATCAGCACGTGGCGCGAGCCGGCGGTGGTGATCACCTCGTCGATCGGATCGGCGAGCCCCATCGTGCGCGCAGCGTCGCGGTGGCTGGCGAGGACCTGCGCGCAGGCTGCTGCGGCGAGCTCCATGTCGATCGCTTCCGGATCGCGCGCTTCGTGCGCGAGGACGAGCCCCGTCGCGGCATCGACCAGCGCGCAGCCGAGCAGGCCGTCGAGCTTGCGCAGGCTGGCGAGCGCTAGGCGGCCGCGCGCTGCGTCGAGCAAGCCGCGACCGGTCGTCGCGGCAGCCGCCGCCGTCGCCTCGGCCTCGCCAGGCTTCGCGCTCGCGGCGCCCTTGGGATCGAGCTCGCCGACCTTGATCGGAAAGTCGCTCGTGCCGAGCATCGGCGAGACCGCCGACGGGTCCCAGCCCGGTTGCAGCTTGGCCTGGTTCCAGACGTTGAGCATCGCGTTCCAGACCGACGACGCGCCGGTCATCGGCTCGCTGACGATGTGCACGTGCAGCCGCTCGGGCCAGGAGATCGCATGGACCTTGGCGTCGATCCAGCCGGTGTTCGGCGGCAGCTGGAACAACAGGTGCGCGCAGCGCCAGGTCGGCAGGCTGGTGGCGTGACGCAGCGACGCGAGCAGGGCGTCGATCCCGTGCGGCTGCATCGGGCCGATGATGACGGCGGTCATCTGGCTGCGCTCCATCAGCGCGACCGGGATCTCGGCGTTCTCCGGGCCGGGCGCTCGCACGTCGGCGTGGAAGATCCGCAAGGTGTCTTCCTGGCGACGCACGAGCATCGTCCGCTCGATCATCGCGATCGTGCGCAAGGTCGTGTGCTCGCGCAGGTGGAGCTTCTCGATCGGGCGCCCGCCGGCATCCGAGAGCGCCTTCACCACCGACGACGCCCAGACCCCGACCGGGTCGAGCAGCGTGATCATCGACGTCGCCGTCTCGAGGTCGGCGCGCGTCGTCGCGAAATGCTCGCGGATCGCCTGTGCCGGCGAGCCGGTGACGACGAGATCGCTGACGTGGCGGTCGATGATCTGACCGCGCTCGTTGACCTCGGTCGCGATGCTCTCCATGATCGCCGTCGCGGCGAAGTCCTGGCCGCTGTTGACGACCTGGGTATCCTCGAAGTCGGACGACGACTTCGCTTTCGCGTCGCGCGACGCCCGCAGATCTCCGAAGAGGGATGTCAGCATGGCTGCTCCTGGTGCCGGACGAGGCCGTTCATGGCGTCATACGCAGCCGGGAGTCTAGGTGGGTCAGGGAGCTACGTTCTGTTACAGCCGACACACGGCAGCACCCGGCCGATGACCGGCCCGGGCCGCTGCCATCCTCTAGAACCGCTTGACGCGACCCGTGCCGACGATCGCCACCTGTGGCGTCGCCGCGCCACTGTGATACACGTCGCCGCTGCCGGCGATCGATGCGGAGAGCGCATTGTCGGCGCGCACCCGGGCGTCGCCGCTGCCCGCGACCGCGACGCTGACCTCGGCCGCGGCCAGGTGCTCGGTGTGGCAGTTGCCGCTGCCCGCGATGTCGACGCTGAGCTTGTTCGCGCGGCCGTCGGCGCGAAAGCTGCCGCTGCCGCCGATCGCGACCGAGAGCTCGCCGGCGTCGAGCTCGCGCAAGGCGATCGATCCCGAGCCGCCGACCGCTGCGTCGAGCTTGGGCGCCTTGAACGACTTGCCGACGATGCTGCCGGCGCCGCCGAGCGCGACCCGCTCCAGCCGCACGACATCGACCGTGACGACGACCGGCGTCCGCGGCTCGATGCGCGTGTTCCTGGCGAGCTGGATCTGCAGCGTGCGATCGTTGCCGCTGCCGCGCAGCGTCGTCTCGATCAGCCGGAGGACGTTGTCGTCGGCGACGATCTCGATCGCTTCGCGACTGGCGGGCCGCAGCACGACCGCGAAGGGTGCGCCGAGCGCGACGCCGACGAAGGTGCCGATGTCGCGGCGCTCGGTCGTCGCGGTTCCCGATCCGCGCACGGTGTCGGCGGCGTCGCCGAGACGAGCTCCGGCGAGGAGGGTGAGGCCGGCGAGGGCGAGAAGCGGTCTGCGTGCCAGGGTCATGGCGGGCTCCGAAG
>Ga0307409_100001346_pt1 | contig 11939 bp, 8 predicted proteins | sample 322Ometagenome_2_FD_203888 | JGI IMG/M metagenome (GOLD analysis project Ga0307409, IMG submission 203888) | Maize rhizosphere microbial communities from greenhouse at UC Davis, California, United States - 322HYB-O-2 | ecosystem: Host-associated > Plants > Roots > Rhizosphere > Soil | place...
AGCGAATCAGGGCGGCGATCAGCAACAGCTCTTATTTCTTTCCATTTCACAAAACAACGATCAATCTTGCCCCCGCCGATGTGCGCAAGGAAGGTGCGAGCTTTGACCTGCCGATCGCTCTCGGGATTCTGGGGGCAAACGGAGACCTCGGCGAATTTGAGAACCTCGAGAAGACGTTGAGCGTCGGAGAGCTTTCTCTCGACGGCCGCATTCGGCCCGTCCGGGGTGCCCTCTCGATAGCGCTTGCAGCCCGCAACAACGGCGTCGTCAACCTGATATTGCCGGAGGAAAATGCGAAGGAAGCCGCAGTTGTTACAGGGATCGATGTTTTCCCAGTGCGGGATCTACGAGAAGCGGCGCTGCTTGTTCCACAACTAATGAAGGGCGAACAGACGCGCATTTGGCCCCTCAAACTCAACCTTGCGGAACTGCATGCCGAGGAAAGCAGTTACACCGTCGATTTTTCGGAGGTCCGCGGCCAGCAAACCGCCAAACGAGCCCTCGAGGTCGCAAGCGCCGGCGGACACAATATTCTTTTCCTCGGACCGCCGGGATCGGGAAAGACAATGCTGGCCAAACGGCTTCCGACGATACTTCCGCGTCTGCAGTTCGAGGAAGCGCTGGAGATCACGAAAATTCACTCGGTCGCCGGACTGACAGGGAAAACAGGTCTTGTTAAAGAACGTCCATTCAAATCGCCCCACCACACGGTTTCGCAGGCCGGACTGATCGGCGGCGGATCGGTGCCGAAACCGGGTGAGGTCAGTCTGGCTCATCTGGGAGTTCTGTTTCTCGACGAGCTGCCGGAATTCGATCGCAGCGTTTTGGAAGTTCTCCGGCAGCCGATGGAAGACAAACAGGTCACAATATCCCGAGCCGCCAGTTCGCTGACCTTTCCGGCGAACTTTACACTCGTTGCGTCGATGAATCCTTGCCCGTGCGGTTACTTCGGCAGCCAGCGGGAATGCAAATGCTCCCCACCGATGATCCAACGGTACGTGGGCAAGATCTCGGGCCCGCTGCTCGATCGCATCGACATCCACATCGACGTGCCCGCCGTGCAGTTCAATGAACTAAGAGGGCGAGGCGTCGCTCAGGGCGAACCGTCCGCAGCCATCCGCGAACGCGTTATCGCCGCCCGCGACATTCAGATCAAACGGCTGGGGCATGACGGCATATTTTCGAATTCGGCGATGTCGCCAAAGCAGATCAGGGAGCACTGCGCGCTCGACGACATAAGCGAATCGCTTCTCGAAAAAGCGATGCATCGGCAAGGCCTATCCGCACGAGCGCACGATCGGATATTAAAGGTCGCCCGGACGATCGCCGATCTCGCCGGCAGCGACAATGTCGACGCATCACACATCAGCGAGGCGATCAATTACAGGTCACTCGACCGTAACTATTGGACTTAGCCCGCCGCTTTTGCGAATATGGGTTATCCCCGGCCTGTACACCGATCGAGCGAACACCTTTGATGGCGTCACAAATTGTAAATAATCTTATCGGCTTCGAAAATATCCCGCAGACGATACCGCATTTCTGTATGGAATCGTTCCGTCGGAACAACAAAGTCGATGCGCTCGCGTACAAAGCCGGCGACGCGTGGAAATACCTTTCCGGCTATGACGTGATCGAACGCATCCGCCGTATCGCGGACGGGCTCGCACGGCTCGGGGTGAAGGCCGGCGACCGAGTCGCGATAATTTCCGAGAATCGTCCGGAATGGTCTTTGACGGACCTTGCGATATTGTCGCTGCGTGCCGTCAACGTGCCGATTTACACGACGCAGGCGGTGGAGCAAATAAGATTCATTCTCGAAGATTCCGGGGCGAAAATGCTGTTCATTTCGGGCCGGAAACTGATGAAGCATGCCGAGAACGCCATCCACAGCGTCGAAAGGCTTGAAAAACTCATCTTTTTCGATGCGGACGGAGTCGCCGGCGCCGGCAATCGGGCGATGTCGCTCGAAGAACTGGAAAACCAAAGCAGCGAGCAGGGCGAAGCGTCAACGTTCGACGAGCGGCTCGCCGAGATCAAACAGAACGATCTCGCGACGATCATTTACACGTCGGGTACGACGGGCGAGCCGAAAGGCGTGATGCTCACTCACGATAACTTCGTATCGAACATAGTCGCGATCTCAAAAGGATTGCCGATACGCAGCACTGACCGCTCGCTCGCGGTGCTGCCGTTGTCGCATATTTTTGAGCGCACCGTTTTTTACGTACTTTGTTCGAACGGAGTGTCCATTCATTACTGTGCAGCGTTCGATCAGCTCGCTGCATGCCTCAAAGAAGTGAAGCCGACGATCATGACCGCAGTGCCGCGGCTGTTCGAGCAGGTTTACCACAAGATAGTAAAGAAGGGTAAATCGGCCGGCGGTTGGCGGACGTCGCTTTTTAATTGGGCGCTCGATGTCGGACAGCAATACTGGGAAGCAAAGGACGAGCACGAATCCGTTTCGCCCCGCCTCGCCGCAAAGCAAGCGTTGGCCAGCCGGCTCGTCTTTTCAAAATGGCGCGAGGGCGTTGGCGGTAGTCTCCGGTTCTTTGTCTCGGGCGGCGCTCCGCTTTCAAAAAAGCTCGCCTATGCGTTTTGGGCCGCTGGCATCCCGATACTCCAGGGCTATGGAATGACCGAAGCGTGCGTCGCGTGCGCGAACCGGCCCGAAGACAATAAGATAGGTTCGATCGGTAGGCCTTTCGAAGGGATCGAAATGAAGATCGCCGAAGCAGACGGCGAGATCCTGATCCGCGGGCGAAACGTAATGCTCGGCTATCACAACAGGCCGGATGACACCACAACCGCGATCGATAAAGAGGGTTTTTATCATACCGGCGATGTCGGATACATGGATACTGACGGCCATTTCTATGTGACCGACCGGCTAAAAGATCTTTTCAAACTATCGAACGGAAAGTACGTTGCGCCGCTGCAAGTGGAAAGCCTTCTGAAACAGAGTCCGCTCATTTCGCAGCCGGTCGTCGTCGGGTCGGGTAGAAAACAGGTCGGAGCGTTGATCGTGCCGGAGTGGGAGGCCCTGAAAGAAGTACTACGGGAAGAGAATATTTCGGCCGACGGCACGCGTGAAGAGCTGTGCGAAAATCCGCAGGTCATAAAGCGCATCCAGAACGATGCGGTGGCGTTGACGCGCGAGTTGAACGACTATGAACGAGTCAAGCGGATTTATTTACTTCCGAGGGAATTCTCCATCGACAAAGGCGAGATGACGCCGACGCTAAAGATCAAGAGAAGTGTGATCGACGAAAAGTACGAAGAAGCTATCGATGAGATCTGCGGTAGCTGACCCAGGATTTGGATCAAGCGTTTTCGTCATACAAACGATCGATCTCGTGAGAGAACTTTTCCGCGGACGCTGTCTTGCGGCCGCCTAAAAGAGCAGCCGCCAACTCGTATAAGGGTTCAGGCATTTCACCCGGTTCTGCCTTTTCTTCGACCGGCGGGTAATGGGAATAGAAAGTAGCCTCGGCCTCGCAAAATTCGCACAAGGTCATATGAGCGCGTATTTCGCGTGCCTCATCGGGCTCGATATCACCGGTTTGAAACGCAAGAAGCCGCTCAGACGTCGGACAATCTTCGTTCTTACAAAAACTCGACATTAATTTTGTTCCCGCACTCGCTTAAATGATTCCCATTGTAGATAAAGGGGAACCGCGAAGCAATGAATTTCGGTCGTTACAACTTTTGTAAATCCGTAATACCGCCCGCATTCCAAAACGGTCGCTCCGAAAAACACGATTTGCCCGGCGATGGCCGTACCGTTACACAATTGCTAGCAGGTAAGCTACTGATACCGCTATACTTAGCATCCATGAGCCAACAATGCAAAACGTCATAAAAAACTGTTGCTCATTCTAGGGATAATTGCTAGTATCTTAAATGTAGGTAGTGAGTGACCAACTCACGGCCCTCCAAAATTGACCGCAGTGCTCGGTGGTTAGTTTCCAAAGTTTGCCTCCACCAAAACAAAATTAGCCATAGCGTTTATTCAAGCGGCCGACGCGCTTGCCGAAGGTGACCTGTTTTCGGAAATGCACTTTCCCAGCTATTTAAAACGTTCGAGCTTGCCTTCCTTGCGGTAAAAATACTAGTACCCGAGCTTCCTATATGAATTCAACCAAGCAGCAGGAACGAGCCCCACGAGCCATGCCCGCACGCACGCACAAGGTGGGGAAATGGAACGAGAGCTTGAAAGCGTCCGATGTGAATCAGATCTGGATCGAGCTACACAGGATCGTTTCGTCGCACCCGCTCGTACGTGCGTCAAAACGTGCAGGATTCCTTGTCGAAGAAGGCAAATACAACGCTTATACAGACCTTACGCAAGAGCTCTTTGTAGCACTCCTGAGCAAGGAAAGATTTCAGCATTACATCGACACTGAAATGTCGGACGCCGAGGTAGAGGCCGAGATCAGCCAGATCGAGCTCACCAACATGCTCACGGCGGAGCTCAGAAAACGTTATCCTGAGTCGTATCGTCTCGCGCGGCGAATTTCGACGATCATTCAGTCGAGCAAGAATTTCAAACGCTTTGATAATGTCGATAACCCCGAGGCTCACCGCCGGCTTGCCGATCGCCTATACGGACTCTCGGACTGGAAGCTCGTTAAAATGCGACGCGACGTTCAGGAAATGGACGAGCGGGTAAAGGTCGTCTCTTTTCAAAGCCGGGACACGCGCATGGTCGGTTGCACCGGTGACGCCCAGATAGTGATAAGCAACGTCGAGCTCGAAAAACTCGTAATCCGCGTTTTCAAAGCGATCGATTCGCCGGTCGACGTGCGTTCGTTACGCTCGTTCGTTATGTCGCGGCTGCCCATAATGGATATTCATCTCGTCCCGGTCGGCGGTTCGGGTGACAGCGACGACGATGACAAGATACATTTCGAAATTCCCGACACGCGTCAGACGCCCGAAGAAGACTACCTGCGAAACGAAGCAGAGGATGCTGCGGCCGATTTCGTCGACGGTTTCCTGCTCGATCTCAACAAGTCGGTCCGCGGGAAAACGAAACAGTACGACCGAATGATAAATGTTCTTTGGCACTGCTATCTGATCTCCGACAGCGGCACCCAGCTCGAGGTCGCTGAAATGCTCGGCGTATCGGATTCTCTGGTCTCCGATTACCGCAAACGCATCGAAGCGACGCTGCAGCAACTCTCATTCGAAGGCGTCAACGAAGCGAGGCAGTTCGAAAAGGCCTTAAAACGACGTGTTCGTCAGATGATCACCGTCGAGACGGAAGAGGTCGTCGCGTAGTTCGGCTTTCAATTTCCACCACAACCCACCACAACTTTTCCGTTCGGAAAAGACTCCTCACTGATCGTTCGCCCTCCTTAAACAGAAAAACTTATCCGGCGTGAAGATCAAATAGGATCTTCACGCCGGATAAGTTTTTCTTGCTAAAAGTCCGCGACGAGTTTATGCTCCGTTTCCGATCTTCGCCATCAAGTCGGCAAAACGCGGATCGTCACGTAGAACGTCAAGACTGTGGTCGTGTTCGAAGTGCGGGCGATTTTCGTTGCCGAGTTTAACCGCACGATTCAGCCATTTAAATGCCAGATCCGTTTCGCCGAGAAGCGCATAGGTCGATGCCACCCAGTAAGCCATGTCGTGGTCGGCCCGCGAGATGCTGAGGGCTTCGTCGGTCAACTGCGCACGCGCCTCGTCTTTGCGTCCGGAGCCGGCCAGGTAGATCGCGTAAAGCGGCCTGATGCCGTCCATTTCCGGATGCTCGTCGAGGACGGTTTTTATGAGGTCGATCGCCATCTCTTTGTCGCCGCGGTAGTAATACACGCCCGATCGAAAGATCTTCAGCATTGGGTGATCGGGCTCGGCCTTTTCGCCGCGTTCGATCTCTTTGATCGCCTGATCGTATTCCTGTTTGTATATAAAGATGCGCGCCCGATTGTAGGCGGACACCGCTCGGGCTGCGGGGTCTAGCCTCGATAGTTTTTCGAACGCCTTCAACGACTCTTCATACTCGCCGTCGAGGCGGTGCATTACGCCTTTTACAAAATAAAGCGGCGCGTCGTTCGGGAACTGTTTTTGCAAAAGTTCGATCTCGGAACGCGCCTTTTTCTTTTCCCCCCGGGCCATGTAGATCATGACCATCAGGACGCGGGCTTCGACGACGTTCGGGTCGTAGAAGAAAGCTTTGCTGAACGCGGTCTCAGCGTAGGTGTAATCTTCCGCCTCGCCCAAACCTTTGAAGACACGGTTGGCGTAACAGGCGCCCAGGCCGCTGTATGCCATTGCGAAATGCGGGTCGAGGTCGATCGCGTTTTTGAAATTCTGAATCGCCGCGTCGCAGTCATGAACCGAAAGCGTTCTGAAGATGAACCGTCCGAAATTGTCCCGGCCGCGCAGATATTCCTCCCAAGCCTCGTGATTATCGGTCATCCGCCGACCGAGCTTTTCCTGTTCGTTGTCGGAAAGCTCGAGGCGCAGGCCTTCGAGAATTCGCTGCGCAATGCCGTCCTGGACCGAAAGGATATCCTGCCCGTCCGCGTCGATGCGGTCGCTCCACAAGATCTCGCCGCTCAGCACGTCGAGAAGTTGTGCTGTTACGCGGAGCTTGTCCGCTCCGCGGATAAAACCGGCAGACAGAACGGCATGAACTCGTAGCTCGCGGCCAGCCTCGCGCGGATCAACGTCGGCACCTTGATATTTCGCGATGACGGAACTCGGCCGGACGATGAGCGATTTCAATTGAGCGAGCTCCGTGATCACAGCGTCAGCGAGAGAGAATTCGTAAAAGTTTGCGCCCGGCTCGCCGCTGAGATTCTTGAACGGAAGTATCGCAACACTCTTCTTTTCCTGCCCTGTGGCAGTCAGGTTTACGTCCGGGACGCCCGACGGCGGATTGGACATCGAAGAGGTGCGGGAAGAAGGTTGTTCGGGAACTGATTTTCCGGTGAACCAGTTCAGGGCCCGTTTCAAAACTCCGTTGTCCATGTGCGACGGAGCATAAGTGTCGGTCGCCATCAGCGACGCTCCGGCCACCTCCTGCAGTACGCCGCGAAGGTCATCGCGCATAGCCGATATCTTCTGGTAACGGTTTTTCGGTTCCTTTTGAAGAGCTCTGTCGATGATCGCCTGAAGCTGCGGCGGGAAAGGATCGCGCCGCATTTCGGCGATGGGTCTCGGCGTTCCGTAAAGAACCTGATGCCTCACGTCGATGACAGTCTTCCCCTGGAATGCCCAGATGCCGGTCAGCATCTCGTACAAAAGCACGCCGGTCGAGAAAATGTCCGACCGCTCGTCCGCTCGTTCGCCTTTCGCCTGCTCCGGGGCGGCGTAGGTTGCGGTGCCGTAGGGAATTCCGAGTTCGGTTATCTCGGTCCGGTCGAGCCCCCGGTGCTCCTTCACCTGTTCGTCCTCAAGCAGTTTCGCCAGCCCGAAATCGAGTATCTTGGCCTGGCCGGTGTCCGTGACCATTATATTGCCGGCCTTTATGTCGCGATGGATAATGTTCTTGGAATGGGCATACGCCAACGCGTCGGTGACCTGGATCGCTATGGACAAGGCGCTCTTCAATTCAAGCGGGCGCCCGGAAACAAGTTGCCTGACGTTCTTCCCCGAAATGTACTGCATCGCGATGTAAAAGACGCCGTTCGCTTCGTGGAAATCGTAGATCGTACAGATGTTCGGGTGGTCAAGTTGGGAGCAGAGTTGTGCCTCGCGTTCGAAGCGTTTGAAGTTCGAGGTTTTTGCCGTGAGTTCGGGAGGTAGAACCTTGATTACAACCGTGCGATTTAGCTTGGTGTCGAGAGCCTTGTAAACGGTTCCCTGCCCGCCGGAACCGATCTTTTCCAGGATTTTGTATTGGTTTATTTGCGAACCAATCATAAAGATTGCGGAACGCGGACCGTAGAATTCGGGTCAAAAACCGAACCTCCGACCGTGTCCCGTGAAACTGCAATAGCCCATTATAGTGCGCAACTGAAATAGCGCAATCCACGATCCGCAATCAGCATTTTAAAACCGGCAAACTGCCGATCAATCGATTACGATGGTTCAGCCACGGCGGGGCGTACCCCAGCCAGAACCGACATACACGCCGTTCTCGACGATCGCCGGCACGACCAGGTCGCCGTCCGTGATCTCGAGCATTTCCTTTTGACGTTGCTTGTCGTTCTGGGCATCGTATTCGATGAATTCGATCCCTTCGGCGTTGTAGAAGTCCTTTGCCCTTTGGCAATAAGGACAACCAGGCTTCGTGTAAATTACCAAAGACATATTTATTGACACCTCTGACTCATTCTATCTAATCACCATCGTATTACAACATTGGCCACGTGCGCTCGGGCGGCGGCGTGTTGCGTTCACGCTCGCTTTGGGTAAAACTATTCGCGACTTATGGACAACTCTGACATATTCGAACCTTACGACCGCCTCGTTGAGATCGGCATCCTCGGCCGCAAGTGCAGCGTACCCGAAAACAATTCCATACTTCGCTGCTTCCAGTTTCTGGATATGGAAGCGATCTCGGAAAGTGACCTCTGCTGGAACGGGGAATGCCTCAACTGCCAGGTGTGGATAAGGAACGGCGACAAGGAAAAGGCCGCTATCTCGTGCAGGACAAATGTGGTCGAAGGGATGGACATCGTGCGGATCAGCGAAGACATTCCGTTTGACGCGTCCAAGTGACCTCGAATAATTAACGATGGACGCCGGTCTCGATATCGAGACCGGCGTCTATGCTACATCCTGTTCTTTATTTAATTACCTTTGGCCTGTGCGTTTCCGCGGCCGGTCTTTTCCTGAAGTTCGTCGATGCGTTTCGAAGCTTCGGCTTTGGTCAGATTCTCGTCAAACTGTTCGCCCGCTTCTTCGCTCAGTGTTGAAAGATACGAACGCTGTGCACCGGTCATCGGTTCATCGCCGGTCGTCCAGTTTTCCGGATCCTTGATCGTATTGCTTTCATTTGCTCTTTCTTGTGTCTGCTTATCAGCCATAAATAACTCCCATTTGTATGAATTCGTTTCACGAGTGAAACACAGCGTTATTCATTGCACATTCCGCGCCACAAGTGGAATCTTAGCTTTGGCTGGCGTTGTCAGTACTTAGGCACTTTCGGGTCGACCTCGTTTGACCATGCAGTTATCCCGCCCTTTAAATTCTTCAGGTCGCCCTTGTACCCTGCCGCGTGGAGCATTTCGATAGCTTTTGCACTGCGGCCGCCCATTTTGCAGTGGATGACGGTTTCGCGGTTGCCGTCGATCTCACTCATTCGTCTTACGACATCACCGAGAGGGATAAGCTTTGCTCCTTCGATTTTGGCGAAAGCGTTTTCGTCGGGCTGCCGCACGTCTATAAGTTGAATGTCGTCGCCGGCGTCCATGCGTTTTTTGAGGTCCGTGGCGGAAATCTCGTTGATCATCTAGTTCACCTCTTGATTCGTTTGATAACTACAATTTAGACGAGGTGTGTTTGAATCGCAAATTCAGTTTTCGGCGAACATCAATTCTTGGGGCCGTTCGGTGTAAAGCCCTTGATTTACAAAACTTTACACGGTCAGTTTTATATGTTGAAACCAACTGCGATAAAATCGACATCTTAAACTAACTCGTATGGTTCGAATATTTTGCGCGGCCGCCAGAGGCCCTGCCACATTTCTATTTTTGGTTTTCGCTTTGGCGCTTTTGTCCGCGTGCGGAACGACAGGCTCTGGCGCAAACCGAGCCGGCCGCGGCGGCGGAAACGCAAACGAGGCGATCCCGGACGCCGGCCCCGTCGTTACGATCACTACGTCGCGGGTCGAAGCCCGGCCAATTCCGGCCTACATCTCAGCCACGGGCAGTCTGGTCGCGAATGAGACCTCGGACGTCGCGCCGAAGGCCGCCGGCAAGGTCGCGAACGTGTACGCGAACGTAGGTCAGTTCATTGGACAAGGAGCGTTGATCGCAAAGATCGACGACCGCGACGCCCGGCTTCAGCTGGCCGGCGCTCAGGCGCGCGTCAATCAGCAGATCGCAGCGGTCCGGCAGGCGGAGGCTCGTTTAGGCCTGAGTCCGAATGGATCGTTCAACGCTACGGCGATCCCCGAAGTGCGAGCGGCGAATGCATCATTCGAGCAGGCCCAGGCGGAGCTTCGACAAGCTGAAGCGAACGAGCGGCGGTACAGGGAACTGGTCCAAACCGGCGACGTCGCGGTGATCACATACGAGCAATTCAGGACCAATCGCGATACCGCTAGAGCACGGTTGAACACCGCCCGCCAGCAGCTTGAGGCAGCCGCGAACGCGGCAAGGCAGAACAATCAGGCGATCCGCAGCGCCGAGGCTGCTGTCGCAGCGGCCCGGACCGAGGTCGGAGCGGCCGAACAAGCGCTCGCCGACACCAACGTGCGTGCGCCGTTTCCGGGTTTCGTTAGTGCAAGGCCGGTCGCCGTCGGCGAATACGTTTCGTCCGCAACCGTTATCGCGACTATTCTCCGAACGAACCCGATAAAGATACAGCTTCAGATCTCCGAGGCCGATGTGCCGGCAGTGACAATAGGCCGCGGCGTATCCGTGCAGGTGGACGCGTACAAGGACCGCAGTTTCGCGGGAACTGTGACGGCCGTCAATCCGGCGATCGATCCGGCATCACGCTCGGCGGTCGTTGAAGCGTCGATCGAGAATTCAGATAACGCACTGCGTTCGGGGATGTTCGGCACGGCGCGGATCACCCGCGAGGGCGGCGGCACCGGCGTCTTCGTCCCGAAAACTGCCGTATATAATGACCAGGCAACGCAATCGTATCGTGCGTTCGTCATTGTTGACGGCGTGGCGAAACTCCGTGTGCTTCAGATCGGTACCGAAGAAGGCGATTTCATACAGATCCTCAATGGCGTGAATCCCGACGAAATTGTCGCCACAAGTAATCTCGAACAATTGTACGAAGGTGCAAGAGTAGCGTCGTAAGACAAGTGAGATAGTTTTATGCAGTGGTTAGCCGAAATTTGTGTACACCGCCCCGTGTTTGCGACCGTGATCGTTTTGTTCATAACGGTCGTCGGGGGATTTAGCTTTTTTACGCTCGGCGTCGACCGGTTCCCAAAGATCGACCTGCCTACCGTCTCAGTTCGTACAAGCAACCCGGGGGCCGCACCGGAAGAGATCGAGTCCGAGGTTACGGACATTATCGAGGGAGCCCTTAACACGGTACCAGGTGTCGAGGAAATGCGTTCGTCATCGTCGCGAGGCAGCTCGAACGTAACGCTGACGTTCAACCTCGAAAAGGACCCCGATCAGGCTTTCCAGGAAGTCCAGCAAAAACTCAGCACCATTGTAAACCGTCTGCCGGAGACAGCCGACCCGCCGGTCGCACAAAAGGCTGACCCCGACTCGCAGCCGATCCTTCAATACTCGATCAGCGGCCCCGGAACAATTATCGCGCTGACATCGCAAGTCGAAAATCTGATCCAGGAGCGTATCGAATCCGCGGATGGAGTCGGCGAAGTTTTCCTTTATGGCGCGCGCCAGCGTCAGGTCAGAGTATTCGTCAACCCGGACCGGCTGAGAGCTTATAACCTCTCGGTCACTGACGTCACCAACGCGGTTCGTTCCCAGAACCAGGAGCTGCCCGGCGGCAATCTTATCGAAGGCTCAAGAACGCTTGGATTGCGGACGCTCAGCAAACTCCGAAACATTGAGGAGTTCAATGAGATCGTCGTCACGACGCGTAACAATTTCCCAATAAAGATCAAAGATGTCGGACGCGTGGTCGCCGGCGGCGCGGACCCGAGCTCGGCCGCCTCGCTCGACGGTGTTCAATCGGTCTCGCTCGCGGTACGAAAACAGTCCGGCGCGAACACGATAGAGGTTATCAACAACGTTAAGACCCGAATGGCGGAGATCATCCCGAACCTTCCGCCGGAAATGAAGGTCGCCGTTATCCGCGACCAGTCCGAATTCATCGAGAATAGT
>Ga0307409_100001347_pt1 | contig 11937 bp, 10 predicted proteins | sample 322Ometagenome_2_FD_203888 | JGI IMG/M metagenome (GOLD analysis project Ga0307409, IMG submission 203888) | Maize rhizosphere microbial communities from greenhouse at UC Davis, California, United States - 322HYB-O-2 | ecosystem: Host-associated > Plants > Roots > Rhizosphere > Soil | place...
ACGTGGTCCGCGTAGGCGCGGAACGCCGGATGCGTCCAGCCGTCGTTGGGCGAGTCGGGTCGCGCGCGCCGGCGGCCGCCGAGCGCCGGGATCCAGGCATAGGCGATGCCGCGCGCCGCCAGCGACCCTGCGATCGCCGCGCCGGCGAAGTGCGGCTGCGAGCGCGAGCCCGGGAAACGCCGCACGTCGGCGACCAGCTCGATGCCGTGCGCGGCGAGCGTATCGAGCAACGCGTCGAGCGGACGGTTCGAGTGGCCGATCGTCCACACGCGGGCAGCCATCGGCGCTCCGGCCGCTACGCCGGCCGCGTGCTTGCGAGATCGATCGCGAGCGCGATCGCGGCGAACAGGCTCCCCGGATCCGCCGTTCGTGCGCGCGCCGCGTCGCGCGCGAGGTCGAGCGCCGTGCCATGGTCCACCGACGTGCGCGGGAAAGGCAGCCCGAGCGTCACGTTCACGCCGCCGCCGAAGCTCGCGGCCTTCAGCACCGGCAGCCCCTGGTCGTGGTACATGGCGACGATCGCGTCGAACGCCTGCGCGTGGTGCGGAACGAAGATCGTGTCGGCGGGCACCGGCCCGACGGCATCGATGCCCTGCTGCACGCACGCCTGGATCGCGGGCGCGATGACGTCGCGATCCTCGTGGCCGAGGTGGCCGCCCTCGCCGGCGTGCGGGTTGAGGCCGCACACGCCGATCCGCGGCGCGCCGATGCCGAACTGATGGCGCAGCGCACCGTCGACGATCGCGATCGTCTCGACGACCGCATCGTACGTGATCGCGCGCGCCACGTCGGCGAGCGGCAGGTGCGTCGTGACCAGCGCGACGCGCAGCGGCGCCGCGCGCTCGCCGCCAACCAGCATCATCACCACCCGCGGCGTGTGCGTGCGAGCGGCGAGGAACTCGGTGTGGCCGGTGAAGGCGATGCCGGCGTCGAGGATCGCGCTCTTCTGCACCGGGGCCGTTACCATGGCGTCGATCGCCCCCGTCGCGCACGCGTCGCACGCGCGGCCGAGCATGTCGACGACGGCCTGTGCGTTGGCCGGGTCGGGCCGGCCGGCATCGACCGGGGCGGTGACGGGCACGTGCCAGATCTCGATCGTCCGGTCGTCGGCCGGCTGCGTGGGATCGAAGGCTGCGAGCGGCGGCTCGAGGCCGATGCGCCGGCCGCGCTCGGCGATGACATCGCGATCGCCGACGAGCACCAGGCGCGCGGGGAACGGAGCGATCGCGTGGCGCGCCGCGAGCATCGCGCAGAGCTCCGGCCCGATGCCCGCCGGCTCCCCGGCGGTCACGGCGATCGTCGGGCGCCGCGACAGCGGACTCACAGTCGTTCGACGGGCACTTCGTCGCCGAACCAGTGCAGCTGCACGTCGCGGGCGACCCGCAGCGCCGCGCCCCCCGATCGGCCGGGCTCGACGCGAACCTGCCCGCTTTCATACGCCGCAGCCGGCGTGCCGAAGACCCACAGCTGCTCGACCGGCTTCGCCTCGTCGATCTCGCCGGTGTGTTGCACGGCGCGGCCGAGCGGCAGCACGTAACCTTCGCGGCCGAAGACGGGAAACTGGTCGAGCGCCGCCTTGTAGCGCAGCACCTGGCGCCCCGCGTGGCGGGCGCGGCTGTTGAGGTCGTACCAGCCGCCCGGCGGCAGCGCGACTTCGACCTCGCCGCCTTCCTGCAGGATCGGCGCGACGAGCAGCGCATCGCCGCACATGAACTGCGTCTCGTAGCGGCGGGTGAGCGCGTTGCCCGGGAACGCGAGCGGCATCGCGCGCATCACCGGCAGTCCGGTGTGCATGGCGATGCGGATCACGTGCTCGAGATAGGGGATCAGCCGGTAGCGGAACGCGAGCCACTTGCGCGCGATCGCCTCGATGCGCTCGCCGAACGCCCACGGCTCGCGCTCGCCGATGCCGTGCAGCCGCATGTGCGAGCTGAACACCGTCGCCTGCAGCCAGCGCAGGAACAGCTCCGGCGTCGGCTGGTCGGCACCGTAGAAGCCGCCGATGTCCGATGCATGGTAGGGATTGCCGCTCATGCCGTGCGACAGGCCGCCGCGGATCGACGCGGCGAGGCCTTCCCAATCGCTCTGCGGATCGCCGCCCCAGCCCATCGGATAGCGCTGCTGCCCCGACCACGCGGCGCGGCTCCAGACGATCGGCGCGCCGTTGTCCTCGCGCCCGAACTTGCGCGTCGCTTCGTACACGCAGCGGTTGTACAGCAGCGGATAGACGTTGTGCAGGCGGCGCCCGTGATCGCCGTTGTGCGCGACCGCGTCCTCGGGAACCTGCTCGCCGAAGTCGCTCTTGATCACGTCCACGCCGTCGGCGAACAGCGCCTGGTGCGCGTCGCGCCACCACGCGTAGGCCTCGGGATGGGTGAAGTCGACGATCCCGCTTTCGGGCAGCGGCGTCAGCACGTCGCCGAACGGCGACGTGCCCGGCTTCGTGTCCCAGCTCATCACGTACGGATCGCCGTAGGCGTTCTTCAGCAGGCAATCGCGCGCGAACAGCTCCTGGAACAGCGGGCTGTGGATCGACACCAGCGGGTATTCCCACACGCACACGCGCAGATGCTGCTCGTGCAGCGCGGCCAGCGACGCGCGCACGTCGCGAAACCGCGCCGGATCCCAGCGGAAGTCGAAGCGCGTCCGCGTATCCCAGGCGGCGCGGCCGTCGAGCGTGATGACGTCGCACGGGATGCGGCGCTCGCGCAGCTTCTTCGCGACGTCGATCGCCTCCTCGGGCGTCCTGTAGTAGGCGCGCGACACCCACAGCCCGAGGCTCCAGCGCGGGACGTCCGGCGCGCGTCCGGTGAGCTGCGTGTACGCGTCGAGGATCGCCGCCGGCGTGTCGGTGGCGAACAGGAACAGGTCGAGCGCTTCGTCGTCGACGACCAGCGCGTAGCTGCGATGCGACCAGTCCGGATGTCCGACGCCGTGCGCGACGCGGCCCGGCGTATGCGCGAACACGCCCCACGCGCCTCGGCCGACGCCGGGACTCCAGGCGAACGGGACGTTCTTGTACGAGAGCCCGGTGTTGACGCCGAGCGCGTCCTCGACCTGCGAGTGGATGAGCTGGCCGCGCTTGTCCAGCGAACCGAATTTCTCGCCGAGTCCGTAGACCGACTCGCCCGATGCGAGCGCGAGTCCCGCGGTCCACTCGCCGCCGGCGCGGATGCGACCGAACGCGGGAAGGCGCGTGAAGCCGCGGAAATGCTGGTCGGTGATCGACGTCAGCACCGGCGCGCCGCGCCACGAGAGCCGCATCCGCGCCGGACCGCCGGAGATCTCGAGCGTCGCATCACCGGAGACGAACGTCGTCACGCCGGGCGACGGTTGCGCGACCGTGCACGGCTTGCTCCGTCCGACGACGATGCCGTAGTCGGGGCGGGTGTTCGGGCCGATGCGCAGCCGGAAGACGCCCGGGCCGTAGCAGGTGACCTCGAGGATGTCGCCGGTCGATGTCGCGAAGCTCGCGCCCGCCGTCGAGGTGTCGATCGCGCGCGGATCCTCGAGGCGCAGGTAGTTCGTCGGGTCGAAGTGCAGGATCATGGAGAGCGCCGGCTGAACGCAAGATGCGGCCTCGGGCCGCCTCGCCTGGCCACGCAGCGCCGGCGCAGCCGCTCAATGTTCCGCGGCAAGGGTGTCGACGCGACGCGCGGCCACACGTTTGAGGTTCCTAGCCGGCGAACGACGGCTCGCGGACGCCCGGCACGTCGACGCGCATCGCGAAGATGCCGCCCGACTGCGGCAGCTGCGCGAGCTCCTCGTCGCTGCGCTGCTGCCGCGCGGAGGTCACGAACAGCGTGCGAAGGTCCGGTCCGCCGAGCGCGCACATCGTCGGGCACATCGCCGGGACCGGATACTCGGCGAGCAGGCGGCCGTCCGGTGCGATGCGCACGACCTTGCCGCCGCGATAGAACGCGCTCCAGTAGCAGCCCTCGCTGTCGACCGTGCAGCCGTCCGGCCGATCGCCCTCCGCGCTGAACCGGGCGAACACCCGGGAGTGCGCCGGCGTGCCCGTGGACGTGTCGTAGTCGAACGCGTTCACCGTGCGCGTCGGCGTATCGGCGTGGTACATCGTGCGCCCGTCGGGGCTCCACGCCAGCCCGTTGCTGATGGTCATCGAATCGATCACACGGGTGAACGACAGATCCGGGTCGAGCCGGAACAGCGCGCCCGAGGGCGCATCGCGAAGCTCGTTCATCGTGCCGGCGTAGAAGCGTCCCTGGCGGTCGCATCGGCCGTCGTTGAAGCGATGATGCGCGGGCTCGAACGGCGGCTCGACGATGCGTCGCGTCGGGCGGCCGTGACGGTCGGCGAACCACACGCCGCTTCGCATCGCGAGCACGAACCCGCCGTCGCGCGGGCGGAACGCGAAGCAGCCGATCGCATCGGGGAGCGCGATCGACGTGTTGCTCGCGGTCCTGGGATCGAAGCGGTTGAGCGACGGCGCATTGATGTCGACCCACCACAACGCCTGGTCGTCGACCGACCACAGCGCGCACTCGCCGAGGCTCGCCTTGACGTCGAGCACGCACGTGAACGGTGTGTCGAGGGTCATCGCCGTCAGCGGATCGGTGCGGAAACGATGCGCATCGTACAGGATCGGCTCTGCCCGGGCGCGAGCACCATCGTCCCCGTTTCGCGCTCGCCGAGCGCGAAGCGATTGAAGCCGTCGGTCATGTGCGTCACCGGCTCGATCGCCAGATAATCGCGGTCGTCGGGAATGAATACGACGAGGAACGTCATGCCGCGATCCGCCTCGATCGTTGCGCGGCGGCGCTGGTCAGGCCAGCGCACTTCCGCATCGCCCCGCCAGCCAGCGAACACGTTGTCGAGGCGTGTGTCGCCGATGACCCGCGCGGCGTCGAAGCGCGACGCCGCCGGAATGTCGAGGCGCGCAGTCGGCAATCGCGTCGCTTCGGTCTCCCAGAACGACCCCGCGTCGAAGCGCAACTCCGTCGCCGCGTTGCGCGGAAAGAACGGATGCCAGCCGAGGCCGAACGGAAACGCCCGCGCATCGCGGTTTTCGATCGACAACGTCAACGTCAGCGCAGCGGCATCGCCATCGTGCCGAAGCGCGAACGCCTGCCGCGCGACGAACGCGAACGGCCAGGCCGCGGCGGCATCGCCTGCTGGAACGTGCTCGAGCTCGAGCAGCGCGTGCCGGTCGTCGATGAACTCAGCGCGCCACGCGCGCTGCCAGCCGAGGCCGTGGATCGCGTGCGGATGATCGCCGAAGTTCCGCGCGAGCGCGAACGTGCGATCGCCGGCGCGAAGCGTCGCGTGCGCGATCCGGTTCGAGTACGGCACCAGCGGATAGCAGGCGAGCTGTCGCACCTCACCGGCCGCGAGCGCGGCCGGCGGCGTCGGACGAAGGACGTCGCGGCCGCCGTGGCGGAAGGCGGCGATCGCGCCGCCGATCGCCGGTGCGACGTCGACGGTCGCGTCGTCGGCGGTGAGGCTGATCAAGGGCACTGGTGATGAGACCGCGCGCGAGCGCACCCGGCGAGCGGGGATGCGAGCGTCGCGCGCGGCCGACGTCCTCAGTAGGCGGCGGTGGGCTTCGTCTCCGCGAGTTGCGGATTGCCGCGCAGCTTGGCGAGCCACTCCTGCGCGCGGCCCACCATCATGCCGAGGTCGGAAGCCATCGCCACCCAGCTGTAGCCGAACTCGAGGAACTTGCCGACGAGCTCGGGATTGGGGCCGACGATGCCGACGTGTTTGCCCGCGTCGCGGCATTTCGCCGCGGCCTCGGCAAGCTTGGCGAGCACATCGGGATGGGTGATGTTGCCGAGCTGCCCCATCGACGCGGACAGGTCGGCGGGGCCGATGAACAGCGAATCGACGCCCGGCACGGCGGCGATCGACGGCAGCGCATCGAGCGCGGCGAGCGTCTCGATCTGGACGACGACGCAGAGCTCGCCCGCGGCGCTGCGATGGTAGTTCGCGACGGTCCCCTGCCGGCTCGCGCGATGCACGGCCGCCACGCCCCGGACGCCATCGGGCGGATAGCGCGTGTACGACACGGCGCGCCTCGCCTCGTCGGCGTTCTGCACGAACGGGAACATGATCGACTGCGCGCCGGCATCGAGCGCACGCTTGACCATCACCATGTCGTTCCACGGCACGCGCGCGACGACGCCGGCCGGCGTTCCCTCGATCGTCCGCAGGATCTCGACGAACTGCGCCATGTCGATCGGCGTGTGCTCCATGTCGAGCACGACGAAGTCGAAGCCGGCGCAGCCCATCGCCTCGGCCGCCGACGGCGAGCCGGAGACGAGCCAGGTGCCGACCGGCGTGCGGCCCGACGCGAGCGCGTGCTTGAAGCGGTTCTGCGGCATCTGCATGACTCGGGCTCCGTGATCGTTGACAACGGGCGCTGCGGTTCGTTGGCTGACGTTGCGGGCGATCGTCATCGTTCGCCGAGCGCGCCCGGCGGTCGGCGGGTGCGTCCGCGCATCAGAATATATCCGGCTCGGGAACGGGACGCGCGTCCCCCGTCTCGAGGAAATCGAGGTCGCATCCTTCGTCCGCCTGCGTGACGTGCTGCTGGTAGAGCCGGGTCCAGCTGCGATCGTAGCGGCGCGGCGGCGGCGTCCACTGCGCGCGGCGGACGGCGAGCTCTTCGTCGCTCACGTCGACGTCGATCCGGCGTGCCGGCACGTCGAGCGTCACGCGGTCGCCGGTACGCACCAGCGCGAGCGGGCCGCCGATCGCGCTCTCGGGGGCCACGTGCAGCACGCAGGTGCCATAGTGCGTGCCGCTCATGCGCGCATCGGAAACGCGCACCATGTCGCGCACGCCTTGCGCGAGGAGCTTCTTCGGGATCGACAGGTTGCCCCATTCGGGGAAGCCGGGCGCGCCCACGGGCCCGGCGTTGCGCAGCACGAGCACCGTGTCCGCCGTCACGTCGAGCGCCGGATCGTCGATGCGGCGATTGAAGTCGGCGTGGTCCTCGAACACGAGGGCCGGGCCGGTGTGTCGCATGAGCGTCGGCGACGCCGCCGACGGCTTGACGACGCAGCCGCGCGGCGCGAGGTTGCCATAGAGCACCGCGAGCGCGCCGCGCGTCGCCGGGTCGCCGGTGACCGGCCGGTCGCGCGGGCGGATGATCTCGTCGTCATGGACCCGCGCGCCGGCGATGTTGTCGCCGAGGGTTCGCCCGTTGACCGTGAGCGCTTCGGTCGCCAGGCGATCGCGCAGCCGTTCGAGCAGTGCCGGCAGGCCGCCCGCGAAGAAGAACTCCTCCATCAGATGCTCGCCCGAGGGGAACAGGTTGGCGAGCACGGGGATGTCGCGCGCCACCGCGTCCATGTCGGCCAGCGACAGGGCGATGCCGGCGCGGCGTGCGATCGCGATCGTATGGACGGCGGCATTCGTCGAGCCGCCCAGCGCCATGTAGGTGACCAGCGCGTTGCGAAACGAGCCCGCGGTCAGGATGCGCGCCGGCGTCAGGTCCTCGAAGATCATCTCGACGATGCGCGCGCCGCAGTCCGCCGCCATGCGCGGGTGCGCCGAGTCGACCGCCGGGATCGACGATGCGCCGGGCAGCGTGAAGCCCAGCGCCTCGGCGATGGCCGTCATCGTCGAGGCGGTGCCCATCGTGTTGCACGTCCCGGTGCTGCGCACGCCGCGGCCCTCGAGGTCGATCCAGTCCTCGTGCGTGATGGCGCCGGCGCGAAGCTCGTCCCAGTACTTCTTCGTGTGCGTGCCGGCGCCGACCTTGCTGGTTCGCCACCAGCCGGACGACATCGCCCCCGCCGGGCAGTAGATCGCGGGGAGCCCCATGCTGATCGCGCCCATCAGCAGGCCCGGCGTGGACTTGTCGCAGCCGCCCAGCAGGACGGCGCCGTCGACCGGATGCGAGCGCAGCAGCTCCTCGGTCTCCATCGCGAGGAAGTTGCGGTAGAGCATCGTCGTCGGCTTGACCATCACTTCGCCGACCGACAGCGCGGGCAATTCGACCGGGTAGCCGCCCGCCTGCCACACGCCGCGCTTCACCGCCTCGGCGCGTTCGCGAAGGTGCGAATGGCAGGGCGACAGGTCGCTCCAGGTATTGACGATCGCGACGACCGGCTTGCCGAGGAAATCGGCGCGGCGCAATCCCATCGCCTGCGAGCGCTGGCGGTGCGCGAAGCCGCGCATGTTGTCCGCGGCGAACCAGCGCTGGCTGCGAAGCGAGTCGAGCGTGCGTCGCGGACGGTCGGTCATGGAGGCTTCAATGGGTAGACGGCGCGGGAGCGTGGCCGGCCTCGCGAAACGTCCGCTTGCCGGCGAAGGACCGAAGTCGCGACGGCCCGCCGGCCACGCTATCGCGAGGACGGCATCCGGCGGATTATGGCCCGGCCGGGCCGCCGCCCCCGCGGCCTTGTCATTCAACTCATCTATGTGATATAGATGATATGGAAGAGTAGAGCCGCAGGCAAGCGGCCGGGCTTCGATCGTGTCGCGCCAGCGCGCGGAGGAGGAGTGAGTGTCGGACGGGCAGGCCCGTTATCCGGATCTCGCGGGGCGTACGGTGTTCGTGTCCGGTGGGGCGTCCGGCATCGGGGCCGCATTCGTGCGGGCGTTCGCACGGCAGCAGGCGCGCGTCGCGTTCGTCGACATCGACGATGGCGCCGGAGCGCAGCTGGCGAGCGAGCTTGGCGGCGACGTCCACTATCGCCGCTGCGACGTGCGCGACGTCCAGGCGCTGCAGGCGATCATCGGCGCCGTGGGGCGCGAGATCGGACCGGTTCGCGTTCTCGTGAACAATGCCGGGCGCGACGACCGTCACGCGTTCGCCGACGTGACACCCGACTACTGGGACGAGCGCATGGCGGTGAACCTGCGTCACCATTTCTTCGCCGCGCAGGCGGCGGCGAGGCAGATGATCGATGCCGGGGGTGGCGTGATCCTGAACATGGGCTCGGTGTCGTGGATGCGCGGCAGGCCCGGTCTCGCGGCGTACACGAGCGCGAAGGCGGCGATCGCGGGTCTCACGCGGACGCTCGCGCGGGAGCTCGGCGTGCACGGCATCCGCGTCAACTCGATCGTTCCCGGGGCCGTCGCGACGGCGCGCCAGCAGGCGCTGTGGGTGTCGCCCGAGAAGGAGCGCGAGTTCCTCGACCAGCAATGCCTCAAGTTCCGCGTGTCGGAAGACGACGTGGCGCGCACCGCGCTCTTCCTCGCCTCGGACGAAGCCCGCGCCATCACCGGCCAGAGCGTCGTCGTCGACGCGGGGCTCGCGCAGACGTCGGTCATCGCATGAGCGCGCGCACCGACGCCGCTTTTGTCGTCTTCGCGCGCCTCGCCGCGCGGTTTACACTGCGCGCCACTGCCGCGACCCGCGACGCGAAGCCGCACCGCGCACCGCGCACATCCGCCCCTGCGCCGAAGGCCTGACGCCACAGCGACCATGTCCGAAGTCACGCTCTCGAACGTCGTCAAGGCCTACGGCGACAACCAGGTCATCCACGGCATCGATCTTTCGATCCGCTCCGGCGAGTTCGTCGTGTTCGTCGGTCCGTCCGGCTGCGGTAAATCGACGCTGCTTCGCATGATCGCCGGGCTCGAGGAGATCACGTCCGGCCGCATCGAAATCGGCGGCACGGTCGTGAACGACCTGCCGCCGCGCGCCCGCGACATCGCGATGGTGTTCCAGGACTACGCGCTGTATCCGCACAAGACCGTGTACGAGAACATGGCGTTCGGGCTGCGGCTGCGAAAGCGCCCCGATCACGAGATCCGCACGCGCGTCGGCGACGCCGCGTCGATCCTGCAGATCAACCACCTGCTCGAGCGCAAGCCGCGCGAGCTGTCCGGCGGCCAGCGGCAACGCGTCGCGATGGGCCGTGCGATCGTGCGCCAGCCGAAGGCGTTCCTGTTCGACGAGCCGCTTTCGAACCTCGACGCGCTGCTCCGCGCGGAGATGCGCGTCGAGATCAAGAAGCTGCACCAGAAGCTCGGCAACACGATCATCTACGTGACGCACGACCAGGTCGAGGCGATGACGCTCGCCGATCGCATCGTCGTGCTGCAGGCGGGCAACCTCATCCAGTACGACACGCCGGACGGCATCTACAACCGTCCGGCCGCGCAGTTCGTCGCGGGCTTCACCGGATCGCCGCCGATGAACTTCCTTCCGGCGCGCATCGGCGAGGGCGGCCGCACGATCCACCTGCCCGGCGGCGTCGACCTGCCCGTTCCCGAAACGCGCGTCGCCGAATGCGCGCGCCACGTGGGGCGCGAAGCGACGTTCGGCCTCCGTCCCGAGCACATCGGCGCGGGCAATCGCACCGACGGCCGCAGCTACGCGGTTCCGGGCACGGTGATGCTCGTCGAGCCGCTCGGTTCCGATACGCTCGGACTCATTCGCATCGGCGAGGCGCCGGACGCCGGCGAGATGACCGGCCGCTTCGAGCCGGACGCGCGGCTTCGCGTCGGCCAGCCGCTTCCGGTGGCGTTGGCACTCGACCATTTCCACCTGTTCGACAAGGACAGCGGCGTCGCCATCCGCGGCGCCGACTGGTAACGCACGAACGGGGTCATCCCCGAGGAGGAGCCATGAAGACCTGGAACATGCTCGCGGCCGCGATCGTCGGGATCGCCATCGCGACGAACGCGGCAGCGCAGCAGACGACGCTTCGCATCTTCACCGGCGGGCAGCAGCGGCCGGACGTGATGCGCAAGATCGCCGACGAGTACCAGAAGCGCAATCCGAACGTGAAGGTCGAGGTGGAAGTCGGCGGTGCGACGTCCGAGGCGCAGCAGCAATACCTGTCGACGGTGCTCTCGTCCAAGGACGCCGCGCTGGACGTCATCCTCATCGACGTCATCCGCCCGGCGCAGTGGGCGGCGCAGGGCTGGGCCGAGCCGCTCGACAGCTATCTCGGCGCCGACAAGCAGAAGATCATGAGCCAGTACCTCAAGGCCTATGTCGACGCCAACACCGTCGGCGGCAAGGTGATCTCGCTCCCCTATTTCGCCGATTCGCAGTTCCTCTACTACCGCAAGGACCTGCTGGAGAAATACAAGCGGCCGGTGCCGAAGACCTGGGACGAGCTGATGGAGACGGCGAAGGTCGTCCTCGAGGGTGAGAAGAACCCGAACATGCAGGGCTTCTCCACCGCGGGCGCACCCATCGAAGGAACGGTCTGCACGTACCTCGTCCCGCTGTGGGGCATGGGCAGCGACGTGACCAAGGGCGGCAAGCTCAACCTCGATACGCCGCAGGCGCGCCAGCCGTTCCAGCTCTACGGACGGATGAAGCAGGCCGGCGTGCTGCCGAAGAACATCGCCGAGATCCCGACCGACCGCATCCGCATCGACATGCAGGCTGGCAACGTGCTGTTCGCGCAGACCTGGGGCTACGTCTGGAACCGGCTGGAGAACGACGCCGACAGCAAGGTCAAGGGCAGGATCGGCGTCGCGCGTCTGCCGCACGATCCGGGTGGCCAGAGCGCGACGTGCATCGGCGGCTGGCAGCTCGCCGTGTCGGCGTACTCGAAGAACAAGCAGGAAGCCGTGAAGTTCGTGCGTTACCTGTCGAGCCCGGAAGTCTCCGAGATGCAGGCCGTGATGGCGTCGCACCTGCCCGTGTTCCCCGCGGTGTACAAGGATCCCGACGTGCTGAAGGCCAACCCGTGGTTCGCGGACGCGCTGCCGGTCGTCGAGAGCGCCAAGTCGCGCCCGGTATCGCATCAGTATCCGCAGGTGTCCGATGCGATCCGCAGCAACATGAACGCCTACCTCGCCGGCACGAAGACGACCGACGCGGCGCTGGCGGACATCAAGTCGAAGTTGCAGCCGATATTCAGATAGGCGTCGAAAAGTTTCGCGACCGCGCGGGAGAAAGGCGTCCCGCGCAGTCGCACGATACTTTTCGCCGGCAGGAAGTCAGCACGAAAAGCTTCGGGCGGCCGGGGCGGGAGCGTCGAAATGTTTCGCGACCGC
>Ga0307409_100001349_pt1 | contig 11934 bp, 14 predicted proteins | sample 322Ometagenome_2_FD_203888 | JGI IMG/M metagenome (GOLD analysis project Ga0307409, IMG submission 203888) | Maize rhizosphere microbial communities from greenhouse at UC Davis, California, United States - 322HYB-O-2 | ecosystem: Host-associated > Plants > Roots > Rhizosphere > Soil | place...
TGTGAGACCGCCCTGCGTGTAGATCTTTTCGGTCGCGACCACGCGCACACCGGTGCCCAGATGCACGCCCGAGGGCGCCTCGGTGTCCTGCGAGGTGGAGGCACCCACCTGGCGCACGTTCTGGTACAGCAGGTCTTCGAACACCGCGCGGCCCTTCTTGAAGCCGCTGGTGCTGACGTTGGCGAGGTTGTTGGAGGTGACGGCAAGCTTGGTCTGCTGCGCGTCGAGACCGGTCTTGGCGGCCCACAATGCTGGATTCATGAATATCTCCTAGTGACTGACGGACGCGAGGCTTCAGCCCATGCGTAGCAACTGGCTGGAAGCCGCGCCGTTTTCCTCGGCCGCGCGGATCGCCTTGACCTGCATTTCGAATTGCCGCGCGAGCTCGATCATGTTGACCATGGCCTCGGCGGTGTTGACGTTGCTGGACTCGAGCACACCCGAGCCGATGGTCACGGCCGGATCGGACTCGGCCGTGGCATTGTTTTTCATGCGGAACAGGCCATCCGAGCCGCGCTCCAGATCCGCTTCGGCCGGATTCACGAGCTTGATGCGGCCCACGGTGGACGTGGTGTCCGGGGTCTGCCCCTGCGCGACGACGCTGATCGACCCGTCGCGCGCGAAAAAGATGGACGAATACGGCGGCACGTTGATCGGGCCGCCATCACCGAGCACCGGCTGACCGGTGGCCGTCATGAGCTGGCCGGTGGGATCCACCTGCAGATTGCCGTTGCGCGTGTAGGCCTCCTGACCATCCGCGCCCTGCACCGCGATCCAGCCCTGGCCGTTGACCGCGATGTCGAGATCGCGGCCCGTGGTGAGCATGGCGCCCGAGGTGGTGTCGAAGCCCGTGGTGCCGTTGGTGGCGTAGACGCGCGAGGCATGCCCCGAACCGTCGACGGCCTGCGAGCGGAACGCGGCGAGATCGGCGCGAAAGCCCGTGGTGCTCACGTTGGCGAGATTGTGGTTGTTGACGGTCTGCGCCTGCAGGGTCTGCTGCGCACCGGTCATCGCCACGTAGAGCATGCGATCCATTCTGGACTCCTAGCTACCTTGCGCCTCAGCGCATGTTGATGATGGTCTGGGTGATCGAGTCGGCCGTGGAGATCATCTGCGCGTTCGCCTGGAAGTTGCGCTGCGCGGTGATCATGTTCACGAGCTGCTCGGTCACGTCGACGTTCGCGGATTCCAGCGCACCCGACTGCACCAGGCCGAAGCCTGAGTTGCCGGCCTGGCCGCGCACCGACTGGCCCGAGGCGAAGGTCTCGGCCCACTGCGTGTTGCCGAGCTGCTGCAAGCCCTGGGGATTCGCGAAATTGGCGATGGCCACCTGTCCCAGCGGCTGCGAGTTGCCGTTGGTGAAACGGGCATTCACGATGCCGGTCTCGCCGATGTCGATGCCGATGAGGCGGCCGGTGGTGTAACCGTCCTGGGTCACCGAGTTCACCGAGAAATTGGCGCCGAACTGGGTCGACTGCGCCAGATCCACATTGATCGTCATGTCGGCCGCGCCGGTGGTGGGCGTGAACGCCGGAAAGCCGAGGATGCCGCCGGCCGGGGCCGTGAGCTGGCCCGTGTTGGAGTACTGCAGCGTGGTCGGCGTGCCGTCCACACCCGCGGGCTGGCCGTCGATGAACAGGCGCGCGGTCCACTGGTTGGCGACCGCGGTCTTGGTGAAATACATGGTGCCGGTGTGCGTGGCGCCCAGCGAATCGAACAGCGTCAGCGAGGTGGCCTGGTTGAAGGTGTTCGGATCGTTGGCGTTGAACACGCCGATCGGCGGCGGGGACGCGTTGCCCGGCAGGTTGAGCACGTACTCGACGTTGCCCGTGGCCTGCGGCGCCGAATCGGTGGTCAAGAGGCGCAGATCGCCCAAGCCACCGGTGTTGAAGCCACCGCCACCGGCGATAGGCGGATACACCTGCAGGCGCTGGCCCTGGGCGTTCACCACATAGCCTTCGCGGTTCATCTGGAAGGCACCGGCACGCGTATACGACAACGCACCGGCATCCGAGAGCACGAACATGCCCTGGCCGCTGACCGCGAGGTCGAGGTTGGAGTCCGTGAATTCGATGTTGCCCTGGGCGAACTGCTGCGTGACGGCGTTGACGCGCACGCCGTTGCCGCTGGCGTTGCTGGAAACACCCTGCAGCGACACCGCGAACAGGTCGGCGAACTCGGTGCGCGAGCCCTTGAAGCCCGTGGTCGATGTGTTGGCGATGTTGTTGGCGGTGACGTTGAGGTCAGCCTGCGCAGCATTGAGGCCGGAAAGTGCGATGCGGAACGGCATGAGAGTCTCCCTAGAAGGCGGTTACAGGACGCGCTCGACGTCGCTCATCTCGAGCTCGCCCAGGGCATCGGTGTCGAGAACCAGCGCGCCGGTGTTCGGATCGAGCGCGACGCTCCCGACATTGGCGGCCACGCTGGTCTTCAGTGAAATGTTTTCATTGCCGACCTTGGCAATGACTTCGATCTTGTAGGCGCCCGCGGGAGCGGCCGTGCCGGTGTCCGTGGTGCCGTCCCAGGCGAAGGCATGGGTGCCGCGCTCGTGATCCAGCGCCACGGTCTTCACCTGCGCGCCACTCGAATCCCTGACCACGAGCTGCACCGAGGAGGCCCCCGCGGGCACGTCGATGAGGCCGTGCGGCCCGCGCGGATTCTCGCCGTCGACCGGCGGCAGATAGATCTTGTTGCCCTCGGCGACGATGGTGCGACCGATGAGCGCGGCGCCGTCCAGCACCTGGTTCCCACGCAGGCTGTCGGTGAGCCCGGTGATCTGCTTGTTCATTTCCGCGAGGCCCGAGACCTGGCTGAACTGCGCGAGCTGGCCCACGTACGAGGAGGGATCCAGCGGCTTCATCGGATCCTGGTTCTTGAGCTGCGTGATCATGAGCGTCAGGAAGTCTTCCTGGTTGAGCTCGGTTTTCTTCGCGATGGCCTCGTTGGCCTTGCGCGCCGCCACGGCATCCGTCTCGGAGCGCTGGCGCACCATGGCGGAATTGATGATGTCCATGTCGAGCATGTGCGTTCCTCTTTACCTTGGGCTCTTTAACCCTGGCCCAGCCGCAGCGTGGCCAGCAGCAGGTCCTTGGATGTGTTCATGACTTCGACGTTGTTCTGGTAGGAGCGCGACGCGGAGATCATGTTGACCATCTCCTCCACCACGTTGACCGCGGGCGCGTACACATAGCCCTGCTCGTTGGCGAGCGGATTGCCCGGCTCGTAGCGCGCGGCGGCCGGCGCCTGCGACTCGTAGATGCCCGAGACGCGCACCGCGGGACCGGATTGCGCGGTCTGCGGACCGGCGGCATTGAGCTGCGCGCGCACGGCTTCGAAAATCGGATGGCGCGCCTTGTACACGGCGTTCGGATCGCCGCTCACGCTCTCGGCGTTGGCGAGGTTGCTGGCCGTGGTGTTCAGGCGCACGGACTGCGCCGACATGCCGGAGCCCGCGATATCGAATGTTTTGAATGAGGACATGGTGATCAGTTACCCATGATGGCGGTCAGCAGGCCGCGGAACTTCGAGTTGAGGAAGGTCAGCGTGGCCTGGTAACGCACCGCGTTCTCGGCGAAGGCGGCCTGCTCGAGCTGCGCATCGACGGTATTGCCGTCGAGCGCCGGCGCCAGTGGCGTGCGGTACTTGAGATCCGGGTTGGCGGCGGCTTCGGAGGTGGCACCGGCGCCGATGTGGCCCGCGCGCGTGGTGCTGAGATGCACACCGCTCGCCGGCGTCTCGCCCGCGGCGCGTGCCATGGCCTGGCGGAAATCGATGTCCCGCGCCTGGTAACCCGGCGTATCGGCGTTCGCCAGGTTGTTGGCGATGAGCTCGGTGCGTTTGCCACGCACATCGAGTGCGGCGGCGTGCACGCTCAGGTACTGGTCGAGTTTCATGGGCCTGGTCACTCCTCGTGTCGGCGAGTCGTCGTCGCCGGGTGTCACGGGGAAGCAAAGCAAGTGACGTGCCACGGAGGCTTTCGCGCAACGCGGCGGCCGGAATCGGCCTGCGGGAGTGACAGGGTGTGACGTGCCGCGCACCGTCGTGGTGAGCGATTGCCGCGGGCGGCCGGGTGTTTCCGCCGCCGCCGTCGCTGGCGCCGTCAATCGCGTAACGGCGCACGCGCGCGAATCTTGAGCGCGCCGTGCGCGTGGCACGTCGATTGCTAACTACAAGACATGGCAGTCAATCATTTGACCTTCCGAAGCCTGGTGCTCGCGCTTTGTTGCGCGGCCCCGCTGTGGGCGCAGGAGGCCGGCGGCGCGCAGGACTCCGCCACCTGGCATTCGCTGGACGCGGTCCGCGCACTGGCCGAGCGGACTCTGCGTGCGCAGCTCGATCCGAGCCTCACGGGCGTGGAGCTGTCGGCGCGCGCGCTCGACCCGCGCCTGCGCGTGCGCGCCTGCGGCACCCGGCTCGACAGCCGGGCGAGCGCGCCACGCGGCACGCAGACCCGCGTGCTGGTGCAGGTGAGCTGCCCCGGGATTCCCTGGTCGCTCAATGTGCCGGTGGATATCCACCGCGAATTCGACGTGCTGGTGATGCGCCGCCCGGTGGCGCGCGGCGAATCGCTGGCCGCGGCCGACGTCAGCCTGCAGAAACGCGTGCTGCCGGGATTGTCATCGCCTTTCGTTGGGCGGCTCGCCGACCTGCAGAACCGCCTGACCCGCAGGCCCCTGGCCGAGGGCGCCGCGGTCACCGCCGACGCTTTGACGGTGGCACTCCTTATTAAGAGGGGTCAGACGGTCACTTTGACCGCCTCCATGGGCGGTATCGAGGTTCGCGCGCCGGGGCTGGCCCTGGCCGATGCCTCGGTCCGGCAGCGTTTACGCGTCCAGAATCTCGATTCGCTAAAGATTGTGGAGGGTGTGGCCGAAGCAGATGGCCTGGTGCGGGTGACGTTGTGAGCGTGAGTTACCGCACATTGACAGAATCTGCGCCAAATAATCGTCGTCGGGGCTAAAGGTCCCGGGGAATCAGCCGTTAATGGGCTGTAGACGATTCAGGAGTGATGGAGATGGCGAATAAAATCAGTGGAATTGACGGACGGCCAGTGCAGGTGGGAGGCGGCGCCCCCGTCTCGCGCGTGCGCGACACCACCGCGGAAGGCAAGAAGGCCGAAACCACCGGTTCGCCGTCCAATATCGACGTCTCCGACACCGCCCGCGCGCTCGCCGCCCTCGAAGACAAGATCGCCGCCCTGCCGGTGGTCAACGAGAGCCGTGTGGAAGCCGTGCGCCGCGCGCTCGACGAAGGCCGCTATCACGTCGACGCGCAGCGCGTCGCCGACAAGATGATGCGCTTCGAAGGCGATCTCCTGGCCGCCATTCCGGCCCACAAGTAACGGCCCACCAGCAGATCCCGGACACACGATGGATGCCACGCTGACCCGCGATCACCTGGCACGCCTGCTCGACGAGGAGAACACCGCCCTCGCCGACTTCGAATTGCTGCTCGAGCGCGAGCACGCCGCGCTGCGCTCGCGCGATATCGACGAACTGGAAGCGCTGGCCGATGCGCGCCAGGACAGCATCACCCGCATGCTCAAGCTCGAAGACGAGCGCCGCAGCGTCTGCGGCATGCATGGTTACCAGACCGACCTCGCGGGCCTCGCGCAGCTCATCGCCTGGTGCGATCCGCGCCGCTCGCTGGCTCCCGCCTACGATCAGTGCTCGGCGCGCGCGCGCAAGTGCCGCGAGCTCAACGATCGCAACGGCGTGCTGGTCGGCGCGCAGATCAAGCGTGTCGAAGGCATGCTCGGCGCGATCACCGGCACGTCTTCCGAGCCCCGCGCCTACGGCCCGCGCCGGGCCGGCGCCTACACCCAGGCCGCAGGCCAGGTGCTCCGCGCCGAAGCCTGATTCATCTCTCTGCTGGCTCGTTTGGAGCCTGCTCTTCAACGCGCCCTCGGGCGCGTTTTTTTTGGCGCCGCCGCCCCATCGCTAACTACCGACGTTCCACGTGGAGCGTCCGGCTGCTTTACCTAATGATCCTGCCGCATGTGCCGCGCGTCTCCAACCGGGGGCCGCCCTCACACCTAACTACGAAACATAAGAGACGCGGTTCAAATAATTGCCCCGCGCCCGCGAAGTGCGTCACATTCGGCGGCTCAACTCTTCCTCCCCCGCGCCGTAAACCTGCCTAGGGAGCGGGCCTGATCGACGCTCCAACGAATCGCCGGCGGCAGCTCGTGGGTTCGTGCACACCGACCGACGGTACTCCTCTCTCGCAAGTGCCCGTGTCTGCCGCCGGCCCCAGAACTCAGGGGTAGAAGATGAATTTGCGGAACCTGTTGCTGCTGTTGTCGCTTGCCACGCTCACCGCTTGCGGTGGTGGTGGCGGTGCATCCGGCGGCTCACCGGCTCCCGTGTCTTCCAACCCGCAGCCCGCGGCCGTGACTCCCGCGCCCGTGGCGCCCGCTCCGGCGCCGGTCGCCTCCGCGGACCTGGAACTCGCCCAGCGCCTCTACGCGGGCACCGCACGTACGCCGGAAGGATTCGACGTCGAATCGCGCCCCGCCAATGTCGCCGGCACGCTCGCCACCCGCCACCTCAAGAACACCGACCTTGCCTCGGGGCCGCAGGCCATCGGCGCCACCTACGAGATTTGCACCAATGACCTGGCCCAGGCCATCGAGTGGTCGGAGAAGCAGTCCACCTGGCAAGGCCAGTATTCGGACCTGGCCGAAGTCGGCAACGACGCGCGCTATTTCGAAATCGTGCGCGTGCCACGCGCCGACGTGACCGCGATGATCCGCCATCGCATCTTCCGCTGTGACTATCTCGATCGCGCCGGCACCGACCTGCGCAGTGATTCGGGTTCCGCCGGCGCGATGAATCAGCGCCCGCTGACCGCGGTCGAGCTCGAGAAGCTGGCCGAATACCTCTGGCAGTTCACGACGTTCAACAACTCCGACTACGTGGTCGAGAGCAGCAGCACCACGGTCACCGGCAGCCAGATCGTGCAGACCATCCGCATGGGTCAGCTGGTGCGCGGCAGCGCGGGCACCTGCGATACGGTGGAGCTGAGCGACTGGTCGCACAGCATGAGCACTGTCGACGGCTCGCTGTCGCGCACGCTTACCGAGGTGCGCACCTTCAAGGTGAAGGGCAATTCCTCGGGTGTGGAGAGCTGCGCGGGCTGATCGCCCGCGACATCACGCGGCCACGCGGCGGTTCCAGCCGCGGCGACTGTCGGGCTCAGAGCTCCTGGGCCAACTTGCGCAGGTAGGCCTTGAACGACGTGGCCAGTTCCGGATGCGCGAGCGCGTATTCCACGTTGGCCTGCAGGTAGCCGATCTTGCTGCCGCAGTCGAAGCGTTTGCCGGCGAACTTGTACGCGTACACCGCTTCGTCGTTCATGAGACGCGCGATGCCGTCGGTGAGCTGGATTTCCCCACCCGCGCCTTCGCCGATGCGCTCGAGGTGCGTGAAGATGCGCGGCGTCAGCAGGTAGCGGCCGACCACGGCGAGATTCGACGGCGCCTTGTCGGGCTTGGGTTTCTCCACGATCTGGTCGACGCGATGCAGGTCGCCGTTCTTGGTGCTGGTCTTCACGATGCCGTACTTGTCGGTTTCCTTGTGCGGCACGGTCTGCACGGCGACGATACTGCCATTGTCGAATCGATTCGCCATCTGCTTGAGGCAGGCTTCCTCGGCGTCGATGAGGTCGTCCGCCAGGTGCACGAAGAACGGCGCATCACCCACCGCCGGTTTGGCGCAGAGCACGGCGTGACCCAGACCGAGCGGCGCCGGCTGTCGGATGTAGATGCACGAGGCGTAGGACGGCAGCACGCTGCGCAGCGTGTTCAGCAGATCGCTCTTGCCCTGCTTGAGCAGCAGGCTCTCCAGCTCGCCGTCGGTATCGAAGTGATCTTCGATGGCGCGCTTGGAAGAACCCGTGATGAAAACCAGGCGGCGTGCACCCGCGGCGAGCGCCTCTTCCACCGCGTACTGGATCAGCGGCTTGTCGACGATGGGCAGCATTTCCTTCGGGCTCGCCTTGGTGGCGGGAAGGAAGCGCGTTCCGCGGCCCGCGACCGGGAACACGGCCACGTCGATACGGCTACTCTGCTTGGCGGGCATGGGGACTCCGTTTTTTTTCGGGCCGCAACCATACCATGCCTGCTCGTTCCGCCTGGAGAGGCGCGGTAGAGAGGACGTGAGAGTTTGAAAGACTTCACGTCCCCCACCGGTACTCCGGGGTGTTACGAGGCGGGCTTTGCCGGCCTGGCCGCGGCTCCCGCTCCCGGGGATGGTGCGGCGGGCTTTTCCGCGGCCTTTTCCGCACCCTTTTCGCCGCCCTTGTCGTTGCCCAGGCGGATGTCCGCGCGGTTCTTGTCGATGAGCTTCTGCGTGATGCCGTCGACCATGGCGAGCTGGTCCACGCTCTTGAACGGACCGTTCTTGTCGCGGTAGCTCACGATGGCCCTGGCTTTCGCGGGGCCGACGCCGTTGAGCGCCTTGGCGAGCGCCGTTGCATCCGCAGTGTTGACGTTGACGGGTTCGGCGTGCACCACGGGTGCGAGCAACAGCGTGGCGAGCAGAGTGGGAATGAAATATCTGAATGACATGGAGCCTCCTTGCGTTGAGCCCGGCGGCGCCGGGTACGCGGGAGACTAACAACCCGCGGCCCGCCGGCCGCAGTCCGCAATCTGGTCAATGCGCGCGGTTATTCACACTCTGCAGGGAATCCCAGCTCCGGCAGCCCGGACAGCGCCAGTGCCAGGTGACGCTGGTGATGCCGCATTGCTGGCAGCGGAAACGCGCGGCCGGCGGAAGCGGCGTCGTGTCCGGTGTCTGCAGGGGTGCCAGCCGCGCCTCGAGTTCGGCCGCGTGCGTTTTCAGCGAGCCGCGGGCTTCCTGCAGAAAGGCATCCTGGATGGCGCGTGATTCGGACAGCGCTTCGGTGTAGAGCTCGAGTGCCTTCGATTCCTCGCCGGCCGCCGCCGCGATGCGCGCGGCCAGCACGCGCACGCGTGCGGCTCCCGCGGCATGCACGCGCGCCTGCGCCAGCTGGGTGCGCGCGGCGGCGACATCGTTCGCGGCCAGCGCGGCCTCGCCCAGCTCGCAGCAATAGTGCGCGGCCACCACCGCGCGCTCGCGCTGCTTTTCGACCGGCAGCTCGCGCCAGATATCAAGCGCCGCGCGCCAGTCGCGCTGCTGCTCGTATACCCAGGCGAGTTTCTCGAGCACCGCGGCGCGGTATTGCGGAGAACCGAGGAGGTCGCGGAGTTTCTCCTCGGCCCGATCCAGCAGCCCGGCACTGAGGTAGTCGAGCCCCAGCGCGAAGGTTGCCTGCTCGCGGATGGCCTGCTCCCGGTGTTGCGCGAGCTGGGTGTGGATGGCGATGGCGCGATCCACCTCGCCGCGCTTGCGCATCAGGCTGCCGAGCGCGAACTGGATGTCGGCTTCCTGGGAGCTGGTGGCGAGACGCGTGAAGACTTCGGCGGCGCGGTCGTAGCGATCGTTGACGAGATGATCGAGTCCGGCGAAGTAGTCGACGTCACGGCGCAGGCGGCGTCCGCGCGCGGAACGGCGGCCGAGCGCGAACGCGGCCGCCCCGACGATCAGGAAGCACAGGAGCAGGACTTCGGGACCGATGCCGCGCAACCTCATGGGACGACGTTACCAGAAACAGGGGGCATCCCCATCGGCGCCTCAGGTCCGCGGTCGGGCGCGAGCGCGCGCCCAGTCCTTCCAGTAGTTCGGGTAGGTCTTCGCCACGCAACCGGGATCGAGGATACGCAGTCCCGGCAGCCGCGAGCCGAGCACGCCGAAGGACATCGCGATCCGATGGTCGTGATAGGTCTCGATCTGCGCGGGCTTCGCGGGCGTGGCCAGCGGCTGGATGACCATGTAATCCGGCCCCTCCTCCACGCTGATGCCGAGCTTGCGCATCTCGCGCGTCGGGGCCGCGATGCGGTCGCATTCCTTGACGCGAAGCGTGGCGAGCCCGGTGATGCGGGTGGCGCGTGGCAGGAAGGGCGCCATCATCATGAGGGTGGGCGCGACATCCGGCATGCTGGTCATGTCGACGTCGCCGTCGAACGCCGCCGCCAGTTTGCGCGGCCCTTCGATCACGGTGCTCGCCGCGTCGCGCGTCACACGCGCGCCGAGCCGTTCGCACAGCGTGAGGAATCCGTAATCCCCCTGGCGTGTGTGAATGCCGAGATTGCCGAGCCGGATGGACGCACCGTGCAGCGTGGCCAGGGCCGCGAAGTAGGACGCTGCCGACGCATCGCCTTCGACGTCGATGTTGCCAGCGCGATACGTCTGCTGCGGCACCACCAGGCGCCGATAGTCCTGGTTGTCGACCTGCACGCCGAACTTGGCCATTTCATCGAGCGTGAGATCGACGTACGGCTTGCTCGTGAGGTCGCCCTCCACTTCGATGACGAGGCCGCCCTCGATGAGCGGCGCGATCGTCAGCAGACTGGTGAGGTACTGGCTGGAGATGGTCCCCGGCACGCGTGCCGGACCGCGCAGCGCGCGCGTGCCGCGCACGGTGGTGGGCAGGTATCCATCATTGCTCGACTCGAGCGTCGCCCCGAGCGCACGCAGCGCGTCGACCAGATCCTTGTTGGGACGCTTCTGCATGCTGATGTGGCCGTCGACCCGCGTCTCGTCGGGACGCAGCGCCGCGAACGCCAGCATCAGCCGCGTGGTCACCGCGCTCTGGCCCACGTCGAGCGCGACCTGGCCGGCGCTGAACTGGCCGCCGCGCCCGGTGATACGCACTTCGCCCTCGCGAGCATCGTCCACGGCGATACCCAGCCGCCGCAGGCAATCCTTCATGCGCCAGTAGTCGTCGGCCTCGCCCGGATAACGAATGGTGCTGGTGCCATCGGCGAGCGCGGCCAGGCCGCAATCGCGCAGCGTGAGCGACTTGCTGCCCGGCAGCGGAGTGTCGAAATGAAAAGAGCCCTGAGGCCAGGGCTCGAGATCCAGAAATTCCGGAAAAGGATTAGAAATGGGGACGCGCCTCAAACAGGGTCGCGCGACAAGTCATCCACGCGGTCATTGCTAATCGCGAATCGGGCGATCCGCTCCATCGTTGACGCGTTCGCGCAGATCCTTGCCCGGCTTGAAATGAGGAACGTACTTGCCGGACAACGCCACCGCCTCGCCGGTCTTGGGATTGCGGCCCTGCCTCGGGGGGCGGAAGTGCAGCGAGAACGAGCCGAAGCCACGAATCTCGATGCGATCTCCCGCCGACAAGGCATCACTCATGATCTCGAGGATCTGCTTGAGTGCGAGCTCCACATCCTTGGCTGGCAGATGCTTCTGTTTCGCCGTGATGATTTCGATGAGCTCGGATTTCGTCATGGGCCGCTTACCCTGTTTCTGTTTTTAACGATCGCCGCCGATCTGCTCCTTGAGCAGATCGCCGAGGCTGGTGCCCGACGAAGGCTGCTCGGAGCGATAGTTGGATACCGCTTCCTGCTCTTCGTGGATTTCCTTGGCCTTGATCGACAGCGAGATCGTGCGGGTCTTGCGATCGACGCCGGTGAACCGGGCCTCGATCTCCTGACCCACCTTGAGCACGGTGCGCGCGTCTTCGACGCGATCGCGCGAGAGGTCGCTGGCGCGCAGCTGGCCTTCGATGCTGTTGCCAAGATCGATGACCGCGGCGCGCGCGTCCACTTCCTTGACGACGCCCTTGACGATGCTGCCCTTCGGATTGGTGGCGATGTACTCGCTGAACGGATCCTGCGCGAGCTGCTTGATGCCGAGCGAGATGCGCTCACGCTCCGGGTCGATGGACAGCACCATGGCCTCCACCTGCTGGCCCTTCTGGTAGTTGCGCACGGCTTCTTCGCCCGCGACATCCCACGAGAGGTCCGACAGGTGCACGAGACCGTCGATGTTGCCGGCGAGACCGATGAACACGCCGAAGTCCGTGATGGACTTGATCTGGCCCGACACCTTGTCGCCA
>Ga0307409_100001350_pt1 | contig 11931 bp, 9 predicted proteins | sample 322Ometagenome_2_FD_203888 | JGI IMG/M metagenome (GOLD analysis project Ga0307409, IMG submission 203888) | Maize rhizosphere microbial communities from greenhouse at UC Davis, California, United States - 322HYB-O-2 | ecosystem: Host-associated > Plants > Roots > Rhizosphere > Soil | place...
TCCCGGTTCAACATGAACCGGGAGGCCCTCCCTTGTTGTGCTGGCCGACTCTTAGTGCTGTCCGGACGGCTCGGTACGGGCAGGGCGCGGTGCCGCGTACATCTCCCCGATGACCGCTTCGAAGTCCTTCATCACCTGGGCCCGCTTGACCTTCATGGACGGGGTCAGGTGGCCGGAAGCCTCCGTGAAGTCGGACGGCACGATCCGGAACGACTTGATGGCTTCGGCCTGGGACACTGAGTGGTTTGCGCGGGTGATGAGATCCTGGACGGCGGCTTTGACCACCGGATGGTCCGCCGCTTCAGCGACGGTGGTGGAGGCCGGTAGCCCGTGTCGCTGCAGCCACCCCGGCAGGGCTTCCTCATCCAGGGTCACCAAGGCGCCGATGAACGGCATGTTGTCTCCCACAACGAGCACTTGCGAAACCAGGGCGTCGGCCCGGATCTGGTCTTCGAGCAGGGCGGGCACAACGTTCTTGCCGCTGGCCGTCACGATGATCTCCTTCTTGCGGCCCGTGATGGTCAGGAAGCCGTCATCGTCCATCTGACCGATGTCGCCGGTGCGGAACCAGCCGTCCACGAACGTGTCCGCCGCCAGGTCCTCGCGCTTGTAGTAGCCGCGCATCACGCAGACGCCCTTGGCGAGGATCTCGCCGTCGTCGGCTATCTTCACCGCATTTCCCGGCAGGGGAGCGCCGACCGTCCCGATCCTGATGAGCGAGGGGGTGTTGACCGTAATGGGCGCGGTGGTCTCGGTCAGGCCGTAGCCTTCGAGGATCTGCATGCCGATGCCTTGGAAGAAGTGCCCCAGGCGCTCGCCCAGCGGGCCGCCACCGGACACGGCGTGGGCCACCTGGCCGCCCATGGCTGCACGCAGCTTGCTGTAGACCAGCTTGTCGAACAGCGCGTGGCGTAGCTTGAGGCCGAAGCCGATCGACCCGGCCTGTCGGGCCCGCGAGTAGGCGATTGCGGTATCGGCCGCCTTGTGGAAGATGGCGCCCTTGCCGCCGTCCTCCGCCTTCGTCATCGCCGAGTTGTAGACCTTTTCGAAAACGCGCGGCACCGCGAGGATGAACGTGGGCTTGTAGCTCTGCAGGTCCGGCAAGAGGTGCTTTATGTCCGGAGTGTGCGCCACCGTAACGCCGGCCGCCACGGCGAGGACCGAGATGAACCGGGCGAACACGTGGGCGAGCGGCAGGAACATGATGGTCCGCGCCTGTTCGTGGACGATGCCGGACAGCGATGTGGCAAGCGCGTTCTCGGATAGCTCCACGAAGTTTCCGTGGGTCAGTTCGCAGCCCTTGGGCCTGCCGGTGGTGCCGGAGGTGTAGATGATCGTCGCCACGTCGGTGAGCGAAGCCTGGCTCCTGCGGGCTTCGAGTGCGCCGTCGCTGACAGCGGTTCCGGCGGCGCGGAGTTCGTCCAGCCCTGCGCCTTCCAGCTGCCAAACGTGGGCGAGGGAGGAGAGCCCTTCGGACGTGGCGGCCTGCCGGATGACGTCCTCGTGGTGGGCCGACTCGCCAAACGCTGCCACGGCACCTGAATCGCCGAGGTTCCAGGCAACCTGGCTGGGCGAGGATGTTTCGTAGATGGGGACGGAGACGCCGCCAGCGAACCAGATGGCAAAGTCCACCAGTGCCCACTCATACCGTGTGCGGGACATGATGCCCACGCGGTCGCCGGCCGCCACGCCGCTGGCCATGAGGCCCTTGGCGAGCACGCGGACGTCGGCGAGGAAATCGGTGGCGGAAATGTCCTGCCACTGTCCGGCGGCATCGAGCCGGGAATACAGGGAAGGGTTCGAGGCCTTGGCGGCCTGCCGCAGCACCAGGTCGGTGATGTTGGTTTCCGGGGGTACATTCACCAAGGGCGGAACACTGAATTCGCGCACGATAGCTCCTTTGTTATCCATAGACCCGCAGGGGGTACTGCTAACACTAGTACGCCCGCTGTGGAGGTGTGTTCTGTTCACCTACTGGCGAGTAACTTTACGGTTAAGCACGTGAAACCCGCCAGCCCCGGCCTTCCGGGAGGCGTGTCCCGCAGGTGTGCCGCCCCGGAAATAAGGGGCGGGCAATAGAATGGGGAACCATGCATACTCCTTCGCCCGGCGCCTCGCCCAGACCCTTTCGACGGACGGCTGCCTGGCGGCGCAGGAAGCCTGCCGGGCAGGAAGTGCTGGCCGCGAGCCAGACCTTCCGCGAGCACCTCCGGCTGGGGCGCAAGGGACTGGCCATCGGTGTGGATATCGGGGGCACCAAGGTTGCCGCCGGCGTAGTGGATGCCGACGGCAGGATACTGAGCCAGGCCAGGCGCTCCACGCCGGGGAACGACCCCCGGGCCGTGGAACAGGTGATTGTGGAACTTGTGGAGGAGTTGAGCCGCGGCCACCGCATCTGGTCAGTGGGAATCGGCGCGGCCGGCTGGATGGACCTCGACGGCGGGACGGTGCTGTTCAGCCCGCACCTCGCCTGGCGCAATGAACCCCTGCGGGAGAACCTCCAGCGCCTGCTGCGCCGGCCGGTGCTGCTGACCAACGACGCCGATGCCGCCGCGTGGGCGGAATGGCGCTTTGGCGCCGGGCAGGGACAGAACAGGCTCGTATGCATCACCCTTGGCACCGGGATCGGCGGTGCCATGGTGATGGACGGCCGGGTGGAACGCGGACGTTTTGGCGTGGCGGGCGAATTCGGCCACCAGATCATCATGCCCGGCGGCCACCGCTGCGAATGCGGAAACCGCGGCTGCTGGGAACAATACGCGTCAGGCAACGCCCTCGGCCGCGAAGCCCGCGAGTTGGCTGCTGCGAATTCGCCGGTGGCACAGGAACTCCTCAAAGCCGTGGACGGGCAGGTGGACCGGATCACCGGCGTCATCGTGACGGAACTGGCCAAGGCTGGGGATCCCACCTCCCGGGAACTGCTGGAGGACGTCGGGGAGTGGCTGGGGCTGGGGCTCGCCAACCTGGCCGCCGCGCTGGATCCCGGAAAGTTCGTGATCGGCGGGGGCCTGTGCGATGCCGGCGAACTGCTGGTGGCGCCGGCCCGGAAGGCTTTTGCCCGCAATCTGACCGGCCGCGGGTTCCGTCCGGCGGCCGAAATCGCACTGGCAGCGCTCGGCCCCAACGCCGGGCTGATCGGCGCCGCGGACCTGTCCCGGGTCAGCAGCCGGATGCACGGCTAACCGGGAAATCAACAGGCGGAAGCCGGCCGGCTAAACCCGGGCGCCGTCGTCGTGCTCGTCTTTTTCCTGGGGCAGCTGCATGATCAGGTAGACCACCGACAGCACGAATGCAGCGACGATTCCCAGAATTGCCATCAGTGGCGCCGAGCGCCAGAACATGGCGGAGAGCACCAGGGCGACGGGTCCGCCCACCGCTCCCAGCCAGGCCAGCATGGTGAGGGGATCAGTACCGGCCAGGCTCGGCGGTTCCTCCGGAACGAACGGCTCGTCGTCGTCGGCCTCATAGTCGCGGGGCCCGATGACTGCCGCTGCACTGTCCGCTGCTGCGCCGTCCGTTCCAGCGTCATCCGCTCGGGGAAACGGTGCCCGCGCAGCGGCCTGGCGTTCGGACGCCGAGGGCTCGGCCGGTGCGGCGCCGGCGAGGCCCAGCGGATCGAAATCGCGGAAAGGCCGCTTGTGCGGTACGCCCTCTTCCTTGGCCGGTGCTGGCGTATCGGTGGCCGGAGCGTCGGTGCCCTCGAGCCGGGCAACCAGGTCGAGCCACACGGCATCGTCCTGGTTCGCGCTTTGGTCCGAGGAGTTGGAGTCGGATCTGTTCATCGGCTGTGTCCTTCAGGGCTGGCGGGGGACGCCTTGACGTTTCCGGACACGACTGCGCGGATGAAGTCCGTGGTCCCGCTGAAGATCCGGTCGGCATCATGGTCCAGGGTGGCCACGTGGTAGCTGTTTTCCAGCGCGCTCAGCTCCAGCGGGGCATTGGTGAGGCCGCGGCGCAGGGCCACGATGCTCGAGTCGGACACCACATGGTCCACTGTGGAGCGGAACACGCGCACGGGTGCGGTGATCCGCGGGAGCAGCCGACGGGTGTCCCTGAACATCTTGTTGAGCTCGTGGGCCGCCGCCACCGGTGTCCGCGGGTAGGCGCCCTCGTCCGTGTCCGGCTTGAGGATGTCGTTCGCAATGGCCGGCGTGCTTTTCAGGACCAGCTTCAGGATGCCGGCCAGCGGCGCCCGGGGATCGTCAATGACCAGGCCGGGGTTGACCACAATCGTGCCCGCCACCGGGCGCAGTGCCGCCACCCTCAAGGCCAGGGCCCCTCCCATGGACAGGCCGGCGGTAAACACATGGTCGCATTCGGCTTCGAGCTCCAGGTAAGCCTTGTCGTAAGCGGCATACCACTCCTGCCAGCGGGTCCGTGACAGTTCCTGCCAGCTGGTGCCGTGCCCCGGCAGCAGCGGCATCCGCACGGCAAAGCCGGCGTCGGCCAGCGACCGGGCCCAGGCCCGCACACCGTGCGGGCTCCCGGTGAAGCCGTGGGAAACGGCCACTCCGATCGGGGGGCCGTCGCCGGTAAAGGGGCTGCTGAAGGGGCTGTGGTCGGCGGCGATGCTCATGATGTCTCCGAGGGTACGTCGTGCGGCGCGTGCTCATGGAAGAAGCGGGTGGAATGCTCGAAGATCGCGGGGGCGTCGTTGTCCAGCGTGGCCACATGGCCGCTGCTGGGCAGCGGCACCACGCGAAGCTCGGCCGATCCCAGCCGGCGCCTGATCATTTCAAGGGAGGTCGGCGGCACAACGTCGTCCGTGTCCGACTTGAAGACCAGGACGGGGGCGGTGACACGGGGCAATCCACGGCGGGCGGCGGCAAACAGCTTCTTCAGCTGGTGGACAGCGGCGAGCGGGGTCTGCGAATAGTCGCCGTCGTCAGTGGCGGCTGCGGTGGGGTTGGCCTCAACAATCGGCAGGGTGGTCCGCTGGAAGTACTTAAGGACGCCGATGATCCGAACCCTGCGATCGTAGAAGCTGAGCCCGGGATTGACCACGGCCACACCGGCAACAGGGTGGCGGGACGCCGTGCGCAGGGCAACAGCGCCGCCCATGGAAAGCCCGGCGACGTAGCAGGCGTCAGTCCGGTCCCCGAGCTCGAGATAGGCGTCCTCAAACGCGCCGGCCCAGTCGCGCCAGCCGGAACGGGCCAGCTCGCGCCAGTCAGTCCCGTGCCCGGGCAGGAGGGGGACTGAGACTGCGAACCCCTGTTCCGCGAGGTGCAGTGCCCACGGCATGACGCTGAGTGGACTCCCGGTGAAACCGTGGCAAATGGCAACGCCGATCCGGGCGTTGGGTCCATGGCCGGGGTAGCTGAAAGCGGCAGGCACCGTCGGTTTGCTGCTTTCTCTCATATGCCCATCGTGTCATCATTCGGCACAAATCTCACTAGAGTAGGGTTGCATTGAAGTCCTGGCCGGACCCGACGGAGGGCCGGCCAGACGCCTTCCGGAGAGGTACACCACGTGTTTTATTGGTTCATGAAGACGTTCGTTCTGGGGCCGGTGCTCAAGCTCCTTTTCCGGCCCTGGGTCAAGGGACTGGACAACGTCCCGGCCGACGGCGCCGCCATTCTGGCTTCCAACCACCTGTCGTTCTCCGACTCCATCTTCATGCCCCTGATGGTTCCGCGTCCCGTGATCTTCCTGGCCAAGTCTGAGTATTTCACCGGCACTGGCCTCAAGGGCCGGCTGACGGCGCTGTTCTTCCGGCTGACAAACCAGCTCCCCATGGACCGGTCCGGGGGAGCGGCCTCCGCAGCTTCGCTCAACGCCGGAATGGACGTTCTCTCGCACGGTTCGCTGCTGGGCATTTATCCGGAGGGAACCCGCAGCCCGGATTCGAGGCTTTACCGGGGAAAGGTCGGTGTAGCCAAGCTGGCCCTGCAGGCCAGGGTTCCGGTCATCCCCGTTGCGATGATCGGGACGGACAAGGTCCAACCCATCGGAAAACGGATGCCGAACATCAGGCGCATCGGCATGATCTTCGGCGAACCGCTGGACTTCAGCCGCTACTACGGGATGGAGGAAGACCGCCTGATCCAGCGGTCCGTGACCGACGAAATCATGTACGAACTCATGCGCCTGTCAGGGCAGGAGTATGTGGACGAATACGCGGCGGTGGTCAAACTGCGGCTGGCGGGCAGACCCACCGATGGCTCGGGCAGCCCAGGTGACTCCACCGGCTCAGACGGCGGTACCGGTTCCTCGGATTCCGGAAATGCGTGACGGGGTTCTGTGACGGAAGTTCGGGCCGAATGACGGGTGCGGTGCCGAAACCCGGATACGGGAACTAGTCTTGTAGTGTGACTGAGCTATCTGCAAAACCTGCCTCCCTGCTGACCAGTACCGCCCAGAGCGGTGCCGCCAACTATCCGGGACTGGACCACTGGCGGGAACTGCCGGTTTCCCAGCAGCCCAGCTGGCAAAACAAAGAAGTTTTTGATGCCTCCGTGAAGGAACTATCCGTCCTTCCGCCGCTCGTCTTCGCCGGTGAAGTGGACATCCTCCGTGAAAGGCTCGCCGCTGCTGCGCAGGGCAAGGCGTTCCTGCTCCAGGGCGGGGATTGCGCCGAAACGTTCGAGGCCGCAACGGCGGACAAGATCAGCGCGCGGGTGAAGACCATCCTGCAGATGGCCGTCGTCCTGACGTATGGCGCGGCGATGCCAGTCATCAAAATGGGCCGCATGGCCGGACAGTTCGCCAAGCCGCGATCCTCCAATGACGAAACCCGCGACGGCGTGACCCTCCCGGCGTACAGGGGCGACATCGTCAATGGCTACGATTTCACCCCGGAATCCCGCGCCCATGACGCAGGCCGGATGCTGAAGGCTTATCACACGTCGGCTTCGACGCTGAACCTCATCCGGGCCTTTACGCAGGGCGGCTTCGCTGACCTGCGCCTGGTCCACCACTGGAACAAGGGCTTCACCGAGAACCCGGCACACGCCCGCTACGAGTCCTTGGCGCGTGACATTGACCGGGCCATCAAGTTCATGGCTTCCTGCGGCGCTGACTTCGAGGCCCTGAAGCGCGTTGAGTTCTTCGCGAGCCACGAGGCACTGCTGCTCGACTACGAGCGCGCCCTGACCCGCATTGATTCCCGCACAGGACTTCCTTACGACACCTCGGCGCACTTCCTCTGGATCGGCGAACGCACCCGCGAACTGGATCACGCCCACGTCGACTTCCTGTCCCGCGTCCGCAACCCCATCGGCGTCAAGCTGGGACCCTCAACCTCCGGGGACGACGCCCTGCGGCTCATCGACAAACTGGACCCGGACCGCGAACCCGGCCGGCTGACCTTCATCACCCGCATGGGCGCAGGCAACATCCGCGAGAAGCTCCCCGCCATCGTTGAGAAGGTCACCGCCTCCGGCGCGCAGGTCCTCTGGGTCACCGACCCCATGCACGGGAACACGGTCACATCGCCCAACGGCTACAAGACACGCAACTTCGACGACGTCATCGACGAAGTGCGCGGCTTCTTCGAGGTCCACCACTCGCTGGGAACCGTTCCGGGCGGCCTGCATGTCGAGATGACCGGCGACGACGTGGCGGAGTGCCTCGGCGGCGCCGACCCCATCGACCAGGAAGCCTTCCTGGACCGCTACGAATCGGTCTGCGATCCGCGCCTGAACCACATGCAGTCACTGGAAATGGCCTTCCTCGTTGCAGGGGCCCTGTCCAAGCGCTGACCCGCTGCCCTTCAGCCAAGAGAACCGCTGACAGACTAAAAAGCTCCGCCCGGCTGCACCAGCCGGGCGGAGCTTTTTCGTAGCAGCGGTTTGGGAGTTCGTCAGGCGGGGCCTTGTCGTCAGACGACGGTGAGGGTGATGACGGAACCCTCGGGCACCTGGGTGTTTACCGGGTCCTGGTCCCGGACTGTTCCGAAGAAGCCGCCCAGGATGTTGTTCACCCGGACTTCAAAGCCGAGTTTCTCCAGTGCCTTGCGGGCGTCATCGGCCTGCTTGCCAATGTAGCTGGGGACTTCCACGAGCTTAGGCCCCTTGGACACCGTGAGGGTGACGGGCTTGCCCCGGGTGAGGGTACCGGACGACGGGTCCTGGGCCACGACGGCGCCCTTGGGGACCTTCTTGTCGTTGACTGTTTCGGGCGAAATGACAGCCGTCAGTCCCGCGGCCTCAAGCGCCTTGACCGCCGCGCCCTGTTCCTGCCCGCGCACGTCGGGAACGGCAATGGGCTCGGGCCCCTTCGAGACGGTCAGGCTGACGGGCGTACCACGACGGGCGGGGGTGCCCGCCGCCGGGTCCTGGGCGAGGACGGTCCCTTCGGGCTCAGTTTCGTTGTAGGTTTCCGTGACCTTGCCCAGGGCCATCTCCGCGCCGTTGAGATCGTTCTTTGCCTCGTCCAGCGACTTGCCGGCCAGGCCGGGCAAGGGAAAGAGCTGGGGCCCCTTGGAGACGAACAGCGACACCATCTGGAACTTGCGGATTTCCCGCCCCGCTTCAGGTTCCGTGCCCACGACGAGACCCGACTGGATGTCGTCGTCGAAAACGTCCTTTGTGGTGGACTGGAACCCCGCGGTGCCCAGCAGTTGCTGGGCCTCGGCCACGGTCTTATTGGCAACCCGGGGAACGGTGCCGGGGGAGCCGGGGCCCATGCCGAAGAACCAGCCGGCGCCCGTTGCCAGCAACGCGGCGATCACCAGGATGATAATCCAGAGGATGCCCCGGCGACGGGGGTTGCCTTCGCGGAGGGACCGGACCGGGGTTGATGCTGCCTTCGACTGTGCCCTGGCGGCGTCGCGGTCCTGTTTGCGGAGCGCCCGTTTGCTCAAGGGAACGGCGGTGTCGGGCCCGTCATCATCTGCGTCCCCGAAGGCGGCTTCCGGGTCCGACGGGGCCGCCAGCGCACCGAACTGGCCGGGCCGCCGTCCCGACGCGGAAAGCACCGTTGTGGGATTGCTTTCGCGGGCGATGATTTCCGTTGGATGCTGTCCGGCGGACAGGATTTCCGTTTGGTCCTGGCGGCCGGGGGACTCTGGCCCGGTGTCTGCTTTGCCGGACGGCGCGCTGACGAGAGGCGGATTGGCGGGCGGGTGCGCAGGCGGGCGGAGGCCCGCCGGAGAATGGGCGACGGCGGCGATTGCCGCAGGGGGCTGGAGATCAAGTTCCGCGTCGGTCAGGTTGGTACGGATGTGCCTGAGCTCTGAGAGGAGCGCGTTGCCGTCCACCGGGCGCTGTTCGGGGTCCCTTGCCGTGCACCACTGCACCAGCTCGTCCACTTCGGCAGCCAGCCCCGGAACCACCGCAGAGGGTGCCTCCACTGAGGAATTCACGTGCTGATAGGCCACCTGGATGGGGACTTCTCCGTCGAACGGCTGCTTGCCGGTGAGCATTTCATAGAGCATGATGCCCACTGAGTAGATATCACTGCGGGCATCCGCCTGCCTGCCGAGCACGAGCTCCGGTGACAGGTAGGCCACCGTCCCGATCAGGGCCCCCGTGCTCGTCGAGGTGGTGACCGCGCGGGCCAGTCCGAAGTCGCCGACCTTGATGCGGCCGTCGTCGGCGATCAGCACGTTTTCGGGTTTGATGTCCCGGTGGATCAGTCCCGCCGCGTGTGCTGCTCCCAGCCCTTCAACCACGGGGTCGATCAGTGCCAGGGCAAGCCGCGGCGACAAAGCCCCCTTCTCCTTGATGACGTCCCGGAGCGTGTGGCCCTTGATGTACTCCATCACCAGGTAGGCGGTGTGCCCGTCGCTGCCCTGGTCAAGGACGCCCACCACATGGGCATGGGAGAGCTTGGCCGCTGCCTTTGCCTCCCTGCCCAGCCTGTCCAGGAAGTTGCCGTCATTGACGAGGTGCGGATGCAGGACCTTGAGCGCGACGTCGCGCTCCAGGCGCTGGTCCGTTGCAAGGTAAACGGTGGACATGCCGCCGCGCGCCAGCCTGGACTGAACCCGGTAACGGTTGTCCACCAGCGTTCCAACGAGGGAGTCCGACACTTTTTCCTGCACCCTACGATCCTAAGTGCTACGAGGAAACGGGCCCGAATCGACATGCAATCCGGACCCGTATCGTTACCCTCCCGGCACTCGCGGCACGAGCTCCGGGGACAAATTAGCTGAAGTTCTTTTTGTGCGCCTTGATCGCTGCAACGTAGGTCTTGGTGTCGTCGTACATGCCGTACTTGCTGACCGAGTACTGTCCCTGGTAGTAGCCGGCAATGGCGTGGTCCAGGTCCTTGCTGGTACGGGTCAGCTGGCGGATGATGGCTACGCCGGCGGTGGCGTTGTCATAGGGGTCGAGCAGGTTCAGCTTGCGGCCCACGAGGTCCGAAGCCCATTCGCCCGATGTCGGAATGACCTGCATGGTGCCGATCGCGTTGGCCGGCGAGACTGCGCGCTGGTCGAAGCCGGACTCCTGGTAGGCGAAGGCCAGGGCCAGGGAGGGATCCACGCCCATGCGGCGTGCCGTGTCCGCGACGATCGACTTCATCTGTTCCCTGGAGGGTACGGGCGAAGCGTTGAGCAGGGCCTTGTTCTGGTTGGCGGACGAGACCACGGCTGCCGGGTAGGTGAAGCCGAGGAATGAGCTGGGCACCAGGGGAGTGACGCTGGCGGCCGGCTGGATCGAAGCGCCGGGGATGACCAGCTTGTTGCCGGGGTAGATCACGCTGCTCATGGTCAGCTTATTAGCGGACAGGATCTCTGACAGCTTGACCCCGTGCTTGGCGGCGATGGCGGACAACGTATCGCCGGACTTCACCGTGTAGGAGCCCGAGCTGGCGGTAGGAGCCGGAGCCGCCGCTGGAGCGGGCTTGGCCGCAGGGGCCGCAGCCGGTGCGGAGGCCTGGCCGCTGCCGATCTTGATCTTCTGGCCCGGGTAGATCACGGAGTTCATGTTGAGGCCGTTCCAGCCCAACACCTCAGACAACTTGACGCCGTGCCGTGCGGAGATGGCCCCGAGGGTGTCACCGGCCTTGACGGTGTAGACGCTCCCCCCGGTGCTGGCAAGGGAAGGAGCCGCCGGCTTGGCCGCGGGAGCGGAGGGGGCCGGCGCTGATGCCGAACCGGTCAGCTTGATCTTCTGCCCCGGGTAAATAACGGTGTTCGGCTGCAGGTTGTTCAGCTTCAGGATGGCGTAGGTGTCGAGGCCGTAGCGACCTGCAATGCCGCTGACGGTGTCACCGCGCGCAATGGTGTATTCGGCCGGGGCGGAGGGCCGGGCCGGCCGGAGGGAGGCGGGCAGGGACGTGGAAACGGATCCTGCCGGAATGACGCCTGACTTCAGCGCGGCTTCCTGGGCCTGCATGGCAGCAGCCAGCGTCGCGGGTACGGTCCGCGGGCGGGATTCCGCCGCTGCCGGCTGGGCGATAGCCAGCGAAGAGAGGACTACTGCGGGAAGCGCGGCCGTGGTCGCCGCAATCAGAGGCAGGCTCGGCCTGGGGTGCTGCTTTGGCGATCGGGGCGTGGTCATAGGGATGATCCTCTTCTCAGCGGCGAATGCTGTCGGTCAGGCCGGTGTTACGAATGATACTAGTGTTACTAAAGTTAGTGTTGATGCAAATGTGATCTATGTGAATCTCTCACGAATTGTCGATTAGCACAAGAAATGTTCGGCATTGGATATATGCCTATTTTCGGAGTGTCGATTCACGGGTCACGCCGCCGAATCGCGCTGACTAGGCGCAATAGCGCCCGCCGTGGCAATCTTGATCCGTGAGTACTGTAGAAAGCCTTGTAGGCGAATGGCTGCCGCTGCCCGACGTTGCAGAAATGATGAACGTTTCCATCACGAAGGTCCACGGATTATTGGACGAAAAGGCGCTGGTTGCCCTCAGGGTCGGCGAACGTCGAATCAGGTCGGTTCCCGCCGACTTTATGCAGGATGGCCATCCGGTTGAAAGCCTGAAGGGGACCATCGTGGTCCTGTCCGATGCGGGCTACTCCGACGAGGA
>Ga0307409_100001351_pt1 | contig 11931 bp, 14 predicted proteins | sample 322Ometagenome_2_FD_203888 | JGI IMG/M metagenome (GOLD analysis project Ga0307409, IMG submission 203888) | Maize rhizosphere microbial communities from greenhouse at UC Davis, California, United States - 322HYB-O-2 | ecosystem: Host-associated > Plants > Roots > Rhizosphere > Soil | place...
GGATCATCGACGAAGCCGAGTTCGTCGACCCCGTAGGCTTCCGCAAGCATTACATGACGACTGCCGAACGCATCACCGCGCGGCTTCAGGCCGGCAAGGACAAGGGCGAGGTGACCTCAATGGATTCGGCCCTGGCGACCGAGGTCGAGGCCTGGGCGATCATGGGGATGAACGTCTTCCTCGGCCTTCGCTTTGGAGTCTGGGGAAAGGAATCGCCCGAGGACGTCGCCCAGGTGGCCAACGAATTGCTTCGCCGGGGTCTCCAGCCTTAGCGCAAATCCGCAGCCAATTTCCCGAGAGCGTCTATGTCGCTCTCGTCATGGTAGAGCGCCAAGCCGATCCGCAGGACGTCGCCGCGAACGTCGGTGATGCAGTTGCGGGCTTTCAGATCGCTCGACCAGCTCTGGGCTTTCGGGTCGCGAAAGGCGAGGAAGCGCGCATCGCCGGGACTGTTGAGCTGCTCGGCGGATCCTAATGCCGTGCTGGACAGCGCATCGAGCAGATGCTCCTGCAACCTGCTCACATGCGCAGATATCCGCGCCGTTGTGAGGCCGTTCTCCCACAGCATCCGCCGCACAGCATTGAAACGGTAGAGGCCGGACGCGTCGAATGTCGCGCCCATGAACCGCATCGCGTCCTTGCCGTAGCCGACCGATCCGGGCGGGAGCGTCAAATCCTCGAACTCGGCGAACCAGCCGGTGATCCGTGGCCGCTCGCCAAAGCCGGGAGGCGCATGCAGGAAAGCGCAGCCTTCGCCCGACATCGCATATTTGTAGCCGCCGCCGAGGTAGAAAGCCGAGGGCGCAGCCACGTCGTCGAAGGGCGTCTCGATGGCCATGAAAGCATGATAGCCGTCGACGACCACCCACGGCCCTTCTGGACGGGCAAGCGAAGCAAGCTCGTCGACCCGATCGAAACACCGGCCGCTTCCGAACAGGACCTGGCTGACGAAGATGAAGTCGTGCTCGCCGCTTCGGGCCCGCTCGAGGAAGCGATCGGAGAAATCGTCGAATGGCTCGGCCGGCACACGCTTCACTACGGCCGCGCCAGCTTCTTCCCACCGTGCAAACTGGCGCCGGGCGCTGTGGAACTCGCCATCGCTGGTCAGGACGCGGATGGGCCAGCTCGAGGAGGCCGCCGCGAACAGCCGCACGAGGAAGTCGTGCGTGTTGGGCGCGAAGACGATCGCGTCGGGCATGCCAGTGCCAAGCTCCTCGGCGACGTGACCCTGCGCCTCGGGCCAGACCTCGCCCATGATCCGGTCCCATTTGCGGTCGGCGAGGCGGGCCGCATCTTCCCAGCATTCGACCTGGCCCGCGAAGCTCGCGTCCGGCCACAAGTGATGGCTGTGCGCGGCGACATGCAGCCGGTCGGGATCGGCACCCAGGCTGCGGGCGAATAAGGGCTTGAAGGTCAAAGCTCGGTCCGCAGCGCCCACAATTCAGGAAAGGCGCGCTTCTCGAGAGTCGCGCGAAGGTAGGGAGCGCCGGCCGACCCTCCGGTTCCCGGGCGGTTACCGATAATCCGCTCGACCGTCAGCACATGCTTGTGCCGCCAGGCGGCCAGAGCGTCGTCGATGTCGACCAGCTTCTCGGCAAGCTCGTAAAGCTCGAACCAGCGGTCGGCATCACGATAGACTTCGAGCCAGGCCCGGCCGAGCGCTTCGGTCGACCGGTCGCCGAGATGGAAGCCCGCTTTTTCGAGTGCATCGACGGCCACGTCGCGAAGGCTCGGCGCCGAAAGCGCCTGCTGAAGCCGCTCACGCTCTGGGCTGCCTTCATCATAATGGTTGATGAAGTTCGGCTCCTTGAGCCCCAGGCGGAACTCGATCTCCCGAAACTGCGCCGACTGGAACCCTGACGACGTACCCAGCACGTTGCGGAACTTGAGATAGTCGACCGGTGTCAGCGTCGACAACACGTCCCACGACAAGGTCATCACGGCCTGGATCCGGCTGATCCGCGCCATCGCCTTGTAAGCCTCGGCGATGCGACCTTCCTCGACCAGCGGAATGGCCAACTCCAGCTCATGCAGCAGCTGCTTCATCCACAGCTCCTTCGTCTGGTGGATGATGACGAACAGCATCTCGTCATGCAGGTGCGACAAAGGCTGCTGCGCCGACAGAAGCTGGTCGAGCTTCAGGTAATCGGCATAGGTCATGCCGGCGGGCGTTGCTGTCATGGGGCAGGCTTAGGACAAAGGCAGAAAGCTGCCTAGCTGGACTTACTGTCCCGGCTGCTGGCTGCCCGGAAGGCCCGGCTGGCTGATCGTGCCGATGTTGTTGAACAGTTCTTCGAAGAAGCTGCGGTCGCGGCCCAATGTCCGGGTCTTGTCGTTGTTCGGGTTGATCGCGGCGATCAAGGTCTCGTCGGTCTGATTGACCGCGGCGACATTGCCGGCCGGGTCGAAGCGGACGTGAAGAACGGTCTGGTCCGACACGCGCGGGTTCTTGAAGGCGAAGGCCCGAGTATCGCGCGAGACATAATACCAGTCGTTCTTGTCGAACGTGCCCGTGAAGCTCGGCTGGCCAAGTGTCCGCTCGACCGAAGCCTTGTTGTCGGTCCCGACCTGGATGCCTTGGGTCAGCTGCTCGTCCATCACATAGCCACGGTGTTCGCGGATGCTGAGCCCGCATCCCGCCAGCGTCGTCGCGCCGATGAGAACGGTCACGCCCTTCAAAACCCCAGACTTCATGATTGGACTTACTCCCAAGAATCCGCGCCTTGCTTGCGCAACCGCCGGGCGGCCTCAATATGCGGCCCGCCCCCCAGGGCGCAACCCGCAAGCTTAGAGGAGTCATATGTTCCGCGTCCTGTTCGCCAGATTAACGGGTGGGCCGAAGCGCGGTCAGGCTCTTTTCGGCCTCGCCGTCGAGGAAGCGCGGCAGACGCACTGGTTCCTCGAAGGCCAGGTCCCGGATACTGTCAACGGCCGGTTCGCGGTGCTGGCGACCGTCGTTGCCCTCATCACCGTGCGGCTGGAGCGCGAGGGCGATGCAGGGCGGGAGGCCACCGTCGCGCTGACCGAGCGGCTGGTCGAGACGCTGGACGCGGAGATCCGGGAAATGGGCCTCGGCGATCCGACCCTTGGCAAGCAGGTGCGGAAGCTGATCGGCGCCGTGGGCGGTCGCGTCGAGCGCTGGCGCGACGTTCTCGGTGCCGGCGAATCCTGGACGGATGAAGTGCGGCGGAGCGTCTATTCGGAGGAAGCGGTGTCAGCGGAAGGGGTCGCCCACAGCGAGTCGCGCCTGAAAGCGCTGTGGCGACGGCTCGAGGAGACGACCCTTGAAGAACTGGCGGAAGGGAAGCTGCGATGACCGACGATTTCGCGCACCGGCTGCCGCTCAATCAAATCCGTGATGGCGAGCGGATCGACCTCATCGCCGACGATGGCGAGCGGAAGCTTATCGCCGATCGATTGGACCTGCGCGGCCTCGATCGGCTGGAAGCGCACGCCACGTTGGAGCGCAAGGGCGCGATCGTCCGCGCGCGCGGACGATTGAAGGCGAGCCTTTGCCAGAGCTGCGTCGTCACAAATGAGCCGGTCGACGCACATGCGGACGAGGCGTTCGACATCTATTTCCTTCCGGAGCCGAAGACGGACTCGCCGGATGAGGAAGTGGAGTTGGTCGAATCGGATTGTGACGTCGTCTTCCACGACGGAGCCGCGATCGATCTCGGCAGCGCGATCGCCGACACTCTGGCGCTGGCCCTCGACCCCTACCCGCGCAGCGCAAGCGCCGAGGCGGCGCTCAAGGAAGCCGGAGTTTTAAGCGAAGCCGAAGCGGGACCGTTCGCGGCGCTCGCCAAACTGAAGCGGAGCGAGTCCGACTAGATCCTAGAACGGAACGTCGTCGTCCAGGTCGGTGTCGAACGCCGCCGGCTGCGGGCGCTGCTGGCGCTGCGAACCGCCGACACTGCTGCCACCGAGGTCGTCGCCGTAGCCGCCGCCACCAAAGTCACGACCTCCGCCGCCACCGCCGTCGCGGCTGTCGAGCAGGACCAATTCGCCGCGGAAACGCTGCAGCACGATCTCCGTCGTGTACTTGTCGTTGCCCTGGTTGTCGGTCCACTTGCGGGTCTGCAGCTGCCCTTCGAGATAGACCTTGGAGCCCTTCTTCAAATAGCTCTTGGCGACCCGGCCGAGGTTCTCGTTGAAGATGACGACCTGGTGCCACTCGGTCCGCTCCTGGCGATTGCCGTCGCGATCCTTCCATTGCTCGGACGTGGCGACGCGCAGGTTCACGACTTCACCGCCGTTATTGAGCGAACGGGCCTCCGGATCCGCGCCGAGATTACCGACCAGGATCACCTTGTTCACGCCCGCCATGTCACTCTCCTTCGTTCTTGGAGAGTCGCTATAACCCTAGTGCGACAGCCGTCCAGTAGGTCGCGCCCGCCGCCACGTAGGCGAGGACGAAAAGATATCCGACCATGAACATCGGCCACTTCCAACCGTTCGTTTCGCGCCGCGCGACGGCAATCGTAGAGATGCACTGGGGCGCAAAAACGAACCAGGCGAGGAATGCCAACGCGGTCGCCAGAGACCAGCGTCCCTGCAGCCGCTCGGCGAGCGACGCGCTTGCGGCTTCCTCATCGCTGGAATCGATTGAATAGACGGTAGCGATGGCGCTGACGGCGACTTCGCGGGCCGCCATTGCTGGCAGCAGTGCCAGCGCAATGTCGTGGTTGAAGCCGATCGGCCTCACCACGACTTCGATGCCGCTGGCAATCTTGCCGGCGATCGAGGCTTCGACCTGGCTCTGCCCGGGGCGGGCATGCGGAAAGCTCGCCAAAGCCCAGAGCAGGATGGTGGTACCGAGGATGATGGTGCCCGCCCGCTGCAGAAAGATCACCGCGCGCTGGTAGAGGCCGATCACCACGTCCTTGACCGCCGGCATCTGGTACTTGGGCAGCTCCATCATGAAGGCGCCGCCCCCGCCTTTCGTAATCGTCCGGCGAAGGGCCAGTGCAGCCAGAAGCGCTCCGGCCACTCCGGCGAGATAGAGACCGAACATCACCAGCCCCTGCAGGCCGATGCCAGGCCCAACCGCGCGATCGGGAATGAAGGCGGCGATGATCAGGGTGTAGACCGGCAGCCGCGCGGAGCAGGTCATCAGCGGCGCAACGAGAATAGTGGTCAGCCGATCCTTCGGATTGTCGATCGTCCGCGTCGCCATGATCCCCGGCACCGCGCAGGCGAAGCTCGACAGCAACGGAATGAACGCTCGCCCGGACAGGCCAGCGCCGTGCATCAATTTGTCCATCAGGAAGGCCGCGCGAACCATGTAGCCGCTCGCTTCCAGCAGGAGGATGAAGAGGAACAGGATCAGGATCTGCGGCAGGAACACGACCACCGCGCCGACACCGCTGATCACACCATCGACGATCAGCGATCGGAAGAGGCCTTCAGGAATGACGCGTGTCGCACCCTCGGCGAGGAGGGCCATCCCCCCCTCGATCCAGCCGACGGGCGTCTCGCTCCAGGCAAACACGGCCTGGAACATCACGAACAATATGGCCGCGAGAATCAGCGGTCCCGCGACCGGGTGCAACAAGACGCTGTCGAGCCGATGCGTCCAGCGCCGGACCGGGGTCTCCTTGACCACTGCGGCCTTGGCAATCTCGCGAGCACGGCGCTGAAGCTGGAGCAATTCCGACGGGGCTTGCTCGTGAACGCCGCAGCGGGGCGCCGACAGCATGTCGTCGAGCGCGCTCTGCAGCTCGGGGATGCCGCGCTTGCGGACGGCGACGGTCTCGACGACCGGAACGCCAAGCTCGGCCTCCAGGCGCTTCGGATCCAGCTCGAGCCCATCACGCTTGGCCAGATCGACCATATTGAGCGCGACGATGGTCGGCATTCCGAGCTCGATCAGCTGCAGCGCAAACCGGAGGTGATTGTCGAGGTTGGACGCGTCGATGACGATGACGAGCGCATCCGGCGTCCGCTCGCCCTTCTGCCGCCCGAGCAGCACATCGCGGGTGACGGCTTCGTCCGGGCTCGCCGGATCAAGGCTGTAGGCGCCCGGGAGATCGACCAGCTCAACTGGGCGACCGTCGGCGAGCGTCAGGCGGCCCGAATGCCGCTCGACGGTGACGCCGGGATAATTGCCGACCTTCTGGCGCGCGCCGGTCAAAGCGTTGAACAAAGCGCTCTTGCCGGCATTCGGGCTACCGGCCACCGCAACCAGCGGGAGGGGGTTCATGCCGGTCCTACGCGGTCAGGGTGACGCGCACCGCGCGAGCGTGACTGCGGCGAATGGCTACGGTCATCCTGCCAACCCGGATCGCGAGGGGATCCCGGCCGAACGGTCCGAGATGGAGCGGCTCGACGATAACGCCGTCATCGAAGCCGAAGTGGCGCAGGCGCTTCGCCTCGCCATCTTCGAGAGCAGCCCAGTCGATGAAGGAGATCGCGGCGCGCGAGCCCACCTTGAGCTGGTCGAGCGAAATCGACTCCGGTTTGAAGTGCGCCGTCATGTTGCGACTGATTATCAATAACGACGCGACTTGGAAATAGCGCTGTGCTCAGCGGGCGGGGTAGCGCAGCCGGCCCAGGAAACGGGAGACGCTGAAATGCTCCTGACCGCGCCATTGGGCCTTTACCTTCTCAATCTGCATGACGTCATCGATCCGTCGGTCGAGGAAAGCTGCGGTCTCGGTCCACCCCTCGGTCTGGTCGTCGAGCCAGACGAGCAAGGTCGAAGCATAGACGCCGCCGAGCGTCAGGCGCTTGGTGTAGTGATTGAAGTCGGTGCTGGTGTCGCCCGCGATCCGCCACATCGCATCCGCCGTCCGCCAGCTGGCCTTCATGCCGGTTGGCAGGTTCTGCGGCATTGCGAGGATGGAGAGGGCGCGGCGGACCGCTTCGCGCGCCGGGTTCATGATCTCCAGCCGCTTCCAGACCAAGGAGCGGATCTTCTGGCGAATCTTGACGCCCACTAGCCGCTCCGGCGTGAACCACGCCTCCAGCTCGCGGTCGACGGCCCGGATGTAGAGGTCGATCTTGCCAGCCTGGTCTTTAGGAATTGCGAGCCGTGCCTGGTCGCGGTCGATCCCGGCCTGAGCCGCCGCGGCATCGACGGCCGCCTGGGTCCATCCGTCGAATACCGCATTCTCGCCCAGGGCCAGCGCCAGCCTCTCGCGGATTTCCTGCAGCGGACTCACTTGCTCGGCCATGTCGGCTCAACTCGTCCGGGCAGCGCCCGGTTGCAACCCCCGTTGCGGAAGCCGCACAAGCACGAGGGCGGCGGCGATCGCCGCGGCGCCCACCCAATCGAGCGGCTGCAGCCTCTCTCCATAGGCGATCCAGCCGATGATCGCCGAAATGGCAGGCTGCGTTAGGAGGACGAGACCCACGACCAAAGGCGGCAGGGCGCCGATGGCGTAGACGAGCAGTCCTTGCCCGAGCACCTGACTGCTGAGCGCGAGAACCACGATGAAAGTCCAGTTTTCTGGAATGATCTGCTCGCCGAAGATCAGGGCTACGGGCAGCAGCATTGCAGCGCCCATCGCGCTGGAAAGGAAGAGCAGCGGCAGTGGGGCGAGCTTCTCCCGGGCCCGCTCGACGGCAATCAGATAGCCGGCGTAGAGGAGGCCCGCGGTAAGCGCGAACAAATCGCCGTGCAGGTTTCGCAGCGACAGCTCAGCGCTGTTGCCCATCAACAAAACGGAACCGAGAGCGGCCAGCCCCAGAGCCGCACCCTGCAAGGGTGACGGCCAGCTTCGCACCAACCACAATCCCCAGGCCGCAAAGGCGAAGCTGGCCGTGTTGCCGAACAAGGTCGCATTGGCGAGCTTGGTCATGTGGATGCCGGTGTGCCAGGCGGCCAAGTCGGCGGCAAAGAAGAAGGCCGCGAAGGCGACAATGATCCCGAGCGTCCGCCCTGGCCAATGGACCGGCTGACCAGCCACTCGAGCAATCACAAACAGGAAGGGCAGTGCCAGTGCCAGCCGCCAGAAGCCGGCGGCCACCGGACCCACTTCCGACAAGCGCACCAGCCACGGGCCAAGCGCAAGCGCACTGCTTCCCACGAGCAACGCCAGAAAGGCGTGCGGATGGTGCTTCGGCGCGGCCACCAGTGCCGATTAGGAGGTTCGCCGTCGCCAAGGAAGCCCGATCGTCAAGAAGGTCCCATAAGCTCGACTTATGACCTACAGCCGGGATTTGAGTTGAAACTCCGGTCAGAACCGACGATCTGTCCGCCGCGTGCTGAGGGGAAACGGCACTGAAAGGACACGAATGCCAACTCTCTTCGACCCGCTCAAGCTCGGCGTACTGGAGCTTCCCAATAGAATTGCCATGGCTCCGCTGACTCGGGCACGGTCCGGCCGCGAAGGCGTGCCCAACGAAATGATGGCCGACTACTATGCCCAGCGGGCAAGCGCCGGTCTCATCATCTCAGAAGCCACCGGAATCAGCCGCGAAGGACTGGGCTGGCCGAATGCTCCGGGCCTTTGGAACGACGCGCAGGTCGAGGGTTGGAAGCTTGTCACCGACGCCGTCCACGAGGCCGGCGGACGGATCGTCGCCCAGCTCTGGCACATGGGGCGGCTCGTCCATCCCGACCTGGGTGGTGGTCAGCCCGTCAGCGCCTCGGCGACGACCGCGCCCGATTTCGCCTATACCTACGAGGGAAAGAAGCCCTACGTGGCCGCGCGGTCGGTTACCTACGACGACATTCGCCGGATCATTGGCGAATATGCGGCGGCTGCCCGCAACGCGATCGATGCCGGCTTCGACGGCGTGCAGATCCACGGAGCCAATGGCTACCTGGTCGATCAATTCCTTCGCAACGGCGCGAATTTCCGCACAGACCAATATGGCTGCTCCATCGAGAACCGGCTGCGCTTCGCGACCGAGGTGCTCGAAGCTGCCGGAAACGCCATCGGCATGGACCGTGTCGGCATCCGCTTTTCGCCCAACATTTACTCTCAGGGCGTCGAGGATTCGGATCCGGTCGCGCTGTTCACGGCGCTGGCCCGGCGGCTGGAAGCGCTGGGTGTGCCGTGGATCGAGCTTCGCGAGCCGCATCAGCCAACGTCGGCGGGTGCAATTCCCACCGCGCCGGTCAGCCCGGCGATGCGGTCGCTCTATTCGGGCAAGATCCTGCTCAACAGCGACTATGACGGACAAAGCGCCCGCGAACGCATGGCCGAAGGCATTGCCGACGGCATCAGCTTCGGCCGGCCGTTCATTTCCAATCCCGACCTACATCGCCTTGCGGTCGGAGCGCCGCTTGCGCCCGGCGACAGCGAGACATTCTACTCTGGCGGGTCCTCCGGGTACGTCGACTATCCCACGCTGGACGAAGCGAAGGCGGCCTAGGCTCCGTACTTCTCGCGAAGGTCGTACAAGGCGAGGGCGGCCTGCGCGGCATGGCCGCCCTTGTCCATCTGCTTCGGATCGGCACGGGCGATCGCCTGCGCCTCATTCTCGACGGTCAGTATCCCGTTGCCGATGGCGAAGCCGTCGAGCGTCAGGTTCATCAAAGCGCGTGCGCTTTCCTCGGCGACGACTTCGAAATGATAGGTTTCGCCGCGGATCACCACGCCCAGCGCGACGAAGGCGCAATAGCGGCCGCTCTTGGCGGTGAGGGCGATGGCCGCCGGAAGCTCGAGCGCTCCGGGAACGGTCAGCGTCTCATGCTTGTGGCCTGCGGCCTCGATTGCCGCGCGAGCACCGTCGAGCAGCATGTCGTTCAGGTGCGGATAGAAGCGCGCCTCCGCGAGCAGGATGGTCGCCATCGTTTCAGGCCTGCCCGGCCTCGAAGGCGCGCTCTTCGATGATCTTCAGTCCGTATCCGGCCAGCGCGACCGGCGAATGATGGGTGTTGGTCAGCAAGATCATTTCGTGAATGCCGAGCGCCGCGAGGATCTGCGCGCCGACTCCATAGTTGCGCAGCATCTCGGGGCTTTCCCCGGAAGGTGGTGGCTCGGATCGCTGCTCCAGCGAGCGCGACAGCGACTGCGTCGCAGCCACATGGAGGGCAACGACGACGCCCGAACCCTGCTTCTCGATTTGCTGCATCGCCCGGTCGAGGAATTCCGACCGCGGCCCCTTCTCGCGAAGTACATCGCTGAACCAGTCGAGGCTGTGCATCCGCACCAGCACCGGCTTGTCGGGATCGATCGAGCCATGGACCAGCGCGAGCTGCTCCTCGCCTGTAGTCTTGTCGCGGAAGACCTGCGCCTGCCACTGCTTACCGCTGCGCGAGATGAACGGGGACACGGCGGCGCGGACGACGAGATGGTCCTTCTTCAACCGATACTCGATCAGGTCGCGGATCGTGCCGATCTTCAGGCCATGCTGCCGCGCGAAGTCCATGAGATCGTCGAGACGGGCCATGCTGCCATCGTCGCGCATGATTTCGCAGATGACGGCGCTCGGGTTGAGGCCGGCGAGGCGGGCAATGTCCACGCCCGCTTCGGTGTGACCAGCGCGGACAAGGACGCCGCCCGGACGGGCGATCAGCGGGAAGACATGCCCGGGCGATACAATTTCGTCCGGGCCGTGCGATGCGTCGATGGCGACCGCGATCGTACGGGCGCGGTCCGCGGCGCTGATGCCGGTCGAAATTCCTTCTTTAGCCTCGATGGAGACGGTGAAGGCGGTCTCGTTGCGGCTGCGATTGTTGTTGACCATCGGCTTCAGGCCGAGCGTTTCCGCGCGATCCTTGCCTAGCGCGAGGCAGATAAGGCCCCGGCCGTGGCGCGCCATGAAATTGATCGCGTCGGGGGTCGCCATTTGCCCGGGAATGACCAGGTCGCCTTCATTTTCGCGGTCGTCATCGTCGACGAGGATGAACATTCGGCCGTTACGCGCTTCATTGATAAGCGCCTCGATCCCGACGAGCACCTCCGTGTTTCCACGCTGCAGCAGCTTTTCCAATCGAACGAGCGTGTCGGCGGTCGGATTCCACTCGGTGGAGCCCAGCTTGCGCAGGGAATTGGGATGAAGGCCTGCAGCGCGGGCCAAAGCGGCGCGGCTGACCTCGCCGGTTTCGATGATGGCGTTCAACCGGTCAATGAGATTCGTGCTCATTCGACGCACATATCACACTGCAATGTGATGAAAAGCAGGAACAAAGGTGTTCCCGCTGTGCAAATTAGGTTTCCGGCGCGGCGAAGTTGACCAAGTTGATAGTGCCGCAGAGATTTCATGTGACGCGAGGAAAGCTGAAGTCAGAGCAATTTTCATGGGCGAGTACGGGCCTGCCCGCCGAAATCCTACTTTGACGGGAAATTCTCGGTGCGCGCCTGGATCATTCGGTCGAGATAACGTGCGATCACATCGATCTCGACATTGAGCTGCCGGCCCTGCGCAAGGCCGCCGAGAGTCGTCTCATGGGCAGTGTGCGGGATGATGTTCACCGAGAAATGCGTCCCGTCTTCCGCGTCACGCACATCATTGACGGTCAATGACACGCCATCGAGCGAAATCGAGCCCTTCTGGGCAATTGCGGGGGCCAGAGCGCGATCGACACGCACGCCGATTCGCGTGGAATCCCCGTCCTCGCAGACCCCAACGACCTCGCCGACGCTATCGACATGTCCGGTGACGATATGGCCGCCAAGCTCGTCGCCCATACGGAGCGGCCGCTCGAGGTTCAGGCGCGCCCCTTCGCGCCACATGTCCGCCGCCGTCCGTGAGATGGTCTCGGCGGAGACGTCGACGGCAAACCAGTCGCCGCCCTTGTCGACTACGGTAAGGCAAACGCCCGAACAGGCGATCGATGCGCCAAGATCGACGGTCGTAAGGTCGTATGCAGTCTTGACCTGTAGGCGAAGGTCCCCGCGTTGCTCTGAGCTGACCACTTCGCCGACGTCGGTTACGATCCCTGTGAACATGCCCGCCGCTTAAGCCTCGCGTAACCGCTCGTAAACTTCGAGACGGTCGATGCCGAGCGAGCGGCCGTCGCTGATCCGCCAG
>Ga0307409_100001354_pt1 | contig 11926 bp, 10 predicted proteins | sample 322Ometagenome_2_FD_203888 | JGI IMG/M metagenome (GOLD analysis project Ga0307409, IMG submission 203888) | Maize rhizosphere microbial communities from greenhouse at UC Davis, California, United States - 322HYB-O-2 | ecosystem: Host-associated > Plants > Roots > Rhizosphere > Soil | place...
GTAGTCGCGGAACCGCTGACCGGGTCCGCCGTCCTGCCAGGTGGGGTCGCCGGATGACAGACTCCGCGTATGTACGTCGGCGAGACCGTCCCGGGCGACGATGGATTCCAGTCGTTCGTGGAGCTGTTCGACCGGTACCGGGCGCACTATGGGCAGTCGGTGGACCACGACCGGAGCCGGGCCTGGCTGACCGAGGCGACCACCACCGGCCCGATGCGCGCCTTTCTCGCCCGAGTAGATGGGGTAACGGCTGGCATCTGCCTGATCGCGATCTGCCCGGCGTCGCTGACCCTCGGGGAGTTCTGGATGGTCCGCGACCTATTCGTCGATCCGCGCTGGCGACGCACCGGCGTGGCCCGGGCACTACTCGACGCGGTCGGTACCACGGCCCGACAACGCGGCGCACTGCGGCTGACGGTGCAGACCGAGGAAGACAACGCCGCGGCACTGCAACTGTACGAGCGGTACGGGTTCGGTCCGGTGACGGGACTGCGGCTCCTCATGCTGGACCTGGCGCCGAGTAGAGATCAATGATGCCTGCTGGATGGTACCGAGCGCTGGTCGGGTGCGGCTATCGCTGAGGGCGCCGTCGGTGTGGCGCAGCCGCGTTCACCCCGATGGCCGGATCTGGTGCTTGGCTCGGAACCGGTTGACGTCGGTGGTGCCTGCTCGTGGGAGGCCGTCGTAGACGGTCAAGATGGTCTCTCCGATCTGGACGGTCACACCTGTGCGGGCGTGGACCCGGGCGACGTGGACCTTCTGCGTGCGGCGCCCGCCCAGTTTCGTCGATGACGTGCAGCAGGATGCCATCCAGGCGGATGCGCACACGTTGCCCGGCCAGGGGCGAGCCGACGCCGATCTGTCGGCCGCCGATGGTGACGCCGCCAGCTTGCCCGCCTGAGGTGATCCCGCGCCTAGATCTCCGTTCTTACCTGCTCGATTTGCTGCACGATGGCGTGGGCAGCGTGTGCCTGGGCGATGGCGTGCGCCTCGTCGAGTATCGCGAACGCGTCTGCGCGGCGGTCTTGGGCGGCAGCGATGTAGGCGAGCCCGACCATGTTGGCGGCCACGCCCGGAAGGGCTCCGACCTCCCGGCGTAGCCGGGAGGACTCCTCCAGCCGCTCGCGCGCTTCGTCCAGCCGACCGGCCGTGTGTGCCGCGATGCCCAAGTGCCGCAGCGCCTCGGACTGGACCGCCTTATCGCCGACGTGCGCCGCCAGCTCGCAGGACCGCTCCAGGTCCGGAACCGCGGTCGCGTCGTCACGCCGGATGACCTGATGCAGGCAGCCGATCCAGAACAACGCCTCGGCCTCGCCGCGCACGTCGCCCAGCGCCCGGTACAGCTCGATCGCGCGCTGAAACAACGGCAGTTCGGTCGGGTCTTCGACGGGTGACGGGCCGGCGCTGGCGCGCGCGTTGAGAAACCGTGCATGCAGGATCCGTCCACGGGCCAGTGCCGTGTCGGCCTCCACCGCGTCCAGGCCCCGTTCGGCGTCGGTCAGCATGCTGGCATCGCCGCTGAACACGGCCCGTTCATAAACGATCTTGGCCCGTTCGATCCGATCTTCGGCGCTCATCGCCGCCCCCGTCCTGGCATCGCCAGCGCGTGCCGGATCAGCAGTCTAGTACCGCATCCCGGCTTCATGGCGTAGATGCTGGTTGATGGTCGCACGCACGGGCCACCGGCTCGTCGCCTCGAAGTGCGCGCTCGTCCGAAGTGCTTGCGCAGCCCGGGTCAGCGACCTTGCCCCTAAGTTTGGGCACCTGAAGCGGCAGCCGACCTGGCAGCGGCCACCAGGTTGTGCTTGCGCTGGTAGAGTTCGACGGCCTCGGCGCTGACCGGTTGGGCCTGGTCATGGCGACCGGCAGCGAGCAGGATCTCGGCGAGGCTGTGCAGGAGGCTGGCCCGAAGGTTGAGCATGTCGTCGGGGACCAGTTTGACAGCGTCGCGGGCGAGCCGCTCGGCCCGCTGGTGGCGCCCTCGACCCAGATCGACTCGGGCCCGGGCAGCACCGGCCAGCGCCTGCGCCGTCACGCTTTCGGCGGGCGCCTGATCGGTTGCCAGTGTCGCGGCCTGCGCGGCTTCGTCGGAGGCACCTTGCGCCGAAAGCAGGAGCGACAGCTCGGCTGCGATCTGCGCGGCCTGCTCTCTGTCTCCGATCCTGCGAGCGATATCGAGCGCTGGCCGCAGCGCACGTTCTGCGGCCTCTGGGTTGCCGGCCAGGATCTCCACTCCCGCCGTGCGGAGCCCGACGAACAGGTGTGGCCGGGGGAGGCGAAAGCGCTCCCGCAGCACATGTTGTGCGCGCGCGACCAGCTCGCGCGCCCGATCGAAGTTGCCGAGCATGGCGTGGAAGTGACCGATGGCGGCGATCACGCCGATGTGTTCCGGCGCCCCGGCGTCGACGAGTTCCTCGCAGGCCCGCAGGCACACAGGGACGGGCGTCGGCCCGGCCAGCAATGCGAACACGACCCACCACGGCGCCCCCAACAGCTCGCGTAGGTCCTCGGACTGGCGGGCGTGCAGCATTCCGCGGCGGGCCGTCTCCTCTAGTTCGGGGATTCGACCGGCCCGCAGGTGCACGGACGAGAGAATGTAGTACGCCTGGGAGATCCTCACCTCGTCGCCCTCGTCGCGGAAGGCCGCCAGGGCGGCCTCGGTCTGCTGCCGGATCACCTCCAGGCTGATTGGGTCGGGGCCGGTGATCAGGCGGAACCGCGTGTGCTCCAAGCGAACCCCGCGTCTGTAGCGGTCGTCGCCATCAACCTCTTCGAGCAGCTCGGCAAAGGCGACCTCGGCCTCCTCCGGCCGCCCCATGACCGGGTATGCCTCGGTGAGCCGGCGCAGCACCGTGGGCCGCTGGCCGTGGCCCGGCGGCAGCAGAGCTTTCGCGCGGGAGAGCAGGTTCTCCGCGGCCGGCACGTCGAACCGGCCATAGGCGCGTAGCCCCGCGCTGGCCAACCGCTGCCCGGCCCGTCGGGCCAGCGCCAGACCGGTGGCATCAACCGGTCCAAGGTCGCGGCGGTGAACGTAGGCCTGCTCCAGGTGGTGGCCGATGAGTTCGTCGGTGTCTCCGGCCTGCTCGCTTAGCTTGCTCTCGAGCCAGTCCGCGAACCGTTCGTGCAGCTTCGAGCGGTCCTGGTGAGTCAGGCTGCGGTACGCGGCCATCTGGATGAGGACGTGGCGGAAGCGGAATGCCGTTGCGGGTGGGCTGACGCCGACGATGGGCGTCACCAGCTCCTTCGCCGCCAGGGTTTCGAGGTGCCGGTCGACGAACGGGACGCCCTGGTGGGCAACCAGTGCGGCCAGCACCTCCGCCGAGAAGTCGAGTCCGATGATCGATGCGCAGCGCAGTAGGTCCTGTTCGGCCGGTCCCAGCCGATCGAGGCGAGTCGTCAGGAGCGCCTGCACGGTTGGTGGAATGGAAAGCTCGAGGTCGTCCCGCAGCGCTGCGAGCAGCTGTTCGAGGAAGAGCGGATTTCCCTGGGCGGCCTCGACCACACGCGTCACTGCCTCGGGAGGCAATGCCCGGCCGAAGAGTCGGTTGGTGAGCAGGCGGTGGCTGTCGTCGGGGTCGAGGGGATCGAGCGGCACGGTCACGGCCTCGTCCACCTCGTCGGCCCAGCCGGTGCGCCGCTCGCGGAGCTCGGGTCGGGCCAGGCAGAGCAGTATCAGCGGCTGCCGGACCAAGCGTGGGAGGTTTTCGAGTAGGTCGAGGAGCGTGGGCTGCGCCCAGTGAAGGTCCTCGATGATGATCACGAGCGGGTTCCGCCGTGCCATGGCCTCCAACCACCGCCGCAGCGCGCCGAACAGCCTGCTCGGATCTGTAGGCTGGTCGACCAGACCCACCCCGCTGGCTACCACGGCGGCGGTGGAGCGGGGGTCAGGGTCGTCGGCGAGCAGCTCGGTCAGGCCCTCCAGCGGTGACCCGTGGCTGAGCTGTTGGAGGATCTCACGCAGCGGCCAGAACGTGATCCCGTCGCCGTACGGGGGGCAATGCCCGGTGACCACCCGGGCTGCGGGTTCGACGCTCCTGGCGAACTCCCGTGCCAGCCGCGACTTACCGACGCCGGCCTCGCCGATGACGGTGACGAGCGCCGCGCGACGCTTCTGGACCGCGCGGTCGAGGACGCCGCGCAGCCGTTCCAGCTCGTTCCGGCGCCCGACGTAGGGCGTGTCGGTCGGGACACTCGCACGCATCGGCCGGACATCTACCAGCCGCCAAGCACCCCCGGACCCGACAAGGTGGTCCACCACCGCCGCGGTCACGGGTTCGACAACGCCTGCGTCACCCACCAGACGCCGGGTGAGCCCGCCCAGCAGGATCTCGCCTTCCCCCGCCGCCTGCTGCAGGCGGGCCGCCAGGGCCACCGGCGGACCCGAGGTCGATGTCGCCCCCGAGGTGGGATCGCCGACGACGACCTCGCCCGTGCCGATACCGATCCGAGCGGCCAGCCGCAGGCCGTGGGCGCGCTCCGCCGAAGCGTTCGCCGCGGTAAGGTGGTCACGCAGCTCAAGCCCGGCCCGCACGGCCCGCAGCGCGTCGTCCTCATGCGCCACCGGCACTCCGAACACCGCGACGACGACGTCCCCGATGAAGCCTTGCACGGTTGCTCCATGCCGACCGAGCACCTCGACAGCGACGCTGTAGGCCTGCCGGACCACAAGGTGCACGGCCTCGGGATCCGCGACGGCGGTGGCCCCAGCGGCAGCCGGCCCCGACAGATCGGCGAACAGGACCGTGACCGTTCGACGACCAGCCGCCAACCAACGGCTGGTGCTGGGCGGCACAACCGCGTTCGCCGCCAGCTCGCGGTCATCGAGCTCCGTCAACTCGAGGGCAGGCTCATGCGCGAGGATTGCCCGCTGAAGCCGCTGCAGCGGCGGACCGGGCTCGACGCCGAGCTGTTCGACCAGCAGCTGCCTCGTCACCCGAAACAGCTTGAGGGCCTCCACCTGACGCCCACACCGGTACAGCGCCAGCATGAGCTGCGCGCGAAACCGCTCCCGCAGAGGATGATCGGCTATCAGACGCTCGAGCTCCGCCACCAGCTCGGCCCGCCCGCCGAGTGCCAGGTCCGCGTCGACGCGCTCCTCAAGTGCGGTCAGGCGCAGCTCCTCCAACTCCGCGATCGCCGCCTGCGCGAACGGCTCGTAGGCGAACTCGTGCAGCGCCGGACCCCGCCACAGCCCCAATGCCCCACGCAGCCGAGTGGCCCTTTCGAAGGCCGGGCCCGCCGTCGCCTCCGCCACAAGACGACGGAACCGGTTGGCATCGACCTGGTCGGAATCGATGGCCAGTACATATCCCGGGGGGCGTGTCTGCAGGACCGGCGGCACCTGGCCGTGCTCCCGCGGCTCGAGCCGCTTCCGCAGCGTGGACACCAGGCCATGCAAAGCCTTGGCGGCCGTCGGCGGTGGCGCCGTCCCCCACAGCAGGTCGATCAGCCGATCCGAGGAGACGACTTCGCCCGCACGGAGCACCAGCAGACCCAGCAAGGAGCGGCCGCGTCCCCGCGGCAGGAGGACGCGGCGGTCACGGTCCACGACCTCAAGCCTGCCCAGGATGCGAAACTGCATGATGCCCTCCCGCTGACTATGCCAGGGTCGCATCAGCGATCTCACGGGCGGCCTCGCCCGATCGACGGAGCCGTTACCCATCACTTACCGGGCTGGTGGACTCTGGGGACATCCAGACCCGAGGAGGACGATCATGGCCCAGCCGCTCATCTTCATCAACACCTACACAATCAAGCCGGGCAAGGAGGAGGCGTACAAGAACGCCCACCAGCAGGTCGCCGACATCGTGGAGGCCAAGGAGCCCAAGATGCTGTACTTCGCGCTACACGTCAGCGAGGACGGCTCCAAGGCCACCACCGTCCAGGTCCACGCCGACGCCGAGAACCTCGGCTACCACATGAGCGTGATTCAGGACCTCGTCCGCGCCGCCTACGAGTACATCGACCATTCGAACACGGCGATCAGGATCTTCGGCTCCCCGACCGCAGAAGTCCTAGATCAAATGCGCCAGCTCGCCGGATCAGGAGTCTCGGTCACGGTTAGCCCGGCCGCCCTGGGCTTTGACCGTTTCGGGAACGCCTGACGTCGCGACGCGGGCTGCGATGCGGGCGGCTGAACCGATCGACCATGCCGGCCACGCCCAGCTCGCGGTAGCGCCGCGCCAATGGGACCGCCGTGGTCGGGCTGACCTGGAACCGTTCGGCCGCCCGCCGCAGCGGCCCACCGTCATCGACGACACACCGGGCCAGCCGCAATCGGCCCGTCTCGGTCAGCGGGACGTCAGCGTGGGCACGAGGACCTCTTGGTGGCAGAACGAGTCGGGTGCGCGCGGTGTGTGACGGAACCGGGCGGAAGTCGTGGTGGACATTGACGGGGGAACGCTGCGGTATGCACCATGAACCCTGTGTCCACTTCGGAGCGATGGCGGCCCACCTGGCGTATCGCCCTCGCCGCCATGGGGCTCGCCTTGGATCTGGCGCTCGTGTTGGCCGGGTACCCGTGGTTCGACCGACCGGAGGCGTCCACCTTCATCGCCATCCCGGTGATCGCCCTGTTCTTCTGGATGCCGGCCGGTGTGTGGGTCCTGCTCGCCCGTACCCGGGAATGGGGGCCAGCTACCGGCGTCACCCTGGTCATGATGGGCGCCGGTGCGATCATCGCGGCGTGGTGGCCGCCCGTCGACTGGACCATCCCGCTTGGCCTGCACATCGCGCTCGCATATCCACTCCTCGCTGCCGTGGTCGTCGCGGCGGCGGCCCGGATGGATGCACGCCGCGGCGGACGCAGACCGGGCGCACTGCGACAGGTCGCCGCGTACCTGCTCCTCGCCGCGCAGCTGGCACCCGCGGGCCTGTTCGGCGTCCTGGCCGGACTCGCTCACGGGGACCTGCGCAACCCGGTGCCCGAGGGGCAAGCGCCCGCGCGGAGTGAGCTGCTGCCGCTGCCAGTCGGCCTGGTCGTCGTCTCCGAGGAGCGGGGCGGCGGATCGCAGTCGGACGGCATCACATTCGAGGTCGAGGCGACCGATGGGGCGTCAACGCCGGAGGTCCTGGACCGGCTGCGCGATCATCTGCGGCGCACGAAGAGCTGGCGGCTCCATCCGCCGCTCAATCCGGCAACCGATCTCGGTGATGACTGCCGGCCTCTCACCCTCTATCTTGTGCGTCTCGGCGACATCTGTGTCTGGGGGATGGTTGACCGGGACTCGGGACGCGTGCACGTCAACTTCAACGCCTCGATCCTATGAGCGGCCTGCCGGTGCCTCCGATCGCTCGACGCCTTACGGAGCGCGGTATCCGCTTGAATACCGGCTCCTCGATGAGCAACTTGGCGGACTTCTACCGCGAGTTCCCCAGATACGATCCGAAGGCAGGGTTCCCCACCGACCCGGGGGTACGTGACGGAATATGCCTCGCGGGTCGGCGGCATTGCTTCATCGACGCGACGGGAAACGTCTACCCGTATTTGGCCTTCAAGGCCGCCTCCGACCGGAGCTGAGCTCGTGCGTGGCCAGTCGTCCCGGCGCCGGATCAACGCGGGCGATCAGCTCCCGACGCCAGCGTGGCAACGTCGACGCCTTGCCTCTGCTGGTGCACGCGCACGGCAGGATCCCGTGGCGGTGGTGCCTGTGCCGCGCACAAGTGATCGGCGGTTTGCCGGCGTGATAACTGGCGATACGGTGTCCATGGGCTCGTTCGTGTTCCGCGCCGAGCTGGGACTTCGGCCCGAGCTTCCGGTACACGGTGGTCATCTTCGTGGTATTCGTGCTCGGCTATGGCGCCGGTCTGGTGTATACGGTCGTGACACACCGTGGACCACCATGGTGGTTTCTAGTGCTCGGCTTGGTGGGTTTGGCGGTGATAGGCGTCGCACTCTCCAGCCGCCTGGCTCGGGCGGCGTCGTTCGACGGCCGGACGTTGCGGGTGAGCACGCTGCGCGGCGAGCGTGCCATCGACGTTGAGGAGATCGACTTGGTTGGCTGGTACGGCCGCGGGATTGGCCTCGGCGCCTTCACCACAGTTCAGACTCGCCAAGGCTCGGTGGCAGTCCCGTCGTCCCCCGGCGCCGATCTTCTGCGCAGGCTGAAGCAGGCAACGAGGGATCGGCCGGACCGTCCGCCTGGCTGACGGCGCTCGCCACGATCATCGGCGTGGTGGGCGAGACATCCGCCGCGACGAGTGCGTGCCGGCTCGGGCGGACGGGCTGCTGCCGGCCTCGGGACGGTGACGAGGCCACCGCGATGGCCGGCGTGCTCCATGCTGGACGGACCTGCGCTGCCCGCCGCGGTCCTGGTCGCGCTCGCCCAGCACGCGTTCTGACCGCCATCGTGTGCGGTCGGCGGCCGACCTGCGACCACGTTGCGATGCCGGCGTCGATGCTGGACGTGTGCCGATCCTCGGTGCGAAGACAGGAGGTCGCTGTGCATCGCAGTAGGACGGGCAGGTCCGCGCCCATCGTCGGCCACGGGGGACGGCTCACGGTGCTCATGGCCGTGGTGGTGGCCGTGCTGTCGGGGTACGGGATCGCCTCGGCCGGGAGCCAGGCTGTGGCCGCGGCCGCGGCCCAGGTCCAGGCGGACTTCAACGGTGACGGCCTGGCGGATCTGGCCATCGGCGTCCCGAACGAGGACGTCGGCACCGCGGCCGGTGCCGGTGTGGTCCAGGTGCTGTACAGCAATTCGGTGGGGTTGACCGGCACCGGTAGCCAACTCTTCCAGCAGGGCGCCGGGGGTCTCGGCGGCACGCCCGAGGCGGGGGACGGTTTCGGCCTCGTGCTCAGCACCGGTGACTTCAACGGCGACGGCCGCACCGACCTGGCCATCGGCGTGCCGTTCGAGGACGTCGGCACCGTCGACACCGCGGGCGTCGTCCAGGTGTTGTACGGCGGCACGAGCGGGTTGACGGGTATCGGCAGCCAGGTGTTGCAGCAGGGCGCCGGCGGTCTCAGCGAGACGCCGCACGCCGGCGACCTGTTCGGCGAGGCGCTCGCGGCCGGCGACTTCAACGGTGATGGCCGGGCCGATCTCGCCATCGGCGCACCGGGCGAGGTGCGCGCCGGACGGGAGCATGCCGGCGCGGTCCAGGTCCTCAGGGGTACGTCGACCGGCCTGACCGGCATGCCCGCCCTGTACCAGCAGGGGAACAACGGCGTCGGGGACTTCCCCGAGGCGGGCGACCTGTTCGGGTACAAGCTGGCGGCGGCCGACTTCAACGGCGATGCCCGGGCCGACCTCGCGATCGGTCTGTACGCGGAGGACGTCGGCGACGACCCGCTCCAGGACTCCGGACAGGTGCACGTGCTGTATGGCAGCCCGACCGGCCTGGTCGGAACCGGCAGCCAGGTGTTCCGCCAGGGTACCGGCGGGCTGCTCGGCGTACCGCAGCCCGGCGATTACTTCGGCCGGTCGCTGGCCGCCGGGGACTACAACGGTGACGGCCGCGCCGACCTCGCCGTCGGCGTGCCGTTCCAGTTCGTGGGCGGGAGCGACGGTGCCGGCGAGGTGCAGGTGCTCTACGGTGGCACGGGCGGGCTGAGCGGCAACGGTGACCAGCTCTTCACCCAGGCCACCGACGGAGTCCTCGGGGACCCGGAGGCCGACGACGGGTTCGGCTTGGCCCTCGCCGCCGGCGACTTCGACGCCGACGGCCGCGCGGATCTGGCTATTGGCGTGCCGTTCGAACACATCGACGGCTTCCAGGACGCCGGCGTCGTCCAGGTGCTGTACGGCTCGGCCAGCGGCGTGGCCACGCCTCGCAACCAGTTGATCCGGCAGGGTTCCAACGAGACCCCGGGCACACCGGAGGACTTCGACTACTTCGGCTGGGCGCTCACCGCCGGCCGCTTCAACGCCGGCCTCGAGTGGGACCTCGCGGTCAGCGTCATCGGCGACACCGTGGGAAGCGTCGACTCCGCGGGCTCGGTGTACGCCTTCCACGGCTCGTCCGTCGCGCTGCTCACCGGCCCGAACACCCGGGTGTTCAATCAGGCCACCGGTGGAGTGGCCGGCACGCCGGAGACCAGTGACAGCTTCGGCTGGGCGGTCGCCTCCTCCGGATGACGCCTCACGATCCGCTGGCGCTCGGAACCGGTACCTTGTCCACTGTGTCCTCTCCGCTCCCGCATGCCCAGTGAAAGCCACACTCCAGGGTGGGCAGCCCCATTGAGCCGGGCACCTCCGGCCAGACCCGTCAGGTCGTGACCGTTGACCCGTTAGACAAGTAGTTTCCCTGCGCAGACCGATACCGGCCCGCCTCAGGCCAAAGGCGCGTACCACTGCGCGCCGGTGAGCAGGATCCGGGTGGCCTGGTTCCGGTTCCACTCGACCCGCATGCCATGTTTGCGAAGCACCGGAAAGACGATTTCATCCAGCAGGCGCTCCACGTCGGCCCGGTACCAGGCCCGCTGCTCGGCCTCTGAAAGGGCGTCATAGGCGGCCTTGTCGAAGTCCGCGTCCGGATAGGCGCCGTAGCCGAGGTACACCGACCCATCCGGGCTGGAGACCAGTGACTCGGTGTCCTGCTGGTGGAACCACAGGTACCCGTGCCAGTGCCGGGACTCGTCACGCTCATCGTGGATCTCGGCGGCGGCACAGTTGCCGCAGCAGGCGAAGTTCTCCCTCGCCAGCACGCCGAGCTCGTTGAGCTCAGCGAAGGCGAGGCTCAGATTGCTTCGCACGGCGCCCCATCCGCGCTGCTGGGCCCGCCGGAATTCGAGCGCCTTGTCGTAGGCCGAAGCGAGCTCCTCATCGGTGACGCCGTGGCGCTCCTCATCGTCGTCGAGGTAGTCCACGAACGCTGCGGCGTCGTCCTCGCCCCGCACGACCCAAGCCCAGATCTCATCCTCGATCTCGGTGCGAGCCGGCTCCGTGACCTGCTCGGGCAGAAACCTGACGCCCTCAGGACGATCGTTGTAGACCCATCCGCTCACTCGACGATCATTACACAAGCGTCCGGCGCGGGGGGAGGCCGAGCGTCTCCGCGGGTCGACGGCCCGGAAGACTGTCGGGGTGCCGTTGCGGCCGGTTCACATGCCGTTTCGGTTCGCCTTCCATGCCTGGTCAACCCCGAGGCAAGCGATCATCGCTGTGCCGTCGCCGTTAATGAACAGCTGGAAGTGGTACGGCGGGTCATCGGTGTCCACCGCCCCGAGTCGTACCAGTCCATCGCCCCGATCACGCAGCGCCGTCACCGCTTCGGCGAACCCCAGCGTCGGGATCCCACGCTGTCGGATGCGCCGCTCGCGCCGGGCATAGGTCGTCGCGAGTTCGGACGCCGGCTGGGTCGAATCGGTGACCCAGAACCGGGCACCGTCGAGAACCGCACCCCGGCATGCGGCGAAGGCCTCGCCTTCGCAATCCAAGATCCGAGCCAAGTGATCCCGGTCCACCTTCGGGAACCTACTCCGCTCGATCGAACTCAGCGAAGTCGAAGCGCAAGCTGCGGCTCGCGTGACGACGCGCCGGTAAGCTGCCCCGCGGCACGCCTGGCTCGACGAGACCACCGTGCAGGCCGACCGGCAGATTGCCGGCCGGTCCGCAACGTAGCGTCCGGCCGGAACGTGTAGTCCACGATGAGGGACTTCGACGAGTTCTACGCGGCGCACTATGCCGACCTCGCCGTGCAGGTCTACGCCTACTTCGGCGACCGGCACGAGGCGCAGGACGTCGTACAGGACGCCTTCTGCCGCGCCCTCGCCGGTTGGGCGCGGATCAGCGCGTACGACGACCCGCACCAGTGGGTGCGCCGGGTCGCGTGGAATCTCGCGACCAGCCGTTGGCGGCGCATCCGTACGGCGCGCGCGTTCCAGAGCCGCCAGCGCGGTGAGCCGATCGCGGACGGCCCGGGGCCCGATCGCGTCGCGCTCATCGACGCGTTGGCCACGCTGCCCGCCAAGCACCGGCGGGCG
>Ga0307409_100001356_pt1 | contig 11918 bp, 9 predicted proteins | sample 322Ometagenome_2_FD_203888 | JGI IMG/M metagenome (GOLD analysis project Ga0307409, IMG submission 203888) | Maize rhizosphere microbial communities from greenhouse at UC Davis, California, United States - 322HYB-O-2 | ecosystem: Host-associated > Plants > Roots > Rhizosphere > Soil | place...
GGGCGCCGCGGGCGCGAGCTCCGGCACGGCGGCCGGCGGGACCGGCCTGCTGGCCTCGTTCGGCGGCATCAGCGCCGCCAAGCTGGCCGTCGCGGCCACGCTCGGCACGGGTGCGCTGATCGGCGGCGGCGTGGCCGTCGAGCGCGCGGTCACCCACGACTCTGGCGGGACCGACAGCGCCGAGGCAGCCGAGACCGCCCGGCCGAGCGGCGGATCCGCCCACGGCGACCCGAACGCCGGCGCGCCGACTCCGGTCGTGAACGGCGGCGGGTCCGAGGGCAAGTCCGACGAGGGCAAGAAGGACGACGACAAGGGCGGCAAGGGCGACGACGCCAAGGGCGGCAAGGGCGACGACGCCAAGGACGACTCGAAGAGCGACAACGGCAACAGGGCCGGGTCGCGGCACGGCAGCAGCAGCGGTCGCGGCAACGGCACGCGGGGCCACAGCGGCAACGCTCCGGGCGGCTCGCGCGGCAGCAGTGGGAGCGCTCCGGGGCAGACGCGCGGCAACAGCGGCAGCGCCCCCGGCCGCACGCGCGGCAACAGCGGCAGCGCCCCGGCTGCCGGCAACCCGGGCGGCAACGCGCCGCCGCCGCCCACGCCCGGCGAGGGCAACAAGGGCAGCCGCGACAATGCCGCCACGCCGGTCCTTCCGCCGCCCGCCCTGGACGGGAGCAACAAGGGCGGAAGGGCCGACGATGTCGAGAAGATCCTCGCGCCGGTCGCCGCTCTCCCCTCGCCCCAATAGCGGGCGAGCCCCGCGGGAATCGGTTCCGCACGGACCAGCCGTTCCTGTGCCCGTGCCGTGAAGGAGCGCCTTGGCGCCCGACACGAGCGCTGAAGTTGCTGCCGCAACTGTCCGAGGAGTAGCATCGCCCCCGATCACCGTCGAACGGGGAGGAGCCCGCATGAGTGGCACGGTTCGCGTGCGCGTAGACGTCAACGGCGAGACGCGCGAGAACGAGGTTGAGCCGCGCCTGCTCCTCGTCCATTACTTGCGCGACGTGCTCGGGTTAACCGGCACTCACGTCGGCTGTGACACCACCAATTGCGGCGCCTGCACGGTGCACCTGAACGGCGAGTCGGTCAAGAGCTGCACGGTGCTCGCGGCGCAGGCCGACGGCGCCGAGGTCAAGACGATCGAGGGCATGTCGCAGAACGGCGAGCTGCACCCGCTGCAGCAGGCCTTCCACGACAACCACGGGCTTCAGTGCGGCTACTGCACGCCCGGGATGATCATGGCGGCAGCCGACCTCCTGCAGCGCAACCCGAACCCGAGCGAGGAGGAGGTGCGCCACGGGCTCGAGGGCAACCTCTGCCGCTGCACCGGCTACCACAACATCGTCAAGTCGGTCCTGGACGCGGCCGGCAAGACGCAGGGGGTGAGCGCGTGAGCACCGTCGACGACACCACGACCGGCGGCAACGGGTTCGTCGGCCAGGCGATCAAGCGCAAGGAGGACCGGCCGCTCATCACCGGGCGGGGCAACTACGTCGACAACATGCAGCTGCCCGGCATGCAGTGGATGGCTGTGGTGCGCTCTCCGGTCGCGCACGCCGCGATCACCTCGATCGACACCGCCGCGGCCAAGCAGCGCCCCGGCGTCGTCGCCGTCTACACGGCCGACGACCTGGCGGGCAGCGGAATCGCCGAGACCGGCATCCCGATGTTCTGGGCGCCGCCCGGCGTAGAGATCAAGACCCCGGTGCACTTCCCGCTGGCCCGCGGCGAGGTCAAGTTCGCCGGGCAGGCGGTGGCCGTCGTGATCGGCGGCGACCGCTACTCGGTGGTCGATGCCGTCGAGGACGTGCTCGTCGAGTACGACGAGAAGCCGGTCGTCATCGACCCGGAGGCGGCGCTCCAGGACGGCGCGCCGCTGGTCCACGAGGACTTCGGCACCAACAAGACCCACGACTGGTCGATCGACGGCGGCGACGCGGACGGCGCGCTCGCCGAGGCCGACGTGGTCGTCGAGCGCCGGATCGTCAACCACCGCATCTCGGGCGCGCCGATCGAGCCGCGCAGCACGATCGCCGACCCGCGCGGCGACGAGCTGACCATCTACTCGACGACGCAGATCCCCCACATCCTGCGGTTCGCGCTGTCGGGCATCCTGGGCATGCCCGAGGACAAGCTGCGCGTGGTCGCGCCGCACGTGGGCGGTGGCTTCGGAGCGAAGCTGCAGGTCTACGGCGAGGAGATCCTCGTCGCGGCGGCCGCCCGCAAGCTGGGCCGGCCGGTCAAGTGGACCGAGTCGCGCACCGAGCACATGGCCACGTCGCACCACGGCCGCGACCAGATCAACCACGTGAAGATCGGGGCGACCAGCGACGGCAAGATCACCGCGCTCAAGCTGCACACGATCGCGGACGTCGGCGCGTACTTCCAGATCCTCACGCCGTTCATCCCGGAGCTGGGCTTCCCGGTCGCGAACGGGTGCTACGACATCCCGAACGTGAAGCTCGACTTCACCTGCGTGTTCACGAACAAGTTCGCGACCGACGCGATCCGGGGCGCGGGCCGGCCGGAGATCACGCACTTCCTCGAGGTGATGATGGACCAGCTCGCAGCGGCGCTGGGCGTCGACCCGGTCGAGATCCGGCGGCGGAACTTCATCGCCGCGGACGCCTTCCCGTACGAGACCGCACTCGGGATCAACTACGACTCCGGCAACTACCAGGGCACGCTCGACAAGCTGCTGACGCACGTCGACATGCAGGCGTTCCGCCAGGAGCAGGAGCAGATGCGCGCGCAGGGCAAGTACCGCGGCATCGGCCTGTCGACCTACGTCGAGGTCTGCGGCCTGGCGCCGTCGCGCGCGGTGGGGCCGCAGGGCGTCGGCCTGCAGGCGGCGTTCTGGGAGTCGGCGGTGGTGCGCGTCACGCCGAGCGGTTCGGCGATCGTGTTCTCGGGCGCATCGCCGCACGGCCAGGGGCTCGACACGAGCTACGCACAGATCGCGGCCGACCGGCTGGGCATCGACGTGCAGAACGTCGAGGTCCTGCACGGCGACACCAACCAGGGCCCCTTCGGCTGGGGCACCTACGGCTCGCGCTCACTGGCCGTGGGCGGCGAGGCCATCGCCCGCGCGGCCAACAAGGTGCAGGACAAGGCCAAGCGCATCTGCGCGGCGCTGCTCGAGGCCGCGCCGGAGGACATCGAGCTGGTCGACGGGAAGTTCCAGGTGAAGGGCTCCCCGGACAAGTCGATGACGATGGCCGAGATCTCGGGGGCGGCGCACATCCCGCCCAACGAGCTGCCGGCGGACTTCGAGCCGGGGCTCGACGAGACGTCGTTCTACGACCCGGAGAACTTCGTCTTCCCGTTCGGCGCGCACGCGTGCGTGGTCGACGTGGACGCAGAGTCGGGCAAGGTCGACATCGTGCGCTGGGTAGCCGTCGACGACTGCGGCCCGGCGATCAACCCGATGCTGATCGACGGCCAGGTGCACGGCGGCATCACGCACGGCATCGGGCAGGCGCTGTTCGAGCAGATCGTCTACGACGAGAACGGCCAGCTCGTGACCGGCACCTTCGTGGACTACGCGCTGCCCACCGCGGCCGAGCTGCCGTCGTACGAGACCGACCGCCAGGAGACGCGGTCGCCCGTCAACCAGCTCGGCGTCAAAGGCGTCGGCGAGGCCGGGACGATCGCGGCATCGCCCGCCGTGGTGAACGCCGTGATCGACGCCCTGCGCCCGCTCGGCGTCGACTACATCGACATGCCGCTCACGCCGCTGCGGGTGTGGGAGACGATCCAGGCCGCGCAGGGCCCGGGCGACGGCGCGCCGCTCACCGAGCAGGGCGCCGAGCTCGACGAGCACGGCCGCGGCTCGGCCGGCTCCGGGCCTACCGCGCCCGAGGAAGGAGGTGCGGCGTGATCCCGCCTGAATTCGACTACGCGGCCCCGGCCTCGCTCGAGGAGGCGATCAGCCTGCTGCAGCAGCACGACGACGCCAAGCTGATCGCCGGCGGGCACTCGCTGCTGCCGCTGATGAAGCTGCGATTCGCGTCGCCGGAGATGCTCGTGGACTTGAAGAACGTGCCCGGGCTGACCGGCATCGAGAACGGGTCCGGTTTGAAGATCGGCGCGCGCACCCGGCACGTCGAGCTCCAGGAGGGCAGCTACGGCCTGCTGACCGAGGCGGCCAAGCACATCGCCGACCAGCAGGTGCGCAACCGAGGCACGATCGGCGGATCGATGGCGCACGGCGATCCGGCGTCGGACCTGCCCGCGGTCATCCTGGCGATGGACGGCACGATCACCGCCCAGGGCCCGAACGGCGAGCGACAGATCGCCGCGTCCGAGATGTGGCAGGACTACCTGACGACCGCGCTCGCCGACGACGAGGTGGTCACCTCGATCCACGTCCCCTCGTACGAGGGCTACGGCCACGCGTACCTGAAGTTCACGCGCCGGGCCGAGGACTGGGCGATGGTCGGCGTGGCGGCGCTCGTGAAGGTCGAGGGGGGCACGTTCTCGGACGTCCGCGTCGGGCTCACGCACATGGGCCAGACGCCGCTGCGGGCGACCGCGGTGGAGCAAGCCCTGACCGGCCAGCCGGCCAGCGCCGAGGCGATCGCCGCCGCCGCCGAGAACGCGGACCAGGGCACGGATCCACCCGGCGACCTGAACGCGACGCCCGACTACAAGCGCCACCTGGCGCGGGTGATGGTGCGGCGCGCCGTTGCGCAGGCGGCCGGTCTCTAGTCTCGGATACGTGGAGGAGCAGAGCAGCAGTTCCGCGTTCGCCGACGTAGAGGCGGTGCAGGCGGCGCTGGCGGACCAGCGCTACCTGGCCGACCGGGCGTTGGCGACGTCGATCTACCTGGCCACCGTGCTCGGGCAGCCGCTGCTGCTCGAGGGCGAGGCCGGCGTGGGCAAGACCGAGGTGGCCAAGGCGCTGTCCGCGGCGACCGGCTCGCTGCTGATCCGCCTGCAGTGCCACGAGGGCATGGACCTGCACCACGCGCTCTACGACTGGGACTACTCGCGCCAGCTCCTGGCCATCCGCGGCGAGACCGGCGCCGACCTGTACGGCCGCGAGTTCCTGCTGCGCCGGCCGCTGCTCGAGGCGCTCGAGCACGACGGTCCGGTGGTGTTGCTGATCGACGAGGTCGATCGTGCCGACGACGAGTTCGAGGCGTTCCTGCTCGAGTTCCTGTCGGACTTCCAGGTGACGATCCCCGAGCTCGGGACGATCACGGCGAACGGCAAGCCGCTGGTCGTCCTGACCTCGAACCGGACCCGGGAGCTGCACGACGCTTTGAAACGGCGTTGCCTCTACCACTGGATCGACTACCCCGATCCCGAGCGCGAGGCGGCGATCGTGCACGCGCGCGTGCCGGGCGTGCCCGACCAGGTGGCCGACCGCGTGTGCGCGGCGGTCGAGCGCCTGCGCGGACAGCCGCTCTACAAGCTGCCGGGGGTGGGCGAGACGATCGCATGGGCGCAGGCGTTGCTCGCGCTCGACGATGCGGACCTGGAGGCGACGCTGGGCGTGGCGCTCAAGGTGCGCGAGGACATCGACAGGGTCCGGGGCGATGGAGTTCTCCAGGGTGTCTGAGACATCACGCCAGCCACTCGGCGCCGGGGTCATGCGGCGCCTGGGCCTGCTGGCCGCGTCGCTGCGCGCGGGCGGCGTGCGCGTGGGCGTCGGCGAGCTGCTGGCCGCCCACCGCGCGCTGGTGGCGGTCGATCCGTCCTCGCGGAGTGATGCGTACAACGCATTGCGCACCGTGCTCTGCTCCCGCAAGGAAGACCTGGAGGTGTTCGACGCCGCGTTCGTCGAGGCGTTCGGCGAAGCCTGGGAGGAGGAGGTCCCGCGCACCGAGCTGCCCTCGGACATGGACCTGTCCCGGCTGGTGCTGCCGAAGACGCCGCCGGTGCCGCCGGAGGGGCCACCGAACCGTGAGCCCACCGACCTCGACCCGCGCCCGTCGGCGTGGAGCGACATCGAGCTGCTGCGCGAGAAGGACTTCGCCGAGTACACCGCCGCGGAGCTCGAGCTGGCCCGCCGGCTGATCGCGCGGCTCGCCACGCGCTCGCCGCAGAAGCCGTCGCGGCGCACCAAGCCCGCACAGCGGCGCGGCCCGCGCCCGGCCGGCGCCCGCCACGACCTGCGCCGCACGATGCGCGCGTCGCTGCGCTACGGCGGCGAGCCGGTCGAACGGCGCTGGCGCGAGCGCACCGAGCGCCCGCGCCCGCTGGTCCTGGTCTGCGACGTGTCGGGGTCGATGGAGTCGTACGCGCGCATGCTCGTGCAGTACATGCAGGCCGCGGTCGCCGCCAGCCGCAAGGTCGAGGCGTTCGCGTTCGGCACGCGCCTCACGCGCATCACCCACGAGCTGCGGGGCAAGGACCCGGACGCGGCGGTCGCGCGCGCGGCCGAGGCGGTCGCCGACTGGTCGGGCGGCACGCGCATCGGCGACTCGCTGTCCACCTTGAATCGCGAGTACGCGCGCAACGTGGGCCGGGGCGCGGTCGTCGTCGTGCTCTCCGACGGCTGGGACCGCGGCGACCCGATCCTGCTCCAGATGGAGATGCAGCGCCTGTCCCGCTGCGCTCACAGCCTGATCTGGCTGAACCCGCTGAAGGCCAGCCCGGACTACGAGCCGCTCACCCGCGGCATGCAGGCGGCGCTGCCCTACGTGGACCACTTCCTGGCCGGCAACTCGATCCGTTCGCTCGAGGAGCTCGCCGACTTGCTCGAAGGAGGGCTCGAATGAGCGATCTGGACGTGCTCGAGGACGTCGACGGCTGGGTGGCCGATGGCCAGTCGGTCGCGCTGGCGACCGTGGTGAACGTCAAGCGGTCGGCCCCGCGGCCGCCCGGCGCGAAGATGGCCGTGTCGTCGGCGGGCCAGGTGTCGGGCGCGGTGTCCGGCGGCTGCGTCGAGGGCGCCGTCGTCGAGGTGGCCGAGGAGGTCATCAAGAACGGCACGCCGCGGCTGTTGCACTTCGGCATCGCCGACTCCGAGGCCTGGGACGTCGGGCTGCCCTGCGGCGGTGAGATCGACGTGTGGGTCGAGCGCTACGAGCCATGAGCCTGCAGTCCGAGTTCAAGGAGATCGCGCAGACCGGCGGCCGGGCCGCGATGGTCACGGTCGTCGCCGGCGACGACGACGTCCTCGGCGCGAAGCTGCTGGTGCGCGCCGACGGCGAGGCGTCGGGGTCGCTGGGGTCGCCGGAGCTCGACGCGCGCGGCGTCGATTACGCCGAGGAGCTCATGTGGGCCGAGCGCAGCGAGCTGCGCGGCGACCTGTTCGTCGACGTCGTGGCACCGCCGCCGCGGCTGATCGTCTTCGGCGCCGTCGACTTCGCCGCAGCCCTCTGCCGGATGGCGAAGGCCGCGGGCTGGCGCCCGTTCGTGGTCGACCCGCGCGGGCGCTTCGCCACCCGCGAGCGCTTTCCCGACGCCGAGGACGTGGTCGTCGCCTGGCCCGAGAAGGCATTCGCCCAGCTAGGCGGGATCGACCGCGCCACCTACATCGCCGTGCTCACGCACGACCCGAAGCTCGACGACGCCGCGCTGACCGCGGCCCTGGCCAGCGAAGCGCCCTACATCGGCGCGATGGGCTCGCGCCGCGCTCAGGAGAAGCGCCGCGAGCGCCTGGTCGCGCTCGGCATCTCCGACGACCAGCTGGCCCGCATCGCCGCGCCGATCGGCCTGGACCTGGGCGGGCTGACCGCCGAGGAGACCGCGCTGTCGATCGTGGCCGAGGTCGTCGCCGTCCGTAACGGGCGCGAGGGCGGCCGCCTGTCGGCAGCGGGCGCCGGGCGCATCCACGAAGTCGGGACCTAGCGCCGTGGTGGCCGGCCTCGTGCTGGCGGCCGGAGCGGGCACGCGGTTCGGCGGGCGCAAGCAGCTGGCCGAGCTCGACGGGAGGCCGCTGCTCGATCACGCGCTGGCCGCGATGGCGAGCGCTCCCGTCGAGCCGGTCACGGTCGTCCTCGGCGCCGACGCCGACGAGATCAGGGCGGCCGTCGACATGCACGGCGCCGAGCCGATCGTCTGCCAGGAGTGGGACGAGGGACAGTCGGCGTCGCTGCGCCTGGGAATCGACGCGCTCGATCGGGCGGGCGCCCAGGCGGTGGTGGTCACGCTGGGCGACCAGCCGCGGATCGCGGCGCGGGCGATCGCGGCGGTCGTCGCAGCACGCGCGCCCGGCGAGGCCGACGCGGTCCGCGCGACCTACGACGGCCGTCCCGGCCACCCGGTGCTGCTCGAGCGCTCGCTGTTCGACGCGGTGCACGACCTGCGCGGCGACACCGGCGCTCGCGCCGTGCTGGGCTCGGCGCGTGTCGTCGACGTGCCCTGCGACGGCCTGGGCGACCCGGCCGACGTCGACACGCCCGACGACCTGAACGCCTGACGCCGTTGCGGTGGCTCGGCGCCCTGCCTAGGCTGGCTCCATGGCCGCCGACTTCGAGCCGGGACAGGTCTTCGCCGGCCATCGCATCGACGCGGTCGTGGGCCGCGGAGGGATGGGCATCGTCTACCGGGCCACCCACCTGGCGCTGGACCGCCCGGTCGCGCTGAAGGTGATGGCGCCCGGGCTGGTCGCCGAGGAGGGCTTCCGCGAGCGCTTCCAGCGCGAGTCGCGGATCGCGGCCTCGCTCGACCACCCGCACATCGTCCCCGTCTACCACGCCGGTGAGCAGGACGGCGTCCTCTACATCACGATGCGCCTGATCGACGGCGTCGACCTGCGCGCGCTGCTTGCGCAGGAGGGGCGCTTCGACGCGAAGCGCGCGGCACAGATCACCGCTCAGGTGGCCTCGGCTCTCGACGCAGCGCACGCGCGCGGCCTCGTCCACCGCGACGTCAAGCCCGCGAACGTGCTGCGCACCCTGCGCGACGGTCACGAGCACGTCTATCTGACCGACTTCGGGCTGACCAAGAGCGCGCGCTCGACCGCGGGCCTGACCGAGAGCGGTGAGTGGGTCGGCACGCTCGACTACATCTCGCCGGAGCAGATCCGCGGGGACGGCGTCGACGCACGCACCGACGTGTACGCGCTCGGCTGTGTGCTGTACCACGAGCTGACCGGGTGCGTGCCGTTCGAGTCGGAGAACTTCGCGGCCAAGGTGTGGGCGCACCTGAACGAGACGCCCAAGGCTCTGCGCGAGGCGGCCCCCGGCACGCCGCCCGCGCTTCCGGAGGTCGTGGCACGGGCGATGGCAAAGGAGCCCGGCGCGCGCTACTCGTCCGCCGGCGAGTTCGCGCAGGCGGTCAGCGACGCGGTGGCGGCCGACGGGGCGACGCGCGTGCGGCAGCGCCCCGCGCCGCCACCCGACTCCCGGGCCGAGCTGGGCCGCACGCCCGTCGACTTCCCGACCGTCACGCAGCGGTCGGAGGGCCCGCCGGACACTGCGCGCTCGCGGTCGAAGACGACGCAGTCATCAGCGCCCCCGCCGGGTTCGCGCCGTCGCCGGTGGCTGATCCGCGGCGGCGTTCTGGCCCTGCTGGTGGTCGCCGCCGTCGTGGGCGGGCTGGCCGCGCGGGGAGGCGGCGGCGACCCGGTCGACCGCGACGACGTCGTCGCCCTGCTCGACCGCTACCAGGCCAACCTGACCAACGAGAATCTCAGCGGCCTCGACGCGCTGCTGTCACCGACCTTCACCCGGGCCAACCTGGCCGACCCGCCCGCCGATCGCGAGGCCGCGCTCGACCAGTACCGGAGGGCGTTCGCGGCCCGGAAGCAGCCGCGGGTGGTTCTCAGCCGGGAGCGGATCGCCACCGGCGAGGACAACGCGACGGTCCGCGCGCAGTTCCTGCGCACGACGCCCGGCCGCCTCGCTCTGGGCGACAGCGGCGCGATCGTCATCACGATGGTCGAGAAGGACGGCCGGCTGCTGATCGACTCGGTCCACAACTACCTCGACCTGATCGTGTCGCCGCCGCGCTTCACGGAGGAGCAGCTGCCCGCGGTCGTCGACGTGGAGGCGACGGTGAGCTCCGGCGGGCGGCGGGTGCGCGTGGCCGGCGGCCGGCACCGGCTGAAGGCCAACACCGGCGCGATCGCGTTCCCGCTCAGCGCCGAGGGCCGGCGGATCGTGCACACGCGCCAGCCGATTCGCGTAGGGGTGGTGTCGCGCTACCGCGGCGGGACCGAGCCGGTGCGTGACGCGTACACCACGGCGTTCGAGCGCTAGAAATCAGCTTGCTGTCGCGGCGCGGGGAGGCGCCTCGCGCGCCGCGCCGGTCTCGGACAGCCCGATCCGCTCGTGCAGGCGGCGCAGCGGCTTCGGCGCCCACCAGTTCCACTTGCCGAGCAACTCCATCAGCGACGGCACGAGCAGCGCCCGGATGATCGTCGCGTCGAGCAGCACCGCGAACGCCGTGCCCAGCCCTACCTGCTTGATGAAGATGATCTGCGACGTGGCGAACGCTCCGATGGCTACGCAGAACAGCACCGCGGCCGCCGTGACGATTCGGCCGGTGCGCTCCAGTCCGACGGCCACGGCCTCGCGGTCGGATGCGCCGCGGTCGCGCGCTTCCTTGATGCGCCCGAGCAGGAAGACTCCGTAGTCGGTGGACAGTCCGAACGCGACCGCGAACAGGACCACCGGCTGGGTCAGGTCGAGCGCGTTCAGCGACTCGTAGTCGAGGACTCCCTCGAGCCGGCCGTCCTGGAAGATCAGGACCAGTAGCCCGAACGCCGCGCTCAGCGTGAGGATGTTCATCACGATGGCCTTGATCGGGAGGATCACCGACCCGGTCATGAGGAACAGCACTGCGAAGGTGGCCAGGGCGACGATCGCCAGCGCGATCGGCAGGTGGTCGGCGATGCTCGCGCGCTGGTCGATGAACTCCGCCGTGCGGCCGCCGACCAGCGTGTCGAACGACGGGTCGAGGCCGCGGATGTCCTGCACGAGCCGCTCGCTCTGGGCGCTGACCTCGTCGCCCCGGGAGACCACGTCGATGCGCGACACCTCGCGCGAGAGCTGGCGGGCCGGCGATACCGCGGCGGCGTCGGGCAGGCGCTTGAGTTCGGCGCGATAGTCGGCGAGCCGTGCCCGGTCGGTCGTCTCGGCGACCACGTACACGGGCGTCGTGCGGTTGGGTGGGAAGTCGCGCTCGAGCGCGTCGTCGACCATCCGGATCTCGCTGCCCGCGGGCAGCACCTTGGGCGACAGCGCGGTGAAGTCGACGCGCAGGAACGGCAGGCCGAGCACGATCATCAGCGTGCCGGCGGCGACAGCGACGCGACCGGGGCGGCGCATGACGAAGCGCGACAGCCGGTACCAGAAGCCGCTCTCGGTGGACCGGGCGTCGGCTTCGCTCGCCCGCTTGAGGCGCTTCGGCGCGAGCGCGTTGACGCGCGTGCCGAGCAGCGCCAGCACGGCGGGCAGCACGACCAGCGCGACGGCCGCGGCGCTGAGCGAGACCATCACGCCGCCCAGACCCATCGAGTACAGGAACTTCTGCGGGAAGACCAGCAGCGAGGCGAGCGCCGCGGCGACAGTCAGCGAGCTGAACAGCACCGTGCGCCCGGCCGTGTTCAGCGTGTTGGCGATCGCCGTCGTGCCCGGCCCATGTTCGGCCAGTTCCTCGCGGTAGCGCGAGACGATGAACAGCGAGTAGTCGATGGCCAGGCCCAGCCCGAGCCCGGTGACCAGGTTCAGCGCGAACACCGAGACGTCGATGCCCTCGGCCGCGATCGTCAGGCCCAGGAACGTGAGCATGATCGACACAGCCCCGACCAGCAGCGGCAGCAGCGCTGCGACCAGGCTGCGGAAGAACCAGAACGAGAGCAGGAACAGGATCGGGAAGGCGAGCAGCTCCGCCCGCTGCAGGTCGTGCTCGACGATCTCGTTGGTCTCGAGCTCGGCGGCCTCCACGCCGCCCACGTCGACGCCGTCGATCTTGTCGAGCTTCGGCTGGAGCCGGTCGGTGGCGTCCTCGCCGCCGCC
>Ga0307409_100001358_pt1 | contig 11916 bp, 6 predicted proteins | sample 322Ometagenome_2_FD_203888 | JGI IMG/M metagenome (GOLD analysis project Ga0307409, IMG submission 203888) | Maize rhizosphere microbial communities from greenhouse at UC Davis, California, United States - 322HYB-O-2 | ecosystem: Host-associated > Plants > Roots > Rhizosphere > Soil | place...
CGCGCCGCGCGAGTTCGGCGTCGTCGCGCTGCGCTGGCGGGCCGGCGCGGTGGCGTCGCGCTATGCCATCGAGCTGTCGGACGACGGCAAGCGCTGGCGCGACGGCCGGCGGGTCGATCGTGCGCGCGGCGTCACGCAGATGCACTGGCTGCCAGATTCGGAAGCGCGTTTCGTTCGCATCAGCATCGACGAGCCTGCCGGAAAGGATGTCGCGCTGGCCGAGCTCGAGCTGCGGGCGCCTGCCGAAGCCAATGCCTTCTTCGCGCAGATCGCGAAGGACGCCCCGCGCGGCCGGTATCCGCGGGCCTATGTGGGGCAACAGTCCTACTGGACGGTGCTCGGCGTCGACGGTGGCCGCACCGCGTCGCTGCTCAGCGAAGACGGCGTGCTCGAGCCCGTCCCGGAGGTCGGCGCGCTCGAGCCGTTCCTCGTCGTCGACGGCAAGCTGCTGAGCTGGGTCGACGTGCGCGGCAGTCATTCGCTGCGCGACGGCGACTTGCCGATGCCCTCGGTGCACTGGCGAGCCGGTGATCTCGCACTCGACATCGGCGCGTTCGCCGACGGCACGCCCGCCGTGTCGCAGGCGCTCGCGCGCTACAGCGTGCGCAATCTGGGCAAGCGGTTGCGTGACGTGACGCTCGCGCTCGCCTGGCGGCCGTTTCAGGCGAACCCCCCGACGCAGTTTCTCGCCCATCCCGGCGGCGCGAGCGCGATCGGCGCAATCGAGTGGGATGGCCACGTCCTCGCCGTGAACGGCGTGCCGCGACTGCGACCGCTGGTCGCACCGAGCGCGGTGCGGCTCGAGCCGCTGGCGGCCGGGCCGGTCGGCGACTGGCTGCGCGAGCCGTCTCCAGGACCGATGCGCATCGTCGACAGCGGGGGCTTCGCCAGTGCTGCGCTCTTGTTCGACCTTCGGCTCGGTCCCGGCGAACGGCGCGACATTGCCGTCGCGCTGCCCGTCAGCGGCAGGCCCGCGGCTCCGACGATGGCCGGCTTTGCGGCGGCGGAGGCGCGCGTCGCCGCACATTGGCGCAGCCGCCTCGACCGGGTTCGCATCAGCGGTCCGGCCGAGGTCGAAGAGGTCGCGCGCACATTGCGCACGGCGTTGGGCCACATCCTCGTCAACCGCAGCGCGGCAGCCCTGCAGCCAGGACCGCGCGCGTACGCGCGGTCGTGGATCCGCGACGGCGCGCTGACGTCGTCGGCGCTGCTGCGCCTCGGCCAGGACGACGTCGCGCGAGACTTCCTCCTTTGGTTCGCGGCGTTCCAGTTCCAGAGCGGAAAGGTGCCGTGCTGCGTCAGCGCGCGCGGTGCCGACCCGGTGCCCGAGCACGACAGCGACGGCGAGTTCGCTTTCGCGGCCGCCGACCTCTGGCGATTCACCCGCGACGAAGCCACCGCGCGTGCCTTGTGGCCGAACGTGCGCCGAGCGGTCGAGCACATGGACGCGCTGCGGTTGAGCGAGCGCACCCATGCCAATCTCGCGCCGGATCGGCGCGCCTATTTCGGTCTGATGCCGCCCTCGATCAGCCATGAGGGCTATTCCGACAAGCCGGCCTACTCGTACTGGGACGACTTCTGGGCGGCCATCGGTTATCGCAGCGCGCTCGCGCTCGCGCAGGCGCTCGGCCTGGGCGACGACGCGACCCGCATCGCCAGGCAGCGCGACGAGTTCCTCGCCGACCTGATCGCGTCGATCGCCGCCAGCACGCGGCACCACGGGCTCGACGTGCTGCCGGGTGCGGCCGATCGCGGCGATGTCGATCCGACGTCGAGCACCATCGCGCTCAGCCCCGGCGGGTTGCTGGGGACCTTGCCCGACGCCCTCGTGCGCAACACCTTCGAGCGCTACTGGCGCGACTTCAGCGAGCGCCGGAGCGGCGCCGAGGCGTGGGACGCCTACACGCCCTATGAATGGCGCAACGTCGGCAGTCTGGTCCGCCTCGGCCAGCGCGAGCGCGCGCTGCAGGCGATGGCGTTCTTCTACCGCGATCGCCGACCGACCGGCTGGAACCAGTGGGCCGAGGTCGTGCTGCGCGACCCACGCGAGCCGCGATTCCTCGGCGACATGCCGCACGGCTGGGTCGCGTCGGACCAGATCCGCTCGGTGCTGGACCTGTTCGCGTACGAAGACGAGGGCGAGCGCTCGATCGTCCTCGCGGCCGGAATGCCGATGACCTGGTTCCGGGGACCCGGCGTCAAGCTGGAGGAACTGCGCACGCCCTATGGTCGCCTGAGCTGGAGCGGGCGAGCGGTCACGGAACGCCGGCGCAGGATCGTCGACATCGAGGTCGGCGCCCTGCGCACGCCGCCGCCCGGCGGAGTGGTGTTGCGCGGACCGTGGCCGAAGGCGTCGCGGGTGTGGATCGACGGCGTCGCGAGCGGCGGGCCGGCCGACGCGATCCGCCTGTCGAAATCGCCGGCGAAGATCCGGATCGAGCTGCCTTCGACCAGGTGATCAGGCCCCGGGCATCCACCTGCGCACGCGTCAGGCGACGCGAACGACCTTCAACATGTTGGTCCCGCCCGGGTAGCCCATCGGCTCGCCGCAGGTGATGCCGTAGGTGTCGCCCGGCTTCAGCACGCCCGCCTCGACGAGCAGCTTCTCCGCGTGCTGGAGCGCGGTGTCGCGATCGTCGAAGGGCGGCATCAGCATCGGCGAGACGTTGCGGTACATCGCCATCCGCCGCTGCGTCTTGATCTGCGAGGTCAGGCCGAAGATCGGCACGTGGATCTTCTGCCGGCTCATCCAGAGCGCGGTCGATCCCGATTCGGTCAGCGCGAGGATCGCCTTGCAGCCGAGGTGGTACGCCGTGAAGAGCGCGGCCATCGCGATCGACTGGTCGATCCGGCCGAAGGTCTTGTTGGTGAAGCCGGCGTCGAGCGAGATCTCCTCGGCGCGCTCCGACTCGACGCAGATCGAGCTCATCATCTCGATCGTCTCGACCGGGAAGCGTCCGGCCGCGGTCTCGGCAGACAGCATCACCGCGTCGGTGCCGTCGAGCACGGCGTTGGCGACGTCGCTCACCTCGGCGCGCGTCGGCACCGGGTTGACGATCATCGACTCCATCATCTGCGTCGCCGTGATGACGATGCGGTCCATCTCGCGGGCGAGCTTGATCATCCGCTTCTGCAGCGCCGGCACCGCGGCGTTGCCGACCTCGACGGCGAGATCGCCGCGCGCGACCATGATGCCGTCGCTCGCCTTCAGGATCGATTCCAGCGCCGGAATCGCCTCGCTGCGCTCGATCTTGGCGATCAGCTGCGGCTTGTGCCGCCACTTCTCGCCTGCGACGTTGCCGAGCTGGCGCGCCATCTCCATGTCGGTCGCGCTCTTCGGGAAGCTCACCGCGAGGTATTCGCACTGGAACGACATCGCGGTCTTGATGTCCTCCATGTCCTTGGCGGTCAGCGCCGGCGCGGTGAGGCCGCCACCCGCCTTGTTGATCCCCTTGTTGTTCGACAGCTCGCCGCCGACGACGACCTTCGTGTGCACTTCCTCGCCGCGCACCGCGTCGACGGTCAGGCGCAGCAGGCCGTCGTTGAGGAGCAGCGTGTCGCCCGGGCGGACGTCGCGCGGCAGCTCCTTGTAGTCGAGGCCGACGCGCGCGCTCGTGCCGAGATCGGTGCAGGCAGCATCGAGGACGAGCTTCTCGCCGGCGACGAGCATGGTCCTGCCGCCCTCGATCCTGCCGACGCGGATCTTCGGCCCCTGCAGGTCGGCCATGATCGCGACCTCCTTGCCGACCTTGGCGGCGACCTCGCGGATCAGCGTCGCCCGGTCGATGTGGTCCTGCGCGGTGCCGTGCGAGAAGTTGAGGCGCATGACGTCGACGCCGGCGCGGATCATCCGCTCGAGGATCTCGACGGTGCTCGACGCCGGCCCGAGCGTCGCGACGATCTTGGTGGCGCGCGGAACGCTCGAATCGCTCATGCGCCGGCGCGGCTTTCGCGGGCGCGCCGCTCGAGGATCTCGAGCGCCGGCAACGTCTTGCCTTCGAGCACCTCGAGGAAGGCGCCGCCGCCGGTCGAGATGTAGTCGATCTCGTCGGCGATGCGGTACTTGGCGATCGCGGCCAGCGTGTCGCCGCCGCCGGCCAGGCTGTACGCCGGCGAGCGCGCGATCGCGCGCGCGACGGTCTCGGTGCCGTGCGCGAAAGCGTCGAACTCGAAGACGCCGACGGGGCCGTTCCAGACGATCGTGCCGGCCGACTGCAGCAGCGACGCCAGAGCCTCGGCGCTCTTCGGTCCGATGTCGAGGATCAGCTCGTCGGCGTCGACCTCGCCGACCGCTTTCGTCGTCGCCGCGGCATCGGCCTTGAACTCGCGCGCGGTGACGACGTCGACCGGCAGCGGCACCTCGGCGCCGCGCGCTCGCATCGCCGCGATCACGGCGCGCGCCTCGCCGGCGAGCGCAGGCTCGGCGAGGCTCTTGCCGATGGCCAAGCCTTCGGCGAGCAGGAAGGTGTTGGCGATGCCGCCGCCGACGATCAGGCGGTCGACGTTGTTCGCCAGGCTCTGCAGGATCGCGAGCTTGGTCGACACCTTGGCGCCGGCGACGATCGCGACCAGCGGCCGCTTCGGCGCGGCGAGCGCCCGCGTGATGGCGTCGATCTCGGCGGCGAGCAGCGGGCCGGCGCAGGCGATCGGCGCGAACTCGGCGATGCCGTAGGTCGACGCCTCGGCGCGGTGCGCGGTGCCGAAGGCGTCGTTGACGAAGATGTCGCAGAGCGCGGCCATCTTCTTCGCCAGCGCCGGCTCGTTCTTCTTCTCGCCCTTGTTCAAGCGGCAGTTCTCGAGCAGGACGACCTCGCCGGCAGCGACCTCGACGCTTGCTCGCTCGACCCACCCGGTCTTGAGCGGCACCGCGCGGCCGAGCAGCTCGCCGAGTCGCGCGGCGACCGGCGCCAGCGAGTCCTCTGGCCTGGGCTCGCCTTCGCTCGGCCGGCCGAGATGCGAGGTCACCATCACCGCGGCGCCGGCGCGAAGCGCCAGCTCGATGCACGGGAGCGAGGCGCGGATCCGCGTGTCCTCGGTGATGCGGCCGGCGTCGTCCTGCGGCACGTTGAGGTCGGCGCGGATGAAGACGCGACGCCCCGCCACGCGGTCGGCGGCGACGAGGTCTGCGAAGCGGAGGACGTTCATGCAGGGCAGAAAGGCCGCGCATTTTACGTTCGCGGCTTTGCAGCCGCTTCGTTCACCCCGAATCGCGGCGCGGCACGTTTCACGAGGACCTGGCCGCGTTCGCAGCGGCCGCTCCACGGAGATCGCGCCATGCCTGCCCATTCGCCAAGGTCCTTCCTCGCTCCGCGCGCGCTGCGCGCCGGCATCGCTGCCGCCGGCCTCGGCGTCGCGATCGCGTTCGCGCAATCGCCGCCGCCGACGTCGGCGCCGATCGTCGCCTGGCGACCGCCGGTGCTGCAGGTGCAGGGAGCGGAGCAGCCGATCCGGCTCGCGTCGCTGCAGGTCGAGGTCGAGGTCGCCGGCGGTGCGGCGGAGACACGCGTGCAGATGGTGTTCTTCAATCCGAACCAGCGCGTCCTCGAAGGCAAGCTCCAGTTCCCGCTCGCGCCCGGCCAGGTCGTGAGCGGCTTCGCGCTCGACGTCGACGGCCGGCTCCGCGCCGCGGTGCCGGTCGAGAAAGCGCGCGCGCAGCAGGTCTTCGAGGACATCGCGCGGCGCCGCGTCGACCCCGGCCTGCTGCAGACGACGATCGGCAACAACTACGAGCTGCGCGTCTACCCGCTGATGCCGGGCAAGACGCGCACCGTCGAGCTGCGCATCGTCGAGCCTGCGTCCGGGCGGCTGCAGATCCCGATCGGCTACGCCGAGCGCGTCGACAGCCTGGCGCTCACGCTGCGCGTTCCGGGCGCGGCGAGCGCGCCCGAGCTGCTCGCCGCCGCTGCGCTCGGCCTGCGCTTCGAGCGCGAGCCCAACGGCGGCTTCGTCGCGCGAACGCTGCGTGCCGACGCCCTCTTGCCGAAGGAACCGATCACGCTGCGGCTGCCGAGCGCGACGGGGGCGACGATCGCCACCGAGGAGCGCGGCGGCCAGAGCTACTTCACGCTCGAGCTGCCGGTGCCGCAGCGCAGCGCGCCGCGGCCGCTGCCGCAGCGCGTCCAGATCGTCTGGGATGCGTCGGGGTCGGGCGCGCAGCGCAGGATCGACCGCGAGCTGGCCCTCCTCGACGCCTATTTCGCCGCGGTGCGCGACACGACGGTCCAGCTCGTCCGCGTCGCCGACGTCGCCGCGCCGGCTGCGAAGTTCGAGGTCCGCGGCGGCGACTGGCGCGCGCTCCGGCGCGCGCTCGAATCGACGGTGTACGACGGCGCGAGCAACCTCGGCGCGGTGCGCCACGACGGCGTCTCGCAGGAGGCGCTCTGGTTCAGCGACGGCCTGGCGAACTACGGCGCGCCGTGGCGACTCGCCTTCCCGGTGCCGGTGTACGCGATCACGAGCGCGGCGAGCAGCGACCCGGCCGCGCTGCAAGCGCTCGCCGACGCGACCGGGGGGCGCAGCATCGACCTGGCGACGGCGACGCGCCAAGGCGCGGCCGACGCGCTGCTTCGACGCGGCAGCGAGCTCGTCGGCATCGACGCGCTCGGCGCGCGAGACGTCGTCGTCCAGTCGCAGAGCGTCGCCGCCGGCAGGCTCGTCGCCGCCGGCGTCCTCACGGGCGCCGACGCCGAGGTCACGGTGCGCGTTCGCGATGCCGGCGGCGCCGTGACGACGCGCGTCGTCCCGGTCCAGGCCGGCCGCAACGCGACGCGCCTCGCCGCCGTCCAATGGGCGCGCCTGACGCTCGCCTCGCTCGAAGGCGAAGCACGGACGAACAAGGTCCGCATCCGCGAGATCGGCAAGCGCTTCGGCCTGGCGACGCGCGAAACGTCGCTGATCGTCCTCGAGCAGATCGACGACTACGTCCGCAACGAGATCGAGCCGCCGGCGGAGCTGCGCGCAGCGTACGACCGGCTCGCGGCGACCGTGTCGAAACGGCGCGTCGAGAGCGACGCCGCCCGGCTGGCGCAGGTCGTGCGCCGCTTCGAGGCGCGGGTCGCCTGGTGGAGCCGCGATTTCCCGAAGGGCGACATGCCGATCCCGCTGGCGATCGCCAAGTCGGAGAGTACGGCGACGAACGCGGTCGGCGCGCTGTCGGCACCGCACGAGCTGCGGCGCCAGCGCAGCGACGTCGTGCGCGAGAACAAGGAAGACGACCGCGCCGCCGCGCGCGCGCCGTTGCCGGCGACCGCACCGGCGCCGGAGCAGTCACGCTTCGCGGCGTCGAAGGATGCGCCCGCCGCCGGGCGAGCCAAGATGGTCGGCGAGGCCGAGGGCGGCAAGGCGACGACGATCGCGATCGCCGTCACGCCGGCGGCCAATGCCAGTGCGGCCATCCAGCGCCTGCAGGCCGCGCCGGCCGACGAGTGGACGCGCATCTATCTCGACGAGCGGCGCGGCAACGAGACGAGCGTCGGCTTCTTCCTCGACGCCGCCGAGTTCTTCCTCGCCAAGGGCGGCCCCGCGCACCGTGCTCACGGCTTGCGTGCGCTGTCCAACCTCGCCGAGCTCGACCTGCAGAACCGCCAGGTGCTGCGCCTGCTCGCCTATCGGCTGCAGCAGGCGGGCGAGATCGCGGCGGCGGTGCCGATCTTCGAGCGCGTCGTCGAGCTCGCGCCCAACGAGCCGCAGTCGCACCGCGACCTCGGTCTCGCGCTCGCCGATGCCGGCCAGGCGCAGGCGGCGGTCGAACGCCTTCATGCGGTCGTCACCGGCGCGTGGGACGGACGCTTCGCCGACATCGACCTGATCGCTCTCACCGAGCTCAACGCCGTCGTCGACAAGGCGCGTCGCGAAGGCAAGCCGGTCGACACGACCGCGATCGATCCGCGCCTGCTGAAGAACCTGCCGCTCGAGGTCCGCGTCGTCCTCGCCTGGGACGCCGACAACACCGATGTCGACCTGCACGTCATCGATCCGAACGGCGAGGAGGTCTACTTCGGCCGCAACCTCTCGCACCAGGGCGGCGCGATCACCCGCGACGCGACCGGCGGCTACGGCCCCGAGGAGTTCGCGCTCAAGGTCGCCAAGCCGGGCAAGTATCGCGTCGTCGCCAACTTCTTCGGCCACCGCCAGCAGGTGCTGACGACCGGCACCGGCCTGATGCTCTGGTTCTCGAGCGGCCACGGCACGGCGGCGCAGCAGGACCGGCGCACGACGGTGCGCGTCAGGAGCGCGAGCGGCGAGCGCGTCGCGGTCGGCGAGTTCGAGGTGGTGGCGAAGCGCTGAGGGCGAAAGGCGAAGGGCGTCCGCCAGACACTTCGAGCAACCCCGTGTTCGCGGGGTGGCGCTGCTCGGCGCGCCTCGCTAGCGTGGTTACAACCAAATGTAGCGAAGCGAGCGGTTCGCTGCGATTCGAGGAGAACCGTCGTGAACAAGATCGAGCGGGCATTGCTCGCACTGGTCGTCGGAACGGTCGGTGCGATAGGGTCGGCGAGCGCAGCGCCGTGCGCGCCGGCAAGCCTGTCCGCCTACGCCGCCCTCGGCAGCGGCGGCTGCACGGTCGGGTCGCTGACGTTCTCCGATTTCGTCGTCGAAGCGTTCCCCGGCCCGACAGCGACCCAGATCGCGCCCGCAAGCATTCTCGTGGCGCCGGTCGCGAACGGCTTCTCGCTGTCGAGCGCGAACATCTTGACAGCGGCTGCAGAAACGCTGCTCGGTTTGCGTTTTCTCTTCGACGTGACAGGGCCGTCGATCACCGGCGGCACGGTCGCGCTCGGTTCCGACCGCACCGTCTCCGGGGACGGCGTGATCACGGGTCTGCTCGACGCCGGCTCTGCCGGCAACGCGATCGCGATCGCCACCGCCGATGCGAGCGACACGCCGGCGTCGTTCGTTTCGTCGCCGGCAGCGTTTTTCGACGTTTTCTTCGAACTCGGCATCGACGGCGGCACGACCGGTTCCGCAAGCTTGGGGGCGTCCCTGGCGACGCTGACTTTCGATGCCGCGGCGGCGCCGATTCCCGAGCCGAGCGTTGCCGCGCTGTCGCTGCTCGGGCTCATCGCGCTGCTCGCACAGCGTCGTTGGCGCAATCCGAAGCGCGTCTGAGCGCTCCCCGGTTCCGATCGAAGGAGGACGTCCATGCGACTCCCGCTCCTGCCTTCCGTTGTCCTCACGCTCCTGCTGTGCACCGCGTCGAGCGTCCTCGCCTCAAGCCATCGCGAGGCGCCGGTCGTCGCTCTCGACCATAAGGCGGACATCACCGACCTCTATGCCTTTCGCAGCTACGGCGGCAGCAGCGCGACGCCGCGGGTGACGCTGATCCTCAACGTTGACCCGCTGCTCGAGCCGGCGAACGGACCGACGTGGTTCCCGTTCGATCCCGACATCCTGTACGAGATCAGGATCGACAACAACCACGATGCCGTCGAGGACGTGGTGTTCCAGTTCCGCTTCGGCACCGAGCAGCGCCTGCCCAGTCTGTTCCAGGGCTATGCCGGCATCGGTGCGACAGGCGCTCTGGCGCCGGCCAACTCGCCGCCGCCGGTCGTCGCGGGCACGCCGATCGTGCCGCCGCAGATCGCGAGCTTCGACAGCGCAGGCCTGGGCCAACGGCAAAGCTACACGGTCACCATGATCAGGGGCGGCATCGCCACGCCGATCACGAACAGCAATGGCCAGCCGTTCTACGCGGTGCCCGCCAACGTCGGGCCGCGCACCATGAACTATGCGGCGCTCTTCAACCAAGGGACCTACAACACCAATCTGCCGGAAGTGAAGGTCTTCAGCGGCACCGTCGACGATCCCTTCTGGATCGACCTCGGGGGAACCTTCGACACCCTGAACACGAGCGTTTCCCCGGTTTTGTCTGCAGCGATGGATGCGGCACAGCAGAACTTCGCCTCCGACACGGTCTCAGGTTACGCGGTGAACGCGATCGCGATCGAGGTGCCCGTTTCGATGCTGACGCGGACCGGCGCGGTCGAGCCCCCTACGTCGTCGAGCGCGACGATAGGCGTCTGGGGTACCACGTCGCGGCCGCGAACGACGTTGCGCCGTTCGCCGTTGCCGCCGGTCAGCTCTGGGACCTTCACGCAGATTCAGCGCATGGGCAACCCGCTCGTCAACGAACTCCTGATCGGTATCGGCGCCAAGGACCGCTTCAGCATGGACCAGCCGAGGAACGACTCGCAGTTCGCAGGCTTCTTTCTAGATCCGACGCTGGCGCGCATCCTCAATGCGCTGACCGCAGGTGCCATCGCGATCCCGCCGCCGCCTCGCAACGACCTGCTGCCGCTGGTCACGTATGCGCCGCCGATCGCTGCGCCTGGGACGCCGAGCGGCCCGATCGCCGACTTGCTCAGGCTCAACACCGGCGTCGCGCCGACCGCCCCGGCGACGGCCAATCGTCTCGGGCTGCTCGGCGGCGACGCGGCCGGCTACCCGAACGGGAGGCGCCTGTTCGACGACGTGGTCGACATCTCCTTGCGCGCGGTCGCCGGCGTGCTGAATCCGGCTTTCAACGTCTTCCCGAACAACCGCTTGGGCGACGGCGTCAATGTCAATGACGCTCCGTACCGAACGACGTTCCCGTACCTCGCCGACGCGCCCAGCGGCCGCACCCGGCGCCACATCGATCCCGGCGAGGCTGGCTGCACGGCCGGCACCGGCGCCGCTTGCGCGCCTTGATGACTCAGCGCGTCTCGGCGACGGCGCCTTTGGCCTGTGCGGCCAGCTGCGGCTGCACGGGCTCGATCTTGTTCTCGCGCATGTAGTCGTTCATGTCGCGCCAGCCGGCGAAGACCGCAGCGCGATCGGCCTTGCGGTAGATGCTGAAGCAATCCTCGATGGCGCGGCCGGCGTGGCGGCACGCCGAGCCGATCGCCTTGCCGTCGGCGTCGCGCGCTGCGGCGACCCTCTCGGCCGACTCGATGCCGAGCATGTCGCAGCCGGTGACGAAAAACGACGCCGTCAGGGCGATGGTCAGGGTGAGGAGGAAGCGGCGCATGGCGGAGCGGGCGGTGGGGCTCGCCCGCTATTTCGGCCGCCGGCGCGGGAAGTTGAGGGCGGCGCCGCCGCCGCGGCGATCAGCGCCGCACGCCGGCCGCCATCGCCAGCAGGCGGGCGACGCGCTCCTCGGTCGACGGGTGCGTCGCGAAAAGCGACTTCAGGCCGCCGCCGTGGAGCGGGTTCATGATCATCATGTGCGCCGTCTGCGGGTTGCGCTCGGCCGCGATCAGTGGCGTGCCCTGCGCATAGGCGTGGATCTTCTGCAGCGCCGACGCGAGCGAGCGAGGATCGCCCGACAGCTCGGCGCCGCCGCGGTCGGCCTCGAACTCCCGCGCCCGGCTGATCGCGAGCTGGATCAGGCTCGCCGCGATCGGCGCCAGGATGGCGACGAGCAAGCCGACGATCGGATTCGCCGGCCGGCCCTCGCCGTCACGGCCGCCGAAGAACATCGCGAAGTTGGCGAGCATCGAGATCGCGCCGGCCATGGTCGCGCTGATCGTCGAGATCAGAATGTCGCGATGAAGGACGTGGGTGAGCTCGTGCGCCATCACCGCGCGCAGCTCGTTCGCGCTCAGCACCTGCATGATCCCGGTCGTCGCCGCGACGGCGGCGTGCTCGGGATTGCGGCCGGTGGCGAATGCGTTCGGCGCCGCCTCGTCGATGACGTAGACCCGCGGCATCGGCAGGCCGGCCTTCTGCGCGAGCTCGGCGATCATCCGGTAGAACTGCGGCGCCGAGGTTTCGTCGACCTCCTGCGCGTTGTACATCCTCAGCACCAGCTTGTCGGAGAACCAGTAGCTGAAGAAGTTGAGGCCGAGCGCGACCACCAGCGCGAGCATCATGCCCTGCTGGCCACCGACGTACGCGCCGATCGCCATGAAGAGGGCGGTGATCGCCGCCATCAGCACG
>Ga0307409_100001360_pt1 | contig 11914 bp, 14 predicted proteins | sample 322Ometagenome_2_FD_203888 | JGI IMG/M metagenome (GOLD analysis project Ga0307409, IMG submission 203888) | Maize rhizosphere microbial communities from greenhouse at UC Davis, California, United States - 322HYB-O-2 | ecosystem: Host-associated > Plants > Roots > Rhizosphere > Soil | place...
CAATGAGGCCCAGCAGCGCCGGCTGGTCGGGGCCTGCTCGGGTGGGCTGCTGCTGCACGCGGTGCCCGATCCCGACACCCTGCTCCGCGCCGCCGGGGTGGTCAAGGTGGTCGAGCAGACCTGGCGGCTCGACCCCCAGGGGCCGACCGGGAACAGCTCAGCCCGGATCAGCGAGCGCCCCCGCATCGAGCCCGGCCAGGTCCAGCAGGCCCGCGAAGGGGAAGCCTGGTACATCGCCCGGGGCCGGTTCGAGCACCTGATGGTGGCCCGCACCACCATCTCGGACGGCTACCGGGCACGCGCCCACGCCATGGTGGCCCTGGCCCGGTCCTGGCGGCCCACCGAGATCCTGCCCGGTGCTCGCACCTGGGTGGAGGTGCAGGCGGCCGGTCAGGAGGCCCTGAGCGGCCTCAGCGGGCAGCTTGCCATCGAGCCGCCGCCCGACAGCGTCGGGGCGGACCTGCCGGAATCGCGGGGGCCGGCACCGACCGGGCATCGGCTGCGCCTGGCCGTGGCCGCCGCGGCCCGCGACGGCGACCAGGACGCCACCGCCACCCTGGTCCGCCAAGCCCCAGCCCACGGCCTGGAGGTGAGCGAGCTGCTGGCGGTGGCCGAAGCCCACTGGCCCAAGCCAGCGTTGCACCGTCGCGCCTTCCGGGCCGGGCGGCGCTGGACCGCAGCCCGGGTCCAGCGGCTGCATCGGCCTCGAGGCCGGGCGGCACTGGCCGAACCGGAGCACCGGCCATGACAAGGGCATGGAGCTTGCCCGTGCGGAACGGCCTCCCCGCTGCGCTGGCCGGCGGGACCCTGCACCCACCGGCCCCGGCCGTTTGCCTGCTGGACGGGCTGCCACCTCGCCACCTGCGCCGTCAAGGCCGCTGCGGTACTCGCTGCGCTCCGTTCCTCGCGTCCCTGCGGGATGACCTGCAGCCAGCCTTGACCGCTCCGGCGGCGAGTCGGCCCGGGGAGACCCGGTCGCCCGGGGCGGGCGAGGAGCCGAGCCCGACCAGCAGCCAGCGCGAGGAGCCGAGCCATGAGGTACGCGTGCCGTCGGGGCTACCACGAGCGATGCCCCGGCCGCTGGTGCACCTGTCCCTGCCACCTGGAGCACGCCATGCGGCCCACCGAGTGGACCCGCGAGCACGACACGACCAACGCCCCCGGCGCCTTCGAGGAGGCCGAGCTGCTGGAGCTGGGCCGCTGGGTGGCCATGGTGCGCGGCTACCAGTCGGTCCTGTTCGACGACCCCGCCGACTACGCCTGACCAGGCCAGCAGGCAGGAGGCGAGGACCGTGGCGGACCACCCCTGGGACCCCCACCCCCGCCGGCACCTGCTGAACCCACCACCAGGAAGGAGGCAGCCACCGACCGGACCACCACCGCGACCAACCAGCCCTAGCAGCACCCGAGCCCCGAGGAGGGGACAGCACATGCCCGACACCCACGTCACCATCACCGGCAACCTGACCGACGACCCCGAGGTCAGCTTCACCCCCAACGGCGCCGCCGTCTGCAACTTCCGCCTGGCCGTCACCGCCCGCATCAAGGACGGCGAGGGCTGGCGCGACGGCGACACCAGCTTCTACCGGATCACCGCCTGGCGGCAGCTCGCCGAGCACATCGGCGACTCTCTGGCCAAGGGCAACCGGGTGATCGTCGTTGGTCAGCTCCGGGCCCGCTCCTGGGAGACCCCCGAGGGGGAGCGCCGGACTGTGGTCGAGGTCCAGGCCGAGGAGGTCGGCCCCTCGCTCCGCTGGGCCACCGCCAAGCCCGAGCGCGCCACCAACGGCAAGCCCTCCGGCCAGTTCAACGACGACCCGCCGTTCTAGGACCCCGGTCGGCAGTGAGGCCGGGGCGGATGCGACCCGTCCCGGCCTCGCGCACCACAACCCGTGGAGGCCCTGATGCAGCACCGATCCTACCCGATCCGACCACCGACCCCGAGCGCCCCAGCCGCCCCGGCCACCGCCTTGCATCTACGCCACGGCTGGTGGACCGCCTCGTGCGCCGACTGCGGCCACGAGCTCGCCCGCAGCCGCGACCAGGAGGGCGCCGAACGCACCGGCGAGCGGCGCCGCTGCCCGGTCTGCCGACCCGAGGATGCCAACGCGCCGGTCCCATCCGATGACGGCGACTGGATCACCGTCCCCCGCTACCTGGTCCCTGACCAGCCTGAGCTACAAGACCAGCTCGACTACCTGGTCGAGTGGATCGCCGCCAACGGCGGCTTCGACCCGGAGCCGTCCTGATGGCCAGCGCCCCCACCGCCAAGGCCCGGACCGAGCTGAACGTGGCCATCGGCTACGTCGACCGGGCCGCCCGCCGGCTGGCCGGCGAACCCGGCTACCTGCGCCAGGCCCACACCCTGGACCGCCTGAGCACCGAGCTGGCCGAGGTCTTGGCCAGGCTGATCGCCGCCGACCGGCGCCACCACCAGGAGGCGCCCTGATGGCCACCTGCGACGCGCTCTTCTACGACCCCGCCCACACCGGCCCAGGGGACGGCTGGCGGCCATGCCCAGCCGCCGGCAACGTCTGGACCGATCCCGACCAGGTGTTGCGGTTCGTCTGTCGACAGCACCGCCGCCAGGTCGCCGCCCTGCACGCCGCCGGGCTGGCCGGCCGGGTCCGCTGGGGACGGCCCGGTCTGCCGACCGGCACATCCCGATCCGCAGCGGGAGGGGAGGGGCCGTGAAGCTAGTTCGCGACCGCATCCCCGAACTGGACACCGCCAACGGCCACCCCGGCAGCTTCGAGCAGGCGACCGGAGCCGAGTTCGCCCTGCTGCTGCGGGCCAAGCTCCTGGAGGAAGCCCAGGAGGCCGCCACCGCCGCTCCGGCCGGGCTGCTGGAGGAGCTGGGCGATGTCCTCCAGGTCCTCTACGCCCTCGCCAACCAAGCCGGCTACAGCGCGGCCGAGGTCGAGTGCGCCCGCGTCCGCAAGGCCCGCACCCACGGCACCTACACGCGCCGCCTTGTCTGGCAGCCGCCACCTGAACGCGAGCCGGGGCGGGACACGCGGCGCCGCCGCCAAGCAGAGCCCCGCGCGCATCCCGCCCCGCACCCCACGGAGGCGACCCGATGACCGCACCCACCACCGCACCCACCGCACCGCCCGCCGCAGCGTCGTCGTCCGACCGTGCGGTGCGGCTGCTGGCCGCCATCCGCGTCGCCCTGGTCGCCGCCCTGACCGCCCTGGTGCTGGCCATCGCCGCCCTCGCCTACGTCGTCAGCTTCGAGGCCATCCGCGCCTTCGCCATCGAGACCGCGGCGTTCCCGGCGGAATTGGCCTGGTCGGCGCCGCTGCTGGTCGACTCCTTCACCACCGCCGCCAGCCTGGTCATCCTCTGGCGCTACCTACGCGGCGACGCCTGGCGCGACCCCTGGTACGCCTGGACCCTGGTCGCCGCCGCCACCGCCGTCAGCGTGGCCCTGAACGTCGCCCACGCCCCGGATCGCCTGGCTGCTCAGCTCTTCGCTGCCCTCCCACCGGTCGCGCTGCTGGGAGCGCTGGAGCTGCTGATAAGTGTGGCCCGCACCGGCCTGCCGCACACCAGCCGCACACCAGCCGCGACCGTGGGCGCCGTCGCGGCCAGCGCCGCCTTGGACCGCACCGCGAGCGGCAACGGCCAGCGCACCCCGACTGCCCTCGCCCCCGCCGCACTCCAGGACCGCCTGTCGAGTGCGGACCAGGACCCTGCGACCGCACCGGATGCGCGCCAGCAGGTGCGAGTCCTGGTCGCCCGCGAACGCTCCGGCGGCCCCCAGGTCACGGCCGCCGAGGTCGTCGCGGTCACCGGCCGCAGCCGCCGACGCGCCTACGAACTCCTGGCCGCGGTCCGCACCGAGCAAGGTGCGCCGCGATGAAGGTGCGCGTCATCTACCGCACCTGCCCAGCCTGCGGGCGGCGCTTCGGCCAGCCCGACGACCCGGGCCGCAAGCGCCGCTTCTGCTCCGACGCCTGCAAACAAGCCGCCTACCGCCACCGCAAACGCGAGCGCGAGCAGGCCCGCCAGCGAGCCCAGGACGACGCCCGCCGCCGCGCCCGCGAAGAGCAAGCCCGCCGGACTCGGGACCGCGGCCGCCGCACTCCCCCGCCGCACGCCGGGACCAGCCGCCCCGGCCCCTACTGCGCCGGGTGCGGCGGCCACCGCGGGCCGCACACCGTCCACCACGACCAGGCCGCCCACGACCGCGCCCGGCGCCGCTACGACGGCCTGTCAGCCAAGGCCGCCTCAACCGGGTTCCCCGAGGAGGCCGCCGCCTGCCGGGCCAAGGCCGAACAGCTCCGCGCCAAGTACGGCCTGTAGGCCAGGAGGAGGCCGCCATGCCCGACCGCCACCGGCTGAGCGAGCCCCAGGCGCGAGCCCACGCCCGCGCCTGGCTGGCCCAGCAGCACACCGACGCCCACGAGCTGCTCGTCACCCTGCTGCACTACGTCCCCGAGCCCGACCGCACCCGCGCGCTCCGAGAGCTGTCGACCGGCGAGCTGCGCCACCTGGCCCGGCTGCTGGCCGACGCCACCGACCTGCGCCAGGTCGCCCGCGCCATCGTCGCCGACCTCCAGCGCCACTTGCCCACCCAGCAGAAGCCGAACAGTTCGCAACACCCTGCCAGCCCCAGCGGCGACCGTTACGATCCGTCCATCACCACCTGTGACCGACGGTTCGTAACACGACGTCTCCGCCCAGCAAGGCAAGCGTTACGTTCCGATCGGCACCCGAGCGGAGCGAATCGTAACAGCAGGGCAAGCACCCTCGGCGGGCTGTTACGATCCGTCCGCCACGCCGCTCGCCTTGCCTGCTCGGGCTGCTGTTACGTTCCGTTGGCAACGCCGCACGCCGAGCCCGTCACCAACCGAGCGTAACGCGCTGCCCCGTGCCGCCCTCGGTGGAGGGGGGTCCGGGGGGAGTCCCTCCCCCCGGCTTGCTGGCCACCAGGTCGCCGGAAGGCTCGTGGTGCTGGCGGGGCGCGATGCCCGGCGGTCAAGGGCGAATGTCCGGCACCCCGCTACCGCGCAGGTGCCCACGGCGCAGCCATTCGTCCTTGACGGCCTGCCCGGGACCACGCCGTGCCGGCCACGGTCGGTGGCGGGGAGGGGACGCGCCTTCGGCGCGTGCTGCTTCGCTGGCAAGCTTCGCAGCCCTGCCGGCCCGGCCCGGTCCCACCGTGGCCAAGGCCCTCGACCCCTACGTCATTCCCTACGTCAACCCTACGTCATTCCCTACGCGCAGGGGGTGCGTACCCCTGGCTTCGCTGGTCGAGCGCATCAGTGCTGGTCAGTCCCCCTTCGTGGGGCCAGTCAGCCGCAAAAACCGCGGCTGACTGGCCCCCCTCAGGGGGAGTGGAGCGGCCAGGCCGCAAGGTGCGCTTCGCGCAATTGATTCAACGGCCTGTCCGCATTCTTGGCGGACCTGCGGTCCGCGCCGCCTGCGGCGGCAATCAGACGCCGACGGCATCGCTACTGAGCGCGGTTGCTCAGTAGCAGAAGGAGTCGAAGCCGCCAGCGGGAGGTCCGATGGGTTGGGCGGCATGGCGAGCGCATCGAGTTGCACTTCCTGCCTGGCTACAGCCCGGAGCTGAACCCGGTGGAGCTGTTGAACCACGATGTCAAGGCCAACGCCGCAGACCGGCGGCGTCCCCGGTCGGCAGGCGAACTCCGCGAGGAGTTGCACGGGTACCTGCGTCGTCGCCAGCGGCAGCCACAGGTCCTGGTTCGCTTCTTCGACCATCCGACGACTCGGTATGCCGCCGCCTCATGAATCACACCATTTGCTTGCCGAGGTGATAACTGCGGCCTCCACGGTTCAGTGCGACCTGCGAAGACGACAGTTAGCACGGCGCTTGGCCGCCGATCCATGGTAAGGATGGGGTCGCCGGTTCGATTCCGGCGGGGGGCTCCACATAGGCTCTGACCAGCGGAAATGCTGGTGAGTCGCCGTCCGGAGCCGTTTGTAGCCGGCCGCATCCGTAGTGGAATGGGATCCGAAGGGTTTGCGCGCCGTGAGAGCGCGAATAGCCCTGCTGAGCAGTAACTTTGGTCGTGGTGTATCCGGTACGGCTCGATGCTGGGCTGGTCGCATAGCGGTAACTCAGCACATTACTGGTCCCTCGGCCTCGCGGCAGACGGAAGGGTCATTCCGAGCCGGGCGTGGCTTCTGGTGCCCGCTCGATAGGATCAAGGCTGCGACAGGAGGTCGCCTGGTCGCTTCATGGACAGTCGCCCGCGGGTTCGGAGCGTCCGGGGCTGGATGCTTCCCTCGGGGGAGTGGAGCGGCCGCGCCGTGTGATGCGCTTGGCGCGATTGATGCATCGGCCTGTCCGCGTTCTTGGCGGACCTGCGGTCCGCGCCGCCTGCGGCGGCAGTCTCAGCCTGCCCTGATTGCCACCCAGGGTGATGCGGCGGCGAAGCCGGCCCCCGCAACGACGCCAGGCAGATCAGAGCAGCAGAGTTTCCTGCACGATGGCCGTACCCGGGCTTCTCCGCCATGGGCGGCCAAGAGGCCAGCTTGCGCAGATGGCCCTCTGCGGGTGATGCTCGCTCACCTTGGGAGATCAAGCGTCGCAAGCAGAGGAACCGCAGGTCGGCGGTGGATTGACGCCGCCGGGGAGGAGAAGGCGACCAGACGGCGGCACCGTCGGTGACACATCGGCCGCTACAGCACCATCGATGCGCCAAGACGGGAGGGTGAGATGGGTTGTCTGCTCGCGATCTTCGCCGGGGTCTTCCCGCGCCTGGCGGTGCTCATCGTGTGGATCGCCCGGCCAGAACGGGTCGACGCCGCCTTCAGCACCTTCCTGTGGCCGCTGCTGGGCATCATCTTCCTGCCATTCGCCACCCTGATCTATCTGCTGTTGTACACCCCCGGTCGGGGGCTGAGCGGCTGGGACTGGTTCTGGGTCGTCCTCGCCGCGCTGTTGGACATCGGACACTGGGGGGCCAGCGCCACCCAGCGCAACCAAATCCCCGGCAGGCGCGCCTCCGAAGCCTAGAATCCACGGGGGCCGGCTGGGGTAGGCGTCGCCATCGAAGTCGGCGTCCTCGAGCGACCACAGCTCCACCGTTCAGTCGCACCCAGGGTTAGGACGCCGCAGCAGGCCTCGATGCTGGGTCCATGCGAGCCGGCGCGTTGGTTGCCGGGCCGCACCCGAATGCTGCTCGCTGGTCTCGGCTCGTTCCTGGAATCACCCGATGCGGGTGATGCCGCGGCATCACTGGCTGGGCGACGCTGACCCCATGAACCAGCACCCGGGCCGACCGGCGAAGGCTCGATTCCGGCCGCGAGCCGAAGCATCGCGCTTGTAGGTACACGTGAACGGCGGCATATACTGGCGCGGCGAACGAGAAGGCGTGCTCACGGCCTCGGCGATCCGTTCCGCATCTTCAGCTGGAGCGCTACCTAACAAGGAGGGGTCATGGCAGTCGGTCCCGTCGATGTCTACATCATCGGCTTCCCCGGCAACAAGTTCACCGGGCGTATCGCCCCGGCGATCGTCGAGCTGGTGGAGAACGGCACGATCCGAGTGCTCGATCTGCTCTTCGTGATGAAGGATGCAGACGGCGGCGTGACATCACTCAAAGCTGCGGACATCGACCAGGAGGGCGCGGCCTTCCTCTCGATCGACACCGCGCAGCCGGGTGCGTTGGGGCCCGAGGACGCCGAGGAGGTCAGCGACGACCTCTCGCCCAACAGCTCGGCCCTCCTGGTCGCATTCGAGAACCTCTGGGCCGGGAAGCTGGTCGACGCCCTCCAGGCCGCGGACGCTGTCGTGATCGACTCGATCCGGATCCCGGCCGAGGTCGTGTCGGCCGCGATCGACGCAAGCTAGACCCGTCCACTTCGAGATCGAGGGGAACGACATGGGACTTCTCCGTATGGCCGCCCGCACGGCCGTCGTCGCGGGCACCGCCACCGCCGTGTCCGGCCGCGTGCAACGTCGTCAGGCCGCCAGGTATGACCAGCAGGACGCGCAGCAGTACGCCCAGGAGCCGCAGCAGTACGCCCCGGAGGCGCCGGAGGCGGAGGACGACCCGACCGCACAGCTCCAGAACCTGGCGGCGCTGCACACCCAGGGCGTCCTCACCGATGAGGAGTTCGCAGCAGCCAAGGCCAAGATCCTCGGGATCTGACCGGAAACCGAGGCTCAGTGCAGCACGTCGAGGCGTACTCGCGGCTCGCGGGGGTCTACGACGAGATCGTCATCGACCCCTGCCACGACCGCTGGGCCTCCTTCCTCCATGAGCTCTGGAGTACCGACCCGGAAGGCGTGCGCTCGGTGCTCGATCTCTGCTGCGGCACCGGCCTCCTCGCGGGCGAACTGATTGCACGCGGCTACCGCGTCGTCGGCGTCGACGCAGCCGACGCGATGCTGGCCCTCGCTCGCGAGCGCCTAGGCCCCGAGGTGGCGTTGAGCCGGGTGACGCTCCCCGACCTCGCGGTCGCCGGTGTCTTCGACGCGGCGGTCTGCACGTTCGACGGCCTCAACTATCTCGCTCCGGACGAGTTGCGGCTGACGATGGCCTCGGTCGCCCTCCGGCTTCGGCCCGCCGGGTGGTTCGTCTTCGATCTCCACACCGACGCGATGATGAACTTCACCATCTCCAACCCCAACGTCGCGGGTACTTCGGCCGGGAATGACTTCGTGATCAGCAGCATCGTCGATCCCGACGCCCGCACCTGCGACACCAGGATCGAGCTGACGCGGCCCCGTGACGGTGACCCGTTCAGCGAGCAGCACCGGCAGTACTTCCACACGGATGCGCATGTTCGTGCCTCCCTCCACGACGCGGGCTTCGTGGTGACCGCGGTCGGCGAGGAGTACACCCACCAGCCGGCAGGCGCCTCGACCCTGCGCGCGACCTGGACTGCACGGCGTCTACCGACGTGAGCTTCTGTGCCGCCAGGAAGCCGCGAGCGCTCACGTCGCCTCTCGCCGTCCCTGGAAGCGTGTCGATGCGGGAGTTCCACGCCTGCCTCGACGCAGGAGCCTGGTACGTTTCCCGGCCGAGGCGACTGAGCCCATAACTGCGGCATAGACGGTGTCGCCCGAGCTGCGAAGACGCGTCTTAGCACGGCGCTTGGCCGCCGATCCATGGTAAGGATGGGGCCACTTCAGAGTGGCCCCTCGGGGGAGTGGAGCGGCCGCGCCGAGTCGGGTCGCGGCCATCACCCACTTGGTATGAGGCTCGGTCTCCCAGAGGTCTCGGCTGCCAGCAGCCCCATGGGGTAGAGGTGAATCGGCCAGCAAGAGGTTGGAGTGGCGCTGCTCATTCCGCTGGTCGTCCCAGGGCCGTCCATCGGTCCGACGGGCCGCAGGTGCCCGCAACGGTCTCAGACTCTTGACCAGGCCGGCGTCAACGTTGCCCATGGGGCCGCTATCTGGGCCGGCTTGTCCGGGTGCCGGTGTCAAGCCTGTTGTGGTATGGGATTGGAGGGGAGGAGCAGTGCGGCCCCCAGGCCGATGAGCCCGATCACTGCCAATGAGGCCATCGCCAGCGCATAGGCTCGGTTCCCGGCGGCGAGGTCGGACACCAGGATGGTGCCGGCGATGGCGGTGCCAAGCGACGAGCCCAGGTTGGAGACGCTGCGCGACAACCCCGAGATCTCCCCTTGCTGTTCCTCGGGGAAGGCGGACTGCACGAGGTTGACCGACGGGGTCAGCATGACGCCCACGCCCAGGCCGATCAGCAGCAGCCCGGGCACGAAGGCCAGGACGCTGTCGGAGGCGCTGACCAGGCCGATCAACAGGCCGATCCCGACGATGGTGGTGACAAAACCGGCCAGGATCAAGCTCTTCTGGGTGCGCCGGCCGGCGAATCGCTCGGCCCCGAGCGAGGAGGCCAGGATGCCGACCGTCGCGGCGGTGAAGATGACGCCGGTCTGGATGGCGTTGTAGCCACGTACGGTCTGGAGGTAGACCGAGACGACGAACGAGGTCCCCAACAGCACCAGCCACTGGACGTTCTGGGTGATGAGGCCGAGGTTGGAGGTGCGGTTGCGGAACAGCCCGGTGGACAACAGCGGTTCTTTCCCGGCCCGCTCCAAGGAGCGGATCCAGAGGAAGAACCAGAGCAACAAGGCGGCTCCCAGAGCCAGGAAGATCGTCATCAGCAAGCCGTTGCTGCCGGCCTGGAGGATCCCGAGGACCACAAACAGCATGCCGAGGGCCGAAAGGATGGCCCCGACGGTGTCGAAGGGGCGGGTCGGATCCGGCGGCAGGGGATCCACGAGCCTGCGGCTGAGCAGGACGATCGCGGCGATGATCAGGGCTTGGAACAGGAACGAGGCTCGCCAGCTGATCGCGGTGGTGATCAGCCCCCCGATCAACGGGCCGGCCGCAGCACCGACGCCGCCCATCCCGCTGATCCGGCCGAACGCCCAAGCGCGCGACTGCAGATCGGTGAACAGCAGGGTGGTGAGGATGTAGACAGGCGGGATCAGCAGGGCCGAGCCGACGCCTTCCAAGATCGAGTTGCCGAGGATCAGGATGCCGAGCCCGGGGGCAACTGCGCTCAGCAGAGCGCCGACGCCGTAGATGGTGAGGCCCATGGTGAAGCAGCGCTTACGGCCCCAGCGGTCCGACAACTTGCTGCCAGGGATCATCAGGGCGGCCATGACCAACAAGAACAGCGTGATCGCGGTCTGCACCCCCTGGACGGTGGTGTCCAGGTCGGTGCTGATGTCGTTGATCATCACGTTCATGTTGGAACCGGCGAAGCTGCAGATGAACTGGGCCAGAGCGAGGGGAACCAGCAGCCTCCGCGGGGAGACGGTCGTCCTTGCCAGGTTCAGGTCCTCGGTCATGTGGCTCCCTCCAATTCACGTCCAGCCCAGGTCAGGGGTACCGACGTCCCTTGCTCCGCCTCGAGGACACGTTCATGACCGAACTGTCCAGGACCAGAAGAATCTGCCCCGGATGCTAACCGGAACACGACCATAACTCCCATCGCGGCCACCTCGGTCGCGCGGGCGCTCAACGCTGCCGGCTCATCGCCGGCCAGCGTGGGCAGCGAGCACTGGCCGCTCCCTCGGGTCAATCAACGGTCCGCTGATGCGGGCGCGTGGCCGACGACGGGGTCTTGGCCGGGGCCGTGGTCGAGCTGGTGGTCCAGATTGATGGCGGCGTTGATCAGCGACAGGTGGGTGAAGGCCTGGGGGAAGTTGCCCAGCTGCTCCCCGGTCAGCCCGATCTCCTCGGCGTACAGGCCCAGGTGGTTGGCGTAGGTGAACATCTTCTCCAAGGCCAGCCGGGCCTGCTCCAGCCGGCCCGAGCGGGCCAGCGCGTCCACGTACCAGAAGGTGCAGATCGAGAAGGTCCCCTCCTCGCCCAAGAGCCCATCGGGAGAGGCGCTGGGGTCATAGCGGTAGACCAGGCTGTCGGAGACCAGCTCACCGTCCATGGCGTCCAGGGTCTGAAGCCACAGCGGGTCACGGGGAGCGACGAAGCCGACCAGCGGCATCATCAGCAGCGAGGCATCCAGCACCTCGGTCTTGTCGTGCTGGGTGAACGCCCGCCGGTCCGGGTTCCAGCCCCGCTCCATGATCTGGGCATAGATCCGGTCGCGCTCCTCGACCCAGCGGGCCAGGTCGGCCGGCCGGCCGTGCTCGCGGGCGAGGCGGACCATGCGGTCCAGCGCCACCCAGCACATGAGGCGCCCGTAGGTGAAGTTCTGCCGGCCCCCGCGGGTCTCCCAGATGCCCTCATCGGGCTGGTCCCAGTGCTCACAGACCCAGTCGGCGAGCTGGGCCAGCTTGACCCAGCCGGGATGCCCGACCCGGATGCCGTTCCGGTCGGCGAGGTAGATCGAGTCCAGCGCTTCGCCGTAGATGTCGAGCTGGAGCTGGTCGGCGGCGCCGTTGCCGATCCGCACCGGCTTGGAGCCGGCATAGCCCTCCCAGTGGTCCAGGACCTCCT
>Ga0307409_100001361_pt1 | contig 11911 bp, 10 predicted proteins | sample 322Ometagenome_2_FD_203888 | JGI IMG/M metagenome (GOLD analysis project Ga0307409, IMG submission 203888) | Maize rhizosphere microbial communities from greenhouse at UC Davis, California, United States - 322HYB-O-2 | ecosystem: Host-associated > Plants > Roots > Rhizosphere > Soil | place...
TCGCCGTCGGCCTCCTGCTGCTGTTCCCCAAGCTCGCGACCTGGCTCGCCAGCGTGAACTGACCGCCTCGGCGCGGCGCGCTCACGCCACGCCGTCGAACGATCAGCCGGCGCGGCGCGCGCGCGCGTGGCGCCGTCGCCTTCGCCACCCGGCGATCGCGAGGCCGACCGCGACACCGAGCAGGAGACCCGTGCCGCCGCCCGCCAACGCGGCCTCCAGCGCCGGCCCGTCGTGCGTCGACGCCGGCGCGCCTTCGTGCGCCGGCGAGAACAGCGGCACGATCGTCGCCATGCCCTCCCAGTCGGCCTTCGTGATCTGCGCCATCGACGAGGCCTCGCGCAGGCCGTAGACGCAGAGCTCGCCGCCGGGCGCCTTGCAGAAGCGGTCGACCGGGCATTGGGTCAGGATGGTTTGCGGCGCGGCGCGTTCGCCGCAGACGAGGCCGGCGCTGCGCAGCACGTCGAGCGTGACCTCGGGATGCTTGGTGAGCTGCTCGGGCATCGAAGCCTCCTGCGGTCGCGTTACGGGCGCTCCGGGATCGGCGGCGGCAGCGTCCCGCACTCCTCGAAGACGCGGATCGTGCAGTGCGCGCAGATGTCCCGGTCGAGGCGGTCGAAGATCGTCTTGATCGCGATCCGCTTGGCCGGAAAGATGTGGTCGGTGCCGAGCTCGGCGAGAAAGCCGACGCGCTGCCAGAGCTCGAGGACCGGCGAGCGCGGCCGGTGGAAGTAGAGGTCGCCGCCGCCGGCGCGCCGCGTCAGCAGCTCGTTGCGCCACAGGTCGGCGGCCGGCAGGTCGATGAAGTTCATGCTCTTCGCCATCACCAGCAGGTGCTTCGGCGAGCCGAGCGGCGTGCGCAGGTCGCGCAGCTGGTCGCCGACGTGCGAGACCGCGCCGAAGTAGACCTCGCCTTCCATCCGGATCATCTTCAGCTGCGGGCACTCGGGCAACGGCGCGGGCACGTCGGCGCGCACGACGAACGGCCGTGCCGGGTCGGTGCTGTCGAAGCCCATCACGCGCATCGACGGCTTCGAGGTGCGGTGCAGGAACGTCACCAGCGACAGCACCGTGCCGAGCAGGATCGCGACCTCGAGGCGGATCGTCACGGTCGCGATCGCGGTCGCCGCGGCGATCGCGAAGTCCCGCCGGCTATAGGTCCAGAGACGCCGCCAACCCGGCAGGTCGAACAGCGACCACGCGACCAGCAGCAGCAGCGCGGCGATCGTCGGCAGCGGGATCAGCGCGAGCAGCGGCGCGGTGACGGCGAGCAGCGCGAGCAGCCAGATCGACGCGAACACCGCGGCGAGCGGCGTGCGTGCGCCGGCCTCGAGGTTCGGCAGCGAGCGGTTCAGCGAGCCGCACGACACGTACGACGAGAAGAAGCCGCCGACGATGTTCGAGAGGCCCTGGCCGCGGAACTCGCGGTTCGCGTCGATCGCCTGCCCGGAGCGTGCGGCGATCGCCTTCGCGATCGAGATCGACTGGCCGAGCGCGACGATCGTCAGCGCGAACGCGAGGCTCAGCAATTCGGGCAGCGCGTGCAGGTCGACGACCGGCACCTGCAGATGCGGCCAGATCGCCGGGATCGGCCCGATCACCGCCACCGTGCCCCAGCCGGCGCCGAGTACGCCGCGGTTCAGCAACGCGGCGAGCACGGTCGCGCCGACCAGGCCGATCAGCATCGCCGGCCAGCGCGGCAGGTACCGGCGCACCGCGAGCACGGCGACGATCGTGAGGGCGGCGACCGCGAGCGCCGCCGGCACCGCCTGGCCGAGCGTGCGGCCGAGGTGGGCGAGCAGCGCGCCGGTGCCGTGCACCGGCGGCGCCGCGATGCCGACCAGGTCGGTGATCGCATGCAGCGCGATCAGCGCCGCGGCGCCGCTGGTGAAGCCGTGCAGCACCGACGGCGAGATGAAGTTCGCGACCGCGCCGAGGCGCAGCGCGCCGATCAGCCACTGCATCACGCCGACCAGCACGGTGACCGCGAGCGCGAGCTGGATGTACGCCGGCGAGCCGACCGCGGCGAGCGGCGCGAGCACCGCGAACAGCGCGAGCGAGTTCGCGTTCGTCGGCCCCGAGACGACGTGCCAGCTCGAGCCGAACAGCGCGGCGACGATGCACGGCACGATCGCGGTGTAGAGGCCGTACTCGGGCGGCAGCCCGGCGAGGGTCGCGAACGCGAAGCCCTGCGGCAGAACCAGCAGCGCACCGAGCAGGCCGGCAATCGCATCGGCACGCAAGGTCGCGGGGCCGACCCGGTGCACCCAGGGGCCGAACAGCCGCGTCGCGAGGTCCGTCATGTGCGCCGATTATCCGGCGCGGCCGCGGCGCGAACCGCGGCGCTGCGCGTTGCGGCGCAGGCTCAGATCCCGATGTTGCCGAGCTTCTCGACGACGTCGTTCATCAAGGTCGCGAGGCGCGGATGGGTCGCCTCGAAGCCGACGATCGACGCCTTCAGGCGCTCGCCGAGGCTGCGGTCGGTGCCGAGCGCCGCGGGGTCGGCGAGCGTGCTCTCGATGTCGCGGATCAGCGCTTCGAGCCGTTGGCGTGATTCGTCGTTGTCGATCGGCAGCGCGTCGATCTCGGCGCGCAGGCGCTGCAGCGCGCCCTCGAGGTGCTTGGTGTCGGTCATGCCTGCATCATCCCTCAACCCGGCCGGCGGCTGCACCCGCCGTCGCACGACGTCGACACGGGCTCGGCGCGGCGCGTCGCCAGGCCGATCCATTCGGCGCAGCGGAGGCCCATGATGAGGCATGCGGGCGCTCGCCGCGACCCGTTCGCGTCATCGCATCACCTTCGCGAGCTCGCGCACGCCGTCGCGGATTTGCGCTTCGGCGATCGCCGAATAGCCGAGACGGAACTGCCGGCATGCTTTCGGCGGGCTGGCGTAGAACACGCTGCCGGTCTCGATCAGGATGCCGGCCGCGGCCGCGCGCGCCGCCAGCTCGTCGGCGTCGGTGCCGGCCGGCGCCCGCACCCACGCCGCCGAGCCGCCGACCGCTTCGGCGATCTGGCAGTCGGGCAGGAACTCGGCGAACGCATCGATCAGCGCGCCTCGGCGCGAGCGCAGCACGGTGTTGAGCCGGCGGATGTAGGCGTCGTGGTAGCCCTGGCCGATGAAGCGCGCCGCGGCATGCGCGTTGTTCGCCGGCGGATGGCGCATCACCAGGCGGCGCAGCGCGCGCAGCTCGACGATCAGCTCGCGCGGACCGACCACGTAGCCGATGCGCAAGCCGTGCGACAGCGTCTTCGAGAGGCTGCCCATGTAGATCACGCGGCCGCGCACGTCGAGGCTCTTCAGCGCCGGCAACGGCCGCGCCGCGAAGTTGAGCTCGCTCTCGTGGTCGTCCTCGATCAGCACGATGTCGTGACGCTCGGCGGCATCGAGCAGCTCGCGGCGGCGCTCGATCGGCATCGTCACCGTCGTCGGGCACTGGTGGCTCGGCGTGACGTACGCGTAATGGCAGCGCAGCAGGTCGGGACCGATGCGCAGCCCCATCGCATCGACCGGCAGCGCGCCGACCCTGGCGGCGCGCAGCGCGAACGCGTTGCGCGCGTCCGGGTAGCCCGGGTCCTCGACGCCGACCGCGCTGCGCCGGTCGAGCAGCACCTGCGACAGCAGGTAGGTCGCCATCTGCGCGCCGGCGGTGACGAGGATCTCGTCGCGGCCGGCCCAGATGCCGCGCGCCGGCAAGAGGCGCTGCTGGATCTGGTCGACCAGCGGCTCGACGTCGCGGTCGATGTGGTCGCGCGACCAGGCCCGCATCGCCCGCAGGTGCAGCGACTGCTGCTCGCATTCGCGCCAGTCGGCGACCGGCAGCAGCGACGCATCGACCTGGCCGTAGACGAACGGATAGCGCGAAGCCTCCCAGTCGAGCGGCTTGACCACGTTGCGCTGCGCGCTCGGCAGCAGCCGCAGACGGCGCTCCCAGCGCAGGCCCGGTGCCGGCACCGCCGTGGCCTGCGAATCGCGCACGCCCGCCTCGAGAATCGCCGCGTTGACATAGATGCCGCTGCGCGGGCGCGCGTCGAGAAAGCCGCGCTCGACCAGCGCATCGAGCGCGAACGACACGGTGTTGCGCGACACGCCGAGCATGCGGGCGAGCGTGCGGCTCGGCGGCAGCGGCGCATCCGGCGGCACCATGCCGGAGACGATCGCATGGACCACCGCTTCGCGCACCCGCGACTGCAAGGTCGCACCGTCGGGAGCGCCGCGCGCGAACAGGCGTGCCCAGACCGCCGAGGCTTCCTGGGCGCTGCGCATCAGTCCTCGCGTGGGGCCGTCACGGGCGCATTCTGGCATCGACGAAAGGCATTTTTTGGACTCACGCAGGCAAGCGCTCGACGACTAGAGTGCAAGGCCACGATGAGCGAATACCTGAAGCGAGCCGTACCGCACTCCGTCGTCGAATCCGACGGCCAGACCAGCGCCGTCGTCCGGCGCATCCTCGACGACGTCGCCGCCCGCGGCGAAACCGCCGCGCGCGCCCATGCCGCCGAGCTGGACGGCTGGTCGGGCGAGATCGTCGTTCCGCCCGAGGCGTTCCGGCGCGCCGAACGGGCACTGCCGCAGACCGTCAAGGACGACCTGCGCTATGCGCGCGACCGGGTCTGCGACTTCGCCCAGCGTCAGCGCGACTCGTTGCACGAGTTCCAGGCCGAGCTGCGGCCCGGCCTCGTCGCCGGGCAACGGCTGATCCCGGTGCAGACCGCCGGCTGCTACGTGCCCGGCGGCCGCTATGCGCATGCGGCGAGCGCGATCATGAGCGTCGGCACCGCCAAGGTCGCCGGCGTGCGCCACGTCGTCGCCGCCTCGCCGGCGCGCGACGCCGAGGGCGTGCATCCGGCGATCCTGCATGCGCTCGAGCTGTGCGGCGCCGACACGGTGCTCGCGCTCGGCGGCGTGCAGGCGGTCGCGGCGCTCGCCGAGGGCCTCTTCACCGGGCACCCGGCCGACATCATCGTCGGGCCCGGCAACCGCTTCGTCGCCGAAGCGAAGCGGATGCTGTTCGGCCGGGTCGGCATCGACGTCGTGGCCGGGCCGACCGAATCGGCCGTGATCGCCGACGACAGCGCCGACCCGGACATCGTCTGCGCCGACCTGGTCGGCCAGGCCGAGCACGGACCCGATTCGCCGGTCTGGCTGATCACGACGTCGCGGGCGCTCGGCGAGGCGGTGATCGCGCGCGTGCCGGCGGCGATCGCCGCGCTGCCCGCGGTCGCCCGCGCGGCCGCCCAGGCGGCGTGGCGCGATCATGCCGAGGTCGTCGTCTGCGCGAGCCGCGAAGAGGCGGTCGCGGTCAGCGACCGGTACGCCTCCGAGCACCTGCAGGTGATGGCGCGCGATCTCGACTGGTGGCTCGCCAACCTGTCGAACTACGGCTCGCTCTTCCTCGGCGAGGAGACGACGGTCGCGTACGGCGACAAGTGCAGCGGGCCGAACCACATCCTGCCGACGCGCGGCGGCGCGCGCTACACCGGCGGGCTGTCGGTCGCGAAGTTCATCAAGACGGTGACCTGGCAGCGGCTCGACCGCATCGCCTCGCGCGAGGTCGGCGCGGTCGCGGCGCGCATCTCGCGGCTCGAGGGCATGGAAGGCCATGCGCGCACCGGTGACGTCCGGCTCGCCAAGTACTTTCCGGACGAGCGCTTCGACCGCGGGACCGCCATCGAATGAACCGGCCGACGGATCCGCCGGCCGCCCGCCCCGATTCGCGTTCTTCGATCGGCGATGCCGACCTTCGCTTCACGAAAGACCTGAGCCGGCCCGAGCCGATCCCCGAGGCCGGCATCGCCCGCGTCGTCGAGCTGATGCGCAGCGGCCGCCTGCACCGCTACGGCGAGACCGGCGGCGGCGACCCCGACCCGGCGATGCTGGAGGAGGAGTTCGCACGTTCGATCGGCGCGCGCTGGTGCGTCGCGATGAGCTCGTGCGGCGCGACCCTGTTCGTCGCGCTGAAGACGCTCGGCATCGGCCCCGGCGACACGGTGCTGACCAGCACGTTCACCCTGGCGCCGGTGCCCGGCGCGATCGCGCATGCCGGCGCGCGTGCGGTGCTGGTCGAAACCACGCCCGACCTCACGTGCGACCTCGACGACCTCGACCGCAAGCTCGCATCGACCGGCGCCAGGGTGTTCCTGGTCTCGCACATGCGCGGCCACATCACCGACCTGGCCGCGCTGCGCACGATCTGCGACGCGCACGGCGCGGCGCTCGTCGAGGACTGCGCGCACACGATGGGGGCCGCGTGGGACGGCCGGCCGACCGGCCGCTGGGGCCGCATCGGCTGCTTCAGCGCGCAGACCTACAAGCACATCAACTCGGGCGAAGGTGGCCTCTTCGTCACCGACGACGACGACCTCTGCGCACAGGCGATCCTGTACTCGGGCAGCTACATGTTCTTCGGCCAGCACCGTTCGCGCCCGGCCGATGCCGTGTTCGAGCGCTGGCGCGGCCGGATTCCGAACTTCAGTCTTCGGATGAGCAACGCGGCGGCGGCGATGCTGCGGCCGCAGCTGGCCGAGCTGCCGCGGCGCGCGACGACCTGGAATCGGCTCCATGCGTGGCTTGCCGAAGAGCTCGAAGGCATCGAGGGCCTGAGACTGCCGCGGCGCGATGCGCGCGAGCAGTTCGTCGCGAGCTCGATCCAGTTCTTCGTCGAGCGGCCGCGCGAACGCATTGCCGCGTTCATCGAGGCGTGCGACGCGCGCGGACTCCATATCAAGTGGTTCGGCGTCGAGACGCCGGTCGGGTTCACCAGTAACGCGTCGCATTGGGAATACTTGGCGAAGCCGCTCGGTGTCGATCGGTCGCTAGAGACGTTGAGCCAGCTCTGCGACATGCGCATCCCACCCGACCTGAGCGACGACGATTGCTCGGTCATCGGCCGCATCGTGCGCGCCGCAGCCGCGGCGACTTAGCGGAGCGCCGCGGCCGGCGGCGGATATCGGCGTCCCATTCGAACAAAGCTGGATGTTCTAGGCTGTCTGCTGTCGGCCCACAACCCGCCCTTCTCGATAGTCCGCTTCTGAGGCAGGCGGGGATGGCTCCAGAGGCGACTGTCCAGGCACTTGTGTCGCCGCGAACACTTCGACGCCGCGACGCCGGCGATGAGTCGGCGCGGCGGAAGCGGCGGCGACGGGCTGAAGCCTTGGGTCGCGCGATCCGCACTCCTGCACCGAGCCACGTCTGCTGGACCTCACCGGTCGCCGGCGCCGCTGCCAGCGCCCTCGCTGTCGTCGTGCGCGGGCTGCTCGCGCTCGCGCTTCCTGGAGAGGTGATCGGGCGGTCTTTCGGGCGCTTCGTCGGTCCATCCTTGAAGCCGTCGCGGCCGCTGCCGTATGCTGAATCCGCTCTTCGACGCCATGCTCCTCCATCCCGATGCCCCGTACCTGCCAGCCTTGGCCAGGGCGCGTGCATTGGCGCGCCTGCGGCCGTCGGGCGCGACCTTCAAGATGGTGGCAATCGTCGCGGCTTTGCTGTTCGCGCGCGTGCTGGCAGCCTTCATTACCGACACGGGACCTGAACGCGCGGCGCACCTGATCGCCTTTTTCAAGGTCTGTGCGATGGTCGCGCCGATCCTGCTGGCGATCCTGCTCACCGGCCGCTACGGGCCACCGCGGGGCGGCCGTCGCGTCGTTGCCCTCGCCGTGGCGATCGGCGTTTCTTCGGCAATCGGGCTGCTGCTGCGGGTGGCGGTCAGCAACGCCTGGGTCGTGTTCGAGCAGCTGGCCCGCACCACCTGGCCGCGCTATGCGCTGCTCGGTGCCGGGCTGGCACTGGCCCTCGAATTCTATCGGCACGAGATGGCATCTCTCGACGCGCAGCGCCATGCGGAAGTCGATCGCGTCCGCTTCGCCAGCGAGTTGGCCGAGTCGCGCCTGCAGGTGCTGCAGGCGCAGATCGAGCCGCATTTCCTTTTCAACACGCTGGCCAACGTGCGCCGCCTGCACGGTACCGACCCGACCGCAGCGCGCAACATGCTCGAGCACCTGACGCGCTATCTGAAAGCGGCGCTGCCGCAGATGCGCGACGGCCGCTCGACCCTCGGGCGCGATGCCGAGATCGCCATGGCCTACCTGCGCATCCAGCAGGTGCGCATGGGCCGGCGGCTGGTCGTTGCCATCGACATCCCCGCCGAGCTGCACGAACTGCCGGTGCCGGCGATGATGTTGCTGACACTGGCCGAGAACGCCATCAAGCACGGCGTCGGCCCGGCGCTGCATGGCGGCACCGTGCGGCTCGGCGCGCATGCCGAAGGCGACCGGCTGATCCTGACGGTGGCCGATTCGGGCGTCGGATTGGCACCCGGCTCGGGTACCGGCATCGGTCTGGCCAACATCCGCGCGCGGCTGGCCGCGCAGTTCGGACGCGCTGCGCAGCTTGCCTTGCAGAACAACGAGCTCGGCGGGCTCACGGCGACGATCGCGCTGCCGCTGGCTACGGCGCAGCAGCCCGCATGAACGCGCTGCAACGGTTGAACTGGAAGAACGTCACGCTGGCGCTGGCGCTCGCGCTCGCCATGCAACTCGAGTTCATCGCCGAAGCGACGCTGATCAATGATTCAGCGGTTCTGTGGCCGCCTGGCGCAAGCTCGCGTGCCCTGGTCCTCATGATGCTGGCGATCAGCCTGCTCGTCGCGACCTTGGCCGGCGACGCAGCGGTCGATCGCGGTGCGGAGCGTCTGCCGGCCTATGCCGGGGCCGTTGTCGGCGGCTGTGCGCTTGCTGCGCTGCTGCAGTTGGCGCTGCACCGCGCTCTGGGCTGGCCGACCGACCTCGATCAACTCGGCCACGCCCACGTCAACCTGGCACAACCGGCCAGCGTGTTTCTCGAACTGCTGATGTGGGCGGCGATCGTTGTCTTCATCCATGCCAACCGGCGCCAAGCGCGGATTGCGTCTGCGCGCATGGCGGCGACGCAGCTCGCACGCGCCAGTGCCCAGCGGCGTTCGCTCGATTCGCGACTGAAGGCCTTGCAGGCGCGCATCGAGCCGCAGTTCCTGTTCGGCAGCCTGACGCAGGTGCGCTCGTATTACGACAGCGATCCCGCCGCCGGCAGCCGCATGCTCGACGACCTGATCGACTATCTGCACGCCGCGTTGCCGCAGTTGCGCGAGGCCGATTCGAGCCTGGCGCATGAGTTGGAACTGGTGCGCGCCTTTGCGCGGGTGCGCCTGCCGCGCGCTGAAGGCGCAGCACCGGCCTTGCACATCGAGGTCGCAGACTCCGACCTCGGCGTGCGCATGCCGGCGATGGTGCTGCTGCCGCTGTTCGAGCACCTGTTGCGCGATCGCGAGACGAGCGCGCCGGTGATCGCCGCGCGCGCTGTCGCGGGCGGTTTTCTGCAGATCGAGCTCGCGGACCGGCTGCCGCGCGGCCCGGCGCTGGCAATGCAGGGTCCACCGGATGACATCGCCGAACGCCTGCGCCTGCTCTATGGCGAGGGGGCCGAGCTGCGCATCGCCACTCAGCGCGGCGAGCCGACGCGCATCGTGTTGAGGATCCCTCATGAACCGACCGACGGCGATCCTCGCTGAGGACGAACCGCTGCTTCGCGACGAGCTGCGGGACGGGCTCGCCGCCCTCTGGCCGGAGCTCGAGATCGTCGCCGAGGCCGAGGACGGGCTGCAGGCGAGCGAGGCATTGCACAGGCACCGGCCCGACATCCTTTTTCTCGACATCCAGATGCCCGGCATGACCGGTCTCGAGGTCGCGACGCAGGCGAGCGGCAAGTGCCATGTCGTCTTCGTCACCGCCCATGGGCACTTCGCGCTGGCCGCCTTCGAGCAGGGCGCGGTGGATTACCTGGTCAAGCCGCTCACCGGTGCGCGGCTCGCCAACAGCGTGGCGCGGCTCAAGGAGCGAGTGCGCGCCACGGTACCGAGCGACCTCGAGCAGGTGCTGCGCGCGCTCGCGGCGCACGCCGTGCCCTCCCGCCCGTACCTGCGCTGGCTCACCGTCGGGCAAGGCCGCAGCATGCAGCTCGTGACGTGTGACGAGGTCTGCTACTTCCAGGCCGACCACAAGTACACCCGCGTCGTCACTGCGAGCGGGGAGGCGTGGATCGGCAAGACCATCCGCGAGCTGAGCGAGGAGCTCGACCCCGAAGACTTCCTGCAGATTCACCGCGGGACCCTGGTCCACGTGCAAGCCATCGCCGCCATCGACCGCAACCTGCGGGGCGGCATGTCGGTCCGGCTGAAGCAGCGCAGTGAGCGGCTACCCGTCAGCGCGAGCTTTTCGCACCGCTTCAAGCACATGTAGAGGCGGCTGCGAATCACGCTCGTCGCCTTTGCTGCGCGTTCGCGCTTCGCCTTTGCGCCTTCGTCGGGCGCCCATCGACACCCGCCCGGCCGGCCGCTAACTTGGCAGCGCCCCAACCAGGAGGAGATCGAGATGAACGCATCGAGTAAACGGCGCACGGCGATCGGCCGCGCAGGACTTGTGATTGCGACGACAGCGCTGACGCTGGTCGCGTGGACCGGAAGGGCGCATGCCGTCGGCACCTGCACCGAAATCGCGTCCGGCTTGCGCACGCCGCTCGGCGTCGCCTGGACGCCCAACGGCAACTTGCTGGTCGCCGAGACCGGTGTGAAGGGCGTCGCACGCAGCGGACGCATCTCGATCATCGGCTCCGACGGCGCGAGGCGCACCTTGCTCGACGGTCTGCCGTCCGCCACCAACGACGTCGGCGATGCGTCAGGGCCGAGCGGCGTGTCCCTGCGCGGGCGCACGCTGTACGTGAGCATGGGCATCGGCGATGTGGGCGTGCTGGCCCGCGACGCCGCCGGGCAACCGATCGCGGGGACGCTGCTGCCCAATCCGAACGGCCCGTCGTCGCCAATCTTCAGCAGCGTGCTGGCGGTCCACTTCAGCGCCGCCGTCGAGCAGAGGACCGAAGGCTTCACACTCGGTTCCGTCGACGAGCAGGCGCTCGCCGACGGCCGCACGGTCACGCTCGACCGCAGCGCCGGCGAGCGGATGACGGTCGAGAAGATCGTCGACTTTCCGAACTACATCCCTGCACCGCGTCCAGGGCTGCCGAACAACGTGCGGGGCTCCAATCCGTTCAAGCTGGTGCCGGTCGACGAGCAGCTGTACGTCACGGACGGCGGTCGCAACTTGGTCTGGCAGGTCGATCTGACCACGCATGCCTTTGCACCGCTGGTCGAATTTCCGGCGATTCCGAACCCGCTGTTCGGCATCGGCCCGGGTGGCCCGACCATCGATGCGGTGCCGACTGGCATCGCCGCCTGGGGCGACCAGCTGCTGGTCGCCCTGTTCCGCGGCGTGCCGTTTCCGCCCGGTGTCTCGTCGATTCAACGGGTCGACCCTGCGACGGCGACCGAGACAACGTGGATCGGCGGACTGAAGACCGCGATCGCCGTGCTGCCGCTGGCCGATTCAAGCCTCCTGGTGATGCAGCTCGCCTCGAGCGGTCTGTTCTTCGGTGGCCCCGGTACGCTGCTGAAATTCAGCGCACCGGGCGGACCGCCTGCGTTGCTGGCCGACTGCTTGACCGCACCGAGCGCGATGGCGCTCGACGCCAAGTCGGGACGGCTGTACGTGAGCGATCTGACCGGGCGCATCATCTCGCTGCCGCTCGCACCGTAGCCGCTCTTGTGAAGATCAGCCGGTGGAAGTAACCGGACCTGGCCGCGAGTGTTTTCAACGGCGACGCCGCTTAGTCCATAGCAAGAAATAGTCGACGTTCAAAACGGCAGGCTGAAACCGCGCTGCAGGGGTGGGTGACGACGCATCGAGTGAATAGAGCAGCTGGTCACGATGTGCCAGGACAGCGGCGTGCCGGTGCTGAAGTTCCATCAAGGTACTTGGCAGTTCCCGCAAAGCACACCGTCGCGAAGCCAGAGCTAGACCTCATCATCGACTTTGACGCGGGCGCTCGCAC
>Ga0307409_100001362_pt1 | contig 11910 bp, 10 predicted proteins | sample 322Ometagenome_2_FD_203888 | JGI IMG/M metagenome (GOLD analysis project Ga0307409, IMG submission 203888) | Maize rhizosphere microbial communities from greenhouse at UC Davis, California, United States - 322HYB-O-2 | ecosystem: Host-associated > Plants > Roots > Rhizosphere > Soil | place...
GCCCGGGTCGCCGCTCCTCGGTCTCGGCCAGCGCTGTCAGCACCCGCCGGTCCGGCTCGGTCAGGGGTGGCTGCAGCAGGCTCCGCGGCCAGAGCCGCCTGGTCAGCACCACATTGAGCTCGGCGGCGTACAGCAGCAGCTGGGCACTCAGGTACATCCACGACAGCAGCACGAGCACCACCGCGAACACCCCGTAGATGAGGTTGGCCCGCTGGAGTTGCCGGTCGACGATCAGCACGCCCAGCGTCTGCAGCGTGCTCCAGCTGACCGCCCCGCACACCGCGCCGGGGAGCAGCCGCCGCCACGGCACCCACATCCCGGTCAGGACCTGGAACAGGACGAGCAGCAGCAGCAGGTTGAGCAGCAGGGAGCCGACGAGCGGGAGCCGGCCAAGGATCCCGGCCTGGATCCTGCCCAGCTGGGCAAGGACGGTGGCCCCGACCACGGCGGCGGCCAGCAGGAGCAGGAAGCCGAGGCCGCGGGCCAGGCGCAGCCAGTAGCTGGGCCGGAGCCTGCGGGGAATGTTCCAGACCGCGTTCATCGCGTCCTGGGCGCTCTGGGTGATCCCGAGACCGCCCCACAGGGTGCCGAGGATGCCGACGACCAGGCCGATGCCGGAGCCCTGGATGGTGGCGACGCTGTCCTTGATCTGGGTGCCCATGACGGGGAACTGCCCGACAAGGGTGTCGATGATCTGCTGCTCCAGCTGCTGGTTGTTGGCCAGCGCGTAGCCGAGCACGGTGACGAACACCAGCAGCAGCGGGAACAGCGACAGAAAGCCGTAGTAGGCGAGCAGCGCGGCGTGCTTGCCGGCCTGGTCGTCGCCGAACTTCTTGGCCACCCCGAACGGGAGTCCGAGCACCGTGTGGCGTTGCTGGAACCGGTCCAGCACCCGCAACAGCCGCTCGATCCACGCCACCGCCGTCCCCAGTCCGTCGCCTGCCGGCCATGACCGGCGCATCGGCCCGCCGCGAGCCGCTCCAGCCCTGTGATCGGGCACCACCCAGCCCTGAGCATAGTGGCCCCTATCTGCCAATGGCCTGCGCGCTAGACTTGCTTGTGCCCAGCGTGGTCATGAACAGCACCATGTCCGGTGAGCGATGACGGACCCACCAGGGGCGAGGCTCCGAAAGGGCTGGGCCTTGGGGGCCGCCCTTGGCGTGCTGGCCGTGGGCCTGGTCGTCGACCAGGCTGTTCCCGGCACGCACGTCGTGGTCGGGTTGGGGCTGGTCGCGGGCCTGGTGGTGGTCGCCCGGGTCGCTGGGCTCACGGCGGCCGACCTCGGGCTGGCGCGGTCGACCTGGCCGGCGGGCCTGCGCTGGGGAGCGGCCGCGGCGGCCTTGGTGGGAGCGACCTTCGCCCTGTCGCTGCTGATCGCACCGGTGCGCCAAGCGGTCCCTTCGGTGACGGCAGCCTCGGGTGGGCGACGCTGAGGGCGGTGCTGGTGGTGATCCCGCTGGGGACCGTCCTCCCCGAGGAGCTGGCGTTCCGGGGGGTGCTGTTGGCCCTGCTGGGGCGCCGGTATGGCGTACGCGCCGGGACCCTGCTGTCCTCGGGTCTGTTCGGCCTGTGGCATGTTCTGCCGTCGCTGGGCGGCGGCGTGGCCAACGCCACGATCGCCGGTGTGGTGGGCGCCGACGCCGCCGGATCGGCGGTCCGGGTCGTCGTCACGGTGCTGTTCACGTCGCTGGCCGGGATGGTGCTCTGTTGGCTGCGGCTGCGAAGCGGTAGCCTGCTCGCTCCTGTGCTGGCGCATTGGACCGTCAACGGTCTGGGTGTCATCGTAGCGATGCTTGCCTAGCTGACAGGTGGTATGAGGTGACGATAACCGCCAAGGAGGCCTCTCCGCCCCAGGCGGCGAAGAGCCGGCGCCGGTTTCGGTACACGCTTCCGGGAGCGTGGGTGGCGCTGGTCTTCGCGTGCCTGGCCTTCACCCCGTCGCTGCTGCCCCGCAGCGCCCTGCTGCAGGGTGTCGTGTGCGGCATCAGCGCCGCCGTCGGCTATGGGGTCGGGGTGGCCGGGGCCTGGACGTGGCGGGTGTTCGCCGACCGCGATCCGCGACCGGTGCGGCCGGGGGCGTGGCGGGTCTTCGCCATCTCGGCCGCGGTCCTGCTGGTCGTCGCCATCGTCCTTGGACAGTGGTGGCAGGCCCAGCTCCGGGACCTCATGGGTGCACCGACGCCCAACCTCCTGCTGCTAGTGCTGCTGCCGCTGGTCGCGGTGGCCTCTTCACCGGCCTGGTCGCTCTGTCGCGGTCGCTGCGCGGGCTCTACCACCGGGTCGCCGGGCGGCTGCGGCGGTGGATGGGACCGCGGGCCGCCAGGGCCCTCGGCTGGGTGACCGTAGTCGTGGTGACCTGGCTAGTGGCCAGCGGCCTGCTGCTGAACGGGCTGGCCGCCCTGGCCGACCGGAGCTTCTCGGTCCGCAACAGCGCCACCGCCGAGGGCGTCGAGCCGACCACCAGCCCACTGCGATCCGGTGGTCCAGGGTCGCTGGTGTCCTGGGAGTCGCTCGGTCGCCAGGGACGCACTATCACCGGGACCGGCCCGTCGGCCGACGAGATCGCCGCCTGGAGCGGGTCCGAAGCGACCGAGCCGATCCGGGCTTACGCCGGCACCGTCTCCGCCGAGGACGTGGAGGAGCGCGCGGAACTCGCCGTGGCCGACCTGGAGCGAGCCGGCGGCTTCGACCGCGGCTATCTGCTGGTGGCCACGACCACCGGCAGCGGCTGGCTGGACTCGGGCGCGATCGACAGCTTCGAGTACCTGACCGGTGGCGACTCGGCCATCGTGGCCATGCAGTACTCCTATCTCCCGTCCTGGCTGTCGTATCTGGTCGACCAGAAGAAGGCCCGGGAGGCCGGCCGCGAGTTGTTCGACGCGGTATATGACCGCTGGTCCAAGCTGTCGCCCGCCGACCGGCCGAGGTTGTTCGTGTTCGGCCTGAGCCTGGGGTCCTTGGTGGCGAGACCGCCTTCAGCGGCGAGTACGACCTGCGCAACCGGACCGTCGGGGCACTGTTCGCCGGCCCGCCCAACTTCAACACCCTCTACCGGGAGTTCACCGACCACCGCGACCCGGGCACCGCTGAGGTGGAGCCGGTCTACAAGGATGGCCGAACCGTTCGGTTCACCAACGATGTGGCCGCCGGCGTCGCGCCGGCCTCGACCCGCTGGGACGGGACCCGGGTGCTGTACCTGCAGCACCCCTCGGACCCGATCGTCTGGTGGAGCCCGCGCCTGATCTGGGACCGCCCCGACTGGCTGGGTGAGCCGCATGGCCGCGACGTCCTCGATTCCATGGTCTGGATCCCGCTGGTGACCTTCTGGCAGGTCACCGCCGACCTCCCCCTGGCCACCGGTGTCCCCGACGGCCACGGCCACACCTACACCCGCGAGTTCGTCGACGGCTGGGCGACGGTACTCAGAACGCCAGGCTGGACCCCCGACAAAGCCGAGCAGCTGCAGGACATCATCACGGCCTCGAAGTGACCGTTCGGCCGGGACCAATTGCAGCGACCAGGGAAGCTGCTTTCTGTCGATGACGGTTCAAAGAATGAACTTGACCGGCCGGTGGGAGCGGCCCAGGCTCCTGGCATGCGAGGCTATGGCCAGTTCTGCCCGGTCGCGCTGGGCGCCGAGGTGTTCGCCGAGCGCTGGACACCGCTGATCCTGCGCGAGCTGCTGGCCGGGAGCCATCGCTTCAGCGAGCTGCTGCGAGGGCTGCCCGGCATCTCGCGTGCCCTGCTGGCCCAGCGGCTGGGATCCCTGCAGCGAGCCGGACTGGTCGAGCGGCGCCCCACCCGAGGCGGGCGGGGCTTCGAGTACCACCTCAGCCCGGCCGGCCTGTCCTTCAGTCCGGTGGTGGAGGCGCTCGGCCGCTGGGGCTACCAGTGGGCGGCCGAGCAGCTACGGCCCGACAACCTGGACGCCGGCCTGCTGATGTGGTTCCTGCGACGCCGCGTCCAGGTCGACCGGCTGCCGGCCGAGCAGGTGACGGTCCAGTTCGACTTCCGCGACGCCGACAAGCGCTGCTTCTGGCTCGTGCTGCGCCGGCCCGACGTCGACCTGTGCCTGGCCGACCCCGGCTTCGACACCGACCTGTACGTGACCACCGACGTGCGCACGTTCACCAAGGTGTTCCTGGGCCAGGTCAGCATCGCCCACGCGTTCGGCGACGGGTCGGTGAGCGTGGCCGGGCGCAGCGACCTGCGCCGCGCCTTCGGCGCGTGGATCGGCCTGAGCCCGTTCGCCAGCCCGCGAGCCTAGGCCGGCCCTCCGAGGCGACTCGCAGCCCGCGAGGTTCACTTCCTGGTCTATCTGACCGGTGCCAGCGTTCGCAGTATTCCTCCGGAGACATCCTTGCCCACCTCAAGGAGGAGCCTTGCACCAGCTGACCCACCGGCCGTTGCGCCTCGGCGCCGCGGTCGCCATCCTCACCGCGGCGCTGATCGCCGCCCTGCTCGCCCTGCCAGGCGAGCAGGCCACGGCCACCCCACCCTCGGGCATCGCCGCCGAGCTGCTGGCCCGCGGCACCATCGCCCAGGCCGGCCACGTCCGAGCGGCCGGCATCAAGCTGGCCACCCGCGGGCCGGTCGACGTCGCCACCGTGCACGTCACCTTCCAGCCAGGCGGGAGCACCGGCTGGCACGTCCACCCAGGCCCGGCACTCGTCACCGTCACGACCGGCCAGCTCACCCTGCACCGCGCCAAGGGCTGCCGCACGCGCACCTTCAGCGCCGGTCAGACATTCCTGGAGTTCGGCCCCGACGACGTCAACCTCACCCGCAACGAGACCGGCGGTGTGACCGAGACGGTGGTCACGTTCCTGCTGCCGGTGGGCGCGCCGACCACCGTGGATGCGCCCGCCCCACGCCACTGCCCGCTGTAGCCGGCCAACAATCCCGGGCCGGGGTCCGCTCCGGCCCGGGACCGGCCCGAGAACATGGGCCGGTCTCGCACGCCCGGCGCCACGACAGGCGTTGCTGACCCCACCACGCTCGCTCGCCCTGCGCGCCTACCTGGACTCCGTCTGGACCGAGGCTCTCGCTTGCTTTCTTGCGTCCCCGGTAGCTCAGTGACACGGTGCTTTCATCCGCCTGGGCAGGTCACTGCTGCTGGAGCGCGACCATGAAGGACAGCAACCGGCGTGACCTGGCGTTCTGTGGGTGGGACGTTGAATGGAGGCACGACCAGAAGGGCAGGGATCATGCGGCACCACACCCCACCCGACCCGACCTCGGCCGAGTCGTTCCCGACCGATCCGTCGGGGCTGCCTGAAGCGGGTCGGCCACAGCTGCTGGAGCTGGCCGACGGCGACACCTTGGAGCTGCACGTCGGCCCGGTGGCCAAGCAGCTGGGCGACGCCACGGTGCGGATGCTGGGCTACAACGGCTCCATCCCCGGCCCGACCCTCAAGGTCCAGCAAGGGTCGGAGATTGTGGTCCATGTCATCAACCAGGGGGACCTGGACACGACCGTGCACTGGCACGGGCTGCGGCTGGAGAACAGGTACGACGGGGTGCCGCACGAGACCCAGGCACCGATCCCGGTGGGGGGCGAGTTCACCTACCGGATCCAGTTCCCGGACGCCGGCCTGTACTGGTATCACCCCCACATCCGCGAGGACTACACCCAGGAGCTGGGCCTGTACGGCAACATCCTGGTCGAGCCGTCCGAGCCCGGGTACTGGCCGCCGGCCGACCGGGACGTCGTCCTCACCGTGGACGACCTGCTGGTGGAGGAGGGCAGGATCGCCCCCTTCAGCCCGTCGGAAACGACCTATGCGGCGATGGGGCGCTTCGGCAACGTCTTTCTGACCGGCGGCGACCCCGATCTCCGCCTGGAGGCCCGGTCCGGGGAGGTGGTGCGGCTGTGGCTGACCAACACCGCCAACACCCGGGTGTTCAACCTGGCCGTGCCGGGGACGCGGCTGAAGCTGGTCGGCGGCGACTCAGGCCGGGTCGAGCACGAGGAGTTCGTCGAGTCGGTGGTGCTGGCGCCGTCGGAGCGGGCCGTGGTCGACGTGCTGGTCGACCAGCCCGGCGAGCTGGCCCTGGAGCATCACACCCCCGACCGGAGCTACCCGCTCGCCACCATCACGGTGAGCGGGGAGCGTGCCGCGCCGTCGCGGGCGCAGGAGTTCGAGCAGCTACGGCGGGCGCCGGAGCTGGCGGCCGAGCGCGAGCAGCTGGACGCCTGGCTGGCCGCCGCGCCGGACAAGGTGCTGGCCTTGGTGGCCCAGATGGACGATCCGGCGGCCATGCCGGCAGGCGCGGGGCCAGTCACCTACGCCTGCCCGATGCATCCCGAGGTGACCAGCGACCAGCCGGGACGTTGTCCCAAGTGCGGCATGAAGCTGCTCGCAACCCAGGCGCCCGTGGCCACTGCCTACGTCTGCCCCATGCATCCGGAGGTGGTGAGCGACCAGCCGGGCCGCTGTCCCAAGTGCGGGATGAAGCTGCTCGCCGCCGTGTCTGTCCCCAAGCCGGCGGCAACCCATGATGTCGCCGCGATGGACGAGCACGGTGGGCATGCTGGTGGTCACGACCACGGCGAGGGGCACGGCACGGCCGATGGGATCGAGTGGGAAGACGACATGGTCGAGGTCAACCGGCTCACCACCACTGCCACCATGCACTGGAAGTTCCTGGACCGGACCAGTGGGGCCGACAGCCCGGCCATCGACTGGCACTTCACCGTGGGCGAGCGGGTCAAGCTCCGGCTGGTGAATGAGATGGACTCCGACCATCCCATGCACCACCCCTTCCACCTCCACGGGGCCGGGCGGTTTCTGGTCCTTTCCCGCGATGGCGTTCCGGAGCCGAACCTGGTGTGGAAGGACACCGTGCTGGTCCGCACCGGCCAGGTCGTCGACATCTTGTTCGACGTCAGCAATCCCGGGCTGTGGATGGCCCACTGCCATATCGCCGAGCACATGCAGAGCGGCATGATGTTCAGCTTCAACGTCGCCCGCGACCAGGCGGCGGCCACATGACCGGCCCCCAGGACGAGGCGCGCACGGGCCCGGCCGGCGATCAGCGGTTGGACGTGGTGGTTGTCGGGGGGAGCCAGGCCGGGCTGGCCATGGCCTGGCACCTGGCCCGCCTGGGCCTGCGGTTCGTGGTGCTGGAGGCCGGCGCTGAGCTCGGCCACACCTGGCGGTCGCGGTGGGACTCGCTGAAGTTGTTCACCCCGGCCCAGTACGACGCCCTGCCCGGCCTGGCGTTCCCGGCCCCGGCCGACACCTACCCGACCAAGGACCCGGTGGCCGACTACCTGGAGGCCTACGCGGCCGCCTTCGACCTCCCGGTGCGGCTCAACGCCCAGGTCACGGACCTGCGACGCGTCGGCGACGACTTCGAGGTCGGCACCGCCGATGCCAGCTACCGGGCCCGGCAGGTGGTGGTGGCTACCGGGCCGTTCCAAGTGCCGTTCGTGCCGCCGCAGGCCGCCAAGCTGGACCCGTCGGTGACCCAGGTCCACAGCGCCGACTACCGCAACCCTCAAGCCCTGCCGGAGGGCCCAGCGCTGGTGGTCGGCGGGGGGAACTCGGGGTTCCAGATCGCCGAGGAGCTGGCCGCCACCCGCCAGGTCGACCTATCGATCGCTACCACCTATCCGATGCTGCCCCAGCGGCTGGCTGGCCGGGATCTGTTCTGGTGGCTGACCCGGCTGGGTCTGCTCCGGGTCACGGTTACCTCCCGGCCCGGTCGGCGGATGAGCCGCCGGGACTTTGTGATCGGCACCAACCGGCGCCGGGTGGGGCGGGCCGGGGTGCGGTTCCGGCCGCGGCTGGTCGACGCCGAGGGCCGCACGGTCCGCTTCGCCGACCACAGCCTCCTTGAGGACATTGGGGTGGTGGTGTGGGCGACCGGCTACCGGCCCGACTACGCCTGGATCCACGTTCCCGGTGTGGTCCGTGAAGGCCACATTGTGCACCGGCGGGGCGTGTCCGAGGTGCCCGGCCTGTACTTCCTGGGCCTGTCCTGGCAGCACACCCGCGGCTCGGCCCTGCTCGGCTTCGTCAACGACGACGCCGCCTACCTCGCCGAGCGCATTGCCACCGGCGTCGCCCAGGAGCCAGGAAGCCAACCATGACGCAGCCGCGCCCACTAACGCCCAACCCATTGGCGGGGCGGTCGCTGCGGGCACCTGTGCTGTGGGGCGTCGTCTTCGGCGTCCTCCAGGCCGCATCGCCGCTCGGCTTCTGGTGGCTTGATCCGGCGACCGTCTACGCGCTGTCGCTGAGCTTGATCGCGGCGGTCTACATCGGCTTCGCCGTGGCTGATGGACGACCGTCCGTGATCGCCGTCGAGGCCGTGATCGCCGCCGTCTTTGTGGTGGTGGCCGCGGCGGGGGTCACCGGGCCGGCATGGCTACTGGCGGCCGGCCTGGCTGGCCATGGGGTCAAGGACCTGTGGCAGCACCGCAGCCACTTTGTCGCCAACACTCGCTGGTGGCCACCGTTCTGCCTGGTCGTCGACTGGGTCGTCGCGGCGATCCTGGTCGTGCTCATCGCCGTCGGGGTCGACTTCCACCACTAGGCCGCTCCGCCGGAGCTCGCCTCGTCAGAGCGCGAGACCTGGTCGACGAGCGTGTGGACCATCGGGTGGGTGAGACCGAAGCCGGGGAAGCCGGCCAGGGTGCTGATCGGGAAGTTGCCGACGACGACCATGAGTTCCTCGTTGCCAAGGATCCCGTTGGGTCTGCCGGTTGCGTCGGCCCCGACCGCCTTGCGCAGCAGGGTGGAGCCGGTGGGGTCGGCGAGCCATTCCTGGAGGGTGGCCATGGCGTCGAGCCTGACCGGGGGCGGAGGCGCGGCGATGTCGAGGGTGGTGGTGAGCCGCAGGTCGCGGGAGGAGGCGCCGACGGCGAGCTCGAACTCGCCGCCCTCCAGGACCCAGTCGTTCTGGACGGTCGACCAGTAGGAGAGGTCGCGAGGGGTGAGCACGAAGTGGACCGCCGTGGTCTCGCCGGGGTCGAGCTCGACCTTGGCGAAGGCCTTGAGCTCGCGTGTCGGGCGGGCCACCGAGGCCTGCGGGTCGCCGACATAGAGCTGGACAACGTCTTTTCCGCGGCGGCCGCCGGTGTTGGTGACCCGGCAGGTCAGGTTCACGACGAGGTCGCCGTCCTGGTGGCGCCCAGTGAGGTTGGTGGTGAGGTCGGCGTACTCGAAGCTGGTGTAGGAAAGGCCGTGCCCGAACGGGTAGCTGACGTCGCGGTCGAGCTTGTCGTAGCCGCGGTAGCCGACGAAGATCCCTTCGCCGTAGCGGACGTGCCCGGCCTCTCCGGGGAAGTTGAGGTAGGACGGGGTGTCCTCCAGCCGCAGCGGCAGCGTCTCGGCCAGCCGTCCCGAAGGGTTGGCCGCGCCAAGCAGCAGGTCGGCGGCCGCGCCGCCGGCGGCCTGCCCGGACAGCCAGCACTCCAGCACCGCCCTGGCATGCTGCTCCCAGCCCGCGATCCGCACCACCGAGCCGTTGGCGAGCACCACCGCGAGGTTGGCGTTGGCGTCGGCGAGCCGCGACAGCAGGGCCGTCTGGTTGGCCGGAAGGTCCATGTGGCTGCGGTCGAACCCCTCGGACTCGTCGGCGGCCGGCAGGCCGAGGAAGGCGACGACCACCTCGGCCCGCCCGGCCAGGGCGACGGCTTCGGCCGCGAGCTCCTCGTCGTGGTCGGTGGTGTCGATGCCGTACCCGGCGGCGAAGGCGACCTCCACCTGGTCTGGGACGCCGGACCGGAGCTCCTCCAAGGCGACGTCGACACGGGTTGGGTTGACCTGGGAGCTGCCGGCCCCCTGGTAGCGGGGGGTGCGGGCGAACTCGCCGATCACCGCGATCGTGTCCCCGGCGGCCGGGCGCAGTGGTAGCAGATGGCCCTCGTTCTTCAGCAGGACCGCGCACTCGGCCGCCGCCGCCCGGGCCAACCCATGGTGGGCGTCAGCGTCCAGCACCGGAGGCGGCTCGGTGGTCGCGGCGGCGCGGTCGATCAGCTGGAGCACCCTGGCCACGGCGGTGTCGAGGACGCCCTCCTCGAGTTGACCAGTGCGGACGGCGGTGAGGATCGCGGCGTCACTGACACCGAGGTTGGGCGGCATCTCCAGGTCCAACCCGGCCACGAGTGCGGCGACTCGGTCGTGCACCGCGCCCCAGTCGGAGACGACCAGGCCGTCGAAGCCCCACTCGTCCCGCAGGACGGTGGTAAGCAGCCAGGCGTGCTCTGAGGCGTAGGTGCCGTTGACCTTGTTGTAGGAGCACATCACCGTCCATGGCCGCGCCTGGGTGACAGCGCGCTCGAAGCCGGCGAGGTAGATCTCGCGAAGCGTCCGCTCGTCGACCTCGGCGCTGACCCGCAGCCGGTCGGTCTCCTGGTTGTTGGCGGCATAGTGCTTGAGGGAGGTGCCGACGCCCTGGCTTTGGATGCCGTGGATCATCGCCGCGCCCAGGACCCCGGAGAGGACCGGATCCTCGGAGAGGTATTCGAAGTTGCGCCCGCACAGCGGGGAGCGCTTGATGTTGATGCCTGGACCGAGCACGACCGCCACGCCGTGGGCCCGGGCCTCGCGGCCCAGCGCCACACCCACCCGCTGCACCAGCTGCGGATCCCAGGATGATCCCAGGGCACAGGCGGTCGGGAAGCACGTCGCCGGCACGCTGCCAGAGATGCCGACGTGGTCGGCTTCCTCGGGTTGCTTGCGCAGCCCGTGGGGGCCGTCGGACACCATGATCGCCGGGATGCCGAGCCGCTCCACCGGCGCCGTGTGCCAGAAGTCGGAGCCAAGGCACAGCGACGCCTTCTCCTCCAGGGTCAGTTCAGCGAGCAGCGACGAGACCTTCGAGCGACTGTTCACGATGCCTTCCCCATCTCGTAACCATCACATGGCGAGAGGATGTGGTCCATGACCCCCACGTCCACGAACCCGGCCTCGCTGAGCTGGAGCGGCGTCACGTCCCGGCGGATGGCCCGCCACGCGTTGACCGAACCGGCTTCGGACCTGGGCCCTGCCGACGTCGCCGGGGTGCTGTGCGGCGCCCACGCCCAGGTCCTCAGCGCCGCCGAGCTCTCGATCGGGCGGCGCATCGCCGGGGCGACCCGCGCTGACATCCAGCGTGCCCTCTGGGAGGACCGCACCCTGGTCAAGACGTTCGGCCCGCGCGGGACCGTGCACCTGCTGCCGGCCGCCGACCTGCCGATGTGGACGGGGGCGCTGTCGGCCCTGCCATCGTCGGTGCCGGCCCATCCCGAGCCGGTCCGCTTCAGCGCCGACCAGGCTGAGGAGGTCGTCGCCGCCATCGGCGACGCCCTGGCGGACACCGAGCTGACCATCGACCAGTTGACCGAGGCGATCGTGGACCGTACCGGCCCGTGGGCCGGCGAGCAGACGATGGAGGCGTTCGGGGGCCGGTGGCCGCGCTGGCGCCAGCTCACGAGCACGGCCGCCCACCGCGGCATGCTCTGCTTCGGACCAGACCGGGGCCGCAAGGTGACCTACACCAACCCGCACCGCTGGCTGCCCAGCTTCCGGCCCCACGACGGCCAGGCGGCCCTGCGGACCCTGGTCATGCGCTACCTGTACGCCTACGGCCCAGCCACGCCCCAGCACTTCGCCAGATGGCTCAGTATCGCGCCGCGGCGCGCCGTCGAGCTGTTCGACGAGCTGGCTGACGAGCTGGAGTACGTCGAGCTGGACGGTGTGCCGGGCTGGACCCTTGCCGGCGACACCGGGACGCCGCCCCAGCCGCATCGAGGGATCCGCCTGCTGGGGTACTTCGACGCCTTCGTCGTCGCCGGTCAGCCTCGGGAGCGGCTGTACCCAGGCGCAGCCGCGACCCGCGGGCTCACCCCGGCGGGCCAGGCCGGCAACTACCCGGTGCTGCTCGTGGATGGCGTGGTCGGTGGGGTGTGGCACCAGC
>Ga0307409_100001364_pt1 | contig 11908 bp, 12 predicted proteins | sample 322Ometagenome_2_FD_203888 | JGI IMG/M metagenome (GOLD analysis project Ga0307409, IMG submission 203888) | Maize rhizosphere microbial communities from greenhouse at UC Davis, California, United States - 322HYB-O-2 | ecosystem: Host-associated > Plants > Roots > Rhizosphere > Soil | place...
CGCCCACGCACACATGCAGGGCATTGTGCAGGCCGTGTACGACGGCGGCACCTGGGACCTGGTGCACGACCACCTTGAGGTGGTGGGACCGGCGGTGTTCGCAGCCGTGGGACCTGCCGCTCCGCCGGTGCTGCAGACCCTGCACTGGGACCTGGCCAAGCACAGCGCGTTCTATTCGTCCTTCAACGGCCGCGGCCGCATCCGCTTCGCCGCAGTCTCGCAGTCCCAGCTGGACCGTGCACCGCAGGCACTCCAGCGCCAGTGCATCGGCATCGTCCCGCTGGCCGCTCCGCCTGCCCAGGACGTCCACGTCGACAAAGCCGAGCATGCGCTGGTGCTGGCCCGCATCAACCGCGACAAGGGGCAGGACACGGCGGTGAGGATCTGCCGCCGGGCGGGCCTGCCGCTGGTGCTCGCCGGGCCCGTTGCCGGAATCAACGACCCGGTAGAGCTGGACCGCCGTTTGGCTGCCGGGGATGGACAACTGGCCTCGCACCCGGATGCCAGGTACTTCCAGGAAGAGGTCCGCCCGCTGCTGGATGGCGAACGGTACCGCTGGATCGGCGGAGTCGAAGGCGAGGCGAAGGAACGCGTGCTGCGCTCGGCCCGGGTCCTGCTGGCACCCAACCGGTGGGCGGAACCCGGGGCCACAGGCGTGGTGGAAGCACTGTCCCGGGGCATCCCGGTTGTCGGGACACCCCTGGGGGTGTTGCCCTCCCTCGTGGACCACGGCCGGACCGGTTTCCTCGCCGCCGGTGAGCAGGAACTGGCCCGGTTCGTAACGAAGGTGGACAGTATCCGCGCCCAGGACTGCATCGAGGCGGCAGCGGCCTGGACCCCGGAGGCGATGGCTGCCAGCTACCTGCGCCTGTACGACCAGCTCATCCAGGAGGCCACATGAGTGTGAAAGTAGCCCTGATCGGGGCCGGCTCCGTGGGACGGCGGCACGCCGGCGTCCTGCAGCAGCTCGGCGCCCGGATCACCAGCGTCACCGACGCCCATCCGGCAGTGGCCGAGAAGCTGGGGCGTGAACTCGACGCCCCGGCCTTCACCAGTCCCGAGGCGGCCCTCGACCACGCGGCAGCGGACGCCGTCTACGTATGCGTTCCGCCGTTCGCCCACGGACCCGGCGAACGCGCCGCACTCTCCAGAGGCCTGCCGCTGTTCGTGGAGAAGCCGGTCGGCCTGGGGCGGGAAACTGCGGAGGAAATCGGCGCGCTTGTGGAAGAAACCGGCGTGGTCACCGGCACCGGCTACCACTGGCGCTGCATGGATGCGGTGGAGCACGCCCGCGGCCTGCTCGCGGACGCCCCGGCCCTGCTGGCCAACGGCTACTGGCTGGACAAACGCCCGCCGGTTCCTTGGTGGGGCCGGATGGACCGCTCCGGCGGCCAGGTAGTCGAGCAGCTCACCCACGTCCTGGACACCGCGCGCTTTCTGCTCGGCGAAGCCGTCGAAGTCTACGCCGCCGGTGTACGCGGCGGGATCGAGACCGGAGAGCCGCCGGCGGACGGAAACGGCCGGGAGCCGGACGACGTCGACGATGCGACCGCGGCCACTGTCCGCTTTGCCTGCGGAACCGTGGCCACGCTGGCGGCGACCTCGGTGCTGGCCGCCAAGCACCGCGCGGCCCTGCACATTGTGAGCCGGGGCCTGTACCTCGAGCTGTCCGAGGCCGGTCTGAGCAGCTTCGACGGGACGTCCCGCACAGACCTGGCGTGCGCCGAGGACCCTCGCATCGCGGTCGACCGAGAATTCATCGAAGCCGTCTGCGGCGAACGGGAAAGCACCCGTGCACCCTATGCCGAGGCGCTGCGCAGCCACCGGCTCGCCTGCGCCATTGCCGAATCGGCGCGCACGGGGCTGCCGGTGAAGCTGCCCGAAGAGCGGCCCGCCACTGCAGGAGCAGCGCTGTGAGGAACCGGCGCAATCTCGTCATCCCGACCGCCGGGGCACTGGAGATCGTGGAGGAGCAGCTGCCCGAAGTCCCCGACGGCGGACTGCTGCTCGAGACTCTGGCCACTGGACTGTCCGCCGGCACGGAACTGGCCTTCGTCAAGGGCGACCACCCCGGGCTGCGTTCGCGGCTGGATCACGAGCTCGGCCTGTTCCTGCCGGACTCCGCCGAAGCCGCCTATCCGATCCGGCGGCTGGGCTATATGGAGGTCGCTCGGGTCGCAGAATCCCGGACCTCGGCCTTCACTGAAGGCGACGTCCTCGCCACCGCCTACGGCCACGCCACCGCCCATGTAGCGGACCCGCTGCGCGAGCATCTTGTGCCGTTGGGGGAGGACATCGACCCGCTGCTGGGCGTCTTCGTTGCACACTTCGGGCCCATCTGCGCCAACGGCCTGCTGCACGCGGCAGCAGAGGACACCGGTGGCCTGGTCCGTGGACTGGGCGACGGCGTGGACGGCCGGCTGGTGCTCATCACCGGCGCCGGCCCCATCGGGCTGGTCACCGCCCTGTTCGCCCGGTCCCTCGGCGCGCGCGAAGTCGCCGTCGCGGACTCCGACGCCCGCCGTCGGCAGCTGGCCGAAGAGCTGGGCTTCCTCGCCCTCGACCTCGACGGCGACCCCGGCAAAACCCTGAAAACACGATGGCGCCACGGTCCCGGCGACCGGGGCGCCGACGTCGTCTTCCAATGCCGCGGACGCCCCGAAGCGCTCCACGCCGCCCTTCGCGCCGCCCGCCCCCAGGGAAGCATCATCGATCTCGCCTTCTATACCAGCGGAGCCGATGCGGTACGGCTGGGCGAGGAATTCCACCACAACGGTCTCAGCCTGCGCTGCGCCCAGATCGGCAGGGTACCGCGGGGACTCACGGCACAGTGGGACCGGTCACGCCTCTCCGCCGAAACCATCAAGCTGCTCCACACCCAAGGCGACACAATCCGTGAACATCTGGTCACCGACGTCGTGCCCTACGACGACGCGCCGCAGCTGATGCAGGAAGTCTCCCGCCGCCAACGGCACGTCCTGACCGCCGTCTTCGCCGTAGCCCCCGCGTTCCTGTAGGCACGGCTAGCAGGAACCCGGGGAAATAGCGCAAGCCGCAAGTAGCGGGACAAGGGGGATGCAGGGCTCTGGCGGGAGGGACAAGAGGAGGCACGGGTGTTCGAGGTTCCGAGTCTGGTGTACGCGGCCGCCGGTTTGGCGGTGTTCGCAGCGGCCCTGCTGCCGCGGCTGCTGATCCGGGCCCCGGTCTCGATGCCCATGGTGTTCCTCGGTGCGGGCGTTGTGGTTTTCGCGGTGTTGGGCAACCTTCCTGATCCCGATCCGCTGGTGCACGGGGACGTGGCCATGTACTTGAGCGAGGTATGCGTCATTGTCTCGCTGATGGGCGCGGGGCTGTCCCTGGACCGGCCGTTCGGGGTGCGGTCCTGGGCGACGACCTGGCGCCTGCTCGCCGTGGCCATGCCGTTGTGCCTGCTGGGGTTTGCGCTGATCGGCTGGTGGGCGTTGGGCCTGGGGGCGGCCGCGGCGGTCCTGCTGGCCGCCGCCCTGGCGCCCACCGATCCTGTGCTGGCCTCCGAGGTCCAGGTCGGTGAGCCGGCCGAGGCGGAGGAAGAGCTTGGCGGGGAGGACGAGGTCCGCTTCGGGCTGACTTCCGAAGCCGGGCTCAATGACGGCCTGGCTTTTCCGTTCGTGTATCTGGCCATCGCCCTGAGCCTGGTGGGAACCTCTCCGGCGGCCTGGCTGCCGCAGTTTATCGTCGTGGACCTGCTCTGGCGCATTGGGGTCGGCTGCCTGGTCGGCTACGGGGTCGGACGGCTGCTCGGATTAGTCTTCTTCCGCGCCCCGGTGAAAAGCCTCCGGCTGGCCGACTACTCCGAGGGTTTCGTGGCCCTGGCGGCCACGTTCCTGGCCTACGGGGTCACGCAGATGGTCGAAGGCTACGGTTTTGTCGCCGTGTTCGTCTGCGCGGTGACGATCCGGTCGCGGGAGCACACCCACGGCTACCACCGGATCCTGCACAGCTATATCGAGCAGCTCGAAAGGCTGCTGACCGTGGTCCTGCTTGTCCTGCTCGGCGGCGCGGTCGCCCGCGGGCTGCTCGCCGGGACCACCTGGGCGGAAGTGGCGGTCGCGTTCGCTTTCGTCCTGCTCATCCGCCCCCTGTCCGGATGGGCCGCCCTCACCCGCGGCCGGACCGGCCCCTGGGAGCGGGCCGTCATTTCCTTCTTCGGGGTACGCGGCATCGGCTCCCTCTACTATCTGGCCTACGGCCTTTCCGAAGGCCGATTCGCCGCCGAAGCCCATACCCTGTGGCGTCTCGTTGCGCTGGTAGTCATCACCTCGGTCGTTGTGCACGGCATCACGGCAGGACCGGTGATGAACGCTTTGGACCGGGCACGCAAACGCAAAGCAGTCCGGGACACCGGCAGCCCCGGGGAAGCGCCCCGGACCGCCGTGTGAACGAGAGCATGCTGATCGGCCCTCATTGGCACGAGCGAATAGGGCCTGCAGGCAAAGTGGCGATCCCAGACCAGCCATTGTCGACTTATCTAAGTAGGCGCCACATTGACAAGAGTCCACTGCAGTACGGCATCGAACTGAAGCACCCTTATCGGCGGGCGGCCAGTGGCAGGAGAATGACTCGGCGGCGAGGGCGGCGGCAGCCTGCTAGCGAGGCCCGGCAGCCTGCCGGTTATGGCTCCGCCGATGAAGTAGGGGAGCGCCGGGATCCCTGCGTCGAAGAAGAGTTCGGATAGCCCGGCGAGCAGGCTGCCAGTGACCGCGCCGATCGCCATGTCGCGGAGTGCTCCTCTGCCCAACACGAACCATCGGCGGCCGCTGGATCGCATCGTAGGGTGCGATGAGTGTGAGCGCGCGTTTGGCCGGGGCTCCAGCCTTTCAGATAGGCCGGCACGCGAGGGTGCGTTGCCGGCGGTTCCCCCCAACAGCCCGACCGGGTCGTTGTCATTGTCCGATCCCAGGCGAAAGACCCCCCCTAAGTAATCATGTCAAGATGCGCGCTTGGTTGTCTTCGTGGAATCACTTGAGGATGCGCGCATGGCCGGTTTGGGTTTCGGGCCTTGTTTGCTGGTGGTCAGGACGAACAGCCGGTTCATGGTGGCCTGAAGCTGGCGTTGTAGGGCGGCCGGGTTCAGCGGTTCGTTCTCCCGGATGAGCCGGTTCTTCACTACTTTGCCTACGGTGGCTTTATCAGCGAGAGTCCGTTGGTGCGGGGTGGCCGGTGCATCGTATTTCTTGCGGACCTTGGCCCCGAGGCGTTCCTTCGAGACCAGTTTCTGCTGCGGCGCGAAATGGTTGGTCAGCAGGCGTTGCAGCGCCCAGATCTCGTTGAGCAGTTCCAGCTCGGCTGTCGTGTCGTAGCGGTAGTAGCCCACCGTCTGGCGCACGATATGCCAGTTCTTCTGCTCCACATGGGCGCCGTCGTTCTTGTTCCCGGAGCGGGACCGGGTGAAGGTCAGCTTCTCTTGTTCGCACCAGCGGAAGAGTTCCCAGTTGATGAACTCCGTGCCGTTGTCCGAGTCGATGCCCAGGACCGGGAACGGGAAGCTGGCGGTGATGTCCTGGATGGCCGCGAACACCCACTTCTGCGCCTTGTTCTTCACCGAGCGGGTCTCGGTCCAGCCGGTGAAAATATCCGTTGCGGTCAGCGTGAAACAGAACTCGCCGCGGCAGTTCCCGCCGTCGTGACCGACCAGGTCAATCTCGATGAAACCCGGCTTCGCCTCGTCCCAGTCGTGCCAGGTCCGCATCGGGATCGAGTCCTTCAGCAGCGTTCCGGGCTTGGTATGCGAGCGTCCCCGCACCGCCAGTTTCGCACGGTCGGCGGCCAGCCTGCGGTCGATCGTCGCCGGCGCTATCCGGATCAGCAGCGCAGCCGTGTCATCGTCCACTTCGAGTTCACCGAACCTGCGCAGCCGCGGCACCAGGTCCGTCAATGCCGGTGCCAGCAACCGGCCGCACGGTGTTCCCTGCACCGCCCAGCAGAACCGCAGCGCTTCCATGACGGGTTCGCCGTAGAGCGGTGGTCTCGGCGGCCGGGCTCTGACTTCCCGGATCACCAGGGCCAGCTTCAGTGCCTTGCGGGCATGGTTCCGGTGCCAGCCTGTCAGATCGCAGACCTGGTCCAGAATCCGGCCCTTGCCCGCCCTGGTCGACCGCCCGTACTCGAGTGCGAGCTTTCTCGTAACCGCCCTGCGTTCACTCATCGTCAGCTCCATAGCCGCAGGCCTACCGGCGCGCCGGGACCAACGCCGGCAGGCACACCGCTACGCGCGCACTCTCAAATGATTCTTCGATACCCGCTACGCGCGCATCTTTGACGAGTCAACGCGCCCCCTTGCGGGTCGATTAGGCGGCTCCTACCCTGATGTCATAGAAGTAGGAGCCGGCCATGGAATTTATATTTACGCTCGTCGTCCTCGCACTGGCCTTCACCCCGTTCGTGGTGCTGCTGATCGCCAAATCCCCTGACGCGCGCCTGGAAAAGCGCTTGGAAAAGTCTGTCACGGCGCGCAGGAGCGCATCCCGGATGACGCACCGTCGAACCCGGGAGCGGGTGGCCGGAACCCAGGACGGCGCCGTGCCCATTCCGTCTCCAATGGACGCCGGGGGCGTCACCAGGGCGCCGGCCCGGCTGCGGCGGCTGCGAAGCTCCGCTCGGCCCAAACTGCACCGGCGTCCGGAAGGTAGGCGCTTGCAGCGCAGAAAGGCCGCTTAGTCCGCTTCAAGCCTCATGGCGCCCGCCGGCGACCGGTTCGACCAGTTCCCGGGCGTTGTTGCGCAGCGGGTTCACCCGGACGGACACCTCGTAGGGAACCAGGGTCGGTTCGGGCAAGGCATCCAGCAGCTGCCCGGACCTCGGTCTTCTCAGTGGTTTGGGTGTCCAGCCATTCGGACTGCCAGCCCTCGGACACGATTACCAGGCCCCGTTCGTGGGTGTGCCCCGACGCATCCGGAACGTGGTGAGAATGGTGCCAGCTGCGGTGATTCATCTCTTCCCCCTAGTAACCTGGCCGCAAAGCGGACGTTCTTCCCGTGATCCCCCATCGCATAGCCCCCGTTACGCGCTTAGGCTCCCGTGCCGAGACCGGCGGGGCCGAAAAGGGTTGACATCGTCAAGTCCTGCTTGATCTGGGAGTGAGGTATGCGCCGTTATCGACTCTTCTATGGTTGTCAACGTAGCAATGGCTGGGGACTGTTGGCATTGAGTGTGCGGTAGATCCGTCGGGCGAGGTAGCGCTTCACGCGCGAAGAATTTCTTTCTTGGTTCGCCCTTCTGCTTGCCGTTTCGCTACGTATTCGATGGTCGTGGATCGAACGCCATCCTCGTAATCCGCTACCTGTTGCAATCACCGCAAGAACCCAAGTGACATCTACCGCAACGCCTACCCCGATTGTCCGAGGCTGGTGACGACGTTGATGGCCACAGCGATGACAATGGTCCCGAAGGCGTACGCCAGCAAGGCGTGGCCCAAAGCCATGCGGCGCATCGCGGTCGAGTACAGATTGGCGTCCTCGAAGGTGTAGGCCATTCCGACCGTGAAAGACACGAAGGCGAAGTCACTGTAGGTCGGTTCCTCCCGCTGATCAAAACCGAACTCGTGCTGCTGTTCGTGGTAGTACAGCCTCGCCAGCTTGAACGCATAGACCGTGTTGATCAGCGCCCACGACACCACCACCGCGGCCAGGGCCAAGATCGCAGACAGGACACCGGCCACGTCAGCCTGCTGCGATCGAATCAGGGCGAGCACGACGGCGACGAGACTAACCACGGCGGCACCCACGATGAGTGCATCCACCACTCGCCGGGCCTTTCCCTCGTCCCGGGCGATGGCGCGCGTGGTTTCCGTGTCAGCCCTCCAGTACCGCACCCACGTCCACAACAGGAATGTGAGCCCGGCGACGACCCAGGCGATCAGCCCGGTGATTTCGGCCTCCGCGCCCCACGCCGCGGCCACAACCGCCACCGCGACTCCCAGCAGCGTCGAGATGAGCGCCTTGCGATTGATGTGTGATCTCACGACAATCTCCTAACCTGATGGGGATACAAGCGGCTTCCCCCGTCCATCGAAGCCCAATGGGGTCTACGCCGGCCCGGACCATTCTCGGAGCTTCCAGAGTCACTTGTACAGAGAGCAGGCCGTGGAGACGGTATCCCACGGGCGATGGTTGAGGTCTGCGCTGGATCTCGCCAATCTTCACCGCGACCAACTGGATCGCTGTCCGCGACACCGAGTTCAACAGCGCCTTTTCCTAGGGCTCGGCCAACTCATTCGGCGTGTCACGAAGCTCGACCGCTTTGTGCTCGACGCTGGAATAGTATTCCCTCAGCTGACGCTAGGCGTCCATGCTGAGATACCGATAGACAGTGGCGCGGCTGGCGCCGATGATCTTGCCGACGTCCGCCGGCTTGAGGCCGTGGGATTCCCGATGAGCCGCAGCGGCGGGTGTAGCCGAGACGATTTGCCAATCCCTCTACGACCAGTCCCGCGGAGCGCTCAAGCACGAACTGACACACTGCTGCGGACCGGCCGGGCCCTGCGGCAGTCCTGCCGCGGGGCCCGGCAACCTTCAGAAAATCCGCCGCGCCCGCCCGGTCCTTCTTGGCACTGGTGCATCACCGGACATCCATGCCACGGGAACCGGGGCATTTCCGCTAAATACAAATGGGCGTGGGTGCCGCAGCTGATGAAACCAGGACCCGGAACGTGCCGATACGCCGTTCCATTGCCGCATGTGCGGCTTCCGGGTCCGCTGTCCGAGCCGGTTGGAAAAATATCGGCGAACATCACATAATCGTTTTCCTTCTCCTTTCCCCGAAATTCGCGTTTGAATCATGGACGGAAAACAGCCCTGACACAGTTATCCTTTTTGTTTTTGAAAATGTCATACCCTTTGGGTCCTTCATCAAGGGGCATGACGTGTGTGGCGAGGTGCTCGGTTTTCAGCTCACCGGCTGCCATCCGCTCCAGAAGCATGGGGACGTAGCGCTGTCCGTGCTGCTGGGCGGAGCGGAGGGTGAGCCCGTTGTTCATCACGGTTCCCAGCGGAAATTTATCCACTAATCCGCCGAAGACTCCTAGCACAAAAACGCTTCCTCCCTTGCGGCAGGCCGTAATCGCCTCACGCACCGCCGTCGGGCGGTCGGTCTGCAGCCGCAACTGCTGCTTGACCTGGTCGTAGAGGTAATCGGGGCCCGTACTGTGAGCTTCCATGCCCACGGCCTCAATGCATACGTCCGGCCCACGTCCGCCCGTCATTTCCTTTAGCTCGGCTAGTACAGAGGTCTTCGTGTAGTCGAGCGTGTCCGCCGCGATGTGTGTCTCAACCTGATCCAGCCGATACTGGTAGCGGTCAATAACCAACACGCGTTCGGCACCGAGCAGAACCGCAGCCCGCGCTGCCATCTGTCCCACTGCGCCCGCTCCCCAGACGGCAACAACATCGCCTGGTTGAACGCCACCGAGATCAGCACCCATCCACCCCGTCGGGGCGGAATCCGAGGCGAACAGAGCACGTTCGCTGCTGACGCCGTCCGGCACTTTGAAGGCACCGATATCCGCGTACGGCACGCGGATGTACTCCGCGTGGCTGCCGGTCCAGCCGCCCATCGCGTGTGAATACCCGAAGCACCCCCCGGGAGCGTATCCCCAGAGGGTCTCGGGGATCGCATCATTGTTATTACCGTTATCGCACAGCGAGTACAGCTCGTGCTTGCAGAACCAGCAATTTCCGCAGGCAATGAAGGAACAGACCACGACCCTGTCACCGATCCGATGCTTGGACACCGAGGAGCCGACCTCCACAACCTCGCCCACGAACTCATGGCCGAGGACATCGCCCCCGCGCATCGTGGGTATATAACCGCCGAGGAGATGGAGATCCGATCCGCAGGTGACCGTTAACTCAACCTTGACGATCACATCGTGGCCGTTGAGGATGGCCGGGTCGTCGATCGTTTCCACGTCCAGGGAATTGATTCCCCGCCACGTCAGGGCTTTCACAGGAATCCCCCTCCCTGGGCACGCTTCTCCCATTCATCCACGAGCCGTCCGGTGGGTGTGGACGGTCTTTTTCCGTGTGGCATCGGCTGATCCCGCAGGATCTCCCCGGCCTCCAGGAGCGTCTTTGATTGGCGCAAAGCCCGGCGCACATCCTGGCGCAGGTCTCCTGCCGATATGCCTGGTACCTCAGGCTTCGGCCGTGCACCAAGCTCTGTACCCCAGCTGCCGGGAGCTGGGATCATCCGGATGTCGACGACGTCCCCAAGATCGACCAGCGGCTGAGGGTAGACCCCACCGGGTGCAATCTCATCGGGCGACAAGTCAACAGTGACAGAATTCCACCGTGACCTATCCGAGTGCGAAGCCTGCCTTGTCCGGGCGTCCACAACGCGTTTTCCGACGACGACGGCCGCGACTGCGCCCCCAACAATAACTAATTTTCCACGCATAACTTTTTCCCTTCGAGCTGTAATCAGTAGAGGGAACCAGTGAATTGCCTAAACCCCGAAGACCGGTGGTCACCAGCCAGGGGATGCCAGCGCTAAGGCCGGACCAGCGTCCGCGCGTACGACTACATGGGCCGGTGTTTTGCTGCCGACGGCGTACCCTAACGCCGACATCGGGAGCACCCCGACGGATCGCTCTTACAAGTAGAGATGCCAAGCACCTACATTCTAAGCACGCTTAGCAATGGGCAACAGGGGGGAGCGCACGATTAACCCGCGTGGTGTCCGATGCCGCTTCTTAATCGCAAGATCCTGGATCACGGGGCCAAGTCCGACCCCGGCAACCTTCAAACGGTCCACTTTGCATGGCATCTGGTCGTCCGCTCGGAAGATGTCTGCCATGTGCATCACCAGTCTCAGAAGTCGATGGCGAAACCAATTTGCGTTGCGCCCCGTCAGGAGTTACTTTTCCGTCCCGGACAGGCTCAAGATGGTGCACGGTTCCGCAGAAGCGGTAGAAGTATCGCTTCGGGCTTTGCGCGCGATATTCAGCCATCGCTCGTGACTGCTTCAATTCAAAACAAGTGAGGAGCGGAGTCTCGAACTGCTTTCACGGAGCCACGATGGCACCACATAAAGAAGAAGTCGATTGCGGCTAGTGCTCGGGCTATGGTCGGTTCACTAGCCTCGTCTCGAAAAAGGACCGTCTATTGAGACGCGCAGTCTTTCCCGAGCTGCCGTTTCTCAGGTGAGAGAAAGTCACGGCTTCTAGGGAACTCGCATGTCTCATCAACATGTCTCACTTCTGTTTAGTCTCAGGAATGGGATATTGAACCTTTGATGTGACTTGGGGCGATTGTGGCAAGTATCGGGTATGCCAGGGTCAGCACGGTTGACCAGAATGCGGACCTTCAGCATGCCGCCCTGAAGACGGCCGGCTGCAAGAAGATCTTTACGGACCATGGGGTGAGCGGCACTCGGGCTAAGCGGCCTGAGCTGGACAAGATGCTTGAGCACCTGCGGGACGGCGATGAAGTGGTCGTCTGGAAGCTTGACCGGCTGGGTCGCAACACGCGGAACCTCCTGGTGCTCATTGATGACCTCGAGGAACGGGGAGTCCACTTCCGTTCCCTGACCGAGGGCATCATCACCACAGGTGCCATGGGCAAGGCCATGCTCACGGTTATGTCCGCGTTCGCCCAACTCGAGCGTGACCAGCTAGCCGAGCGGACCAAGGCAGGTATGGCCGCAGCTGCCGCCAACGGGCGAAGGGCCGGACGGCGGGAAGTCACCGCAGGCGACCGGAAGGTGAAGCGCGCCCATGAGCTGAAAGCCCAAGGTCTCAAGCCCAGTGACATAGGAAAGATCGTCGGTGTCAGCCGGGCCACTGTTTATCGTTACCTAAGTCTTGAGAATTCTCAGCTTTGAACAGGGCAGCTCTGGTGGACGGAAAGGTTCAGTTTCCGTAGGTCTTTTTTAC
>Ga0307409_100001365_pt1 | contig 11907 bp, 15 predicted proteins | sample 322Ometagenome_2_FD_203888 | JGI IMG/M metagenome (GOLD analysis project Ga0307409, IMG submission 203888) | Maize rhizosphere microbial communities from greenhouse at UC Davis, California, United States - 322HYB-O-2 | ecosystem: Host-associated > Plants > Roots > Rhizosphere > Soil | place...
GGTGGGTGGCCAGACCCGCTACCGGGCGTTCATGCTCACCCTCGGGGCCACGGCCACGGTCAACGCCTGGTACTACCCGCCGCTGCGGAACCTGTGCGCCGCGTCGAGCCTGCCCGACTACATGCGCGACGTCGACTTCTCGCCCGACGGGTCGTGGTTCGCGTTCGTCTCCACCGGCTATGTCGCCCAGGCCGGCGGGGTCGGGCGGGACCTGTGCGACGCCGCCGCCCGGTTCGAGACCAACATCACCAACCCGGTCCGTCCGACCTGGATCAACTACACCGGCGGCGACACCCTGCACTCGGTGGCCGCCACCGACGTGGCCGTGTACGTCCAGGGCCACCAGCGCTGGCTGGACAACCCCCAGGGCCGCAACGCCGCCGGGCCGGGCGCGGTCGCCCGCCAGGGCATCGGCGCTATCAGCCCCTCCACCGGCCTGGCCCTGTCCTGGAACCCCGGCAAGGAGCGCGGCGTCGGCGGCAAGGATCTGTACGTCACCTCGGCCGGCCTGTGGGTCGGCAGCGACACCAACCGCATCGGCGGCGAGACCCGCCGCCGGATCGCCCTGATGCCGACCCCCTAGACCCGCTCCCGCACGCCCGGCGCGCGACCCCGGCCGCTACCGGCCGGGGTCGTCGTCGTGGGGGATGGTGCGCAGGACCCTGGCCGGCGCGCCGGCGACGATGGTGTAGGGGGCGACGTCGCCCATGACCAGGGAGCCGCCGCCGACCACGGCGTTGGCGCCGATCACGCACGGGCCGAGGACCATGGCGTTGCTGGCCACCCAGGCGCCCTCGCCGATGACGATGTCGCGGCCGCTGCGGGGGATGGCCAGCTGGCGCTCGCGGCCGAACTTGTCGATGTCGTGGGTGCCGGTGAGGACCGAGACGTTGTGGCCGAAGAAGGCGTACTCCCCCACCGTGATGTCGCCCGAGCCCACGTTGAACAGGGCGTTGTTGACCACCGCGGTCGGGTGGACGTGCAGCCGCGACCGGTCCCCGTGGACGAGGTACTTGTACATCTCCACATGGGCCTCGGGACCGGCCTGCCGCGGGTCCTGCTCGGCCAGGACCTGGCGCAGCGGCTCCTGCAGCCAGCGGGCCAGCCGTCGTGCCACCAGCCGGTCAAGTCTCGACATCCGCGCCTCCTGTTCCTCGCCGGCCCGCCCCATGCGCCGGGGCCGGCACAGCATCGCATCCGCACTCGACCGCGGGGTACCCGTGTGCTGTGATCACCGTGACGGCAGGGGGGCAGGAGGTGGACCGATGGCGAAGATCGTGGTCGGGGTCGATGCCTCACCCGGAGCGTTGCAGGCGCTGACCTGGGCTGCCGGCGAGGCCCGCCTGCGGCTGGCCACCCTGGAGGTGGTGCACGCCTACCACGGCCAGGAGCTGGCGGCGCCGCTGTACTTCCCCTCGACCGAGGCCCTGCCCGCCCAGGCGACCGGCGGGCAACGGCCGCCGGACGAGCCGCCGGACGAGACGGCCGCCGACCGCGCCCGGTTCGAGGCGGCCGTGCGCCGCCAGGCTGAGGAGCTGCTGGACGGCCTGCTCGGCGACCTTGAGGGGACCGTCGAGGGGATTGAGGTGCGCCGCATCGTGGTGGAGGACCGGCACCCGGCCGAGTGCCTGGTCGAGCGGTCCGAGGACGCCGACCTGGTGGTGGTCGGTTCCCGGGGCCGGGGCGGGTTCTCCAGCCTTCTGCTCGGTTCGGTCAGCCACGCCGTGGTGCTCCACGGGCGCTGCCCGGTGGTGGTCGTCCCCTCCGGGGCGCCGGAGCGCAAGCCGCCCCCGCCGCCGGTCTGAGCCGCCGGTCTGCGCCGCCGCTCAGACCAGGGCCCGCAGGGCCTGGGCGTCCCGGCGGAGGCGGTCGGCCGGGATCTGGGGCCGCTCAGCGTCCGGGAAGTCCAGCGGCCGGCCGGGCGACGGGTCGTCGGCGTACCTCGGCACCAGGTGGGTGTGCAGGTGCGGGACGGCGTTCCCGAGCAGCTGGTAGTTCAGCTTCACCGTCCGGAAGTGGCGCTCGACGGCCGAGGCCACCCGCAGCACCTCGCGCCAGTAGCCCACGGCCTCCTCGTCGCTGAGCTCGGTCGGCTCGGCGACGTGGCGGCCGCGCCAGACCACGATCCGCGGCCGGTCCCGGCGCGGCGAGGCCCGCTCGTGCGAAGGTAGCCGAGTCGGACCGGTGGCGAGAAGGACGGGCGGATGGAGAGGGTCGAGGTCGACGGGCTCCAGATCGCCTACGAGCGCGCCGGCAGCGGCCCGCCGCTGGTGCTGGTCCACGGCTATGTGGGCGACGGCCCGGTGACCTTCCGGGGGCAGCTCGACGGCCTGTGCGACGAGTTCACCGTGGTCGCCTGGGACGCCCCCGGGGCGGGCGCCTCCTCCGACCCCCCCGACGGGTTCGGCCTGGACGGCTACGCCGACTGCCTGGCCGGGTTCGTCGACCGGCTCGGCCTGGGCCGGCCGCACCTCCTCGGGCTGTCGTTCGGGGGCATCCTCGCCCTCGCCCTCTACCGCCGGCACCCGGCGGTCCCGAGGAGCCTGGTCCTGGCCTCCGCCTACGCCGGCTGGGGCGGCTCCCTGCCCGCCGAGGACGCCGCCCAGCGCCTCCGCCAGGCGATGGTGCTGGCCGACCTCCCGCCCGAGGAGTTCGCCGGCACCCTGCTGCCGACGATGTTCGCGGCGTCGCCCCCGGCCGAGGTCGTCGCCGCCTTCGGGGCCAGCATCCGCGCCTTCCACCCCGTCGGGTTCCGGGCCATGGCCCGGGCCTCGGCCGGGAACGTCCGCGACGTCCTGCCCAGGATCCAGGTGCCGACCCTGCTGCTCTACGGCGACGCCGACGTCCGCGCCCCCCTGCCCGTGGCCGAGGACCTCCACCGGTCGATCCCCGGGGCCAGGCTGGTCCTGCTGCCCGGGGTCGGCCATGTCACCAACATCGAAGCCCCCGAGGCCTTCAACGAGGCCGTCCGGAGCTTCCTCGGCGACCTCCCCGAAGGAGCATGACGTGGGCGACCCGCTCAAGGAGCAGGACGAGGCGCTGGCGGCGCTGCGGCAGGTGGTCGAGGCGGCCGGGCCCTACCTGGACGGGCTCCCGGAGCGGCTGGTCTACGACCGCAACGCCGAGCCGCTGCTGGGCGAGCTGGGCGGCCCGCTGCCCGAGGAGGGGGCGGGCACCCAGGCGGCGGTCGAGACGCTGCTGCGGGTCGGGACGGCGACCGCGACCGCCTCGGCCGGGCCGCGCTTCTACCACTTCGTCATCGGCGGGTCCACGCCGGCGGCCCTGGCCGGCGACTGGGTCGTGTCCCTGCTGGACCAGAACGCCTTCGTGCGGGCCTCCTCGCGGTTCGCCGACGCCGCCGAGACGGTCGCCCTGGACTGGCTGCGCCAGCTCGTCGGCCTGCCCGCGGGCTGGGGCGGGGCCCTGACCGCCAGCGCCACCTTCGCCAACCTCAGCGGCCTGGCCCTGGCCACCCACTGGTGGGGCGAGCGCCACAGGGTCGACGTGGCCTCGGCCGGGCTGGCCGGCCTGCCCCGGATGCCGGTGCTGTCGGGCGGGCTGGTCCACCCCAGCGCCCGCAAGGCCCTGCAGCTGCTCGGCCACGGCAAGGACACCGTGGAGGTGCTCGCCGCCGACGACGTCGGCCGGGTCGACCTCGCCGGGATGCGGCGGCGGCTGGCCGACCTCGACGGCGCCCCGGCCGTGCTGGTCGCCACCGCCGGCGAGCCCAACGCCGGCGAGTTCGACCCCCTGGCCGAGCTGGCCGGTCTGGCCGAGGAGTTCGGCGCCTGGCTGCACGTCGACGGGGCATTCGGGATCTTCGCCGCCCTGTCCCCCCGCACCGCCCACCTGACCGCCGGCATGGAGCGCGCCGACTCGATCGCCGCCGACGCCCACAAGTGGCTCAACGTGCCCTATGAGAGCGGGTTCGTGCTCGTCCGGGACCCGGCCCGGCTCGGCCCGGCGTTCGGGATGCCGGGGGCGGCCTACCTCCCCGGCCCCGACGACCCCCGGGGCGGCTACGGCCTGCTCGGCCCGGAGTCCTCCCGGCGGGCCCGGGCCCTGCCGATCTGGGCCACCCTGGCCGCCTACGGCCGCGCCGGCTACCAGGCCCTGGTCGAGCGCCACTGCGACCTGGCCGCCCACCTGGCCGCGGCCGTCGACGCCGCCCCCGACCTGGAGCGCCTGGCCGAGGTGCCGTTGAACGTCGTCTGCCTCCGCTACCGCCCGCCCGGCCTGTCCGAGCCCGAGCTGGACGACGTCAACCGCCGCCTCGGCGAGGCCCTGCTCGACGACGGCCGGGTGTTCGCCGGCGGCACGGTCTACGGCGGCCGCGCCGCCCTGCGCCCGGCGATCAGCAACTGGCGCACCACCGCCGCCGACCTCGACCTGTTCCTCGAGGTGGTTCGCGAGCTGGGGGCGAAGGCCGCCGGGCAGGTCCGCCCGGGCTAGCCGCCCTCAGGGGACGTACTGCTCCTCGAGGGCCTGGATCTGCCCGCCCTGGACCGTCGCCCAGAAGATGTGCCCGATCCCGCTGGCGGCCACCGTGGCCAGATCGGCCGGCACCGGCCCGGCGGCGTTCCCGCCACCCTGCCCGGCGGTCTGCCGGGTCACCGTGATCCGAGCCCCGGAGGTGACCGGCAGCGTCCGCAGCCGCGGGTTCACGTTCCGGGTGTAGTAGTCGTTGGGCGGCGGCGACTCCCGCCCGTCCTCGGCCGCCGCCTTGGCCGCTGCGTCCCCCTCGAACCACTGGATGAGGTCGAAGGTGACCGTCCGCCCGCCCACGCTCACCTGCTTCACGATCACCGGATGCCGCCCATCCGCCAGCTGGGCCGGTTCCGCCGGCTGGCCGGTCGTCGTCGCGGCGGCGGTCGTCGCGGCGGTGGTCTGGGCGGCCCCGCCCCCCGACGAGTCGTCGTCCGACCCGCAGCCGGCCAGGCCCAGCATCGAGACGAGGGTGAACAGCGAGACGGCGGTGAGTTCGCCACGACGGTGCCCCATTGGACGCACTCCTTCGAGCAGTCTGCGGGCTACGACCTGACGATCAGGACGTCGAACCCGGTGATCGTCAGGTGCGCGAATTCATCCGCGAACCGACGGCGCGCCTGCAGGCCCACCGTGACCGGCACCGGCGGGACCGGAGGAAAGGGCGCTGCACCGACGGCCCCGGGCCGGTTGTCGAGCATGAGGCATTGGACGCTGAACCCGCGGTCGAAGACCTCGTCGTCGGAGAGCGCCTCCTCGCCACCGGTGTCCGACGGCGGCGGGTCCTGGAGCCCTCCAGGGCGGTCCACCGGCCACTCGATGGCGTGTGACGTGTGGCCCAGGGAGCAGGACACCGTGGCCTCGACCCCGGGAGTCTTGGTGATCTGACCGTTCACGATCAACAGGAAGCCCAGCAGCGGAAACTCGTCCGGGACGCCCACGGCCAGCGCGCCCGACAGTCCGATCGCCCCGGTGAAGGGCTCGTCCTGGCCCGACCGGAGGTCGAGCTCCAGACGATCCATCCCCAAGCTCACGATGAGGCCGCTCTCGTCGTCGAACCTGGTCATGCTGGGCGCCTGCCCGACCGGGTCGTAGTGGGTCGTCCACGCTCCCCACGCCGGTCCATCTGTCGTCATCATGGCCTCCCCCTCGCCGATGGAACGGGCGGAGCCGACTGACCTCCTGGTCATCCATCCCACGGAACACGCGGACAATACGTCGTTCACGGACGATGGGGAAGTTGCCGCCACCAGCGCAGGCACCGCTGGGATCAGGCTGGGGCTGCGGTGCCACGAACAGCTGCCAGCTGCCCTCCACGCCCTTCAAGCGGTGTGCGCCACGGTCCACCAGGGTGATGTCGGAGCCCACGACGAGCTCGCGGACGGTTCTGGAGGTCAGGATGTCCCCAGGTCGGGCGGCCGCCGTCACCCGGGCGGCGATGTGGACGGCGATGCCGCCGACGTCGCCGTCGCGGCGTTCCACCTCGCCGGTGTGCAGCCCGGCCCGGATCTGGACGCCGATGCCGCCCAGCTCGTCCCGGAGGGCGGCTGCACAGCGGATCGCTCGGCCGGGCCCGTCGAAGGTCGCCAGGATGCCGTCACCGGTGGTCTTGACCAGTTGCCGCCGAACTCCTCGACCAGCCGCCGGGCCAGCTCGTCGTGGACGTCCAGCAGCTCCCGCCAGCGCCGGTCCCCCAGCCGGCTCGCTCGCCCGGTGGCGTCCACGATGTCGGTGAACAGGACCGTCGCCAGGATGCGCGTCGGCGCCGCGGTGCGGTGGACGCCGGCCAGGAAGGCCTCGATCTGGTCGAGGGCAACGCCCGGTGTTTCCCAGAACAGGGTCGAGTCGACCCCGGACTGCTCGGCCACTGCGTCAGCAACCTCGGTGGGAAGCCCGATTGGGTAGTCGTCGGCGGCCACGAACCTCGCGGTGGCGTGCGGCAGAACAGGGCGATGCCGGGATCTTCCCAGCCGATGTCGAGGTGGCCGAAGCTCCGGGGCACAGGACAAGGTCGGGCGGCCCTTCACCAAGGACCTGGTAGGCGATCCGGTCTCCCTGCAGGCGTGCGTACCTTGTCTTCGGCGGCTGCACAGCCCCCTCCACCCCATCGCGACCCTGTCGGATTCCAGGGCCAGACGGTGAGCACCGGGCTGAGCGCCCGTCCACCCCTCGGGCCCGGGGGAGCTCGCAGGCCGCTAGGAGTTGGCGACCCGGAGCAGCACGTCTCCGTGGCAGGGCTCGTCGAGCTGACACCAGCATCCGACCGGCTTGCCGCGGAGCTCGGCGCGCGCGGCGTCCTCGTCCAGGTCACGCTCGAAGAGCGCGATCGCTTCCTTTCGGTCGTGGACCGTGCCGGCGCAGTGGCGGCAGGGCTTGCCGATCGGGTGTCGGTTCGACCAGCGACGCGGCCGCGTGATGTTCACCACGCCGGCGGGCAGGCGCTGGTGGTAGAGGTCGCCTTCGATGCGGACGCGATAGGTCACGGGCGCCGCCTCCAGGCTAGCCACAATCCGGGTCAGGGGGGCCCAGGGTCGCTGTCCAGTGAAGCAGAGGGCCCTGGTCGGTGACCAGGGCCTGTTGTGTCGGCTCCTGCCCGCTGTTGTCCGTTGTTTGCTCTCGGCTGCGGATCGAGGACGGACCGAGGGCCCGCGTCCGTGCCGCCCAGACGGATGCGGCCGTCCGAGATAAGGTCCGTGCGAGGCGAGCGAGGGTCGATCTCGGGTTGCCTCGTGCCAGGGCGGACGCGGGGGAGAACAGAAGCGGGTGATCCGATGCTTCGTGGTGACGTGATCGAACTGCGGCCGGTCCGCGATGCCGATCTGGCGACGCTTTACGAGCTGATGACGAACCTCGACACCAGAGGTCCCTACTTCCCGTTGGGCGTGACGAGCGAACCCGCGTTCCGGGCGGCGTTCGCCAAGAACGGCTTCTGGGACGCCGAGGAAGGCATGCTCGTGATGGTGAAGGACGGGGAGATCGTCGGCGAGATCGAGTACTTCCCGATCACCCACTATCTTCAGGGGTATGAGATCTCGTACCAGCTGTTCGGGGAGCAGCACGCGGGCCGCGGGTACACCTCGGACGCGGTCAGGCTGCTGGTTGGGTACGTCTTCGGTCGCAAGCGTGTCAACAGGATGCAGTTGAACATCCACCCCGGCAATGTTGCCTCCAAGCGCGTCGCCCAGAAGTGCGGCTTCGCCTTCGAGGGGCTGATGCGTGGCTGCTGGTTCCACCAAGGCGTGTACCACGACCTGGAGGTCTGGTCGATCCTGCGGGACGAAGCCGTCGCCCTGAACGGTGATGAGCAGGGCCGGCGTCCCCTGCCTGAGCTGGGGTGATGGGCTGGGCCTGCGGCGATGGACCGCATCAGGTCTGACCCGGGCGTGCCCTCGTGGAAGGCAAAGGAGCAGGTCGGTGACCTGCTCCTGGTGGTGGACCTGATGAGACACCTTTCGAACCGCCAAGTCGCGCGAACGGTAGGTGAACTCTGGAGCACACTTCGTCCAGTCCGATGACCTGGTGACGTCCCAGGACGGCTGTCAACGACGGCCGAGGCGCCCAACCCATCTGGCACCTCAGAAGCTATCCGGCCCCTTCCAATGCCGCCCTGACTCGGACTTCTGCGTCCTCTTCGGACAGGCCGTAGGCGCGAGCCGCCTGCCGGATCACCTGCCGCAGCGACTCGTGTTTACTGGCCTGGGACTGCTCTGCAAGCCTTGCTCCCACTGACGGTTCCTCTCTTGCTCCTTGCGTCGAGCGCCTTGCGTTCCTCGGCTGTCAGATGGACCTGGCATGACTCGATGGGCATAGGGTAGGTGATGGCGCGGGCTTTGCAGGCTGTGCCAGCCCTGGTCGGTCGGTTGCAGCGCGGCGATGGTCCTCAAGAGACTTTCGCAGGTTGTCACCCCACGCGCGCAGAGAGCGCACCTCAGCATCTAGACGTTTGACTTCCCGCCGTAGCGCATCATTGTCGTGCTGCATGCGCTCATAGAGTGTCCACTGGCGGCGCTCCTGGTGCTTGCCACTTCTTGGCCCCTTACAAGGCTCACCCGGTGCCGCACCACATTTGGGGCATGGCCACTCGCGGTCGGGGTCGTCCACCACGACACGCACGCCCGTGGCGTACGGAGAACCACGCGGGTCCAGCCGCCGTGAGGCGAACGTCGTCTCGCCATACGTGACGCTGCGCCATCCGCCTCCCGGGCCGATGGTAATGGCCGTAACCGGACCGTACAGCTCGACTGCGCGGGCTGGTGTCAGCACGTCCGTCAGTATGACGCTGCCGTCTGGAGACCACTCCTCGGCGATGATCGGTTCCCCGAGCTTGCGCCAGCCGATCGGTTCGCCGCGGTGTGCGTCCCATAGCACGGCTCGCCCAGGGTCCAGTAGCTTCTTCTTCGGCAGCTCGTCAGGCATGGCATCCTCCTCGGTTGCCTCGATGATCGCCCCGACCAGCTCGACGAACGCCGCCTTATCCTCGACGTGCTCAAGCCGACCTACACGCGGCGGGTCCGGGCCTGGCACGGCCACTGGCACACTCGACGCGACGGCCTCGCGACGCTCACGCAGGTTCGAGCCGCCGGACCGTCGCCACGCGATCGATGGCCCTGTCGAACGACGCGACCACTGCGACCCCCGAACGCTCCGCCTGCGCCACCAGATACGCCTCGGCGAAGTCCAATCGGGCGGTCTCGTACACCTCCAGCGCCCGCAGCAGCACCACCGAGTCCAGCACCACGATCGCCTGATACGCGATGATCGCCCGGACCAACTCGGCGACCCGCTCGCGTGCTACCTCGTAGAACGACTCCAGTACGTACACGACCTCGGCGACCACAAGATCCACCAGCAGCAACTCGCCGGCCTCGGCTAGGAACTTGGTCGCCCGCGCCGCCTGCTCGGGGGGGTCGCCGGTCAGATGGCGCACCAGAATATTGGTGTCGACGAACGCGCTCACTGCTTGGCGCTCGACCGGGTGGCGCGGACCTGGCGGCGCACCTCCTCCCAGGGAGTTCCCCGCTTGTTGGCGGGAACGCTAACCGCGCCGGCAAGCTCGAGCAGGTCGGCGGTACGTGCCAGCACAGCCCGGTGCCCTTCCACGCGGAAGACGACCTGGTCACCCTCGTGAAGCTCGAGCGCCTCGCGGATCGCCTTGGGCAGGGTGATCTGCCCCTTGGATGTCAGCCGCGCCGCGATCTCCATCGCACCCCTCCTTACCTGAGCACACAGGTAAGGATAGCAGTGCACGATGTGCGTATGCTGCCCAGGGACCGCCTGGAATCAGCAAGTTAGAAGCCAGTGGAGGTGGGGAGACTCGAACTCCGGCCCGCCTCCTGGAGTACGTCCAGGTGGCGGCTGCGCTGGCGGTCTGACCTGCGGTCCCTTGAGTCCCGTGGTGACCGCTGGCGCCCGTTGCAGTCCGCTACCTGCCGGCTCCGCGTGTACCCACTGTGTACCGGCGGGCTCCGGAGCCATCCGGTCGCAGACGCTCCGGTGCTCGGTGCTGCACGACACGAGAGGTTCGATGGCTATCACTCCCCCGGTGGCCGTTGTTCCCGGCTGGGCTGCGACGACCGAGCTTGGCCACCAGTGGGCGCGAGCACGCCGACCAGCCCGCCCGCGATGGTGGCAAGGATCGTGGTGAACGAGTCCGGCACCGGGGTCCCGTTGTAGATGAACGTCGTCCAGGCGATGCCGCCAATGACAAAATACAGGCCAAGGGCCGCCACGATCGCGACATACAGCCAATCGGGAAGACCGCTCGGGCGCCGTTGCAGCTGCATCTGCATCACCTCTATGTCCCTGGGCTCCTCTCGTCAGTGTGCTCCGACTTGCGCAGCTTGCGATAGTTCGCTAGCCACGTCGGCAACATTGACCCCTTGCTCCCCATCGGGCAGGCGACAACGGCGCCCTCCCGCCAAGGTTGCCGGCGCTCCCGCCCAGATGCTGCAGCCAATCGTCATCGCAACCTCCCCACCTCGGCTTCAGCTGCAGTGTCCGGGAGGACAAAGCGGTGACCCGTTTCAATCTCAAGCCTGGCTTCAGTCACGATGAGGCAGCGCAGCCCGAGCTGCGTTGAAGGCGGCCAGGCTGTGGGGTGGGCCCATCCTCCGGGCACCAGCAGGACGAAGCGAGGGAGAAGGATCTGGAGGCCGGGCTGGTGCTGCCGCCGAGTCGAACCACGTTCGGTCCCCCGGACACGACGAGATCCAGAGAGGCAGAGTGGCTGCGGTGAGCGAAGAGCATCGGCCGGACACCCAGGACGAACTCGCAAACGAGCGGACCTATCTGGCCTGGCTTCGCACCGGGCTGGCCTTGGTGGTCGCGGGATTCGGTGCGGAGCGGATCCTTCCGGCCGAGGGCATCATCTGGGTGAGGCAGGTGATCGGGGTATCGATCATCATCGCTGGAGTCCTAACAGCGGGTCTGGCGCGCTGGCGTTGGCAGACGGTCGACCGTGCCATGCGTGCGGGACGTCCGATCTCCCAGCCGGTCCTCGGCGACCTGGTGGGGGCCGCCATTGTTTTGGGTGGCCTCGCCACGATCGTGCTGCTGCTCCGCGCCGACGCAGGGTGACCGAGCTGCCTACCCTGCTGCGAAGGGGTGGCATAGCTGACCCATGGAGGCCGCATGACCTGGGGCACACGAACGCGGCGTGGCTAGAGGACGGCGGCGTCCCAAGCCGGTGAATCGATGAGTTGATGGGCCGTCGGGGTGGTCGGACCCGGCCAGCGGGGCAGCCCGATGGGATCACCTGCTGGCAAATGACTCCAGACCGTACCGCCGCGTTCATCGACCCGGGCAAGGGCATTCTGACCAGTGGATTTGTGTGGGTGGAGCTGAGGGGATTTGAACCCCTGACCACTTGCATGCCATGCAGTTTCGGCCTCCTCCCCCACCCCAGGTCAGAGGTGCGGACCGAGCCCACCGGCCTCCTCGAAGTGACCGTGACTGACCGCTGCTGCACGCGCAGGCTAGTGTGTACCCAGCGTGTACCGACGCTCCAGCGGCTGCCCTCGGGCAAGGTAAAGGGCCTGGTCAGTGACCAGGCCCCGATGGTGGAGGTGGGGAGACTCGAACTCCGCTGCACCCGTTCCCCACCATGCCAGATCGGAGTGGCGATAGGCGTGTGACCTGCGATTCTGGCGTTCCGGACTTGACCGCTCGTGCCCGCTGGTGACCCGTGGCTCCCGCTGCGGTACGGACCCAGCGCGGACCACGTGGCATGCCCGCTGCTGCTCCGGCTTGCCCTGGTTGGAGGGTGAGGCCGGCTCCCCGGTGACCGTCGTGTCGCTACCGGGCCGAGGGCGGCCGGAGGCCGCCCGCAGGGCCGGCCTTGAGGATGTAGAGAAACGTCTCCCAGCTCGCTCAACAGCACGGACACGACGGAGCGGAACGCAGAGCATGCTTCGCGTCCCGCTC
>Ga0307409_100001366_pt1 | contig 11905 bp, 10 predicted proteins | sample 322Ometagenome_2_FD_203888 | JGI IMG/M metagenome (GOLD analysis project Ga0307409, IMG submission 203888) | Maize rhizosphere microbial communities from greenhouse at UC Davis, California, United States - 322HYB-O-2 | ecosystem: Host-associated > Plants > Roots > Rhizosphere > Soil | place...
TAAAGTTAGATATTGAGGACCTGTTTTTTCAATAAGCATTTTTGCTGTTTTACTATGACCATTATTAATGGCCAGATGCAATGCGGTGTCCTTATGATCGTTTTGTAGAGTTAGATATTGAGGGCCTGTTTTTTTAATTAGCATTTCTGCTATTTCAAGATGACCAGAATAAATGGCTAGATGCAATGGGGTGTTTTTAGCAGAATTTTGTAGGGTTAGATGTTGAGGATCTGTTTTTTTAATTAGCATTTCTGCTATTTCACGATGGTCCTTCTTGCTAGCATAATGTAAGACGGTATAACCGTGTTCATCTTTTGAAGTTAAATACTGGCAAGGAGTTTTTTCTATAACTAGTTGTGTAATTGTAGGGTGTCCGTGGCTAGCAGCGTATAGCAAAATGGAGCTGTCCTTCGGTTTATACACAACACCAGGATTTACATTGTTCATTAGGCCTTGACGTACGCCCTCAAGATCATTGCTGTCTATAGCATTGAATATCTGTTGTATGACTGTTTTATACTTTTTTTTTTCAATGGAATAGTAACTGTGGTGTAATAGTTTTTCGGATAGGGTTAGATTTATGTAAAGTGGAGAGCCTGGTCGTTTTTTGATAAGACTTTTAATATAATTTTTTCTGTCAATTTCCCGTTTTGGCAAGTTAAAGAGCAATTTTCTAAAACTATGGTTTGTAGAAGAAAGAAAGATACGGTCTCGAAACGAGCAATCCGGAAAGTGATCGCACAAAATGGTAAGAGATTTTTCGATGGCGGTATATTCTTCTGATTGCATAATTACCGATTGCTCATGCATGGAATAGGTAATTGTATAGAGCATTATTGTAATAAAAAAAGAAAGAGCTAGGGTATTGTAAAACATGTGGTCTATTCATTACATGAGATTACTTAGTGTGCTTATGTAGTATGAAACATATTTTACATTAATTTACACAATAGTATAACAATTAAGGTCAATAAAGAAAAACAGATAGTTTTTTGTCCTATCATTATTCTCAACAAGGTTGGGTTTTTGCATAGTAGCTGAAACTTTATTCTAAGAGATGCATTGTCAAGGAGCGTTCGATGATAATTGTTTTGTACAGTTAGATATTGAGGGGCTATTTTTTGAACAAGCATTTTTGCTATTTCAAGATGACCCTTTTTACTGGCTAGATGTAACGCGGTATTTTTATCCTTGTTTTGTAAAGTTAGATATTGAGGTTCTGTTTTTTTAATTAGCATTTCTGCTATTTCAAGATGCTCATTCTCAATGGCTAGATGCAACGCAGTATCATCATCGTAGTTTTGTATAATGAGATATTGAGGGTCTGTTTTTTTAATTAGCATTTCTGCTATTTTGCGCTGACGCTTCTTAATTGCTAGATGCAATGCGGTTTGACAAAAGTAGTTTCGTACTGTTAGCGCTTGAGAACCTGTTATTTTAATTAGTATTTCTGCTATTTCAAGATGGCCCTTCTCACTGGCTAGATGCAATGCGGTCTGACCACGGTCGTTTTTTTGTAGAGTTAGATATTGAGGATCTGTTTTTTGAATCAGTATTTCTGCTATTTCAAGATGGCCCTTCTCGCTGGCTAGATGCAATGCGGTGTCCTTATCGTAGTTTTGTAAAGTTAGATATTGAGGATCTGTTTTTTGAACAAGCATTTTTGCTATTTCAAGATGACCCTTTTTACTGGCTAGATGCAATGCGGTGTTCTGATCGTAGTTTTGTAAAGTTAGATATTGAGGCTCTGTTTTTTGAACAAGCATTTCTGCTATTTCAAGATGACCATTCTCAATGGCTAGATGCAATGCGGTATTTTTATCCTTGTTTTGTAAAGTTAGACCTTGAGGATCTGTTTTTTGAATCAGCATTTTTGCTATTTCAAGATGACCATTCTCGCCGGCCAGATGCAATGCGGTCTGACCACGGTAGTTTTGTAAAGTTAGATCTTGAGGATCTGTTATTTGAATTAGCATTTCTGCTATTTCACGATGGCCCTTCTCGCTAGCATAATGTAAGACGGTATTTTTAGCATTGTTTTGTAGCGTTAGATATTGAGGGCCTGTTTTTTTTATTAGTATTTCTGCTATTTCACGATGACCATTCTTAATGGCCAGATGCAATGCGGTATTTTTATCCTTGTGTTGTAAAGTTAGATATTGAGGATCTGTTATTTGAATCAGCATTTCTGCTATTTCACGATAGCCCTTCTGACTAGCATAATGTAAGACGGTATAACCGTATTTATCTTTTGAAGTTAAATACTGGCAAGGAGTTTTTTCTATAACTAGTTTTGTAATTGTAGCATTTCCCTTATCTGCAGCGTATAGCAAAATGGATCTGTCCTTCGGTTTATACACAACACCAGGATTTACATTGTTCACTAGGCCTTGACGTACGCCCTCAAGATCATTGCTATCTATAGCATTGAATATCTGTTGTATGACTGATTTGTGTTTTTGTCTTTCAAGAGCATAGTAACTGTTGTGTAATAGTTTTTCGGATAGGGTTAGATTTATGTAAAGCGTGGAGCGGGGCCGTTTCTTGATAAGACTTTGAATATAATCATTTCTGTCGACTTCCCGTTCAGGTAAGTTAAAGAGCAATTTTCTAAAACTATGGTTTGTAGAAGAAAGAAAGATACGGTCTCGAAACGAGCAATCTGTAAAGTGATCGCACAAAAATTTACAGGCCTCTTGTAGGGGAGTATATTCTGATTGCATAATTACCGATTGCTTATGCATAGAATAGGTAGTTGTGTAGAGCATTATTGTAATAAAAAAAGAAAGAGCTAGGGTATTGTAAAACATGTAGTCTATTCATTACATGAGATTGCTTTGTGTGCTTATGTAGTATGAAACATATTTTACATTAATTTATACAATAGTATAACAATTAAGGTCAATAAAGAAAAACAGATAGTTTTTTGTCCTATCATTATTCTGAGTAGGGTTGGGTTTTTGTATAATAGCTGAAACTTTATTTTCAGAGGCGCATAGTCCAAGGGAGTTTGACCAGTTTTGTTTTGTACAGTTAGGCCTTGAAGGCCTATTTTTTGAACAAGCATTTCTGCTATTTCAAGTCTGATCGGGCAGTTATAACGATAGCCAGAATGAATGGCTAGATGCAATGCAGTATCACCAGATATGTTTTGTATAATGAGATCTTGAGGATCTGCTATTTTAATTAGCGTTTTTGCTATTTCAATTCTGGTCGGGCATTTATCATAATAGCCAAAACGAATGACTAGATGCAATGCAGTATCGCCACGGTAGCCTTGTAAAGTTAGATATTGAGGACCTGTTTTTTCAATAAGCATTTTTGCTGTTTTACTATGACCATTATTAATGGCCAGATGCAATGCGGTGTCCTTATGATCGTTTTGTAGAGTTAGATATTGAGGGCCTGTTTTTTTAATTAGCATTTCTGCTATTTCAAGATGACCAGAATAAATGGCTAGATGCAATGGGGTGTTTTTAGCAGAATTTTGTAGGGTTAGATGTTGAGGATCTGTTTTTTTAATTAGCATTTCTGCTATTTCACGATGGTCCTTCTTGCTAGCATAATGTAAGACGGTATAACCGTGTTCATCTTTTGAAGTTAAATACTGGCAAGGAGTTTTTTCTATAACTAGTTGTGTAATTGTAGGGTGTCCGTGGCTAGCAGCGTATAGCAAAATGGAGCTGTCCTTCGGTTTATACACAACACCAGGATTTACATTGTTCATTAGGCCTTGACGTACGCCCTCAAGATCATTGCTATCTATAGCATTGAATATCTGTTGTATGACTGATTTGTGTTTTTGTCTTTCAAGAGTATAGTAACTGTGGTGTAATAGTTTTTCGGATAGGGTTAGATTTATGTAAAGTGGAGAGTCTGGTCGTTTTTTGATAAGACTTTTAATATAATTTTTTCTGTCGACTTCCCGTTTTGGCAAGTTAAAGAGCAATTTTCTAAAACTATGGTTTGTAGAAGAAAGAAAGATACGGTCTCGAAACGAGCAATCCGTAAAGTGATCGCACAAAAATTTACAGGCCTCTTGTATGGGAGTATATTCTGATTGCACAATGACCGATTGCCCATGCACGAAATAAGTAGTTGTGTAGAGCATCATTGTAATAAAAAAAGAAAGAGCTAGGGTATTGTAAAACATGTGGTCTATTTCATTAAATGAGATTGCACTGTCTGTTTATGTAATACGAAACATACCTTAACTACACATATTAGTGTACTCTTTGTTAAGAATAGATAAAGTGTATATTAGCAGTTTTATTATCTTCATAAAGGTTAATGCATGAAAAAAAAAGATAACGATGGATTTTTGGTGTGGGTTGATCTTGAAATGACCGGCTTAGAGATTGATACCGATGTTATTCTTGAAGTAGCATCTGTTATTACTGATAGTGCCTTACAGATTATTGCAGAAGGCCCGTCCTATGTTGTTAATCAACCAGAAGAATTCTTAAGTCGCATGGACAGCTGGTGCATAGAGCATCATGGTAAAAGTGGCCTGATTCAAGCGGTGCGACAATCGACAATAACACTTGAGTATGCGTATGAGCAGACATTATCATTTGTCAAACAACATTGCCCAGAACACACGGCAATACTTGCAGGCAATTCTGTTTATCAAGATCGAATCTTTTTAAAAAAATACATGCCAAAGATTGTGGATTATCTTCATTATCGAATTATTGACGTATCCACGGTAAAAGAGTTAGTAGCCCGGTGGTATTCTCATAATCCATTACGTGTTTATAAAAAGACAGATACTCATCGAGCGTTGTCTGATGTGTATGAATCTATCGCAGAATTACAACATTATCGGGCATCTTTTTTTGTATAATTAACACACAAAAACATCTTTATGAACATATATGGTATCATGAAACACAGATCGTAAAGATATTATTATAGCTAGCTCATAGTTAAAATGATGATCTTACTCATTCTTCACCCAAGATTGTTACACCGGATTGGGAGTAAAATAGAGCGAGCTTGAATAGTTTTTTTTATTAATGTGTTGATATAGAGTGATAATCGCTGCATAGTGAGCGCTTTTTAAATAGATTTTTCTGCTATGAATATTTTTAATCTTTGATACTGGTGGCAAAGAAGGGCCAAGGATGGTAACAGGAAGTTTGTATGTTTCTGCGTATGACAATAATGTATCAATTAAATGATGTGCTTCTTGAGAAATAGCTATCTCGTTGACATGCTTTAACTCTAATTCAACAAGGTGGTAGTAAGGTGGATAGCAGAGCTCAGAGCGCATTTCCATCTCTTGAGCGTATGATTGTAAATACGCTTCTTCATTAAGATTGTTAAAAAGATCGTGACTCGCTATTGTCTGGATAATAACTGAACTTGATGAAGAATTTCTGCCTGCTCTCCCGGCTACTTGAATAAGTTGTTGTAGTGCTGTTTCTGTAGCATTATAGACAGGGAAATGTAGATGAAGATCTGCCCATAAAACTCCTACAAGAGTAACGCCAGGAAAATGTAATCCTTTAGTAATGGTCTGTGTGCCCACTATAATGTTGATTGTACCATCATGCATTTGGGTAATAATGCGTGCCCATTCTTTCTTTTTTGTAGTTGTATCATGGTCAGCGCGTGCAATTATTGCATGAGGAAACATGGATTGTAATATATGTACTACTTTTTGTGTCCCAATTCCTTTTTTTAAAAAGTTCTGTTCGCTTGCATGGCATTCAGGACATGCTGATGGTAGTGGTTGTGATAATGAACAATAATGGCAGAGCAATTGATTCGTGTTATGCAGAGTGAGACTTACAGAGCAGCGTGAACATCGAAAAATAAATGTACATTGTGTGCATTGCACAAAAAAGCTTACACCGCGACGATTAATAAAAATAATAGTCTGTTCCTTTTTGTGCAACCTATCATTGATTGCAGCTTGTAGTTCCTTGCTTATCCAAAACTCTTTTCGATTTTTATTTTCTGTTAAAGATACTACAGTGACAGCGGGTAATGTTCCCGAAAAGCGTTTTTTTAATTGAAAAAAATGCCATTTTTTTGTTTTTGCATTATATAGTGTGCTAATTGAAGGTGTTGCTGAACCTAAGATAATGGGTATATTGTAGTGCTGAGCACGTATTAATGCCGCTTCTTTACTATTAATTTTAGGATGTTTTTTTTCCTGAAAACCGGTATCATGCTCTTCGTCGACCACAATGAGACCCAGATTACTTATTGGTAAGAGAATGGGAAGATGAACTCCAATAATAATCATAGGAATAGCATGTATAAGATTGTTCCATACCATCATTTTTTCTTTAGGTGTTTTTCCTGAATGGAACCCATATAATAACGTATCAGGCATCTCTTGTTTGAGTCGTTTTTCAAAAGCTATTGCAAGTGTTACTTCTGGAAGTAAAAAAAGGGATGTTTTTCCTAAAGACAATGCTTGTAGAAATAACTGCTTATATACTTCTGTTTTACCTGATCCTGTTATTCCATGAAGAATAGTGGGCTTGTACTCTGGGTTTTCAATATAAGGAGTTAAAAATTCACATACTCGCCGCTGCTCATCTGTGAGAAGAGTATCTGATTTTTGTGAAATGGATGAGTTGTGAGCAAAAATGTGAGGAGGCTCTGCTTGTTTATGAACGAGAAAGGAGTGAATACGCTTAATAAAAAGTGTTATATTCTGTTGATAATATATGCTGAGTCTATTTAAAAAGGTAGTGTAGTAGGGATCATTTGGAAGTTTTTCTAGTCCGATAATAGGTTTTATTACACATGTAAGAGATGCTGGTGGTATAGTACTCTGCTTAAGCACAAATCCAGGAACAATATAATTTTTTACTGGTGCTTGTATAATTTTTCCCGTCAAATCTTGACTGCTTAAATGAGGGGGGACGCTATACCAGAGGGGTGTTGGTAGACCATTAAGTAGTTGTACTTGTATAAACATATATTCATAATATCGCAAATGTGTATTTATGCAAAAAAGAGAGGCCAGTCTTGATGGTATATTACTTTATTTATAGTATACTTACAGAAAATACATGTTTAAAAATCACATTTTATTACAAGGTACTACATGAGATTTACCGCAACTACTTACTCTCTATTATTATTTCTTATTGTATCATATGGCAACAGTATATGTATGGAACTTGTGCATCTTATGCCAGAACTACACCAACGTATAGCAGATGAGGTACATACCGTTTCAACAGCACTTAATTATTTTTCCACATGTCATGAACTTCGTAAGGTATTACGTGTATGCGATACGTGTTATCATGAGCCGGTAAAACACTTTGTAGCTCAACGTATACTCTCTAATAATACTCTAAGAAGATCATTGCATCAGATACATTTTGATTCATTACGTAATGGATATGATGAAAGATGCCCTCTCTATAGCCATCTTACAGAATATTACGAGACCAATAGCGCGTCTGTATTGAGTTTATTGCTTGATATCTATGCAGAGGATACTGAGTCTGTTAAAAAGACATTATCTGATAATATCATCAATATCAATTTTATGATGGCACATGAAGAGTATCATAGGGGCAGTTGCATTGAAACGGCCATTAGCCTTGGAGAGTGTGAAATAGTTGAAGCGTTATGTACGTATAATAACACTACAATCGACTACATCGATTGCAATCATAACACTTACATTTTTCAAGTATTACTTGAAAGCCAAGATTCTCATATCATGCAGCGCATAGTTGGTTTGTTGATAAAAAACACCGAGAGACAGTCTTGTGTACCTACTATCGACGTATTTGATATGGTGTTGAAGTATTATAATAATCATCATGAAAATGAGTTTTGTGATTGGTCTTTAAAAAAGTTATACAAACAAGTTTTCGCTCAATTATGTGCTTCTTCCTGGTTAACACAACATGTATCAGAAGAATTGTATAAAAAATATCAGTAGTTTATAGTGCGTCGTTGATTAGTTAGTATTTTAATGGGCTGAGAAATAGTCACATTTCTCAGCCCATTTTTTATTTTAGCGTGCAATGTTCATATGGTATGCACGTGATTGTGATTCTGCTTTAAGTAGCGTTCGTTGCATATATGATAGTTTTGACTCGACAAAAGAATCTTGTTCTGGAAGGTCGAATAGAATAGTGCCCTGTGCTGCAATATCATTTTTAATAAAAATATAAAATGACGGCTCTAGGTCTGTTGCCATTATATCAATAAAATAACAATATCGAGTTAAGAGTGACCAATACAGATCATCGAGGTCATTAGTATCTTCAAGAATATTGCGTTCCAAAAGAGTTGCGAGATGATCAGCTATTTTTTTTGTGGTCAACCAACTTTTTTCTGGGGCGGCTATATCCCAGATGCATTTACTGAGTGCTATCTCCGCGAAGCGCATTATACTGTGACGTATCTGTTCTCGTGTTACTTCTTCTTGTGCAAGAACAACTATGGTATTGCTGAGAGAGTTTAAAAAATGCGCAGGATCAGCTCTAAATGATTCATATTCCGTGCTAAAGGTATGATAGAGAGCATTATTAACGGTCTCTTTAAAACGATCAAACATATGTGCATCATATAACGCCGTATGAGTGATATACGTACGAGATAGGGTTAAAGAAAAATATGGTTCTACAAGCTCTGAAAAATTGCTCATACATTGTTCAAGGGCTTGAGCATTTACATATTCAGCGCTTTTTAACAGATTAGAAAATAGCTTGATAACAGAACGGGCATAGGCCGGTGGTTGACCGTTTTTATTACCCAGTGCAAGTAGTTGTGATAAATAATTGAAATTGTTAGGCAATATTGTAGTACGGTAACTAGGGTCTTTAAGCTCATATTGTAAAGATTGTAGAAGATTTTCTTGTCTATTTTTTGTATTCTGTACTTGATTACTATATATATTTGTACTATGACTTAGAAGAATATAGCTTACTGCGAGCAGACTAGAATGACATTTCATAGGAAGCTCCTTATAGAAATAAAAACACTTATTTTTTAAGTGTATATGGTATCATAAAAATTGTAAGCGATTCAAATAAAAAGTATTATATAGGATTTCGATATGGCTTTATATTCATATCAAGCTTTTTCTAAAGACGGAAAAAAAGTTTCCGGAACAATCGATGCTCCTTCTATTGAAGGCTTGCGAGAGCAACTTGTACGCCAAGGGCTTTTTCCTATATCTATTGCGCTTACAACAGACACTGCACAGGCAGGCTGGCTAAGCAGGCTTTTTCAACGTGGTGTTGGAATAAAAGATAAGATAGTATTCTCTAAGCAACTTGCAATTTTAATTAAGTCTGGTGTACCTCTTATGCAGTCAATTGAATTGTTAATTGAGCAGTTTGAGGGTCAGATGAAAACCATTCTTGTGCGTGTTAAAGATGATATTAAAGAAGGGGTTTCTCTTGCTGATGCGCTTGCAAAATATCCAAAAGTTTTTGAAAATATCTATGTGCAATTGGTTCGTGCTGGTGAAGCGACCGGTAAGTTAGAGATGATTCTTGAACGCTTGACTACCTATCTAGAACGCAGAGAAGCATTAAGAAAAAAAATAAGCGGTGCAATGCAGCAGCCTATAATACAGCTTGTTGTTGCAGTTGCGGTGGTCGGTATTTTAGTAATCAAAGTAGTTCCTTCATTAGCAGAAAATTTTGCAAAACAGGGTCAAGAGCTACCGGGCATTACACAGTTTCTTTTAAATATTTCTCATTTTTTTAAAAATCACTTTTTTCTTATTATTGGTTCTGTTATTGGCAGTATTACTCTTTTTAAATTTTGGAAATCAACGGCAAATGGCGGACGTCAGTGGGACCAATTAAAATTACGCCTTCCATTAATAAAATATTTGTCTCGTACTAATGCTGTGATACAATTTAGCTACACATTAGGAATGCTTCTTGAGGGTGGTGTTCATATTTCCGAAGCGCTTGATATAGTAGTAAGCATTATAGATAATCGCGTGTTAGCAACAGCACTGAGCAAAGCACGAGACAATATCGTTAAAGAAGGTAAAATAGCAGAATACTTAAAACAGACAAATATTTTTCCTCCGCTGGCTATATACCTTATTAAAACAGGGGAACAGAGTGGAGAATTAGCAGGAATGTTGTTAGCTGTTGCAGATAATTATGAAAAAGATTACGTTGAGTTGATGGATAGAGTGACGGGACTTATTAGTCCCATAATGCTCGTTTTTATGGCGGTTATTGTTGGAACTATTGTGATGGCTATTGCATTACCAATGATGCAACAGATGGAAAATATGTAAATAGAGAAAGGATTAGTATGAGAAGTACACAGTATCGGCACGCTCGAGCAGGTTTTTCTTTGATGGAAATATTAATCGCTATTGTTATTTTAGGGTTAATAATGGCTATGGTTGGACCAGCGTTGCAAAATACGTTACGTAAAGGAAAGATTGGAACAACGAAAAGCACCATGCGCGGATTTAAAAATGCCATCTCTCAATATCAGATGGATGTGGGGCAACTACCGCAAGCGTTAAAAGATCTCATTAAAAAACCGCGTGATGAAAAAGCAGCAAAAAAATGGGATGGCCCGTATATAGATAAAGAAGAGATACCAGAAGATCCATTTAACAATCCATTTGTGTATAAGTTAACACCGGGCGCTAAGCATCCGTATGAATTATACTCACGTGGTGCGAATGGTCCAGATGCTCCAAAAGAAGAATGGATTAATGTCTGGGATGAATAGAAAGTTAGGGTTTTCGCTTATAGAAATTTTAATTTCGCTTGTCATTATGGGGATAATAGGCGCAATTATTATGCCGAATATGAGACGCACAACACCGCGTTATGAACGAGAAGAGTTTATAGCGCGGTTTAATGCTTTAACGCAATTGGCATGGCAGCAAGCACTTATTCAGACTAAAGTGCAACAGATAAGCGTTGATATCGCAAAGCGAACCGTGACCTTATTATCGGCAACAGATGAGATGAGTCGTGGTGAGCCAGTATTTAAACCGACAACAGGATTGACGCAAGATACATCTTTTGTGATACCGGAACAATTTGAGGTAAAGCAATTTTTTATTGAAGGCTTTGACATGATGGCAAAGTTTAGTAGAAGTAAAACAGAAGAGATCTGGTTTTATATTGTTCCAGAAGGCATGGCGCAGGATGTTATTGTGAATTTTGTTGATACCAAAGATCTCAAAGATAATAGGCCTCGCCAAGTAGGGTTAGTGTTAAATCCTTTTACTGCGCAGTTTAAAATATATGATACATTCCAAAAGCCATAACGGATTTACATTATTAGAGATAATGCTTTCTCTTGTTATTGTGGGAATAGTATTGGGGCCTATTTTTTTATTGCACGGAGCAATAATGCAGCGTATGAATAGGGCATCACATCAGTTCTATGGTATACTTGTTGGCAAGCACCTCTTGTATCAAGCTCGTCAAAAGCAAGACCCGCAAGCGCTTGAATTTACTATGAATAATCAAGGTGAACACGAAACGTTCACGTGTACATATAATCTGTCTTCTTCTGTTACTGAGCAGTCATCGCTTCATTCTATCGCAGGCCTTCGTAAAGAGATAGTGACTATAACATGGCAAGAACATGGTCAAAAGCGTACTGAGCATATAGTGTCATTTGTGTATAAAGAAGTAGAGCAGAAAAAATCATGAAATATATCAAAAAAGGTTTTTCATTGATTGAACTGTTAATCGGTATTGCAATCGGATCTATGATTGCGAGTATCTTATTAACTGCTCTGTATCAAGGCAGTAGATTTCAAAAAACTGTTGACACCGTTTTTGATAGCTCTGTACGAGTAGCTATTGTTACTAACCAGTTAGAAAAAGATTTTATGGGTGCATTTATTCCCGTACAAGCTCGCATCAAACAGAGTGATGAAGAGCAAGAAGATGAAGACCCCGCGCAAAAAAAA
>Ga0307409_100001367_pt1 | contig 11903 bp, 10 predicted proteins | sample 322Ometagenome_2_FD_203888 | JGI IMG/M metagenome (GOLD analysis project Ga0307409, IMG submission 203888) | Maize rhizosphere microbial communities from greenhouse at UC Davis, California, United States - 322HYB-O-2 | ecosystem: Host-associated > Plants > Roots > Rhizosphere > Soil | place...
CGCGCTTCGGCACATGGTTGAACAACTTCGTCCCGAGCCGCGATTCGCAAAGGTTCTGATCTATCTTAAACACCGGATCCAACTGCACCTTTCCGCACGGCATGATGATTACAGGTCGTTCGAACTTGCCCCGATCGTCGATCGACTTCTTGCGTGAACTGCACCATCCTGCAATATCCATTAAACTTAGGGAATGGATTGGAAGATTCTTGGTACAGCCTTCGTCACCCTTTTTCTCGCCGAACTCGGCGATAAAACCCAGCTTGCGATCATCACGATGACGTCGAAGACCGAGTCTAAATGGGCGGTTTTTATCGGCGCGAGCCTGGCGCTTGTTTTCGTTTCGCTCCTGGCGGTCCTGGTGGGTGGCGTACTCAGTCAGTATGTGCCGACGGAATGGCTGCAGCGCATAGTCGCGGTTGCGTTCATAGTGATCGGGGTGCTGATGCTGTTCGGAAAGCTTTAGTTACCTACTTTTCTAATTACCATCAGTGTTCACTCTTGATCGAAGCGGCGGCGTTTATTGTTGTGTTCCGTCTTTCTTGTTTTCCTCTTTCGTGAATATGACTTTTTCCACCACGAAAGAGGAAAACAAGTAAATAAGAGAAAGAGTTGTACTGATTACGCGTGGGCTTCTTTTCGTTTCAGGCGATCGGCGAACTGTTTGCGGAATTTCGCCAACTTCGGGGCCACGACGCCGACGCAATACGGCTGGTTCGGGTTGTTGGCGAAATATTCCTGATGGTAATTTTCCGCCGGCCAAAATTTATCGAGGGCGGCGACCTCCGTGACGATCGGGTTGTCGTAAATTCCGGCGTCGCTTATTTCTTTGATGACCTGTTCGGCGGTTTCTTTCTGTTCCGGCGAATGGTAAAAGATCGCGGAACGGTACGACGAGCCGATGTCGTTGCCCTGGCGGTTCAGCGTCGTCGGATCGTGGACGGAGAAGAAGACGCGAAGAAGATCGGCGAATGAAAGTACCTCCGGGTCGAACTTGATCTGTGCGACCTCGGCGTGCCCGGTCGTCTCGGAGCAGACTTCCTGGTAGGTCGGGTTTTCTTTATTCCCGCCGGAATATCCGGAGACGACATCCTCGACACCGACGAGATCGTCGAAAACCGCCTCAACACACCAAAAGCACCCCGCTGCCAAAGTCGCCGTTTCAAAGTTTTCCATACCATTGATATTACCAAACGGGGCAGGTTTATTCACTGAAATCGGGCTCGGCGTTCGATTCGGCCCGTATGAGAATATCAACGCAGAGGCCGGATAGGGGAGACGCGGAGATCGCGGAGTTTAGGTTGGCTGATAAAAATAACTTTTTGGTCAGTGAGCGACTTCGTACAGGTGGGAACTATACTTAGACCATGCGAGCACTGATCTTTGATCTTGACGGGACGCTGGTGGATACGGTTTACGCGCACGTTTTCGCTTGGCAGCGGGCGATGACGGAATCGGGGCTGGACGTGGACGGGTGGCGGATCCATAGGCGGATCGGGATGAGCGGCGGGCTTTTCGCGAGGGCGTTGGCAAAGGAGCTCGGACGGCAGCTGACGGACGAAGAGGCGGCGCACTTGCAAGACCGTCACGGTGAGTTGTTTCGCGATTTTCTACCCGATAGGCGGCCGCTGCCGGGGGCAAAGGAACTGCTTGAACACCTGAGGGCGTCCGGCGTGATACACGGGATCGCAACGTCGGGCCGGCGGCCGGAGATCGATCTTTCGCTTGAAGTGCTTGGCGTCGGAGCGGAGACGGTGGTGGTCGAGCGCAACGACGTGCTTCGGGCCAAGCCGGAACCGGATCTTTTTCTCGCTTGTCAGGAGCGTCTGGGAGTTGGCGTGAACGAGTGTTACGTCGTGGGCGATGCGGTGTGGGACCTGTTGGCAGCAAGGCGGGCGGGGATGCTGAGCATCGGCCTACTATCCGGTGGTTACGGCGAGGGTGAATTGGTAAGCTCCGGAGCGTTTCGCGTCTACCGCGACGCAGAGGAACTGCACAGATCGCTTGACGAGCTTGGGGTCGCGGCGTGAGGCGGCTGATACATGGCGTCGAGGTGCAGGGCGTAGATTTAGACCCGGAAACGCGTTGCGGGCACTGGCACTCGCCGCTCGACATCATCGCGATCAAGTTCAAATGCTGCGGCGAATGGTACCCGTGTTTCGATTGCCATTCGGAAACCGCCAGCCACGCCGCCGAGGTTTGGCCGGCGTCGGATTTTGACGGAAAGGCCATACTCTGCGGGGCGTGCGGGCATCAGCTCGCCGTCAACGAATATCTAAGATGCGATTCCCGATGTACGGAATGTGCCGCCAACTTCAATTCGGGTTGTGCAAAGCACTATCACCTTTACTTTGAAACCGGCGTCGTTGTGTAGAGATGAGTGTCAATCGAGCTGGTCAAATGTGGAGACGGATCTGAAGCCATCGGCGTGCTCGATCGAAGCGTTACCGGGGCGCACGACGAGGGCCGTGCTCATGCCCGCATCGGCTGCTGAGGCGAGTTCTCCCGGGACGTCTGAGACGAAAACTATTTCCGCAGGTGCGAAACCGAGCGAAATCGCGATCTTGGAGTAACTTTCCGGCTCGCGTTTGGCGCCGGTCGCGGTGTCGAAGTATTCGGAGATGAACGGGGTCAGATCGCCGTGGTCGGTGTGGCGAAAAAGCAACTGTTGGGCGAGTACGCTGCCGGAAGAGTAGATCGCGACGATCTTCCCTTCTTTTCGCCATCGCTCAAATGCGGGCGGGACATCGGGGAAAACGACTGACGTGAGTTCGCCCGATTCATAGCCTTCCATCCACAGCTTGCCCTGGATGGATTTGAGCGGTGTCGATTTGCGGTCACGGTCGATAAGGTGTTCGAGGTAATGCGAGACCGAGCCGGGTTCGGTAGGGTCGAGCGGGATCGTGTAACCCCCGTCGTGGGAGCTTTCATCGACGAGCTGTGCTATCTCGTTGGACAATGCGCCGAAATGCATCTCGACATATTTGCCGATCCGCTCTTTGGCGTAAGGGAAGAGCGTCTCGTGGACGAATTCGATCGGCGTGGTGGTGCCTTCGATGTCGAGTAGGATCGCTTTGGTCATTTCGCCGTGGAGGAGGATTCAAACAGGATACACAGGAATTGATTATGAGGTTTACTAATCCGGTTCATCCTGTGCATCCTGTTTAATTTAGTTAGTAAGGTGCTCAAAACGTGTGGGTAAGTATTGGACGCCGAAGCAGAGGGGCTGGTAATCGACGTCGATTCCCGAATGCGTATATTGCGGGGCCCAACCGGAGACGTCTTGAAATAATCTGATCGCCCTTACAGTCTTATCGCCGCACAGGTTGAACCAATGCCTGGTGCCTCGGGGGACGCGGATCATGTCGCCCGCTTCCATTTCGATCGAGACGACATCGCCGCCTTCCGGCGCGATGTGGAACAAGCCGTGCCCCTTCACGATGAAACGCACCTCGTCCTCGTCGTGCCAATGCTCTTTGTTGAATTTATTTAACATCGCATCGAGCCCCGCGGTCGTCGGGACGATGTTGATCACGTCCGCGGTAACGTATCCACCCTTTTGTTTTAACAGCTCGATCTCGTCGGAATAACCGTCCAGGATCTCCTGATCGGTCGCGTCAGCGGAGACTTGTTTGAGGTTCTCCCAACGGGCGTAATCGATTCCGACTCTTGAAAGATATGCAGTGATCTGATCAGCGTCGTCCAATCTTAAATTCTTATTCGGTACATCTACGATCGCCATAATTATTTCAACTGCCTTCCCAATACTTCAAACAAAAACTCGAATATCTCCACATGCCGTCTCGCTTCCGAAACGGTCTCGCCCCAGGTGTAGAGGCCATGCCTTCTTAGGTAGATGCCGTGGAGGCCGGGGTTGTCGCGGATGACATTTTCGATCACATGGGCGAGGGCGATGTAGTCTTGGGAATTTTCGACTATCGGTACCTTTTCGAGGTGTTCGTGCGTCGCAATCCCTGCCAGGCCCTTGAGCATCTCGTACCCCTCGATCTCGATCGCGCCGCGCTCGAAGAAGCGGTCGGAGAGGATCGTCCCCCAGACCGAATGCGTGTGCAGAATCGATCGGGCCTTTGCTAGAAACCGATAGATCGTCAGATGGATCAGCGTCTCGGCCGACGGCTTACCGAAGCCCTGCAGTATCTCGGCGTCATTGTCGAGCTCGAGGAAGTTGGTCTCGTCCAGCTTTCCCTTTTCGATCCCGCTGGCGGTTACGCAGATGCGGAGCGGCTTTCGAGCGAGCAGCATGCTGAAATTGCCGCTCGTGCCGAGCACCCACCCGCGGCGGTAAAATTCCTGCCCCGCCTCGGCGAGTTCAGCATTTGGATTTGGCAATGGCGTTTTCTCGGACATTAAAAGAAGGTTTTTACCACAGAGAACACGGAGAAGATCTATTCTTCGTCCTGCCTTAGCTTCTCGAGCACTCCTAGATCTTCGAGCGTCGTTACGTCGCCGGCTACCTTTTCGCCAGCGGCGATCTCGCGGAGAAGGCGGCGCATTATTTTGCCGGAGCGCGTTTTCGGCAGGGCGTCGGTGAAGCGGATGTCGTCCGGCTTTGCGAGTGCTCCGATCTCCTTCGCGACGTGTGCCCGCAGCTCATTTTTCAATTCTTCCCCGCCCGTGCGGCCGCCTTCAAGTGTAACAAACGCGGAGATCGCCTGCCCTTTGAGATCGTCGGGGCGGCCGACGACCGCGGCTTCGGCGACCGACTCGTGCGAGACGAGAGCGGATTCGATTTCGGCGGTGCCGAGGCGGTGGCCGCTGACGTTTATCACGTCGTCGACGCGGCCCATTATCCAGTAATATCCCGCGTCGTCGCGGCGTGCGCCGTCGCCGGCGAAATACAAACCGGGGATATCGGACCAGTAAGCCTGCTTGTATCTTGCATCGTCGCCCCAGATCGTGCGCAGCATAGACGGCCACGGGTGCGTCGCGACCAGGTAGCCGCCTTCATTTACACCGACAGACCTTCCCGTCTTATCAACAACGTCCATCAATATTCCGGGCAGCGGACGCGTCGCGGTACCGGGGCAAGCGGCCGTAGCGCCGGGGAGTGGAGCGATCATGATCGCTCCCGTTTCGGTCTGCCACCAGGTGTCGACGATCGGGCATTTTTGTTTGCCGATAACTTTGTAATACCACACCCATGCCTCGGGGTTGATAGGCTCACCGACGGTGCCGAGAAGGCGCAGGGAGGAGAGATCGTGTTTGAGCGGATATTGTTCGCCCCATTTTATGAACGCCCGGATCGCGGTCGGGGCGGTGTAAAAGATGGTGATCTTGTGGCGTTCGATGATGTCCCAGAAGCGGTCGTAATCGGGGTGGTTTGGTGCCCCTTCATACATGAAGACGGTCGCACCGTTGGCCAGAGGCCCGTACACCACATAGCTGTGCCCGGTCACCCACCCGATGTCCGCAGTGCACCAGTAGATATCCTCGTCCTTTAAGTCGAAGACCATCTTCGTCGTGTACGCAACCTGCGTGAGATAGCCGCCGGTTGTGTGGAGAATACCTTTGGGCTTTCCCGTGGTGCCGGAGGTGTAAAGGATATAGAGCGGATGCTCCGAGTCAAGTTCGGCGGCGGGGCAGTTCGCATCGGCGGCCTGCATCAAATCGTCCCACCAGCGGTCGCGGCCGGCCTGCATATTTATCTCGGAGCCGGTGCGGCGAAACACCACTACGTGCTCGACGCTCGCGGTTTGCCCCACGGCTTCGTCGACGATCGGTTTGAGCTTGATCTCTCTACCGCGCCGGTAGCCGCCGTCGGCGGTCACTATCACCTTGCATTGCCCGTCGTTCACGCGGTCGCGGATGGCATCGGCCGAAAAGCCGCCGAAGATCACCGTGTGCGTCGCTCCGATGCGGGCGCAGGCGAGCATCGCGATGGCGAGCTCGGGAACGAGCGGCATGTACAGAGCGACGCGGTCGCCGGTGACGACGCCGAGGCTTTTAAGAACGTTCGCGAAACGGGAAACCTCCGCGTGGAGCTCGGCGTAGGTGAGCGTCCGCTGTTCCCCGGGCTCGCCTTCCCAGATGATCGCGGTCTTGTCGCGGCGATGGGTTTCGAGATGGCGGTCGAGGCAGTTGTAGGAGATGTTGATCTTCCCGCCGACGAACCATTTTGCGAAGGGTTCGTTCCATTCGAGAACGGTGTCCCATTTCCTGAACCAATGGAGGCTTTCGGCTTGCGTCGCCCAGAAAGCGGCCGGGTCTTTCGCCGCGGCGTCGTAGATGCGCTCGTATTCCTCAAAACTCTTTATATGCGCGTTAGCGGCAAAATCCGCCGACGGCGGAAAAAGGCGCTCTTCGTGCATGATCGATTCGATCTCGTCGCTTTCGGACATAGTTTGACTGAATTATAAGTTATCGGACGGTGCGGATAAAGGAGCGACTAGGAGGGTCAAGTGCCGGGAACGCAGGCGGTCCCGTTCGCAGCGCCGACGTTTCGGTGGCGTGGTCGTGCCGGCCGTTAAAGGTTGCGATTGGTCGGCTCTTGTTCGCGTTTCACGCTCATGCAGGCGGGGGCGCCTGCGTTCCCGGCGTGAGCGGACGCTCGCGGCTCCGGTCATTGTGAGACGCGCGCGGTGGATTGGCGGATGATGATCGTCGGTTCGACGCTGACCTCGCGGGGGATGCTGCCGTCGGTCTCGCCGGACAACCGATCGAGCAGGGTTTTCGCGGCGATGCTGCCCATCTCGAAAAGCGGCTGGCGGATCGTTGTTAGGGCCGGGTTGTGAAATGCGGCGGCGTAGACGTCGTCGAACCCGAGTACCGAAACATCGGCGGGCACGCGCAGGCCCATCTCCTCGAGGGCCCGGATCGCACCGATCGCGGAGATGTCGTTGAACGCGAACAGGGCGGTGAAGCTTTCGCCGTTAGCCAATAGAGCTTTCGTCGCGGAATAACCAACTTCGGGCGACGGCGAATCGCCCAAAAGCTGGACGGTGAGTTCCGGATCGATCGGGATTCCGCGTTTTGCCGCGGCGGCGGTTATCGTCTCCCAGCGGATGACCGTATCGGAGCTGAATTCCTGGCCCTTGATCGCGGCGATGCGGCGGTGGCCGAGATTGTAAAGATGCCCGATGCCAAGCTCGGCGGCATGCAGGTGGTTAAGCACCACGTTCGTGACCCCCTCGATGACGTCGTGTCCGGAAACGTTAACGACCGGAATCGTCGGTTCGAATCTAATGGGCGTGTCCACGGCGATTATCCCCTCGACCTGGCGTTCGGTAAGTAGACGCGGAAGCTTGGTGAGCAGGTCTTCCCGATGCAGGTGGCTTGCGGTGAGATAAAAATATTCGGCGCCAGACAGCGCCGCCTCTACGCCGTTCAGCACCATTGCCGAATAGCCATCGCTGAGCTCCGGCACGATCACGCCGATCGTGTTGGTCTTCTGCACACGAAGGCTGCGGGCGAGGTAATTCGGTTTGTAGTTGAATTCCCGCGCGGCCTTCAGGATGCGGTCCTTGGTCTCCTGCGGGATGGAATTTGCCGCCGGCGCGTCGTTCAGCACCCACGAAAGGGTCGTCGGCGAAAGGCCCAAATGCGTCGCAAGCTCCTTGAGGCTTTTCGGCCCCCGAGCCGGGTCTGACCCATCCGCCTTTTTAGAATTTACTTTGCGCCGCGGCATAAAGGCGTAAGACCTTCACAATTTCGCTGAGATAAGCAATTTTCGCTGAATTGGTTTTACCAACTTGCTCGCCAGTAACGTCAAAATTGTCTTGACAGACAATGTGAATGAATATAAATTAACTCAACTAAAACGATTTAGTAAACCGTTTTTGCATATTTCTTGATCTCTTCGCCTGGACGCGCATTCGCTCCTGATGTCCGGAAATTGCGACGGTCCACCCCCGCTAGTATCGTGACCAGTATCGATTTGTGAACTTTTTTGGAGGCTCCATGACAAGTGTTCGCTTTCTATTCGGCAGAACCACCTGCGCACTTTTGTTCGTCCTGCTTTCGTCACTCGCGGTCAGCGCGCAATTCCGCGCCGGTGCTCAAGGGACGGTTACGGATGCAGCGGGAGCCGTTGTACCTGGCGCCCGTGTAACATTAACAAATAAGGAAACCAACCAACGGCTTGAAACAACCACAAGCGACGAGGGATTTTACCGGTTCAGCCAGCTGGCCCCGGGTCTTTACTCGATCACCGTGGAGGGGCAGAACTTCAAAAAGGCTCTCGTCGATGATATTCGGATACAAGCGGAAGAGGTTCGAGGACAGGACGTCGTAATGGAGGCCGGAGGTATCGCTGAGACAGTGACCGTCACCGCTGAAGCGGCTGAAGCGGCTCTCGAAACCGAAGACGCGAACATTAGAAAGAACATTAGTACCGAGGAAGTGCTCAGGCTCCCGCAGGCTGGTCGCGACCCATACGAACTCGCCCGCCTCGCTCCGGGCGTTTTTGGGGCCGGTGCCAGGGGAGCGAACGGAAACTCGTCCGGACTCCCGAACACCGAAGGTCCCGGGGGCTCCAATTTAGGCATTTTCGCTACGGAGAATGTCCAGCCGATCTCAGCGAACGGCCAGCGGGTTTCATCAAATAATTACCAGATCGACGGCACGAGCGTAAACAGCCAAACGTGGGGCGGTGGCGCAGTTATAACACCGAGCCAGGAGAGTGTGAAAGAAGTACAGGTTACGTCAAGTACATATTCGGCCGAGGACGGCCGGAACAGCGGGGCCCAGATAAAGGTCGTCACACAAAATGGAACCAACGAATGGCACGGGAGTGCATTTTTTAAGCTGAACGATCCATCTCTGAACGCATTCAACAAGATGCCTAGGTTCATCGGAAATTTTGATACCGGGGGACCTCAGCGCGTCAATCGTGAGTTCCAGTCTTATGGAGGCAGCTTTGGAGGTCGGATAATTCGGGACAAACTTTTCTTTTTCTTCGCTTACGAAGGGTTAAGGGAAAATAGTTCCTCAAGCTTCCGTGCTCCTATCGAGACAAGTGCTTTCCGGTCCGCGATTGTATCGGCGAGGCCAAACACCGTGACCTCAGCGATTCTGTCCTCGGCGGGAATAGAGCCGCGGGTCAATCAGATCCTGACACCCACGTGCGAGGGCGTAAACGGCCCTTGTGCTGTTGTGGGAGACGGTATGGACGTCGGGTCGATCACAGGAACGTATGGGACGTACGTCCCTCTCGGCCAGGGTCAGGGCGGAGGCCTGGATCAAATTGCCGACCTGCAATGGGCATTGCTTGACCGCTTTGCGAAATTTAGCGGCAACCAATATACGACTCGCGTCGATTTCAACGCAACGAGCAAGGACCGATTCACTTTTAGTTCCTTTATTGTTCCCAGCACGTCGTTGAGGTCGGATGACGGGGCGCAGAGCCGCCCGCAGGCGGATGTCAACTCCGAACGGCTTAGTTACGCATTTGGATTTATATACAATCGCGCATTCTCAACCTCAATCGTCAACGAGGCCCGATTCAACGTCACGCGCTGGGGTTATGATGAGACGGAGTCGAACCCTGAAGCGAACCTCGGGCTACCCCGTGTCGAAATTGAGGCACTGACCGGTGACAGGCTCCGCTGGGGGTTTCCGCGCTCTGAAAATACACCTGGAGTTATCGAGGAAGTCCAGTTCGACTTTCGCGATGTTCTCACCAAAGTTTGGGGCAATCATGTCTTGAAATTCGGCGGTGAATTCCGCCGCGATTTGAACAAGAACGGTGAGGTCGGCGGAGCGAGGCCTTTTTACGTTTTTAACAGGCCGTGGAATTTTGCTAACGGAACGCCGATATTCCAAGTCGTCACAGCAACGCTGGAAGGCGAACCAGCGACGAACAATACAGAGTTCACGACGAGCGAACTGGCGTTTTTCGTCCAGGACGATTGGAAGCTTCATCCTACACTGACCCTCAATCTGGGACTTCGCTGGAGTTATTTTTCACCTGTAACGGCCTCGAACGGAGTGATCGGAAATCTCGCCTTAGGGCCGACGGGAGGATTGGATGGCGCATCGATCGTCACAGATGAAAAGCTGTACGATTCCGACTTCAACAATTTCGGGCCGCAGCTTGGTTTTGCATGGGCACCGGGCTGGTGGGGCAATAAGCTCGTGGTAAGGGGGGGCGCAGGTATGGGGTTCGACCGCCTGCCTAACGCATTACTTGCCAATGCCCGGCGCAATCCGCCGAACGGAGGTAAGTTCGAGATCTGCTGCGGTACGGCAGCTACGGATTTCGGTTCACCGTTCGTCGGGGGGCTGATCGAGTTCAATGCGAGCACAGACGGAACAATATTTGGCTACCCGGCGTTTTCGCTGCTCGGAGGCGGTACCAATCCCACAACCGGGTTGCCTTTGTCCGGCACGGTAGAGATCTACGGAGCGCCGAGGGACCTCGATACGCCTTATGTGATTCGTTACTCGCTCGAGGGACAGTATGAATTACCGGCGAATCTTGTCGCCAGTCTCGCCTATCAAGGAAGTTCGGGCCGCCATTTTGTCCGTATTCTTCCCTTGCATGTCATGACGTCGACAAACCCGAACATCAGGGCCGCCTTCTTCGCGAGTTCTGACGTAAACTCGAACTATAACGCGATGATCGCAAGACTGCACGGGCGGTTCCTCAACCAATTCTCATTCGATACCAACTATCGATTCGCAAAAAGTATCGATACTTCTTCTTGGGAAGCCCCATCGGCTTTGACCAATCAAACCTTCCCCGTCGACCAGAGGGAGGAACGGGGCCGATCTGATTTTGACGTTCGGCATAGTTGGGTGGCGGCCGGAACGTGGGACATCCCGTTGTTCAGGGGCAATAGCCTTGTGGACAAGATCGCAGGCGGCTGGCAGGTTAGCGGGATTGCGACATATCATACCGGCTTTCCTTGGACGCCCCGGGTTGGGGGATGTTTACAGGGAACTACTTCCAACAGCGCATTCTTCTGCGACCCTCGTCCCACAGCTCTTGCACCCAACTCTCCGGGGGTTACCGCCGGTGATAATACGAACGATAACTTTCTACGCCCTGGAGGCCTGTTCGGAGTTCCCGGCACAACAATCTTTAGTACAGCGTTCAATTCCTCAGATCCCTTTGCGAATCGGCCCGCCGTCGGGCGTAATGCGTTTAACGGTCCGAAATACTTCTCTTTAGATATGTCTTTTGGCAAAAGGTTTGGGGTCGGAAATTGGGGATTCCTGGGTGAGAATGCGAACGTTGACTTTAAGTTCAACTTTTTTAACATTCTTAACACCTTGAATCTCACCCCGTTCAATGCCAACACGGGTCCCACCCGTGTTCCGAATCTTGAGTTTGGCACTGCGACGACTGCTCTTTCGGGCCGGGTCGGGGAGTTTCAGGTGCGGTTCAGTTTCTAGTTAGCGTCCGGTGAATTAGGGCTGCCGGGGTGAACTCTGGCAGCCTTTTTTGCTTGAGGGCATTTTGTGATCGCTTGAGGGCGGCTTCAATCAGCTAGGTAATCCGAGGTTCATCGCGATGACAGCGAAAGTGACCCAACAACGGACGGCGATATTTGGGGAAGGGGCGGCGGGTGCGGCTCTGGGGCGGACGGTGCTCCGGGGGATTGTGTCGAGGGCGTTGGAGGCGGTGCCGGAGGGGGCGCGGGTGGTGGCGATCGTGCCGGATAGGACGCGGGACGACATCACGAGCATTTTGCTGCCGATGGCGATCGATGAGCTGGCGGTGAAAAAGCTTGCGTCTTTTGAAATTCTGATCGCGCAGGGGACGCACGCGCCGATGTCGGATGCCGAGAAGGACGCGAAAACGGGGCGGGCAGCGTGGGCGGATTGGGCTATCGAGGCGCCAATTCTGGATCATCATTGGGATAGCCCGAGCGAGCTTATCGAGCTGGGCGAGATCGGGGCGGAAACGGTTTCGCGTATCACGGGCGGACTTTATACGAAGA
>Ga0307409_100001369_pt1 | contig 11892 bp, 8 predicted proteins | sample 322Ometagenome_2_FD_203888 | JGI IMG/M metagenome (GOLD analysis project Ga0307409, IMG submission 203888) | Maize rhizosphere microbial communities from greenhouse at UC Davis, California, United States - 322HYB-O-2 | ecosystem: Host-associated > Plants > Roots > Rhizosphere > Soil | place...
TTCATCAGGTTGGACCGACCGACCATCGCCCGGTCCCACTTCTCGGCGGACACGACGGTGTTCGGGTCCTGGGTGGGACCGAGGCTGTCCAGATCACCCTCGAACAGCAGCGTCTCGCGGACCTCGGGACCGGTGACGAGGCGGCCCATCAGCTCGCTCTGCTCCCGGGTCGCCACGGCGTCGAAGGCGGCCAGCGCCAGCTCCTGGCCCTTGTGGGTGGCCACGTACTCGCGCCGCGCAGCCGAGGACATCTCCTTGTTGGCCAGCGCCTGCAGGACCACGACCCGCTCTTGGGACAGGAACTCCTTGGCGCTGGCCACGGCACCGGCGGCCCGTAGCCGGTCGGCCAGCGTCGTGTCGCCAGTGATCTGGGCGGAGAGTTCGCGGATCTCGAGCAGGTCGGAAATCAGAACCTCATAGCCATTCTCAGCCGTGGACAGCGTGATCTTGCCGCGGTCCTGGATCTGCGAGCGCCTCACCGGAAGCTCGCCGAGCTGGGTCTCGACCTGATCGAGCAGGGCGCGGAGGTTGTCCGGCAGATCGCCCAGAGTGGAGCGGCTCAGCCGGTACCGGGAATTGGCCTCATTGGTCTTGTCGGCCTGGGCCCCGTACGTGTTCTTCGCCGCGGCCATCCCGCTCGCCGGCGACTGCAGCAGCTGGATGGCGGCGGCCCGCTCGTCCTGGAGCCGGTGGACGAGGTTGCCGGCGTCGCCCGAGAGCACGGCAAGCGCCCGGGCCCGGTCGGCGTTGTTCGCCTCCTCGACCTGATTGAGCAGTCCCGCGGTGCCGACGACGATCGTGGCGATCGTGGGCACGATCATGATGAGGCCGAGCTTGGTCCATATCGGCAGGTCACGGAGCCAACCGACGGGCCTGGAGAATCCCGATGGCACCTTGCCCGGGGCACTAGGCTGTGTGCTCACCTCACCACCCTCTTCAACTGATGCCGCCGGCGGCTGGGGCACCAGTCACTCGCCGCGCCCGCGATGGGAAAGGGCCGGCCCCGAGATTCCATCACGGCGCGTGGCAAGAAGAAAGTCCAGGCTGTCATGGAACCGTTGGTAATGGGGTGGTGACAGCACGTCCGATCAGTCGGAACGTTCACGAGGGGATCAACCTTCTGTATTACGTCGGCCGCCGCCGCTCGCGGACGCCGGCACTGCTTATACGACGCTCAACCGCCGATGAGTTTCGCGTAGCCGGGCTTGATCACCTCATTGATCAGGACCAGCCGCTCATCGAACGGTATGAACGAACTCTTCATCGCGTTGATCGTGAACCACTGCAGATCGGGCCAACCGTACCCGAACGCCTCGACCAGCAGCGCCATCTCCCTCGACATTGAGGTGCCACTCACGAGACGGTTGTCGGTGTTGACCGTAGCCCGGAAGCGCAGCCGCCGCAGCAGGCCGATCGGGTGTTCGGCGATCGACGCGGCGGCCCCGGTCTGGATGTTCGATGACGGGCAGAGCTCCAGTGGGATCCGCTTGTCGCGCACGTACGCCGCCAGGCGGCCGAGCCGGGGTGGGTCGACCGTCGCATCGATGTCATCGACGATGCGCACACCGTGTCCGAGGCGATCGGCCCCGCACCACTGGATCGCCTGCCAGATCGAGGGCAGCCCGAACGCCTCGCCGGCGTGAATGGTGAAGTGGAAGTTCTCCCGCTGCAGGTACTCGAACGCGTCCAGATGCCGGGTAGGTGGATAGCCCGCTTCGGCGCCCGCGATGTCGAAGCCCACCACTCCCACATCACGGAAACGGACCGCCAGTTCGGCGATCTCCGTCGAGCGGGCCGCGTGCCGCATCGCGGTGAGCAACGTGCCGACCCGGATGGGTGTGCCGACCGACCGGGCCTCGACCGACCCGGCCTCGAATCCGGCCAGCACCGCCTCCACGACCTCGGGCAGGGTCAGCCCGCTTTCGAGATGCTGCTCGGGCGCGAACCGCACCTCGGCGTAGACAACGCCGTCGGCGGCGAGGTCGAGCGCGCACTCGCGGGCGACCCGGTACAGAGCGTCGGGTGTCTGCATCACGGCGACGGTGTGGGTGAACGTTTCCAGATAGCGCTCGAGGGACCCCGCGGTCCCCTCGTACCAGACCCGTAGCAGCTCGGGATCGGTCTCCGGCAGCCGATGACCGATCACTTCGGCCAGGTCGACGATCGTGGCCGGACGCAGCCCACCATCGAGATGATCGTGCAACAGGACCTTCGGTGCGGCTCGGATCTCGTCGACGGTGGGGGCGACGCTGCCCACGGTTGCGCTCATGAACAGACCCTAGTGGTGCCGGCCCCCACCGAGCGCTGGCGGGCAGCGAAGATGAGCGGCATGCGGGAGAGCAATCTGGTGGGGCGGGTGGGACGGTGGTGCTTCCGGCACTGGGCCTGGGTGCTGGCGGCATGGGCGGTGGCCGTGGCGGCCGGGGTGGCCGCGACGGGGCCGCTGTTCGCGCGTCTGGCCGACAGCGGCGTGCCGCGGACGGTGGAGTCGGTCGCCGCGTCCGATGTCCTCAACGCGGACAACGACTCCGCCGGCACCGTGACCGGGGTCATCGACGGTGTGGATCCGCGCGATGACCGGGTACGCGCGGCGGTGGTCGACGCCGCGCGGCGGCTGATCCTGGTCCCGGGCGTGCGATCGGTCGGCCATCCCTACGACCCGGCCGCCGCACCGGCCCGGGCCGCCGCGCTCGTGGCCGCGGACGGTCGCGCCGTGCTCGTCGTCGTGACGCTTGACGATGTCGAGCGCGACACGCGCGACGAGGCGGCGAGGACGATAACGGCCGACCTGCACCGTCTGGCCGCCGACCTCCCGGCGGGCGCCGACGTCGACGTGGGCGGTTCGGCCGCCCTGAGCCTGCAGGTGCGTACCGCCGTGCGCGAGGATCTCGAGCGGGCCGAGTTCACGTCATTGCCGATCACCCTGGTCGTGCTCGTCCTGGTTTTCGGTGGCCTCGTGGCGGCGGGCCTGCCGGTGCTCGCGGCGGCGGTCTCGGTCGCGGCGGCGATGGGCGTACTGCTGGGCTTCTCCACGTTCACCGATGTGGACCAGGACGGCGTGACCGTGGTGACGCTGCTCGGCCTGGGCCTGTCCGTGGACTACGGCCTGCTGCTCATCGCCCGCTATCGGGAGGAGCTCCTGCGCGGCCACGAGCCGGCCGTCGCCATCGGCCGGGCCTGGGCCACCGCCGGTCGCACCATCTTCTTCAGCGCGCTCACCGTGGCCGCCGCGCTGAGCGGGCTGCTCATGTTCGACCTGCCGGTGCTGACCGCCCTGGGGTCGGCCGGTGTCTCGATCGCGCTCGTGGCCATGCTCGCCTCGCTGACGTTCACGGCCGCGCTGGTCGGTCTGCTGCGACGGTGGATCCGCCCGTCCCGGCGCGAGCGCCGGAGGGTTTCCGGAGCCGTTCACGAGGAGCGCGGTTTCTTCGCTCGGCTGTCCCGCATCGTGCAGCGCCGACCGGTACTCGTGACCGTCACCACCGCGGCCATCCTGATCTCCGCCGGAGCGCCCCTCGTGTCGACCGGTATCAAGATTCCGCGCCTGGAGGGAGTACCCCGCACGATCGAGAGCGCGCGGGTGGCCGACGCCCTCGCGGCCCGCTTCGGCCAGGCGCCGGCCCCGCCGATCACCGTGGTCGCCCGGACCGACACGGCGTCGCTCGACGCGTGGGCCGGGCGGTGGCGCGGCGACCCCGCGGTCTCGCGGATCACGCCGGCCAAGGCCGTCCGGGCCAGCGGCGTGGCGTACGTGGGGATCGAGGTGACCGGGCAGCCGCAGGGCCCCCAGGCGCGGGACCTGGTCCGGCGGATCCGCGCCGACCGGCCCGACGCGTCCCAGTCATGGGTCACGGGGGAGGCGGCCGTGCTGACCGATCTGATGGCCATCATCGGCGACGGGCTGCCTCTGGCCCTGAGCGTGACGGCGGTGGCCATGCTCGTGCTGCTGTTCCTGATGACCGGCTCCCTCGTGGTGCCGGTCAAGGCCATCATCGCCAACGTGGTATCCCTGGGCGCCACCTTCGGCGTGCTGACCGCCGTGTTCGCGCACGGGTTCGGCAGCGGCCTGCTGGACACGCTCACCGTCGGCGCGCTGAGCCCGTTCGTCATCCTGGTGGTCTTCGCGTTCGCGTTCGGGCTGTCGATGGACTACGAGATCTTCCTGCTGGCGAGGGTCAAGGAGTACGTGGACGACGGCGCCGACACCGACACGGCCGTACGCCGGGGGCTGCAGCACACCGGCCGCGTCATCACGTCGGCCGCGCTGCTCATGGTCGTCGTGTTCGGCTGTTTCGCGGCCGCGCGGATCGGCAACATCGAGCAGATCGGGCTGGGCCTGGCCATCGCCGTGCTGATCGACGCCACGATCGTGCGCTGCCTTCTGGTGCCGGCGACCATGACGCTGCTCGGCCGGTGGAACTGGTGGGCGCCCCGATGGCTGGCCCGGCTGCACGGCCGGTTCGGACTGTCCGAGCGTTCGCGACCCGAGCCGGACCGCGACCCGGAGCCCGAGCCCGCCCTCCGCTAGACCGGTCGGCGGCCCCCACGCCGCCCGCCACCAACGCCTCGGCAATATCGACGATATTGTCGCGTCAAAGCCAGGATTGACGACAACTTTGTCGAAGTTGTCGCCTGAAGGGTCAGGCGGAGAGGTCCACGGACAGGTCGACCTCTTCCCATCCGCAGGGTGGCCGCTGGTACGGCCCACGCATGATCACGGCCCACTCGAGCGCCCAGCGCCGCTGCCCGATCGCGTTGGAGTCGATGAGCCCGGGCAGGCGGATGCGCCGCCGTTCGGCCTCCAGGTAGGCCCAGTCGAGGCAGTAGAAGAGATCGAGCACGATCGCCGCCTCCGGCGCCGGCCGCGGGTTCGGCAGCGTGCGGGTGCGCCAGGTGACGAACGGCTCCTTGGTCGGCAGATGCGGCAGTTGTGCCACCAGACCGTCCGGCGCCGGCTCGGTCGGGTCCAGATGCGGCACCAGACCCAGCAGCCAGGCCAGGGCGTAGATCGCCTCCAGATGCAACGCGAACGAGCGCTGGTCGCCCTCACCCGAGGCGACGAAGCTCCACTCCGGCTTGGTCAGGCTCTCCAGCAGGTGGGCCTCCAGCAGCCAGGCCATCGCCGCCTCCGACGGCATGCCGAAACACCGCGCCAGTACGACATTGAGGATCGCCGTGCGGCCCTCGAGCTCCTCGGTGGGCCGCAGTTCCACGGTGTCCCCGGGTTCCCAGACGAGCGGGAACGTCGGCGGCGGCTGCGGCAGACCCAGACGGCGTAGCTGGTCGATGCTCGCGGCGCGGACCCGGTGCGGGTCGGGCGCTGGTACGGTCACGAAACTTGTCCACCTACTCAACTAGGCCGACTTGCCCGGTGGCACCTTCGAGCCGGCCAACGCTGCACCGCCCGCTTGCCAGTGTCCCCGGCGCGGGAACAATAGCGCGATCGGGCCATCCAGGTGAAACCACCGCTCCGATGACCGGCCGCGTCACCTGGGGTGATGACGATAGCGCACCATCGTGATGTTCGGGCGACAAATGGGACACACTCAGAGAGCTGTAACCAGAATCTCGTTCAGCCACACGTTCCCGGGGAGATCAGGCCACACGTTCCAGGACGAGCGGCACCGGCTCCGGCCGCTTCCGGGTGATGGTCACGGCGCCCCGCAACGCATCGAGGCCGGCCGGTATCCGCGCCCCGTCGTCGGCCCGCAGCTCGAACAGAACGTCCCCCGGCCGCACGACGTCGCCGGGCTTGCGGTGCAGGACAACGCCGGCGGCCGCGCTGACCGGATCCTCCTTGCGGGCGCGCCCGGCACCGAGCCGCCAGGCCGCCAGCCCGACGGCCAGTGCGTCCACAGTGGAGATCCGCCCGCCGCGCTCGGCCCGTACGATCTCGATCTCGTTCGGCGTGGGCAGCGGGGCGTCGGGATCCCCACCCTGGGCCCGCACCATCGCGCGCCACGAGTCCATGGCCCGGCCGTCGGCCAGGGCCTTGGCCGGATCGGCGTCGCCCAGGCCCGCGCACCCAAGCATCTCCCGGGCCAGCGTGACGGTGAGCTCGACCACATCGGCCGGCCCGCCACCGGCGAGCACCTCGACCGCCTCCTCCACCTCGACCGCGTTGCCGACCGCGCGGCCCAGCGGGGTGGACATCGCGGTGAGCAGGGCCACCGTTGTCACGCCGTGTGCGCTACCCAGCTCCACCATGGTGCTCGCCAGCTCGCGGGCGTCGTCGACCGATTTCATGAAGGCCCCCGTGCCGACCTTGACGTCGAGCACCAGCGCGCCGGTGCCCTCGGCGATCTTCTTGCTCATGATGGAGCTGGCGATGAGCGGGATGGCCTCCACGGTGCCGGTCACGTCGCGCAGCGCGTAGAGCTTGCGGTCGGCCGGCGCCAGTCCCTCGCCGGCCGCGCACACGGCCGCACCGACGGACCGCAGTTGCGCCTGGAATTGGTCGTTGGTCAGCGTCACGCGGAATCCCGGTATCGATTCCAGCTTGTCCAGCGTGCCGCCGGTGTGCCCGAGCCCCCGGCCGGACAGCTGCGGCACCGCCGCCCCGCACGCCGCCACCAACGGCGTCAACGGCAGGGTTATCTTGTCGCCCACGCCGCCGGTCGAGTGTTTGTCCACAGTAGGCCGATTCAGGCCCGACAGGTCGAGCCGTTCACCCGATGCGATCATCGCCGACGTCCACCGCGCGATCTCGGCGGCGTCCATGCCGCGGAGCAGGATCGCCATGGCGAGCGCGGACATCTGCTCATCGGCGACGGCGCCCCGGGTGTACGCGTCGACCACCCAGTCGATCTGCGCGTCGGTCAGCCGCCCACCGTCCCGCTTGGTCCGGATGACATCCACCGCGTCCACGGGCACCTCGCTTCGCTCAGGAGTGGTCGGCCAGCGCGGCCGGCGGATCGCCCTCGCCGGCCCAGGACAGGTGACCGTCGGCGTCGACCACCACCACCCGCGGCGTGCGCTGGCGCCCCCAGGCCACCGCGGCCGGCTGATCGGGCCAGGTGGGACCCTCCTCGAGGATCCCCCGCTCCTGCGGCGGCGGCTGACCTGCGTTGGCCGCGTTGGCGTTGGCCGCCGCCGCCTCGCTCGTACCTCGCTCGGCCGCTGGCGGCTCCGCTCCGGACAGCCCGTCGGAGCGTTCCCAGTACGCGGTCCAGACCCGCTGCCCGCCGACCGTGTCCGGATGGACGAAGACCGTCCCCCGCCCGCGCCACTGGAGCACCCGCGGTGGCAGGGCCTCGGCGGCCGGCCGGTCCAGGTCCGTGGCGTCGAAGGCGTGCGGCAGCAGGTCGGCCATGCGTAGGGGGCCGGACGGCGAGTCGACGAGGCACTCCGGGCCGCCGTGCTCCCACAGCAGTTGCCGGCAGCGTCCGCACGGCATCAACGGCTCACCGGTTCCGTCCACCGAGGACACGGCGACGAGCCGGCCGCCGCCGCCGGCGTAGAGGGACGACACCAGCCCGCACTCCGCGCACAGGGTCAGCCCGTACGAGGCGTTCTCCACGTTGCAGCCGACCACCACCCGGCCGTCGTCGACGAGCCCGGCGGCGCCCACCGGGAACGACGAGTACGGGGCATGGGCCCGTCGCATGACGTCCGAGGCCGCCTTGCGCAGCGCGATCCAGTCGACCGACTCGACCAAGGCTCAGCCCTTCACGTACGGCTTGCCGTCGGCCGCCGGTGCCCGTACCCGGCCCACCAGCCCGGCCACGGCGAGGATGGTCGCCACGTACGGCAGCATGGCCAGGAAGTCGCTGGGGATCGGGCTGGAGATGCTGCTCAGGTAGGTCGCCAATTTGTCGGCGAATCCGAAGAACAGGGCGGCGAACAGCGCCCCGATCGGGTTCCACCGCCCGAAGATCAACGCGGCCAGGGCGATGAATCCCTTGCCACCGACCATGTCCTGGCTGAACTGGCTGACCAGGTCGAGCGTGAAGTAGGCGCCGCCGATGCCGGCCACGGCGCCGGCCAGCAGCACGTTGACGTATCGGGTCCGCAACACCTTGATGCCGACGGTGTCCGCCGCCGCGGGATGCTCGCCGACCGAGCGGGTGCGCAGCCCCCACCGGGTCCGGAACAGGGCGACGTTGATGACCACCACCAGGATCAGCCCCAGGAACAGGAACAGGGTGCCGGTGAACACGGCCGGACCGAGGACCGGGATCTTGGACAGGAGCGGCAGCTCCCACACGGGGAAACCCGGGGTCTTGTTGTAGCGCTCCGCGTTGGGTCGCATCAGCTGCGCGTAGATGAACCCGGTGAGGCCGACCGCGAAGAAGTTGAGCACGATGCCCAGCACGACCTGGTCCACGAGGTACCGGATCGAGAACCACGCCAGCATCGCAGAGATGAGTACACCACCGGCGATGCCGCCCACCAGGCCGACCCAGGCGCTGGCGGTGATCGAGCCCACGAGAGCGCCGGCGAAGGCACCGGTCAACAGTTGGCCCTCGATGGCGACGTTCACCACACCGGAGCGCTCGCACAGCACACCGGCCAGCGCGCCGAAGATCAGCGGCAGGGCGGCCAGGAAGGTCCCGCGCAGGACGTCCACCAACGGCATGAAGTTCAGCCCGGCCGGCGCCGACGAGATCTGCCAGCACAGGAACGACAGCAACACGCAGACGATCCCGGCTCCGAGCAGCCAGGCGAACCACCGGCGGGCCGCCCGCACGATGAGCACCGCGCCGGCGCCGGCGGCCAGCAGTCCAAAGAGGACCGCTCCGAACATGCCGTCGATGGATACCGACCCTCCGGCCGGATCCTCGGTGAGCGTGAACCGGGCCGGCTCGCCGGTGGCCAGGGCGCCGAAGCCCACCGCCGCGGCCACGCCGGCGACGGCCAGACCGACGCCGATGCGCCGCTCCCGGTTCCACAGCGGCTCGGCCACCACGAGCTCGTCGAACGAAACGGCGGTCATGGCCTACCACGCTCCCGCGCTCGGCGAGCATTCGCCATTGTGGTTGAGCCCCGTAGCCTCACGCGTCCGCTCACCCCGTCACCACCCCTTCGTCACCGAGGTCTCCAGGCGAGCGGCCCGGGCCGCCCGCAACCGGAAGATGGCCTTGACGAGCGCCGGTGCCGCCACGAACAGCACGATCAGTGCTTGCAGCACCGTGACCAGTTCGAGTGGGATACCCGAGTACGACTGCATGCGGTTGCCGCCGGCCCGCAGCGCGCCGAACAGCAGCGCGGCCCCGACCACGCCCCACGGCTTGGCCCGCCCCAGCAGCGCCACCATGATGCCGTCGAACCCGATGGTTCCGGCGGCCGGGCCAGTGAGGGCGTTGGCCTGCGCGCCGAGGACGATGGTGCTGCCGCCGAGCCCGGCCAGCGCTCCGGCCAGGGCCATGACCACCACCGTGGTCCGGCCCACGCTCATGCCGGCCGTGCGGGCGGCGTCCGGGTTGGCGCCCACCGCGCGCAGCTCGAAGCCGAACGTCGACCGTTTGAGCATCCACGCCGCGCCCCAGGCGGCGAGCACGGCCAGGACGATGCCCAGCGTCACGCGGAGGTCCGAACCCAGCAGCCGGGGCAGCTGGGCGCTGGAGTGCACCACCTTGCTGATGGGGTCGAGCCGCGCCGGGTCCTTGACCCCGTTCTGCAGCAGCAGCCAGTTGAGGAACAGCGCCGCCACGTAGTTCAGCATGATCGTCGTGATGACCTCGTGGGCGCCGGTCCGGGCCTTCAGAAAACCCGGAATGAAGCCCCAGACGAGGCCACCCACGGCGCCGGCGAGGAGAGCGACCAGCAGGTGGAGGCCGGGGGGCAGCGGCAGGGCGAACCCGGCCAGGCCAGCCAGCACCATGCCCATGACCGCCTGGCCCTGCGCCCCGATGTTGAACAGGCCGCCGCGGAAGGCCAGCGCCACGCACAGGCCGGTGAACACCAGCGGTGTGGCGTAGTTCAGCGTCTCCGCGATGGGGAAGAACGCGAGGTGCCAGCGGCCGGTCCCGTTGATCCAGCCCTCGATCGCCGCCACGTCGAGGATGGACCCGCGGAAGAGGTTCAGGTACGCCTCGCTGACCTTGTCCCAGCTGGCCGTCAGCGCGTCGGTGGGCCGGGAGAAGAAGTAGCCGTACAGCGGGTGCAGGTCCTCGCTCGCGACGACGATCAGGATGCCACCGATCACCATCGCCAGCACCACGGCGAGGAACGTGACGGTGACGGTGTTGGCCGTCCAGAGATTGTGTAGGAAGAGTCGCCCGAGCGAGCGGGGCTCGCCCTCCTTGTCGGCCGGTGGCGCCGTCGTCGGCGCCTCGGTCGTGGTGGCCGGGTTCGGGGGGGAATCGTTCATGGCCGTCCCTCCGCGCCCACCACGCCGGCCATGAGAAGGCCGATGTCCTCCCGGGGCGTGTCGGGCGGGACGACCGCGATGATCCGGCCTCGGTACATCACGGCGATCCGGTCGGCCAACGCCATCACCTCGTCCAGTTCACTGGACACGAGCAGCACGGCGGTGCCGATGTCGCGCTCGTGCATGATCCGACCGTGGATGAACTCGATCGACCCGACGTCCACGCCGCGCGTCGGCTGCGAGGCCACGAAGAGCTTGAGCGGGCGGGACATTTCCCGGGCGACGATGACCTTCTGCTGGTTGCCGCCGGACAGGGACGAGGACGGCGCGTGCTCCGACGAGGTACGCACGTCGAACTGGGCGATCCGCTCCTTGGCCGACTTCGAGATCGCATCCAGGTCCATCGCCCACCGCGACCCGAACGGCGGCCGGTCGTACAGGTCCAGCACCAGGTTCTCGCCGATCGTGAACTCCTTGACCAGGCCGTCCGCGCTGCGGTCCTCGGGTACGTAGCCCACGCCGGTGGCCAGGATATCCTTTGTGGACCGTCCACGCAGATCCCGGCCGTCCAGCGTCACGGTGCCGGCCAGCGTCGGCCGCAGTCCCATGATGGCCTCGACCAACTCGGTCTGGCCGTTGCCCTGCACGCCGGCGATGCCGAGCACCTCGCCGCCGTGCACGGTGAGGTCGACCCCGTCCACGACCCGGTGACCGCGGTCGTCGTCGACGGCGAGGCCGGAGACGTCCAGCACCGGCGCTCCGCGCTCCCTCGGTTGCTTGTCCACGGCCAGGATCACCGAGCGACCCACCATGAGGGCGGCCAGCTCCTCCTCGCTGGTGTCCGGGGAGGCGGTGCCGACCGTGCGCCCGCGCCGGATGACCGTGATGCGGTCGGCGATCGCCTTGACCTCCTTGAGCTTGTGCGTGATGAACACCAGCGACTTGCCCGAGTCTCGGAGGGACCGCATGACGCGCAGCAGGTCCTCGGTCTCCTGCGGCGTGAGCACGGCCGTCGGCTCGTCCAGGATGAGCAGGTCCACCTCGCGAATGAGGGCCTTGACGATCTCGACCCGCTGCTGGATGCCGACCGGCAGGTCCTCGACCATCGCGTCCGGGTCGACCGACAGGCCGTACCGCTGGGACACGTCGATGACCTCGCGCCGGGCCTCGCGCCGGTCCAGGAACCCTCCCTTGACCCGTTCGGCCCCGAGCATGATGTTCTCGGCCACGGTGAAGACCGGCACGAGCATGAAGTGCTGGTGCACCATGCCGATGCCGGCCGCGATGGCGTCGCTCGGGCCCTTGATCTTGATCGGGGTGTCGCCGACGAGGATCTCCCCCTCGTCCGGTTGCAGCATCCCGTACAGGACGTTCATGAGGGTGGACTTGCCGGCGCCGTTCTCGCCGAGGAGCGCGTGGATCTCACCCGGCTCGACGGTCAGGTCGATGTGGTCGTTGGCGACGAGGTCGCCGAAGCGCTTCGTGATGCCGCGGAGTTCGAGTCTCAGGGCAACCTCCCGCTACGAGAACGGTGGGGGCAGCGCCTGGGCTGGGTCGCGGCGCGGCGTCAGACGCGCCGA
>Ga0307409_100001370_pt1 | contig 11890 bp, 12 predicted proteins | sample 322Ometagenome_2_FD_203888 | JGI IMG/M metagenome (GOLD analysis project Ga0307409, IMG submission 203888) | Maize rhizosphere microbial communities from greenhouse at UC Davis, California, United States - 322HYB-O-2 | ecosystem: Host-associated > Plants > Roots > Rhizosphere > Soil | place...
AATGACGGAGATGCCGGTCGCCATGATCCGCCCCCCCTCGGCTGCACCTCACCGGCCGAGCAACCACTCGTTCGTGGTTGTTTTGCTACCCGTTGTAACCTGCTTGCCTTGTAATGGCCATACGCTGCGCCAAGCGGCACATTGCTCTGATGCGTCGTTCCTGTCAAGTCTAAGGTTCGGCGGAAATCTGCCGGCGTCCAGCTTCATCACTCTGAGGGTATTGTCGCCTGTTTGAGGATGCGACAATCGTGTGCCGGATCCGCCAGCCGGCGGACTAGCAGCCCGCCCAGCGGTCGACCCGCTTGAAGCGCTGGGCCCGGAGGAAGGCCTCGCGGACCCGGGCCTCGGGCAGGCGGCCGGAGGCGACCGCCCGCCGGAGGTGGTCGAGGATGGCCGGGACGGCGCCGGGGCCGGACAGGGTGAGCTGGTCGACCCCGGCGGCCAGGGCCCGCTCGGCGGCGACCGGGAGGGAGAGGGTGCCGGCGATGGCGCCCATCTCCAGGGCGTCGGAGACGACCAGGCCATCGAAGCCCATTTTGTCGCGGAGTAGGCCGCCGACCACCGCCCGGGACAGGGTGGCCGGGGTGTCGGGGTCGACGGCCCGGACGAGCAGGTGGCCGACCATGACCGCGCCCAGGCCGGCGGCGATGGCCGCCCGGAACGGGGCCAGGTCGCGGGCCTGCAGACGGGCCATGGTGGCGTCGACGACCGGCAGCCGCCGGTGGGAGTCGACGGTGGTGGCCCCGTGGCCCGGGAAGTGCTTGCCGACCGGGGCGACCCCGCCGGCGGCCAGGCCGCGCTGGAAGGCCACCGCGGCCCGGCTCACGCTGGCCGGGTCGGCTCCGAAGGAGCGGTCGCCGATGACCCCGTCCCAGCGGGCCCCGGTGACATCCAGGACCGGGGCCAGGTCGGCGGTGACGCCGAGGGCGGCCAGGTCGCGGCCGGTGGCCAGGCCGTAGCGCCGGACCTGGTCGGCGGGCAGGCGGCCGAGCTCGCGGGCCGAGGGCGAGCCACGGACGATCCCGGCCAGGCGGGCCACCCGGGTGCCGGGCTCCTGGTCGACCGCGACCTCCAGCGGGATCTCGGCCCGCCCCTTCAGGTCGGCCAGCAGCGCCCGGACCTGGGCGGCCGAGGCGACGTTGGCGCGGAACAGCAGCAGCCCACCGACCCCCCGGTCGACCAGCCCGCGGCTGACCGGCCCGGCCCTGGTGCCGGGGAACCCGACCAGCAGCAGCTGGGCCAGCTGGGTCCCGAGCGGCGGGAGCGCGGCGCAGCCGGCCCCGGCCGGCGCTGTCGGGGCTGTGGACAACGGGCGCCCCCCATGCTCGCCGTCGGCTACCCTCCCGGTTCGGGGGCCCACCGATCCGGGGTGGGGCGGGTTCTCGCCTGCCTGCCCACCCACCTGCCCGCCTGCCTGGTCCTGCGCCGATCCGCCGCCGCAGGCGGCCGCCAGCAAGACCAGCAGCAGCCCGGTCGCCAGGGAACGGCTCCGGGTCAGGCCTCGACCTCCCGGCCGTCCTCGGACCAGCGGGTGTGGAAGACGCCGGGGCGGTCGATCCGCCGGTAGGTGTGGGCGCCGAAGAAGTCGCGCTGGGCCTGGAGCAGGTTGGCCGGGCCGCGCTCGCGGCGGAAGCCGTCGTAGTAGGCAAGCGACGACGCGAACGCCGGGGTGGGCACGCCCAGCTCCACGGCCGCGGCCGCGACCCGGCGCCAGGCGTCCTGGGCGTCGCCGACGGCGTCGCGGAAGTACTCGGCGAACAGGAGGTTTCGCAGGCTCGGGTCGGCCGCGTAGGCCTCCCGGATGCGGTCCAGGAACCGGGCCCGGATGATGCAGCCGCCCCGCCAGATGGTGGCCAGGCCGCCCAGGTCGACGTCCCAGCCGTAGGCGTCGGCGGCGGCCGCCATCTGCTCGAATCCCTGGGCGTAGGCGACCACCTTGGAGGCGTAGAGGGCGTCGCGGACGTCGTCGACGAAGGCGTCGGCCCGGGACGCGTCCAGCCGCCCCGACGGCCCCTGCAGCACCTTGGCCGCGGCCGTGCGCTGCTCCTTCTGTGACGACAGCACCCGGGCGAACACCGCCTCGGTGATCCCGGTGACGGGCACGCCCAGCTCGAGCGCCGACTGGACGGTCCAGCGGCCGGTGCCCTTCTGCTCGGCCTGGTCGAGGATCACGTCGACCAGCGGCTGGCCGGTGGCCTCGTCGACCTTGCGGAGCACCTTGGCCGTGGTCTCGATCAGGAACGAGTCGAGGTCGCCGGCGTTCCAGCGCTCGAACACCTCGGCCAGCTCGCCCGCCCCCATCCCCAGGCCCTGGCCGAGCAGGTCGTAGGCCTCGGCGATGAGCTGCATGTCGGCGTACTCGATGCCGTTGTGGACCATCTTGACGTAGTGGCCGGCGCCGCCCGGGCCGACCAGCCGGCAGCAGGGCACGCCGTCGACCTGGGCGGCGATGGTGGTGAAGAGCCGCTCGACCAGACCGTAGGCCTCGGGGCTGCCCCCGGGCATGATGCTGGGACCATGCAGGGCGCCCTCCTCGCCCCCGGACACGCCGGTGCCGAGGAAGCGCAGCCCCCGCTCGGCCATGGCCTGCTCGCGGCGGACGGTGTCCTCGAAGAAGCTGTTGCCGCCGTCGATGAGCAGGTCGCCCTCGTCCAGGTGCCCGGCCAGCTCCTCCAGCACGGCGTCGACGGCGGGGCCGGCCTTGACCATGACCAGGATGCGGCGGGGCCGGGCCAGGGCGGCCACGAACTCCTCGGTCGAGGAGGTCCCGACCAGCTCGCCCTCGTCGCCGTGACGGTCCAGCAGCTCCCGGGTCCGCGACTCGGTCCGGTTGTGGACGGCGACCGGGAACCCGTGGCGGGCCGCGTTGCGGGCCAGGTTCGCCCCCATGGTGGCCAGGCCGGTGACGCCCAGCTCGCACTGTCCTGGCATCGAGGGTCCTCCTCAACCTCGGCGCGCTTGCCGTGCAGGCACGCTACCGCAACGATGCCAGCCGCGCCCTACGGGGAGGTCCCTGCGGTCAGGGGTTGGCGGTGGCCGAGCTCACCCAGCCCAGGTACGCGGTGCTGCCGTGGTCGATGGGGACGGCGGTCAGCTCCGGTGTCTCGTAGCCGTGGTTGGTCTCGATGTGGGCGGCCAGGGCGTCGAAGCGGGCGGCGGTGGTCTTGATCAGACAGAGCCACTCGTCCGCGGTCTCGATCGACCCCCGCCAGCGGTAGGTGCTGGAGATCGGGCCGAGCACCTGCACGCAGGCCGCCAGGCGTCGCTCGACCAGGTCACGGGCCAGCCGTTCGGCGTCCGAGCGGACGTCGGTGGTGGTCATCGCCATCAGGTACCGGTCGGGCACTGGGCAGTCACCTCGTCAGGCTGGTCGGACTCATGGTTGGTCCGGTGCGGGGATCGTACGACGCGGGACTCGGCGGGCGAGCATGGCCGCCAGCAGGGCCACCCCGGCGGTCATGGCGAAGGCGCCGCCGATGCCGGCGCTGGGCCGGCCGGCGGCCGCGCCGGCGGCGACCAGGACCCCGCCCAGGCCCGCCCCGAGGGCCACCCCGAGGTTCTCGGCCAGCTGCAGCGAGGCGCTGGCCACCCCCTCCTGGCCGCTGGGGGCCTCGCCGAGCACGATCAGCGAGATCGGCGAGTAGGCGAGCCCGATCCCCAAGCCCCCCACGGCCCAGCCGGCCACCGCAACGGCCAGCGGCACGGCCGGGTGCAGGGCGGCCGCCTCGCAGGCGATGCCGGCGGCCACGATCAGCAGCCCGACCCGGATCAGCCGCCGGCCCGGCCAGTCGGCCGCCTTGCGTTCCTGGACCCAGGAGCCGGCGGTCCAGGCGAGGGTCGCGGCCGTCACCGCCAGGCTGGCCACGGCCGTGCTCTGGCCCCGGACCGAGGTGATGGCCAGGGGCACGTAGGTGTCGGCGCCGAAGAAGGCGAAGGTCAGCAGGGCCCGGGACAGGACGGTGACCGGCAGCCCGGCCCTGGCCATGAGCGTCCCCGGCGGCAGCAGGGCGCGCAACGGGACCACGCCGACGGCCAGGCCGGCGGCGACCAGCAGCGCCCCGGCAACAGGCGAGCGGCTGATCAGGCCGGCCAGGACCAGGCCGGCACCGGCGGCCACCCCGACCGCCCTCGGCAGCCGGCCCCGCTGGACCAGCGGCTCGGCCGGGGGGCCGAGCCGGCGCAGCGACGGCCAGGCCAGCGAGCCGGCCGCGAGCACCAGCGGCAGCAGGCCCAGGAAGACCGCGCGCCAGCCGAAGCGGGCGGCGACCAGCGCCGACAGGGCCGGCCCGATCAGGCCGGGCACCACCCAGGCGGTGGACAGGACCGCGAACACCCGGGGTCGCAGCGACTCCGGGTAGCTGCGGCCGATGGCCGCGTAGGCGACCGCCGGGACCGCCCCCGCCCCCAGCCCCTGGAGGCCGCGGGCCAGCACCAGCACCAGCATGCTGGGGGCCAGGCCGCCGAGGGTCAGGCCGGCCACGAACACCAGCACGCCGGCCACGAACGGGGGGGCCGGGCCGCGCCGGTCGGCCTGGCCGCCCGCGACCACGATGCCGACCAGCACGCCCAGCTGGAAGGCGCTGGTCACCCAGCCGTACAGGCGGATGCCCTGGAGGTCGTCCTTGATCGCGGGCAGGATGGTGATGACGGCCAGGGCCTCGAAGGCGACCAGGGTGATGGTGAGGACCAGGCCAATGGTGAGCCCGCGCCTGGCCGGCGTCATCAGCCCGGCCGGCCGCCTCGTCGACCGCTTCATGGTTGGCCCACGGGGCCATGCTACCGGCCCGTCCGTGCCCGGCTTGACAGGCAACCGGCGGGTTTGGAAGGGTACGCCCGTCGTCGGCCACCCCCCCAATCCCCCAATTGGGCCAACGGCACTACAAGCGGCGTGCCTCATGTTCTGCGATCGCTGCTTCGGTGACGCTGGCCCTTCCCCCGAAGAGGCTCGCCAGCTTGCGGAACAGACCGGCAGGAAGCGGCTCCAGGGCCCGCCCGCGGCACGCCCGGGCCGGCTCGCCATGGGTCGGCAACCTCCGGACGGGCTTCCTCATCGTCTTCCCGCTGCTGCTGGCCTGGGCGCTGCTCCCGGCCAGCGCCAAGCCGGGCGCCGGGCGGCCGGTGGGTCAGGACCGGGCCGCATCGGCCGCTCCGGCGCCCGATACCATCCGCCTGGCCTCGCTGGTCAACGCCGAGCGCTCCCGGCACGGCCTGCCGGCCCTGCGCGTGGTCCCCCGCCTGTCGGCCCTGGCCGGCGCCCAGTCGGCCCGGATGGCGGCCGCGCGCCGCCTGTCGTCCAGCGTGGGGCTGGCCGACGCCGTCCAGCCGGCCCGCGCCTGGAGGGAGCAGGTCCGCTGCGCGGCCAGCGTCGAGGCGGCCCACCAGGGTCTGATGGCCTCGACCACGGCCAGGCGCCGGATCCTCAGCCGCTCCTTCAACGCCCTCGGGGTCGGAGCGACCAGGGTCGACTGCCTCTGGGTGACCGAGCTGCTGGCCAACGTCCCCGAGGCCAGCGCCGCCGAGGCGACCGAGCGGCGGCCGCGCCGCACCACCACGACCACCGCCGCCACCACCACGACCAGGGCGGCGACCACCACCACCGAGCCGGAGCCGCCGCCGACGACCGCCCCGGCGGCCGCGCCCGCCCCCGCGGGCAGCCAGACCACCGCCCAGAAGCTGGCCAGCGACCTGTTCAACCGGCTCAACGCCGAGCGCCGGGCCCGGGGCCTGGCCGCGCTCGACTGGGACGACGACCTGGCCCGCGTCGCCGGCGACTGGTCGGCCCACATGGCCAGCACCGGCGACTTCGCCCACCGCGACCTGGGCGCGGCGGGCAGCCTGACCGGCATGTCCAAGTTCTCGGCGCTGGGCGAGAACATCGCCTGGGTCGAGGGCTACCCGAGCATGGGCAACCAGCTCCACGTCGGCTGGATGAAGTCCGAGGGGCACCGGGCCAACATGCTCCAGCGCGGCTTCGACTCGGTCGGGATCGGGGTCGTCTGCTCCGGAGGCCGGGCCTGGGCGACCCAGAACTTCGGCCGCCTGGACAGCTCCAACGCCCCGTCGATGAGCTCCAGCACCCCGGCCGAGCAGCCGATCGTGGCCACCCGGAACGACGGCGTGCGCTGCTGAGCCGCTGACCGAGGAAGGTTTCGCGCCGCCGGCTGTCGTGGTCAGATGGTGGTCAAATGGACGGGCCAACGGTGGCGGCTGGGCCACTCCGAACGACGGACCGAGGCGGTGCGGGCATGCTCAAGGCATGGGTGCTGATCCAGACGGAGGTGGGCAGGGCCGGCGAGGTCGCGGCGGCCGTGACCGCCATCGACGGGGTCGAGCTGTCCGAGGTGACCGCCGGGCCGTTCGACGTCATCGCCAAGGTGGAGGCGCCCAACCTGGACGCCCTCGGCCGGCTCATCGTCAGCCGCGTGCAGGCCGTCCCCGGCACCCTGCGGACCCTCACCTGCCCGCGTCCCGGTCCCGACCGCCCCGCCTAGGAAGCGCCATGGACCAGCAGGCACCGCCGCTGCACCCCGAGCTGGAGCCGCTGGCCGGGCTGCTGGGGACCTGGCGGGGCGAGGGCGCCGGCGAGTACCCCACCATCTCCCCGTTCCGCTACGACGAGGAGGTGCGCTTCTGGCACGTCGGCAAGCCGTTCCTGGCCTACGCGCAGCGGACCTGGAGCCTTGAGGACGGCCGGCCCCTGCACGCCGAGACCGGCTACTGGCGGGCCAAGCCCGGCGGGACGGTCGAGCTCGTCCTCGCCCACCCCACCGGCATCGTCGAGGTCCAGGAGGGCCACCAGGACGGCGGCCGGATCGACCTGCACAGCACCACCATGGCCATGACCGCCACCGCCAAGACCGTCACCGCCCTCCACCGCACCTTCGACCTGGACGGCGACCGCCTCACCTACACCATCGCCATGGCCGCCGTCGGCCAACCCCTCACCCACCACCTGGCCGCCGAGCTCCACCGGGTCGGCTGACGGGTCAGGGGGTGATGACCCGCCCCATGTCCGGTGGGGGTGGGAGGTGGGCCTGGGTGGATTCCAGGGCCTCGATGGCGGCCAGGGCGGCCGGTGGCAGGGGGGTGGAGCGGCGGGCCGTCAGGTCGACGTGGAGGGCCAGCTCCTCGTGGGTGGCGGCCAGGATGCCCCTGTCGAGGTTCTCCATGGCCAGCAGGTAGTGGAGCTTCTTGGCCGAGTGGCCGACCAGCCGGGCCAGGATGCGGTAGCGCTCCCCCTCCGACAGCTCGGCGTGGTAGCGGGTGTGCTCCTCCACCACCATCAGGGTCGACCCGCTGCGGGCGTTGTACTCCTCCGGGCCCAGCCCCAGGTGGGCGAACAGCCCGTCGGTGGAGGCGTCGAACGCCGCCCGGTAGTGGACGACGTTCATGTGCCCGTTGTAGTCGATGTGCTCGGGGCCGACCCGGCCCGCGCCCACCTCCAGCCAGCCGTCGAGGGGGGGCATGGCTCAGGCGAGCAGGCGGGTGGCCAGCTCGTCCAGGTCGGAGACGACCAGGTTGGCCGGGTCGGCCAGGGGGTCGGGGACCTTGCCGGGGCGGGCGACGAAGGCGGCCTGGCAGCCGGCGGCGAGGGCGCCGGCCACGTCCCAGGCGTGGGCGGCGACCAGCAGGACCTCGCCCACCTCGACGCCGAGGCGGTCGGCGGCCATGCGGTAGGGCTCGGGGGCCGGCTTGAGGCGGCGGACGGCGTCGGCCGACAGCACGACCTCGAACGCCTCGATGATGCCGGCGTGCTCGAGCTGGGCCCTGGCCACCCGCTCGGTCGAGTTGGTCAGGGCGGCCAGGCGCAGCCCGCCCTCGGCCAGCCGGCCAAGCGCCCCCGGGACCTCGGGGTGGGCGGGCAGTCGGGTCATGCCGCCCACCACCGCCTCGCGGTCGTCGTCGGACAGCTCCACCCCGAGGCGGGCCGCGGTCATCTCCAGGGCGGCCCGCCCCACGGTGCCGAAGTCGCGGTAGCGGTCGGTGATGGTGGCCACCATGGCCGACTGGAGCAGCTGCCCGAACCAGGTCACCCGCACCCCGCGGTCGCCGAACAGCCGCTCGAACTCCCCGTCGAGGGCGGCCAGGTCGAGCAGCGTCTCATTGACGTCGAACACGCACACCGGCGCCATGGCGCCCTCCTCGGTCGTGAGTCTCCGGCGGGCAGCACACCAGGTCGGCCCCGCCCAGGGCAACCCGGCGGCCGGTGTGCCAGGCTTGGCTCATGGACGACCAGGGGACGGCGCCCTTCTGCTACCTGACCACCACCGGACGGGTCTCGGGGAGGCCGCACACCATCGAGATCTGGTTCGCGCTGTCGGACCGCACCCTCTATGTGCTGTCGGGCGGCGGCGGCCGGTCGGACTGGGTGCGCAACCTCCTGCGGCGCCCGGAGGTCACCGTCCGCCTCGGCCGCCGGGACGCGGAAACCCTGGCGGGCCGGGCCCGGGTGGTCGAGCCGGGCTCGGACGAGGACGAGCTGGCCCGCCGGCTGGTCGTGGCCAAGTACCAGCCGACCTACGGCGGCGACCTGTCCGGCCGGCGCCGCTCGGCCCTGCCCGTCGCGGTCGACCTGACCCCCCAGGCGGCCTGACGCGGGCACCGGGCGGCTGCTGCCGTTACCCTACCGGCCATGGCCGGTGACGAGGGCTGGACGGTCGAGCGGGCCAACGCGGCCCTGCCGCGGGTGGGGGCCGCCCTGGAGCGGATCCGCGAGCTGGTCGCCGAGGCCAGGCGGGAGCGTGAGGACGCGGCCGGGCTGCTGGAGGGCAACGGGCATCCGGCCACCCCGCGGGGCACCGAGGAGCTGCGGGCCGCGGTCGAGGCGCTGACCGACGAGGGGATCGTCCTGCGCGACCTTGACGCGGGGCTGGTCGACTTCCCGGCCCGGCTCGACGACGGCCGTGAGTACCTGCTGTGCTGGGTCCTCGGCGAGCCGGCGGTCGAGTGGTGGCACTGGCCCGACACCGGCTTCGCGGGCCGGCGGCCGCTGTCGGACCCGCCCCGCTGAAGCCGGCCTCCGAGCTGAATCGCCGCTCCGTCGCTCCCCCCGGCGGAAGCGGACCCGCAGTGGACCGGCAGGGCCACGTCAGCCCGCCGGCGCATGGTGCCCCCAGAGCAACCGCTTCCACAAGGGGGAGACACCATGAGCCAGCCGCTCGCCGCCACCGCGACCCGGGCCCGGGCCCCGGCGTTCCGGGACCACCACACCGACCACACCCACCAGGGCGACCGCGACCGCGAGGCCGCCAGGCGGACCAGGCTCTGGACCATGATCGAGGCGCTGGCCTACGCCGGCGCGTTCATCGACCCGTCCGGCATCCTGGCCGTCCAGCGCCTCCGCCGGGCTCAGGAAGAGGAGGAGCGCAATGGACGGCGCTGACCGCGCCCGGCGGCTGCCGGTGGTGATCGCCGGGGCCGGGCCGGCCGGCCTGGTCACGGCGATCACCCTGGCCCGCAGCGGCATCGGCTCGCTGCTGGTGGAGCGCAACCCGGGCCTGTCGCCACTGCCCCGGGCCACGGCCGTCAGCACCCGCACCATGGAGCTGCTGCGCTCCTGGGGCCTCGAGGACGAGGTCCGGGCCGGGCAGCTCGACATCGGTGCCGTCGGCGCCTGGACGGCCGAGACGCTGGCCTCGCCCGACGGCGCCGTGATGCCGCTGGGCATCGCCGGCCTCGAGCAGGCCGCCGAGGCCAGCCCGACCACGCCCGCCGGGGTGCCCCAGGACCACCTGGAGCCGGTGCTGCTGCGCCACCTGCGCAGCTTCGGGCTGGCCGAGGTCCGCTTCGGCACCGAGCTGGTCGCCCTCACCCAGGACGCCGACGGCGTCGCCGTGGCGCTGCGGGAGGTGGCGACCGGCCGGGGCTGGACCGTCAGGGCCGGCCACGTGGCCGGCGCCGACGGCGCCCACTCGCGGGCGCGGAGCCTGCTCGGCATCGCCATGGACGGCCCCGACCACCTGAACGATCAGCTCACGGTGCTGTTCGAGGCCCCGCTGGGCAAGGTCGTGGGCGACCGCCGCTACGGCATCTACTTCGTCCAGCACCCGGACGCCGGGGGCGTGCTCGTGCCCAACGGCCAGGGCGACCGGTGGCTGTACGGCCGCGGCTGGGACCCGGCACACGAACGGCTGGAGGACTACACCGACGCGCGGCTGACCGGCCTCATCCGGACCGCCGCCGGCGTCGCCGACCTGCCGGTCCGGCCGGTGGCCAAGGGCGCGTTCTCGTTCGCCGCCCAGGTCGCCCGGCGCTACCGGGAGGGCCGCGCCTTCCTGGCCGGCGACGCCGCCCAGCGCATGACCCCGCGGGGCGGCATGGGGATGAACACCGCCGTGGCCGAGGGCCACGACCTCGGCTGGAAGCTCGCCTGGGTGCTGCGCGGCTGGGCCGGTCCAGACCTGCTCGACACCTACGAGGCCGAGTGGCGCCCGGTCGGCGCCCGCCGCACCGCCCGCTCGGCCGACCCCGGCCCCGAGGCGTCCGGCGCCGAGGCCCTGGCCGAGGACCTCAACGGCCGCCTCTCCCACGCCTGGCTGTCCCACGGCGAGGGCCGGTCCTCGACCCTGGACCTCCTCGGCCCGGGCCTGACCCTGCTGACCGGCCCCGACGGCCGGGCCTGGTCGGAGGCCGCCAAGGCCGCCGCCACCCCCTTCCCACTGGAGGTGGCCGTCCTGGACCGGCCGGCCGGCCACGCGGTCGGCATCGGCCCCGGCGGCGCCGTCCTGGTCCGCCCCGACGCCCAGGTGGTCGCCTGCTGGCCGACCGCCGGAGCCCCAGGGGCCGAGCTGGCCGAGGCCTCGTCGAGCTGGTTCCAGCGACGGCCTACAGCAGCAGACGAAGAGGTTGTCGAGGTTCTGCACGTAAGTCAGGCGAGCACCGCCCGGCCGTCGTCCAGGCCGGGGTGGACGATGAGGAAGCGGGCCGGCCTGACCCTGCTCGACGGCGTGCACGCTGGCGCCGTCGGCCGACGTTGTGGTGATCATGACGCATCTCCTTAGCAACGCTAAGGCCAGCTTAGCAGTGCTAAGCTGGCAGGCCTATGGCGCAGGAGCGCAAGCGGGCCGGCCTGACCCGGCAGACGATCATCCAGACGGCGCTGCGGCTGCTCGACCAGGTCGGGCTGGAGGGGCTGACGGTGCGCCGGCTCGCCGCCGAGCTGGGCGTGCAGTCGCCCGCGTTGTACTGGCACCTGCGCAGCAAGCAGGAGCTGCTGGACGGGATGGCCGACGCGACCATCGTGGCCGCCGGGATGGGGCCGCCCCGCGCCGGCGAGTCGTGGCGGAACTGGCTGGCCCGCCGCGCCCGCGCCTACCGCGGTTCGCTGCTGGCCCACCGGGACGGCGCCCGCGTGGTGTCGGGCGCGCAGCTGCTGAGCCCGGCGACGATCAGGATGTTCGACGAGGAGCTGACCGCCATGGTTGGCCGCGGGTTCACCCCCGCGCTGGCGCTGCGCACGATCATGGCCATCGCCCACTATGTCACCGGGTTCGTCCTCCAGGAGCAGAGCAGCCGGCAGGGGGACGCCGAGCCGTCGCCGGAGCAGCTCGCCGAGCTGGCCGGACTGCTCGACGGGGGCGCCTCGGCCACCCTGGCGGTGGCCATCCGCGAGAGCGGCAGCCCGCTCGACGACGACGCCTTCGAACACGGCCTTCGAGCACTGATCGACGGCACGACCGCCGCCCTGGCCCGGCAACGCCCCGGCCCGAGCTGAACTGCCTTCCATGAAGCTGCCGACTACCGCGGCCCACGCCCGGCCGGCGGACCCTCTGTCCATAAGACGTCGTTCGATTCCTTTGAACCGTCGAAGCAGCCGAACGACGAGGCCATCCATGATCGGAACCACAACCCCGAACAGCGTTCTGGCCAGGGCGTTTCGAGTCCTGATTGT